>Ga0207951_100816_pt1 | contig 13378 bp, 9 predicted proteins | sample Subbio12Aug_8Bad_FD_184830 | JGI IMG/M metagenome (GOLD analysis project Ga0207951, IMG submission 184830) | Serpentinite rock and fluid subsurface biosphere microbial communities from McLaughlin Reserve, California, USA - CR12Aug_8Bad (SPAdes) | ecosystem: Environmental > Terrestrial > Deep... | reverse complement strand
ATCCTTTTTCTTGTAGTAGCGTCGGCATTTACTGCCGACGAAATCCTTTTTCTTGTAGTAGCGTCGGCATTTACTGCCGACGAAATCCTTTTTCGTCCCCAGTAAATGGGGACGCTACAATGGATTTACATGATTCCTGGAACCCTATTTTTTTACAAATCGCTTAGCAGGTCCCAATTCCTTTATCTCCTTGGTCACTTCGTCAACAACCTGAGAGAATTTCCCGCCCTCTGCAGCGGAGACCCAGGAGAACTGAACGCGGCCCTGCTCGATCCCGAGGAATTCGAGGAAACGCTTCAGGGTAGCGGACTTCCTTCTCCCGGCATAGTTTCCCGAGAGATAGTGGCAGTCTCCCGGATGGCAGCCTGAAACCAGAACCCCATCCACTCCGCCCTGAAGGGCCTTCAGGATGAAGAGGGGGTTGATCCTTCCGGAGCAGGGGACACGGATGACCCGGATATTGGGAGAATACTGGACCCTCGATGTTCCTGCGAGGTCTGCTCCGGCGTAAGAACACCAGTTGCAGAGAAAAGCTAAGATTTTAGGTTGCCAGTTACTTTCACTTCCCATTTTTTATTTCTCTCACCCCCACCTCCATCCTCCCCCGTCGAGGGGGAGGAGTAGAGAGTATGTAATCATCCCAATGCCAGTTGTCTGATCTGAGACACGATCTCTTCGGTGGTGAACCCTTTCAGATCGATCGAACCGGAACGACATGAAGCAGTGCAGACCCCGCACCCCTTGCAGAGGACCTTGTTAATCTGGGCCGTCAGCTTTTCGCCGACGACGGTCCTCTTCAACACGACTTCTATCGCCTGATAAGGACAGAGGCTCTCGCAGAGACCGCATCCTGCGCACGTCTTTTCATTGACCTCGGAGATGGCGCCGCTGGTCTCAAGCTGTTTCTTCGTCAACAGGGTCAATGCACGGGAGACAGCGGCGCCGGCCTGGGAGAGGCTCTCATCGATCGATTTGGGGCTATGAGCCAGCCCGGCAAGAAAGATCCCATCCGTGGCGAAATCGACAGGCCTCAGTTTCATGTGCGCTTCGAGAAAGAAACCATCCGCATTCAAGGGAACCTTGAGCATCTTGGAGAGGCGCTCGTTCTCTTCACGGGGGGCCGCCATCCCCGGGCTCAGGATGAGAAGGTCGGTCTCGATGAGGAGATCGTCATGAAGGATGGGCTCGTGGACGATGACCCGGAGGCCCCCTTCTTCCTTTTCGACTCTGGGCTCTCTTTCAGGATCGTAACGGATGAAGAGAATTCCCATCTCCCTCGCCTTCTCATAATAGTCCTCTTTGAACCCGTAGGTTCGAATGTCCCGGTAGAGGATGTAGAGATTGATCTCCGGACGGATCGATTTCAGTTTCAAAGCATTCTTGATCGCATCGGAACAGCAGACCCTGCTGCAATAGGGCCTTTCTTCATTCCTTGAGCCCACGCACTGGATCATCACCGCATTTTTAGCGCCCTTGAGGGATTCGGGGTGGAGGGCAATCTTCTCCTCAAGTTCCTTCTGCGTCAGGACTCCGGAGTCCTGGCCATAGAGAAATTCCCGGGGCCGGTATTCCTCGGCTCCGGTCGCCACGACGATCACCCCATGATCGATCTCTTTTGGGCCATCGCCGTTGCGGACCTGCGTTTTGAAGTTCCCGACAAAACCATTGACCTTTTCGATGGTCGTCCCTTTGAGAAGGTGAATCCGCGGGTCTTTTTCCACCTCCTTGATCATCTTTTCGAGATGGGATTGGACGCCATCTCGATCGAGGAGGTAGTGAATCTTTCTTGCCTTGCCCCCTAACCGGGACTCTTTCTCAATGAGATAGACTTCAAATCCTGCCTCTGAGATCTTCCGGGCCGCAGCCATTCCTGATAGCCCCCCGCCGATGACCAGGGCCTTATGATTCATCTCAACCATCTGAGTGGGAAGGGGTTCGAGGAGAGCGGATTTGGCAATAGCCATTCTCACCAGGTCCTTTGCCTTTTCCGTTGCCTCTCTGGGTTGATGCATATGGACCCAGGAGCACTGGTCCCGGATGTTTGCCATCTCAAAGAGATAACGGTTTAGCCCTGCCTCACGAATCGTATCCTGGAAGAGAGGCTCATGGGTCCTCGGCGTGCAGGAGGCCACAACGATCCGGTTCAACCGGTGCTCTTCGATGGCCTTCTTCATCGCTTCCTGGGTGTCCTGAGAACAGGTATAGATGTTTTCAGCAACATAGACGACATGGGGCAGGGTTCGGGCATATTCGGCCACTGACGGGACATCCACTACGCCTCCGATGTTGATCCCGCAGTGACAGATGAAGGCTCCGATGCGAGGCCCCTCATAATCCACATTCCTCTCCGGAACATATTCCTCCTCAGTGACCAGTTCGCCTCTGGCAGAAGAAAGGATGGAGGAGGCCTCCGCCGCAGCGGCCGATGCCTGCGCCACCGTCTCCGGGACATCTTTGGGACCTGAGAAGGCGCCGCTCGCATAGATTCCAGGCCTGGAGGTCTGAAGGGGATGGAAGGTATCGGTCTTTATAAACCCGTAGGGATTGAGATCGACGCCGAAGATCTCCGCCATCTCCCGGTGTTCTCTCACCGGTTCAAGGCCGACGGAGAGGACGACGAGGTCGAACTCTTCAGAGACCATCTCCCCCTCTTCGGTCTCATAATGGATGATCAAATTCTGCGTTTCTGGAGATTCCTTGAGATGGGAGATACGGGAGCGGATGTATCGGACGCCGTAATCGTTTTTTGCCCTCTCAATGTATTTGTCGAAATCCTTTCCGTAAGCCCTCATATCCATAAAGAAGATGGCGGCTTTCATTTCAGGAGCATGTTCTTTGGCAATGACCGCCTCTTTGGTGGCGTACATACAGCAGACAGAGGAGCAGTAACCCTTTCCGATATGGGGATCCCTCGAGCCCACACATTGAATCCAGGCTATTGTTTCGGGATGCTTTCCATCGGAGGGTCTGCGGACTTCTCCCCTGAAGGGGCCCGATGCGGACAGGAATCGCTCAAATTCGATGCTCGAGACGACATTCGGGAACCTTTTGTAGCCATATTCGCTCTTGATCGAGGGGTCAAACTCATCAAAGCCGGGAGAGAGGATGATGGCGCCCACCTCGATCTCGACCTGCTCATCCTTCATCCGATGGTCAATGGCCTTTGCCTCACAGGCTTTGACACATTCGAGACACTCCGAACAGCCCGCGCACTGGAGGCAGCGTTGGGCCTCTCCGATCACATCCTCTTCTCTGAGTCCGAGGCCGGCCTCATCGAAACTCCTCCTCTGCTCGAGGGAGAGCGAAACCATGGAAACCCTCGGACGGTATTCGACACCTTCCGTATCAATCAGAATGTATTCTTTCTGAGCGTCTTCTCCTTCGCGACCTGTTCTCAGGTCTTCTTCCCTCAGCCATCGGTCAATGGAGATAGCCGCCTTTCTTCCTGCGGCCATGGCGTCGATGTAGGTTTGGGGCCCGGTGACCGCATCGCCTCCTGCAAAGACCCCTTTTATGCCTGTTTCGAGCGTGAGGGGATCGGCTTCGATATTTCCCCAGCGATTGATTTGAATCCCGTCATGGTCATTTAAAAACGATAGATCGGGTCCCTGACTGACGGCAGGGATAAGGGTGTCGGCTTCAATCTGGAATTCCGATCCCGAGATGGGGACGGGTCTGGGCCTGCCGGATTCATCAGGGTCGCCGAGGGCCATCCGTTGACATTGAACTCCGCGGAGCTTTCCATTTTCGAGGAGGAGCTTAATCGGCGCGGTTAGATATTCAATTTTAATCCCTTCGTGCCCTGCCTCTTCGATCTCCTCTGCCTGGGCCGGCATCTCATTTCGGGTTCGTCGATAGGCGATGGTCACCTCTTTTGCCCCTAACCGATAAGCTGTTCTCGCTGCATCAATGGCCGCATTGCCTCCGCCAATGACCACTACTCTGTCACCCAATTCTATGGGTTGGCTGAGGGCGACCTTTCTCAGGAAATCAACGGCATGGATGATGCCGGAAGCCTCTTCTCCTTCAAGACCGAGCTTTCTGCTCAGATGGGCGCCCGTGGCAATGAAGATGGCATCGTAACCCTGATCCTTCAAAGCCTGAAGAGAGAGGTCTTTGCCCACAGGGGTGTCAAGCCTGATCACCACTCCCATCTGCCGCAGGTAGTCAATTTCTTTATTAAGCACAGGCCGGGGCAGGCGATATTCGGGAATCCCAACTGCCAGCATTCCGCCTGCAACAGGAAGGGCTTCGAAGATGGTCGCTCCGTAGCCCATCTTTCTCAGGTCCCAGGCCGCAAGAAGGCCTGCCGGGCCTGAACCCACGATTGCCACTTTCTTCCCATTTTCGAGAGCAACGGAGAGGTCGGTCTTATCTTCTTTCTCAACATCCGAGACGAATCGCTTCAGGCCATCGATGGCAATGGGCTGTTCGACCTCTTTCCTTCTGCAGGCCGATTCGCAGGGGTGCGTGCAGATGCGGCCGGTGATGCCCGGAAAGGGATTCTTCGCCCTTATTAGGGCAAGGGCCTCTTCAAACTTTCCAGCGGAAATCAGGGCAATATAGCCCTGGGCATTGACATGGATGGGACAGGCTGCCCGACAGGGAGGGTCTCCCTTCTTCTCGATGCCGTAAGCGCTGGGCATGGCCTGGGCAAAGAGCTGATAGACGGCTGCGCGGGTGACGAGGCCCTGTTCATAATCGTTGGGGATTTTAACCGGGCAGACCTTTGTACATTCGCCGCAGGCTTTACAGTCTTCGATGGTGACATAGCGGGCCTTCTTATGGACCGTAACCCTGAAATTTCCGGGTTCTCCTTCAACTCTCTCCACTTTCGCGTTGGTGAGGATCTCGATGTTCCGGTGACGGCCCGCATCCACCAGCTTGGGAGACATGATGCACATGGAGCAGTCGTTTGTGGGAAAGGTCTTGTCGAGCTGAGCCATGGTTCCGCCGATGCTCAGGCTCTTTTCGAGAAGGTAGACCTTCAACCCTGATTCCGCGAGATCAAGGGAGGTCTGGATTCCTCCGATTCCTCCGCCCACGACCAGCGCCGCCCCGATCGGTTTCTTGGAAGAGGGATTCATCTCAGGCCGGCCTCCTCAGGACCTTTTTTACGAGGTCTGTTGTCCTGATACGATTCATCTTCAGTCCCAGTTCGTCCGGTTCAAACCCCAGAGCCAATCCGAGGAGCTGGGGATAGTAGAGGACCGGAAGTTTGTACTCTTTTTCAAAGACCTTTTCGATCTTCTTCTGATTCGATTCATACATCACACTGCAGAATGGGCAGATGAGCACAATGGCGTCCGCCTTTTTTGCCTGAATATGCTCCAGTTTCCTTTGTGCCATTCCAAGAGCCACCTGTTCATCGATCGCCAACACCCCGCCGCCGCAACATGAGAGCTTATCCTCATAGGAGAGGGATTGGGCTCCGGTTGCCCGGATCAATTCATCGAGGCTTTTTGGATTTTCCGGGTCTTCCAACTTTTCATAGATAGCCGAAGGTTTGGTATAGTGGCAGCCATAATGGGGCGCAACCCGGAGGGAGGAGAGGTCCAAGCGAACCTTTTCACCTATCTTCCTCACTCCGATCTCCTGGTGAAGAATTCGGGTGAGATGCTGAACCTGCACCTCTCCTTCGTAACGCATTCCCACCCAGCGGTAGAGGTCTTCGTTGATCCGTTTTCGGAGGTTTTTATCCTCCTGAAGCTCGTGGTTGGCTTCCGTAAGAGAGCCGCAACAGGAACTGCAGAGCGTGCAGACCGGATGGCCTTTTGCTTCGGCCAGGGCTAAATTTCTTGCGGCCATCAGGAGATAGGCATGGTGGCTGATCGATTTGACAGGATAGCCGCAGCAACTGAAGTCCGGGATGTCATTGAAGCGGATGTCGAGGGCTCCTGCCACTTTTCTTGAAGCAATCTCGTAGTTTAAGGCCCTGACCGGAACCGTACATCCGAGAAATAGGGTAAAAGAATTGTTTTTAGGCCGGTCCTCTTTCTTCTTCATGCTTGAGCCCGAGTTCTTTTAGAATCTTCTTCACTTCTTCGGTCCGGCCCTGTATCAGGGGAAGGCCGAATTCTTTCCGTTTCTCATTTTCAAATTCGGTAATCTCTAAGAGACGGCCAAACGCAGAGAGAAGCTCGATCTGGATTTTCATGGCCGAAGGGATGTAACCCTCTCTTGCGGCAATATTCTTTATGGCATTCATCAACTCGGGAATCCTTACGTCTTGAGGACATCTTTCATAACAGGTGTAACAGGAAGAGCATAACCAGATGAACTGGCTGGAGAGAACCTCTTTCTTCATCCCGAGGAGGGCCATCCGGATAATTTTCCTCGGATTATAACGGTCTGTAATCTCCCGGACAGGGCATCCAGCCGTACAGGTCCCGCAAGAGAAACATTTTGTGATGTTTTCGCCACCAGGCTCTTTGGTGATCAGGAACTTGAAATGGGGATCAATATCTTTCGAATGGATCATAATTTAAGAATGCAATACTTAAGTTAAAAAGTCAAAGAGTTAAAAAGTCAAATATTAATGAGATGTTATACAAATCACAACTGCTAATACAAAGGGACTATGTGAAAAATTTCTTAAATTCAATGCATTTAATATAAATGATTTATCCATTTTGGTCAAGCCTTTAAGACCATATAAAAAGACTTGTTAAGAAGGGAATTTTATTGTATAACCCCTGAAAAAAGAAAGGAGGAAATTTGATGGAAATCGAAGGCTACCAATTTCCTGATGATCTTTATTATCACAAAGAGCACTTCTGGGCGAAGGTTGAAGGGGATGTTGTGACTGTGGGCACGACTGACTTTGCCCAGAAATTAGCAGGCGATATCGTCTTTGTGGAGCTTCCCTCCATTGGCAAGGCAGTGGAGCAGGGAAAACCCTGTGGTTCGCTTGAATCCGGGAAATGGGTTGGAAGGATCTATGCTCCTGTTTCAGGAAAGGTGGGATCCTCCAATGAAGAGTTGGAGGATTCTCCCGAACTGATTAATGAGAGCCCGTATCAAAAAGGATGGATGTTTAAGATGAGTCCGTCCAATCTTCAGGAGGACCTCAAGAACCTGATGAAGGCGGATGCATTGGGAGACTTCATCAAGTCGGAGGTCGAGCGGGTGAAGAAGACGAAAGAGTAGAGTAACCCCTCGGTTATGGGGGAAATTTCATTTCATTAAAAATCTGAGAATTTATCTCTAACTTTTAAAAACAAATGATGTCATGCTGAACTTGGTTCAGCATCTCGTTTTTATCCGAAGGGTGAGATCCTGGCACGAAGTGATGAACGAATGTGAATCAACGAGTTCAGGATGACAGGCCTAAGAAATTTCAAATATTTTTGGTTAGAATTTTAGAGGGACTGAATCAAAGAATCGACAAGGGTTTCAGCCCCTCTAAATTTTTATATGGATCTCTCAAAATTATCCCCCAAACAGTTGCTCGAAATCGATGCCTGCACCCGCTGCGGAGACTGCCTGCGTTTCTGTCCGGTTTATTCGCAAAGGACGGAGGAAGCGATCAACCCGAGAGGGAAGATCCAGGCAATGAAAAAATTTCTCCGGGGACAGTACGGCCTCTGGGCGAGGGTTTTCGGCAAAAAAAAGTTAGACGAGGCGGAATTGGAGAAATTTTCCGAGATGGCCTATCGCTGCACCCTTTGCGGGGAATGCAGCGTGCAGTGTCCGGTCTCGATCGATTCACGGAGCCTCTGGCTTGCGTTTAAAGAAATGCTGGTAGAGCTTGGCCATTATCCCAAAAATCTTGGAGTGATGAAGAAGAATGTCCTGGCCAAATATAACATCTCCGGGGATTCTAATAGCTCAAGAACAGATTGGCTGGACAGACTTGAAAATCTTCCTCCCCACCGGTATCAGAAAGAACGGGCGGAAGTGGTCTACTTTATTGGATGCGTCTCCGCTTACTTCCCGATGGCTCATAAGGTTCCTCAGAGTTTTGTTCGGATTCTGGAGCGGTCAGGGGTCGATTTCACCCTGTTAGGCGGAGAAGAGTGGTGTTGTGGGTTTCCGCTCATCGGCGCAGGATTCAGAAGAGAGATAGATGGCTTTATCCGGCACAATATCGAAGGCGTGAAGGAGAAAGGGGCTCGAAGCGTCGTCTTCTCCTGTCCCTCTTGTTATCATACATGGCATGAAAATTATCATACTGATTTAAATCTTTTTGATTCCACGCAGTTTGTTTTAAATCTCATTAAGGAAGGAAGGCTCCAATTTAACGAAGAGAAAATCAAGGTCACTTACCACGATCCATGCGATCTGGGCAGGGTAAGCGGCATCTACGAATCTCCGAGAGCGATCCTGCGGGCCATGCCGGGGGTGGAGTTTATAGAGCTGGCAAACCATGGGGAGCGTTGCAAGTGCTGCGGCGGGGGCGGCCTTCTCGAAATGGTCGATCCGGAGCTTTCAGCCGCTCTTGCAAGGGAGAAGATTAAAGAGATTCAGGCAACCGGAGCAGAACTGGTCATCACCTCCTGCCAGCAGTGTGTTCGAACGATTCTGACCACTGCCCGAAGGATGAAAATTCCCTTAAAGACATCGTATATCACCGAGTTTGTTCTGAAGCATATGAAGTAAAGAACACGGCCCACAGGGCGGGGCTTTAAAACCGAAATTCTAAATCCAAAACCGGGATCCCGAAACAAGTTCGGGATGACAAAAAGACCAAAACCAAACCCTCTTGTCATGCTGAACTTGTTTCAGCATCTGGTTGGCTTATTTCTGCTTGCAGCAGACGCATCTTTCATCCCCGTCCACAGGACGGGGTTTTCAGGTGCGCTTTTAATAAAAAAACAATATGGATAAGCACCTCATTTTTTATGCCATGTTCATCCTTTCCATGCACCTCTTCTTTCTGGGGATGTGGTTTCGGGTAAGCTTCTATCTCCGCGGCACTTTGGAAGGCGCAGAGGAGGTGAGCCAGTGGGGAAAGTTAAGAATCCTATTGAGCAGAGGCTGGAGGGGGTTCTGGATGAGACCTGGCTGGTATATCCGGATTCTGGTCATGGATGTCATCTTTCACAGGAAACTCTTCGGCCAATCCTTCTATCGCTGGCTTGCCCACACCCTCCTCGTATTCGGTTTTATCGCCACTTTTATTGTTGACATGATCAAGGGATTTACAACAGGCTATCTCGTGGAATGGAGCCATTCCGTGCCGTTCTTCTCCTTTGCCCATGCTTTTAAGACAGGCGCTATTCGCCCCTTTCTCGACTTTTTCCTCGAATTCTTCAGCTTTCTTATCCTTATCGGTTGCGTTTTAGCCATTATTCGGAGATTCTTCATCAGGCCGGACCAATTGAGGACGGAGGAAGAAGATATTGTGACCCTATTGTTCATCCTCTATCTGGTATTGTCCGGATTCTTCATAGAAGGATATCGAATCGCCCATCCCGAAGTTGTAGCCAATCGGGTTTATATGGCCGATTTCACGCCTGCAAGCTCTAATAACTGGATCTCATTCTTCGGGTATTTTTTATCGCTTTTCTTGAAAGACATTACGATCAATCCTCACTTTCTCTGGTATGCCCATGTCATTCCATGTCTCGTCTGGTTTGTTTATATCCCCCATTCCAAACTCCTCCACATCTTCACCTCTTCAGTCACTGTGATTGCAGACAGGGCGAAACAGAAGCCGCATGCAAAAGATCAATAGCGGGAATCAGTTAGAAAAAAAAGTCTAACGGTAAGGGTAACGAGGCCCGTATCGTTAATTTGAAAATGACGTTTTTCGTTGTCGAAGTTCGTATCCCTGTCTGCCGACAGGCAGGGAGACTCGCGAATAGAATCTGGATGCTCGAGCTTCGTTTTTCGAGTTTCTTGCTTCGATACGAGCATCGTCACCCATAACCGCTTGACTTTCAATCCAAACGGGCTTCGTAACCGTAACCCAAATACCCGGAGTATTTTCATGGTTTGCGAGTGTCCATGCCGTCATGACCCATCACGTTTAACCCATTGAAATAATGGATTTAAAAACTGGCGCTTGACAAAAAAATACAATGATGGTAAAGAATGTAAAAAATATCACAAGCTTTTGAAAATCTCCCTATTTTCCATTATTGCGGGACGAAGGGATAAAAAGGAGGGATTTTATGACAATCAGCAAATGGATGACCGCTGGCACGGTTCTTAAGATGATGGCCATGCAAAATCCGGATAAACCAGGAGCGGCAGATAAGTTCCGAAAAATGACCTTTAAGGAGTGGAATGAGCGAAGTTGCCGATTGGCCAGTGTCTTGAACAAACTGGGGGTGAAGAAGGGAGACCGCTTCGCCATTCTGGCCTATAACTGCGTGGAGTGGTTGGAGTTTTATGCGGGCTCTGCAAAAGGGGGACAGGTGACGGTTCCGGTCATGTTCCGGCTTGCGCCTCCTGAAATTGAATATGTAGTGAAACACTCCGACTGCAAAGCCTTTTTCGTGGCAAAGGATTTTGTTCCGGTGGTCAATTCCATGCGAAGCAAGCTTCCCAACATACCGCCGGAGAATTATATCTACTTTGGAGACGATCAGACGCCGGAAGGCTATCAGTCCTATGAATCTCTCCTATCAAAAGCTTCTCCTGAGGAGCCCGATGTGATCGTGGACGCAGAGGATATGTGGAATATCATGTATACCTCTGGGACAACCGGCAAACCGAAAGGGGTGGTCAGAACCCATGAGGGGAATCTGTCCCAGTATATCTTAAACGGGATCAATATGGGCTTGAGGCCGGATGATTGCGTGATGCTCGTCATGCCCATGTGCCATATCAATTCGATCTACTATTCCTTCACCTATACCTATGTCAGCGCAAGGGTATATGTTTACAATATGATCAGTTTCGACCCGGTCGATCTATTGAAGACCATCGAAAAGGAGAAGATCACCTTCACCTCTCTTGTCCCCACCCATTATATTATGATGCTCTCACTTCCCGATGAGGTGAAGAAGAGCGTTGATGTCAGTTCAATCCGTCAGCTTCTTATTTCATCGGCGCCGGCCCGAAAAGACACGAAGATGGCCATTATGGACTATTTTAAAAATGGGGAGCTCTGGGAAGCTTACGGTTCAACGGAGGCGGGACTGGTGACACTTCTCAGACCCGAGGAACAATTTAAAAAGTTGGGTTCCATCGGAAGGGAGATCTGGGGAACGGATCGGATCAAGATTTTAGACGAAAATGGGAAGGAAGTGCCCAGAGGTCAGGTGGGCGAACTCTATTCGAGGACTCCCCATGTTTTTAAAGAATACTGGAAGGATCCCGAAAAGACGAAGTCGGTATTCCAGGGCGAATGGTTCACCGCCGGAGATATGGCCTGTCAAGATGAGGATGGATATTATACCCTTGTGGATCGTAAGGCCAACATGATCATTACCGGCGGAGAAAATGTTTTTCCTTCAGAGGTGGAGAATTTGTTGGGTTCCCATCCTGCCGTCAAATATGTGGCTGTCATCGGGATTCCCCATGAAAAATGGGGCGAGGCGATTAAGGCGATTGTCACCATCCATCAAGGGAAGACGGTTACGGAGAAAGAACTGGTTGACCACTGCAGGGGGAAGATTGCAGGATATAAGATACCCAAGTCAATCGATTTTATCAAAGACGAGGAGATGCCCATGACCCCGACCGGAAAGATTCTCCACCGGATTTTGAGGGAGAAATACGGGAAATGGAGTGATATGAAGTAAAACCCGGTTCGGGAAAAGCTTCAGGCCCAGGGAAATTCCCCTTGGGCCTTTTTATGTAATGCGTCACTCTTCCGTGGAAAATTACCGGCCTTCGGGCAGGCATGTTGGAGAAAATCTTATAGCGGAAACATTAGCTTGTTCGTAAACTAAAAGGATGATTCTGTATGACAAGGACCGTTCTATACAATGGGCAATGTTGCCCTTGCCCAAAAAAATATAAACCATCCGCTTGATAAGATTTTCGGAGACATGACTGCTCGATGGACGGATTTCCCCCCCGCTTCAGTGACGCATTACCTTTTTATTCATTTTCCCCTTGAAAAATACCGGACAATAGGCTATGTTTCTGAAATCCAAGGGATCCAAAACCCTTGGTTTCATTTTGTGAGGATTTGTAACGTATGTTGAAAAACCTGAAATGGAGATTGATCATTTATGGGGCGGTGACTGTTTTTGCAGTTCTCCTCTTTTTGCCCACATTGACTCCCGAGTTGCCGGCCTGGTTTTATAAAATCATCCCAACGGAAAAGGTTCACCTCGGCCTTGATCTTCAGGGCGGGATGCATCTCATTCTCGAGGTCCATGCGGAAAAGGCGGTCGAAAGTTATGTGGAGAGGGTAAAGAATAATCTCAGGGATGATCTTCGGGACAATGCAGTCCCTGTCGGAAAACTAGAGAGGGAGAAGAGCAATCAGATCATTCTTGAGGTTTCAGGCGACAAGGATAAATGGGAGAAGATCCTGAGCCAGCGTTATGCCGTCATGCAGGAGCTTTCCACGACCGCCCTTGATAAAGGGATATGGAGGGTCGTTCTTGTCCTCGACAGCCGGCAGGACGAACAAATCAGAAAGGGCGCCATTGATCAGGCGCTGGAGACGATCCGGAACCGGATCGATCAGTTCGGTGTGGCCGAACCGGAGATCACCCTTCAGGGAACGGATCGTATTTTAATCCAGTTGCCGGGGATCAAAGACCCGCAAAGGGCAATCGACCTCATCGGCCGGACCGCCCTATTAGAATTTAAACTGGTGGATGAAGAGGGCGATCTCGATGAGGCGTTGAGAGGGAATGTTCCGGAGGGGAGCATCCTGCTCTATCAGAGACAGGTCGATCCAAGGACAGGCGGTGTGAAAAGGATTCCCTTCCTCTTAAAAGAGAAGACCCTGATGACCGGTGAGGTGTTAAAGGATGCCCGGGTCACCATCGATACCCAGTTCAATGAACCCTATGTGGCGCTGGAATTTGATGATATCGGGGCGAAGCTCTTCGAGCAGATCACCGGAGCCAATGTGAAGAAGCGATTGGCCATCATTCTGGATGACCATGTCTATTCCGCTCCGGTCATTCAGGAGAGGATTGCCGGAGGAAGGGCGCAGATTACCGGCCGTTTCGATATGAAGGAGGCGGGCGACCTGGCCATCGTTCTCAGGGCAGGCGCCTTACCCGCGCCGGTTAAGATCATCGAACAGAGAAGCGTGGGACCGTCCCTGGGACAGGACTCGATTCGTAAAGGGATCATTTCGACATTGATCAGCGCAGCTCTGGTGGCGCTGTTCATGATCTTCTATTATCGTGTCTCAGGAGCCATTGCCGATATTGCCCTTATCCTGAATATCCTCCTCGTGATGGGAACACTTGCCATTTTCAGGGCCACGCTCACCCTTCCGGGGATTACAGGTCTC
>Ga0207951_100814_pt1 | contig 13413 bp, 10 predicted proteins | sample Subbio12Aug_8Bad_FD_184830 | JGI IMG/M metagenome (GOLD analysis project Ga0207951, IMG submission 184830) | Serpentinite rock and fluid subsurface biosphere microbial communities from McLaughlin Reserve, California, USA - CR12Aug_8Bad (SPAdes) | ecosystem: Environmental > Terrestrial > Deep... | reverse complement strand
CATCGTGTCGCTGCTGACTTGCGCCGTGTTCACCGCACTGACCGGCGCATCCGGTGTCACCATCGTCGCGCTGGGTGCCTTGCTGCTGCCCGCCTTGTACAAAGACGGTTACGAGCCGCGTTTCAGCCTGGGGTTGGTGACAACTTCGGGCAGCCTGGGTTTGCTGCTGCCGCCGTCGATACCGCTGATCCTGTACGGCATCATCGTTCAGCAAATCAACGTCGGCGAGCACTTCACCCTGCCGCAACTGTTTCTGGCCGGGGTGCTGCCCAGTGTGCTTATGATAGGCTTGCTGGCGCTGTGGACGACCTGGAGCAACCGCCATCAACCGGTGGAAAAAACCGCATTCGCCTGGCCGGAAGCCTGGGCTTCATTACGCGCCATCGGCTGGGAACTGCCGCTGCCGTTCATCATTCTGGCCGGTATTTTCAGCGGTGTTCTGGCAGTATCCGAAGTCGCGGCAGCAACGGCGCTGTACGTTCTGATAGTGGAGCTGTGGATATACCGAGACATCGACTGGCGCAGCCTCAAGCGTATCGTGTCCGACGCCATGCAAATGCTCGGTGGCATCCTGCTGATACTCGGCGTGTCGATGGCATTCACCAACTTTCTGGTCGATGCCGAAGTGCCGATGAAACTGTTCGAATGGATCAGCGGCCACATCGACAGCAAATTCAGCTTCTTGCTGTTGCTCAACCTGTTTTTGCTGGTGCTGGGCGCCATTCTCGACGTGTTCTCGGCGCTGGTGATCGTCGTGCCACTCATCGTGCCGGTTGCCGTCAACTACGGCATACACCCGATCCATCTCGGCATCGTCTTCCTGGCCAACATGCAGATCGGTTATCTGACGCCACCGGTCGGCATGAATTTGTTCATCGCCAGTTATCGCTTCAAGAAATCCATCACCGAGCTGTATCACGCCACCTTGCCGTTCATGCTGCTGCTATTCCTGGCCGTGCTCATCATCACCTACGTACCCTGGCTTAGTACCTGGTTCCTCGTTCATTGAAATTCCGTCGCGAACATCGTATGAACCACCACATCCTCATTTCCACAGTGTCTGTGGGAATGAGGATTCCTGTCTCCTTGCGCGAGAACGAGAAAAACCAATAAACCGCAAGCGGAGCCGTGTTATCAGCGAGCACTGCGCCTCGCTCGCCGCCGCCTTTGCGCAGCATCATGTTTCAAGAAAACGAAATCCGGCAGCTGCGTTCGCTGCCGGGTTTCGCTTTTACCTTGGGTGTCGGCTACGCGGCTTTACGTTGGGCCACAACCAGCATGGCAATCCCGGATACGAACAGCCATGCAGTAGCACGGCACTGATGCAGCCATCGATGACCAAGGGAGACATCCAGCAGGTTGCGATTAGTTACCCCTGTCACCAGGGCAATCCTGCTATATCTGGCGCAGCCGGTTTATTTAAGGGTATTTGTTTTGTCCCAACGTTTTCATATCGCTTTGAACGCCTCCGCTGCGGCATCCACGGTCGATTGTAAATCTTCGTTGCAGCGATGTCGCTATTGACACCAAGCGGGCGAAGTGGGGCGGGTCTTGCCGTGCCGTGAAAGCGTCGAGGATTTTTTACCGGTGTTCTGGGGCAAGCTTGTTCTTGTTGCCGCTGCGCACGAACAAGCTGCTGGCGTCGATGAACAGCATGGCATTGTCGAACTTGGATTTCTTCAGCACGATGATGCAGGTGGCTATCGGGGTGCCGCAGAACAGGTCGGGCGGCAACTGGATGACGGCATCGACGTAGTTGTTGTCGATCAGGTACTGGCGGTTCTTCTGTTCCGCGCCGCCGCGATAGAGCGTTTCGTTGAGGTTGGCGTCGTGGCGGGCTCGCACGTTGGCGAACAGTTCGGACGGCAGGATGTAAAAGCCTTTTTCCTTGACCGTCTCGGCGCGGCCAAATTCGGCATCGGCATCGCTCAATTGGGCGTAGTCGCGAAATCGGTGCTACCCGCGCGGCGCTCCTGCTCGTTGAGGTAGCCGGTCAGGTTCTCCGAAATGAAACGGTAGAACAGTATGCCGAGTACGTAGGTTTTGAAATCCCAGCCATCGACGCTGCCGCGCAGGTCGTTGGCGATGCGCCAGATGGTTTTGTGCAGCTCGGCGCGTTCGCTTTCTTTGCTGTTGTTCACAACGTTGTTTTCCCTATCGTTTCTTCGGACTGCTCGGCACTGGATAACCGGGGCCAGTTTTTTTGCCTTACTCGCCACCGCCCTTGCGCACCATCATGCCTTTCGACGGGTTGTAGCCCACAATCGCGGCGCTGATGAACAGCAGGAATGCCGCAGCCGTGAACAGCAAGGCTGGCTGGTTGAATTGCCCGTACAAGGCGAAGCGGATCAGTTCGACCGCTTGTGAAAACGGGTTGTACTGCGCCAGTTGGTACAGAACGACGCTGGATTCCTTGAGCTTCCACAAGGGGTACAGCGCCGTGGACATGAAGAACAGCGGGAAAATGACGAAATTCATCACCCCGGCAAAGTTTTCCAGTTGCTTGATGAACGATGACAGCAGCAAGCCCAGCGCACCCAGCATCATGCCCGACAGCAGCAAGGCGGGCAGAATCCAGACATAGCCCATCGCCGGTGCCTGAATGTCGTACAGCCAGGCTATGCCCAGAAAGGCATAGGCTTGCAGCACCGATACCGCCGTACCGGCAATCAGCTTGCTGACCAACAGAAACCAGCGCGGCAACGGGCACACCATCAACATGCGCATACTGCCCATTTCCCGGTCGTACACCATGGATAACGAACTCTGCATGCCGTTGAACAACTGAATCATGCCGATCAGGCCCGGTGTGATGTAAACCTCGTACAGAATGTAGGTTTCATACGGCGGCGCGATGGCAACACCCAACGCGGCGCGAAAACCGGCGGCAAATACGAACAACCACACCAAAGGCCGTACCAGGGCGGATACGAAACGCTCGCGCTGATGCAGGAAGCGCAACAGCTCACGACCAACGATGCCCGCCATCGCCCGCCAGTAATGCAGGAATTTCATGGCTTTGCTCCCTGAGTCAGTCGATTGAAAGCGTCGCCGACATGGGCGGCACCCAGTGTTTGCAACACGGTTTGCAGCTTGCCTGCGGCTTTGATCTGGCCCTGGTGCAGCACCACCAGGCTGTCGTCGTCGGCGATCTCGTCGATCAGATGGGTGGCCCACAGCACCGCCAGGCCCTCGCGCCTGACCAGCTCATGCACATGATCGACAATGGCCTGGCGACTGGGCACATCCAGGCCGACGGTGGGTTCATCCAGCAGCAGTAATTGGGGTTGGTGCAGCAGGGCGCGGGCGATTTCAACCCGGCGTTTGTGGCCACCGTTAAGCAATCGGACTTTTTCGCCACGGCGCTCGTACATGTTCAGCCGTTGCAGTTCAGTCTGAATCCGCGCATCGGCTGTCTTCCGGCCTATGCCGTGCAAGGCGGCGTGATAGCGCAGGTTTTGCGTGACGGTCAAGTCCGGATCCAGCGTGGTTTGCTGAAACACCACGCCCAGCCTGGACAGGGCTTTGAGGCTTTGGCGCTTGATGTCGAAACCGCATAATTCGATGCGACCATCGCGGGCGTCGTACAGCCGGGTAATCAGTGCAAACAAGGTGCTTTTACCGGCGCCGTTGGGGCCGAGCAGTATCGTGCATTCGCCTGCCTTCACGCTGAAGCCGACGTTGTCCAGTGCCTTTTTCGGGCCGTAGGCGAAGCTGAGTCCGCTGACATTCAAGGCGGGCGGGTTCATGGTTTGACGGCCACGCCCCAAGGGTAGCGGCCTACTGCCACCGACTTGCTGACCTTGTGATCGGTCAGGTCGATGAGGGAGATGTCGTTGCTGACGCCGTTGGTGGTGTACAGCCGTTTTTGATCGGGCGAGAACGCCAGATTCCAGACGCGCTGACCAACCAGCAAGTATTTTTCTACCTTGAAGCTCTGGGCATCGATGACGGCAATGCGATTGGCCGGGCCAAGCGCGACGTAACCATAGCGGCGGTCTTTGTCGATGACCACGCCTACCGGTTGGATCAGGTCGCTGCTGACGCCCTGGACATCGAATTTAACGCTCTGCACCGCTTGCCTGCTGGCCACGTCGAACACGGTCAGCGTACCCGCCATTTCCGAGGTGGCCCACAACTGCTTGCTGTCGGCGGTGAACGCCACGGCGCGTGGCCGAGGGTCGGTCAGGGTGTTGTCGACGATGCTGCGGCTTTGGTTGTCGATCCAGTGCAGCATGTTGGTGGTTTCCGAGGCGCTGACCACCCAGGTGTTGTCGGGGCTGGCGGCAATGCCTTCGGGTTCGACGCCCACCTTGATGGTGTGCACGGCTTTTTTGGCGGCGATGTCGACGACGGTGACGGCGCTGTCGTCTTCGTTCGACACGTACATGAATTTGCCGTCGGGGCTGAGCGCAAAGGTTTCCGGGTCTTCGCCCGAGGGCAGTTTGCCGGTTTGTTTCAGGGTTTCGGCATCGAAGGTTTTGATGGTGTGTTCGTCACTGGTGGCGATGAACAGGGTTTTGCCGTCAGGACTCAGGGCAATACCGCGCGGGCGTTGGCCCACCGGCACGGTTTTGATGAGTTTGCCGTCGACAGGATCGACGACGGCCAGGGCATTGTCTTTTTCGAGGGTCACGAAAACAGTTTCGGCCACCGCTGCGCTCGAAAACAGCAATAGCGCCGACAGGGCCGACAGGTTGAATCGGTTCATGGCAAGTCCTTCAATAGTGGCAAGTGGTTTCGGGTTGATCGTAACCCAGGGTATCGAGTTCGGTTTTGGGGTGCAGAAAGCCTTCGATTGGCGCAACACCAACTAGCGAGCGCGGCGCGGCCAGCAGGATGGGCTGACGCAACTGGCCGTCCCAGGCTCTGAATGACAGCGGTACGCCTTTGTAACCCTGCAAAGTGAAGGCGTTCGACAACATGTAATCCTTGATGGCCTGCACCTGGCTGGATTTGGCCCGGACGCTGGCTTCGCCTATGGCACGGACGGCAAGATAGGCGGCGTAATCTTCTTCTTCCATCCAGCGGCCCGTGGTTTCAAGGAAGCGGTTTTGCAACTGCACGGCGCCCCATTGCTCATGGGTGCGATGCCAGGCCGTGGCGATTAGGCCCTGGGTGCCGATCACCGGGCGCGGCAGCCAGGTGCGGTAATCCAGATAATCGCCGAACAGGCCTTGTTCGTCGGCCACCACCAGCACGTCGTAGTCACCGACCTGGGTGAATTGTGCAATGTCCGCTTGCTCGGTGCGGTGGCTGTCGAAGTCGTGCGTCCAGGTTTTTTCTTCCATCAACTTCATGCCAAAACGTTTGGCGGTGCGTTTGACGGCATCGGCGTACAGCCGGTCGGCAGGTGTTGGCCCCACCACCAGAAACCATTTTTGCCAACGCTTTTTCAGCAGATATTGCGCCAGGGCATCGGCGCGCATGGCGCGGCTGGGCAGAATGTGCAACACATTGCGCCGACACTGGCTGCCGCGCAGTTCGTCGTCGCGGCTGGCGGCATCGAACAACAGCTTGTTGCGGGCTGTCGGGCTGTCGGCCAGCAGGTTGATGTGCTCGGCAGGCACGTTGAGCACCACCAAGCCAATGTCGTCGCCCAATTGCTCGAAAGCTTTCAGCAGATCGCCGCCTGTCGGCACGATGACTTTTTTCAGCTCGTAACGCTGCTGGGTGAACTGGCCGGTGGTGTTGTTGTCGCTTACCGCCAGGTCGGCGCCCGGTTCGCCCTTGTTTTGAATGAAGGGGTCGAGATTCGACAAGGCGGCGGGCGCTTCGCGCTCCTGGGCGAGATAAACCATTTTGATGAGCTGGGTTTTGGGCGGCACCGGTTTTTTTTCCGCCGCATTGACGGCACCGAGTAGCGCGGCCCAGCTCAGTATCCAGCAAACGAAGTATCGGTAGATCATGTGTGGTCGAGTCCTTGCAAAGCAGGCCGGAAATTCTACACGGATAACGCCGGTTCAAAACCATGGAATGAATGGCGTGCCAGCCATTGAATTTTGCCGATTCAGTAACGATACTTAACCCCTGTTGAATCCAGGCTGCCCCCATGACCGAAAAAGACTTTCCTGCCGATACGCTGGATGAGGATATCGACCTGCACGACCTGATCGGCAATCAACGCCTTGCCGTGCGCTATCTGCGCAGCGACATCAAGGCCACGCTCAAGGTGGCCAATTTTTTCTATCCCCGCTTGTACCCCATCGTTCTGCGCGACATCAGCAGCAAGGGCGCTGCCATTTTGTGCGAGAAGAAAATCCGCAAGAACACGACGGTTTGCCTGTACTTGCTGTTCGGCGACGGCAAGCGTTTCGCCATCGATGCAAGAGTCGTACACTCGCAGGCGTATCCCGTACATGGCTTGAAATTCTGCAAGCGCAACTTCGAACTTGCCGAACATCTGCTGCAAACGCAAAGCGATTTGTCATTCAACTGAACACTCATCCGCCATGCCCACACTGAGTGCCATCCATGTTTACCCGATCAAGTCGGTCAGCGGCATCGCCGTCGATCGCTGGCCCGTCACCGCCAAAGGCCTGCTGTACGACCGCAAATGGATGCTGGTCGATGGTGAGCGGCGTTTCCTTAGCCAGCGCCGGTTGGCAAAAATGGCGTTGATCCGAACCCGCATGACCGGCGATGGCGTGATATTGTCGGCGCCGGGCATGACCGACATACTCATGCCGTTGACCGAAACCGACGGCGAAACCCTGTCGGTTGAAATCTGGCACGACACCTGTGTTGCCAAAACCGTTTCCGCTGAACTGGATCGCTGGTTTCAGGACTTTCTCGGCATAGCCTGCCGCCTGGTTTATCACCCGGACGGCGAGATGCGCCGCGTCGATCCGCGTTATGCGGCGCCGTCGGATCAAACCGCGTTCAGTGACGGCTTTCCGTTTCTGATCGTATCCGAGCAAGCCATGACCGCGCTGAATCAGGTCATGGAACTGAACATGACGCTGGCCCGCTTCCGCCCCAATCTGGTGATAGGCGATTGTGCCGCCTTCGCCGAAGACTACTGGCGCCGCATTGCCATCGATGGCATTGGCTTTCGCTTGCCCAAACCGTGTTCGCGCTGCGGCATTCCGGCCATAGATCCGGCAACCGGCAACATCGGCAAGGAGCCGCTGCTGACACTCAGCAAGCGCAGGCAATGGCAGAACAAAACCTACTTCGGCCAGAATGCACTGCACGATCGCACCGGCGAACTGTGTGTCGGCAGCGCCGTGACCCTGCTCGAAACCGGCGACGCCCAGCCGCCATTGTCTTGGCATGATGCCGGTATCGACGGCCATTAAGCCGCGATTAAGTCGTCACCCCTAAAACACAGCGGCACGCAAAAGCCGCCAGATGTACCCAAGCGGCGCATCGAACCCGCAACCCGCGCTTTTGGCAACCCCTCTCTAATTTTCAAAGGAAAACGCAATGACCCGAAAACCACTGACAGCCCTGATAGCCACACTGCTGCTGGCAGGCTGTGCCACCAACCCCTACACCGGTCAAACCGGCATCGGCAACCTGGGCAAAGGTGCTGGCATAGGTGCCGCTGTCGGTGCCGGTGCTGGCACCCTGTTTGGCGGCAACGACTGGAAAAACGCCGGGCTTGGCGCCCTAGCAGGTGCCGCCGTCGGTGCTGGCATAGGCTGGTACATGGACAAGCAACAGGAAGAAATGCAGCAATCACTGCAAGGCACCGGCATACAAGTGCAGCGCACCGCCGAAAACACTTTGAATCTGACCATGCCCAGCAATGTGACGTTCGCTCACGACAGGGCCGACCTGACGCTGGATGCCCAGAACGCCTTGAATTCGGTGGCGCAAGTGCTCAATCACTACCCGGAATCGACCATCGCGATTACCGGCCACACCGATGACACCGGTTCCGATGCCTACAATCAGCGATTGTCCGAACTGCGGGCAGCCGCTGTCAGCAGTTATCTCGGTACGCGCGGCGTCAGCCCGACCCGCACGACCCAGCAGGGCATGGGCGAAAGCTTGCCGAAAGTAGCCAATGTCAGCGATGCCAATCGCGCCATCAACCGTCGTGTCGAACTGGCCATCGTCGCCAATCAGAACGTCGGCGCCAGCCAGCCGCAGCAACCTTACCAGCAACCGGGCGGCTTTCCCCAACAACCGTACCAACAACCAGGTGGTTTCCCGCAACAACAGCCTTACCAACAACCGGGTGGCTTCCCTCAACAACAGCAGCGCCAGCAGCCCTATCAGCCGATGAATCCTTATCGTTGAGGCGGTACAGCCCGCAGGCACCGCAGTGCCTGCCGGGATTTTCCGGTTTCCCTCGTTCCCACGCTCCGCGTGGGAATGCAGACCGGGACGCTCTGCGTCCCGAACGCTTGCGCTACGCAGAACGCGGCAATGAGAGTTAGTCTGGCTTTCACCCGTGCCGAAGCAGACTCCACCCCGACGACAACGCCTCGGCCTGCTGTAACACGGTCTGTACCGCCGCGTCCTGCAAGTCAGGCGGATAGCCGTATTTGCGCAGGATGCGTTTGACCAGAACACGCATCCGCGCGCGGGCTGAATCACGATGTGCCCAATCCACTGAAACATTCTCGCGCAGGTTGACCAACAGCTCATGGGCGATGAGTTTTAGCTTGTCGTCGCCCATCATCTGCGCCGCGCTCTCGTTCTCGGCCAGCGCGTCGTAGAAGGCGATCTCCTCGTCTGACAGCCCGGACTCTTCACCACGCTGGCGAGCTGCACGGATGTCCTTGGCTAGTTGAATCAGCTCCTGTAACACCTCTGCGGTGGTGATCGCATTGGCATGGTAGCGCGCTACCGCATCTTCCAGCCGCTCTGAAAAGGCCTTGGTCTGCACGACATTGGCTTTGCTGCGGGAGCGGATGCCGTCGTTGATCAGCTTGCGCAAAGCTTCCAGCGCAAGGTTCTTCTTCTCCATCTGCTGAACTTCGGCCAGAAATTCATCGGACAGGATGGAAATATCCGGGCTCTTGATGCCCGCAGCGGCCAGGATGTCCACGATCTCGGTCGAGACCACAGCGCGGCTAACGATTTGCTGGATCGCCAACTCGCGCTCTTGCTGGGTCACTCCGGAGCCAGTACTGCTCTTGACAAGCGCGGCACGGATCGCCTGGAAGAAACCGACTTCCTCCCGGGTTTCGCGGGCCTCGTCGGAGGCGGACGCCAGAGCGAAAGCCTTGGACAACGCCAGCACGGCATCCTGGTATCGACGATGTGCGTTCTTCTTGCCGTCCTTGGTTTTCTCCTTCTCAGCCAGCTTTTGCTGCAGGTCGAGAATCCACTCGATGGCACCTGCCATCATGGCCAAGCGCTGCTGTGGCGTCCCAGTCATTGCCGACGCGTAGTCGAAGCCGTGGTACATATCCCGAACCACCTCGTACTTCTCCACCATCACTGCGACGGCCTGCGCTTCGTCGACACCGGTGTTGTCCTGGTCGTTCTTCGAATATTGCTGCAGGGCTGACTTTAGGCTTTGTGCGATGCCGATGTAGTCCACGATCAGCCCGGCAGGCTTGTCGCGGAACACCCGGTTCACGCGCGCAATCGCCTGCATCAGTCCGTGACCCTGCATCGGCTTGTCCACGTACATCGTGTGCATACATGGCGCGTCAAAGCCGGTCAGCCACATATCCCGCACGATCACCAGCTTGAGCGGGTCTGATGCGTCACGGGCACGCTTGGCCAGTAGATCACGCCGGGCCTTATTGCCGATGTGCTGCTGCCATTCCTGCGGGTCGCTCGCTGCGCCCGTCATCACGATCTTGACCGCTCCCGCGTTGTCATCTGTGCTATGCCAGTCCGGACGCAGCTTGACGATCTCATCGTAGAGCTTGGCGCAGATGCGGCGGCTCATACACACCACCATCGCCTTGCCATCGAGGGCTGCCACGCGATCCTCGAAGTGGGCGACCATGTCCTTGGCCACCAAGGCGAGACGTTTGTCGCTGCCGACCAGCGCCTCTACGGTTGACCACTTCTTCTTGAAGCGCTCCTGATCGGTTTCGGAATCGTCCTCGGTCAGTTCGTTGACCTCGGCATCGATCTTCGGCTTCTCGTCCTCATCGAGTTCGATGCGTGCCAGCCGCGACTCGTAGTAGATCGGCACGGTCGCGCCATCCTCAACTGCGCGGCTGATATCGTAGATGTCGATGTAGTTGCCGAACACGGCCGGGGTGTTCACGTCGTCCGCTTCAATCGGCGTACCGGTGAAACCGATGAAGGATGCGTTTGGCAGGGCGTCGCGCATGTATTTGGCAAAGCCGTAGGAGATTTCGCCGGTCTTGGCGTCCACCTTGGCCTTGAAGCCGTACTGGCTGCGGTGGGCCTCATCCGCGATGACGACCACGTTGCGGCGCGTGGTGAGCGGCTCCGCAATCTCGCCGAACTTCTGCAAGGTCGTGAAAATCACGCCGCCCGATGCCCGACTCAAGACCTTCTGAAGATCTTCGCGGCTCTCGGCCTGCACTGGCGTCTGCCTGATCAGGTCGCGGCACATCGAGAAGATCGAGAAGAGCTGGTCGTCGAGGTCGTTGCGGTCAGTCAGCACCACCAACGTCGGGTTGGCCATCGCCGGGTGTTTGACCAGTTGCCCGGCGTAGAACGCCATCAGCAGGCTTTTGCCGGAGCCTTGGGTGTGCCAGATGACGCCCACTCGCTGATTGCCCTGTGGCGAGGACGCAGTCACCGTGCTGTTGACTGCGTGTCGCACCGCGTGGAACTGGTGATAGCCCGCGATGATCTTGGCCAGCCCCGAACCGGTTTCGCCGAAGACCGTGAAGTGACAGAGCAGATCCAGCAGGCGGCGCTGCTCGAACACGCCTTCGATCAGTGTCGAGAGTTCCGGCGCACCCTTCGGGGCAACGTCCGTGCCGTCGGTGGTGCGCCACGGCATGAAGCGCTCAAGGTCTGCCGAGAGTGAACCCACCCGGGCTGCAATGCCATCCGAGGTGACCAGCAGCGCGTTGGTGTTGAACAGCGCCGGAATCTGCTTCTTGTAGGTCTGCAGCTGGTTGAACGCGCCCAGCAGATGCGCCCCGGCGCTGCCCGGCGCTTTCAGCTCGATCACGCCCAGCGGCAAGCCGTTCACGAACACCACCACATCGGGCCGCCGGTTGTTCTGGCCGTTGATCACCACGAACTGGCTCACTGCCAACCAGTCGTTCTGCTCGGGGTGTTCGAAGTCGATGAGCGCGACCTTGCCAGCGGTCAGCGTGCCGTCGTCGGCGTAATACTCGACGTCCACGCCTTCCGTCATCAGCTTGTGGAGGCGGCGGTTCTCTTCAAGCAGCGATGGCAGTTCGGATTGCATCACCCGCCGCACGGCATCCTGACGCGCCTCCAACGGAAGGCCAGGATTCAGACGCGCGACGGCGTCTTCAAACCGCTTCTTGAGCACAACCTCATCGTGACTTTCGCGCTCCGGTCGGTGTCCATCGGGGCCGATGTCCTCCTCGCGTTCGATGCTGTATCCCAGCCCTCCCAACTGTTCCAGTAAAGCCAGCTCTACGGCGGCCTCCGACAGAAACGCCATTACGGTTCTCCTTGTTCTTCGATGGGCTGAATCGCCACCAGCTTCAATAGCCCGTCGTAATGCTCACGGTCGACAGCCATCATCATTTCGAGTGTGTCGCGCAACACGGGTTGGGTTTCTGCAAGTAGAGAAAGATCGTGTCCCGGATCAGCGATTGCGCCAGCATGTGAGTACGTGTTGAGCAAGCGGAGGATGCGGGTCTTTTTCGCGCTGTCAAAATCCACCCGCTCGAGTCGTGGGCCGAGATCTCCGCTCATCTCGGGGAAGCGGAAAGCGAGGAATGCCTCGATCAATCGGCGTGCGACGTTGGGCAAACCGTAATGGTGTTCCAGTTGGACAACGTCATTGCGGTGAGCCTCCTCGTAGACGCGCTTGAACAGGTACTGGTACTCCGATTCGTACTCCTCAAGCAGAGGATCAAGATGGCCTAACTCGCTGGTGCGAGACCCGTCCGCGTGACGCCGGGTACGAAGCAGGAAGAAACGACCGGGCCGGTCTTCGATCTTTTTCTTTCGTTGCCCCGGCAAGTGATGGAACCAGTTTTTCACCAGCCGGAAAAACGAGAAGCTGTGGGTCAATATGAAAAGCTGCCCCGCATCCTTGGTGCGATCCTTCATGTAGCCGAAGGCCGAGAACAGCGCGTTGTCATCGAGGCTCGATACCGGATCGTCAATGACGACAATCCCATTCTTCAAGTCGAATGTTCTGTCCTGTAACGACTTGAGAAAATAGAGGAACGCAATCGCCGTGCGCTCTCCATCGCTCAAGTGCGCTACATACTGGCCGCTGCGGGTCAGTGCGTAGCCAGTGCCTTTCACCTCGAAGCGCAGTTCGTCGCGCCCAAGGTAGGCGCATAGCTCTGCGGTCAGCTCGTCGGCGGGGCGGCGATGTTCGAGGATCGCGCGTTCCAGTTCATTGATCTGCGTCTGGGTTGCTGCCTGCGTACCCCTTATGCCATCCAGTTCGGTAGTCGCGGCTGTTACCGCATCGGAGAGCTGGACGAATTCGGCGTGCGCCTCCGCGACATACGAGGCTTCAAGCTTCTTGCACGCACTGTCGACCGACGCCGTGAACTCTGCGGAGATGCGGTTGTGCTTCTCCACGATCCCATTGAATGCGGCGACTGAGTCGGTAATCGAGGAGGGTCTCGCCGTAGCTTGTGCCTGCGTGGCGGTGGGTGCGAACGGCTGATCGCGCTTGGCCTCGACACGCGCGATGAGGGCATCCAGCGCAGCTTGGGTCTCTGACTGCGCCGTCAACACCATTACGCACGCGGGGGGCACTTCGGGCACGAGCGCTTCATAGAAGCGCGAAGCGTCCGGCAACGACAGTGAGGCCGCAGTCTGCTTGGCCGCCTTCAGCTTCGAGAGAAGAGCGGACAGGTCTTTCTGAAAGCCCGCGAAGGCATCGTTGAAGTGAGCTTCGAGCGCGGCGCGACGCGCTCCCTGAAGCGGCTGCTGGCAGAAGCGGCAGGTGTCGGAGGCGTGCTCGCCCGAGTGCAGATGAAGCCCTTCTTGCACCCACGCGGCTAGCTTGGCATTGCCGGTCAGTTCATCGAGCGTCTGCGCAACGACGGAGCGACCGACCAGCGTATCGACTTCACTAGTCAACGCATCAAGTTCGATGGATGGCGCAACAACCTTGTCGACTTGGGGCTTTGGCTGGGCGTTCTTCTGGCTATGGAGCTGTGCTTTCTGCTCATCGGACAGAGTCGCGGCCGCCACCCGCTGCGCATCCATTGCTTCAACGGTACGCCTGAAATTTCGCTTGTCGTAGTTGTTGTAGGACTGGCTGTTCGCGGTGGTCAATAGCTCCTTGATGAGCTTTGCCTTGTCTTTGCAGAAATCGTCCAGCTTTGACTCTGCTTTCGTCTTCTC
>Ga0207951_100813_pt1 | contig 13422 bp, 9 predicted proteins | sample Subbio12Aug_8Bad_FD_184830 | JGI IMG/M metagenome (GOLD analysis project Ga0207951, IMG submission 184830) | Serpentinite rock and fluid subsurface biosphere microbial communities from McLaughlin Reserve, California, USA - CR12Aug_8Bad (SPAdes) | ecosystem: Environmental > Terrestrial > Deep... | reverse complement strand
GGCCTTGCCTCCACCATCATCGACGGCAGGACAATTCCGGTCAGCGAAGAGATTGTCGATCGCAAGCCGTTCGGACAGCTCAAGCGCTTCCTCCGCACGGGCGCTTCGCCGGATGATCCGAAGCTGCTGATCGTTGCCCCGATGTCGGGGCATTACGCAACGCTGTTGCGCGGCACGGTGGAGCGGTTGCTTCCGAACCATGATGTCTATGTGACGGACTGGCGCGATGCGAAGATGGCCCCCCGGTCCGCCGGCTCCTTCGATCTCGATGATTATGTTGATTATCTGATCCACTGGCTGGCCGCGATCACGCCCGAAGGATCTCCTCGGGCCCATGTTCTTGCTGTCTGCCAGCCTTCCGTTCCGGCCTATGCGGCGATTGCGCTCATGTCGGCATCGAAGCACCCGGCGCTTCCGGCTTCGCTGACGATGATGGGAGGGCCAGTCGATACGCGATGCGCGCCGACTGCGGTGAACATGCTGGCGATGCAGCGGCCCCATGCCTGGTTCCAGCAGAACGTGATCGCCAAGGTGCCCCAATATTATCCGGGTGCCGGGCGGACAGTTTATCCGGGGTTTCTGCAACTTGCGGGTTTCATGTCAATGAACCTTGGTAATCACATGATTTCACATTGGGAACTGTTCAAGCACCTTGTTCAGGGGGATGATGATTCCGCCGATGCCACAAAGGCTTTCTACGAAGAGTATCGCTCTGTCTGCGACATGACATCGGAATTCTATCTTCAGACGATTGCCACCGTATTCCAGAACCATTTGCTGCCGAAAGGCGAAATGACCCATCGTGGCGTGCCCGTGGATCCGGCCGCCATCGCCGATGTGTCGCTGTTTGCGATCGAGGGCGAGCGGGACGATATTTCCGGCATCGGCCAGACGCGTGCAGCGCTGGATCTGGCGGTGAACCTCGCCCCGGACCGCAAACATTATTTCATGGTGCCGGGCGTCGGCCACTACGGCATCTTCAATGGCGGCAAATGGCGGCAGATCATCGCCCCTGAAGTCGAGACGTTCATTCGCGGCTTGTGCCCCAACGTGCCGCTGCACGGCGAAGGCAGGCATCAGCCGCATGTCGACATGGAACCCGCCGAGGGCATCGAGTTCGCCTGACGACGAACTCGATGAATCTTCCTGACCGAGCGCTGGCATGGAAGCTGCTACAACAGGGCTTCGGCCTTTTCCGCCACTTCGAGCCAGCGGGTTTCTGCTGCTGAAAGCCTGGTCCGCAGCGCATCCATCAGGTTCGTGAGCCGTTCGAACTGGGCCGGATGTCGGGCATAGAGCTGCGGATCCGCCAGCTTCAGCGCGATGGACCCGATCTCGTCTTCCAGTGCCGCGATTGTGGCGGGCAGCTTGTCCAGATCGTGCTGGTCGCGAAATCCGAGCTTGCGGGATGGCGCTGCCAGTGGATCGGGCGGCATTTTCCTGTGCGTCTGGTTCGGCGGCCCGGCCGCGCTGCGAACCGTCGTTTTCACGCGCGACCGCCGCAGGGCGTCGAGTTCCCGGTAGCCGCCGGCAACAATGTCGGCGCGGCCAGATCCATCGAGCCCGATGGTCATCGTGGTTGTGCGATCGAGGAAGTCCCGGTCATGGCTGACGATGAGAACCGTGCCCTCATAATCGGAAACCACCTCCTGCAGCAGATCGAGCGTTTCGAGGTCGAGGTCGTTTGTCGGCTCGTCGAGCACGAGGAGGTTGGACTCGCGCGCGAATTCCCGGGCGAGAAGCAGCCTCGAACGCTCTCCGCCGGAAAAGCTGCCGATCCGTGCGTCGGCCACCGAGGGAGAAAACAGAAACTCCTTGAGATAGCCCTGCACATGCTTCCTGATGCCGCGAACCGTGACCCAATCCCCGCCGTCGGCCAGGATGTCGCGAACGCGTTTGTCTGGATCCATCAGCTTTCGCTGCTGGTCGATCATGATGCCTGACAGTGTTTTTGCGCGCGCGATGCTGCCGCTGTCGGGTTCGATTTCGCCGGTCAGCAGCTTCAGCAGCGTGGTCTTGCCTGAGCCATTGGGGCCGACAATGCCGATCCTGTCGCCCCGCATGATGCGGATCGAAAAGTCCTTGATGATCGGCCGGCCTCCCAGGCATTTCGAGATGGCCTCGGCCTCGATCACCATCTTCGATTTCCCGCCATCGGTGCTCAGCGCCAGCTTTGCCGTGCCTGCTGCTCCCAGCATCGCCTTGCGCTCGGCCCGCATCACATGAAGCCGTTCCAGCCGGCCCTGGTTCCGCCGGCGTCGTGCGGTCACTCCGCGCTGCAACCAGTGCAGTTCCTCTGCGATCCTCGAATCCATTCTTTCCGCGATCCGGGTTTCCTCGGCGTAAACCGCTTCCGTCCATGCTTCGAACCCGCCGAAGCCCACTTCATGGCGTCGTAACTGGCCACGATCCAGCCAGATGCAGGCCCTGGTCAGCCGTGTCAGGAAAGTCCGGTCGTGGCTGATGACGACAAATGCGCCGGTGAACCGGTTCAGCCAGCTTTCCAGCCAGTCGATGGCTTCAAGGTCCAGATGGTTGGTCGGCTCGTCGAGCAGCAGCAGATCCGGTTCGCAGGCCAGCGCCCGGGCGATGGCGGCGCGCCGCCGTTCCCCGCCCGACGCCGTCTGCGCCGACGTCGCCAGATCAAGACCCAGCTGGCTCGCGATGGTCTCCACCGCATGGCGTGGCGGTGCATCCGGTCCGCCAAGCGCATAGTCCGCCAGTGTCTCGAACCCCGCGACCGACGGATCCTGGGGCAGCATCACGATCCGCGCTGCCGGCTGCGCGGATCTTCGCCCGCGATCCGGTTCCAGATCAGCGGCGATCAGACGAAGAAGCGTGGTCTTGCCGGCGCCGTTACTGCCGATCAGCGCCAGACGATCCCTGGGGCCGATGAAGAGCGACAGGCCATCGAACAGCAGGCCACCCCCCTGGCGCAGAGCGATATCTTCGAGCGAAACCAGTGGCGCTGCCATGCAGCGGGCGCTTGCCATGTCCGCCGGGAGGGGGCAAGCCGCAAGGCCGACCTGCCAACATTCATAAGCTGTTCACTGCTCCGGACCTATGGCAGGCAAGGAACGGCATAGTCATGATATCAATTGATTTTTTTCCTGGCCGCCGGCAATCCCGGCCGATGTCCGCAATGGTCTTCGGGGCTATGCTTTTCGGAGCGGTGCTTGTTGCAGCCTGGCCGGCTCATGGCAGTGCGTTTGCGCAGAATCCGCCCTTGCCGGCCGCCTCGCTCCAGTCCGCTTCGCCGCTTGCGGATTTTCATGCTGCCATCATGGCGCCCGCCCCGGAACAGTTCAGCCAGCTTTCGGTGGGCCGCTCCCAGCCGGATCGCCGGACCCGCGAGATAGCCGATCATGAACATGCCAAGGACCGACGCGACCGCGGCAAGAACAAGAGCTTCGACGAATTGTTCCAGCGGGCCAGTTCGGTCGGTCGCGGCGAATATCTGGGGGTTGAACCCGATATCTCGAGCAACATCTACCGGTTCAAGTTCATGCGGGCGAGCGGCAAGGTGGTATGGGTCGACATGGACGGGCGCACCGGCAGGGTGCTGGCCGAACGCGAATGATTGCGCTGCATGCCGAATGCTGGCAGGCACTGAGACTGGGAAGGCTCACAGGACATGCGGATTCTGATCGTCGAGGATGAACCAAGCCTCGCGCGGCAGTTGCGGCAGACGCTGGAATCGGCCGGATACGCGGTGGACAGCGCCCACGACGGCGAGGAAGGGCAGTTTCTGGGGGAAACCGAAAGCTATGACGCCGTAATCCTGGACCTCGGCTTGCCGGAAGTCGACGGCCTCACCGTGCTCGACAGATGGCGCAAGGCCGGGCTCCGCATGCCTGTTCTGGTGCTGACGGCGCGGGACAGCTGGTCGGACAAGGTCGCCGGGCTGGATGCCGGTGCCGACGATTATCTCGCAAAGCCTTTCCAGTCCGAAGAGCTGATTGCGCGCCTTCGTGCGCTGATCCGCCGCGCCAGCGGCAATGCTTCTTCGGAACTGGTGGCGGGCGATGTGCGGCTCGACAGCCGCTCGGGGCGGGTCACGCTGGCGGGCGAACCGGTGAAGATGACGGCGCAGGAATATAAGCTGCTGTCCTATCTGATGCATCACAAGGGCAAGGTGGTTTCGCGCACCGAGCTGATCGAGCATATATATGATCAGGATTTCGACAGGGATTCCAACACGATCGAGGTTTTCATAACGCGCATCCGCAAGAAACTCGGCGCCGAACTCATCACGACAATCCGTGGTCTCGGCTACAGCCTCGAAGGCTGAACCGCCGGCTCTGGATGGCACCTCTGCCGAGGGCGCCGCCGAAGCGGCAGCACTGGCAAAATCCGCCGGCGTGCCCCCCGCTGCCGGACCGATCAGAACGCGCACGGTCGCGTCGCTCAGCGGCCGCATATTGGCCCTGGCGGCAATCTGGATAGCCGGACTGCTTCTGATCGGCGGCGTCGCACTGGACCGGATCGTCGCCGGGACAATCGTCCGCAACTTCGATGAACAGCTGGCGCGCGCGCTTCCGGCCATGATGGGCGCAGCCGAGCTCGACCCTTATGGCGAAGTCCGGTTCAATCGTCCGCCCGTGGAACCGCAGTTCAACGAACCCTATTCCGGGCTTTACTGGCAGGTGAGCGCCCGGGACAGGCTGTTGTTCCGTTCCCGTTCGCTGTGGGATCGCTCCCTGCCTGTCAATCGCGCGCAGTCCTGTGTCGAGCCATGTATCTCGCGTTCCTATGTGTTCAGGAATGAGCCGTTGCGCATCATCGAACGCGACGGGATCATACCGGGCTCGTCCGTGGTGTGGCGGTTTGCCGTCGCCCAGAGCACGCAGCAGCTCGACGCCCAGCTGGCGCGCGTTCGCCAGACCCTGTGGTGGTCGCTCGGCGCGCTCGGGGCGGGGTTGTTCGCGCTTGCCGTTCTGCAGGCGACGATCGGCCTGATGCCCCTTCGCCGCATGTCTTGGGCTATTGCGGCCGTCCGTTCCGGCCGGGCAAGCCGTGTTCCGGTGGATAATGTCCCGCCCGAAGTTGCCCCGCTGGTCCAGGAACTGAACGCGCTGCTTGATCATAATGAAAAGGCGTCCGAGGCGGCGCGGATGCACGCCGGCAATCTGGCCCACGCCCTGAAGACCCCGATCAGCGTATTGGTGAACGAGGCGGCCGCTGGAAGTGCGGATCTGCCCGAAACGGTGCAGCGCGAACTGACGGTCATGCGCCGGCACATCGATCATCATCTGGCCCGCGCGCGCGCCATGGGCCGGCGCACGGCAGCGACTGCCCGAGCGGACGTCTGGCCCGCGCTGGAGCGCCTGGTGCACGCCATCGAGCGGATTTATGCCGACAAGGCTGTGGTGATCGACGTTGCGGGTGATCGCAATGCCGTCTTTCGGGGGGAGCGGCAGGACCTGGAAGAGATGGCGGGCAATCTCATCGACAATGCAGCCAAATATGGCGGCGGCCGGGTATTTGTGACGGTGGCGAACGGAACTGGTGGCGATGCGGATTTCCTGACGATCACGGTGGAAGATGACGGCAGCGGCATTCCCGAGCGGCTGCGGGAGAGCCTGTTTGAACGAGGCGCGCGCCTGGATACCGGAAAACCCGGAACCGGGCTCGGACTTGCCATCGCGCGCGACGTGGCCGGGATCTACGGAGGTTCGGTCGTGATTGCGGAAAGCGAGGATCTGGGAGGGCTGATGGCGACATTGCGACTGCCCTCCTGCCCGCAGGACACGGCGGCCGATGCCCCCCGGCGGGCCCGTCCGGCTTGACTTCGATGGCCCGCTCATGCAAGCGCGCCGCCACTCGGTTGCAGGGGGCTCTCCTCGCGTTCGGGTCAGGTCATGTCGTGCTGCCGTAGCTCAGTGGTAGAGCGCATCCTTGGTAAGGCTGAGGTCGGGAGTTCAATCCTCCCCGGCAGCACCATGACAGTGAAGTGACGGACGCTTCCGGCCGTTTCTGTCCGAGACAGGCCGGCCGATGAAATCCCGAGCCCGGAGCGAGCCTCGATCTGATCGCATCAGAAGCGCGCGGAGAGAGAGACGCTGACGCTGCGTCCGGGCTGATACCGCGTCCCGGTGACGGGAACCGGTCAGCGGGACGCGGCACACGCGACCGCGCGCCGGCCGAGAGGCCGAACTCGATGAGTCTTTCTCATCGAGCCTTGGTATGAGTCGGGGCGTCTGCAACGGCGCGGTGGGCGGGGGTGTCGGCAAGCCCGCCGATGTCAGCCCATCTGATGCAGTCAGATCGGAACCCGCCCTGTCGTCTGGGGGCGGCTGTCGGCCCGGCGGAAGTGTTTTCGCAGGAACCCCCGGTCGGCCAGGACTGCCCTGGCGGCGTTGTGGCCGGGCGCGCCGGTGACGCCGCCTCCGGGGTGGGTTCCCGCGCCGCACATGTAGAGCCCCGCAATGGGGCTGCGGTAAGCGCCCGCCCCCAGAATCGGGCGGGCCGACCACAGCTGGTCGAGGCTCATCCGGCCGTGGAAGATGTCGCCGCCTGAAAGGCCGAAGCGCTCTTCGAGCGTTGCCGGCGACAGGATCATCCGGCCCAGAACCAGCTTTCGGAAACCCGGTGCATGGCTTTCGATGGTGTCGAAGATCGTCTCGGCGGCTGCTTCCTCGGCATTCTTCCAGCTTCGGCCATCGGGCAGGGCGGGCGCGAACTGCTGGCAGAACAGGCTGGCGACATGCCGGCCGGGCGGAGCGAGGCTGTCGTCGATGGTCGAGGGAATCAGCATTTCGACGATGGGGTTGCGGGACCATCCATGCAGCTTGGCGTCGGTGAAGGCCCTGTCCATATAGTCGAGGTCGGGGGCCATGATGATCCCGGCGCCATGATGCTCGCCTGCTTCGGGATGCGAGGAGAAGCAGGGCAGGGCCGACAGCGCGACATTCATCCGGAAACTGCCGGATCCGACCTTGTAGCCCGCGATGCGGCGGCGGAAATCCGGATCCAGATCGTCCGGGTCAACCAGCCGTTCAAAAAGCAGCTTCGGGCCGACATTGGCAAGGACGAGGGGTGCGATGATCTCGGCGCCACTTTCGAGCCGCACGCCGGCGGCCTTGCCCTGGGTCACCAGCACTTTTGCTACGGGCGCGCTGCACATGATCGTTGCACCGGCTTCCTCGCAGGCACCGGCCATCGCCTCAGTGATTGCGCCCATGCCGCCAATGGCATGGCCCCAGGCGCCTTTCCTGCCGTTCACTTCCCCGAAAACATGGTGGAGCAGAACATAGGCAGACCCCGGCGTGTCCGGGCTGGCATAATTGCCGACAACCGCGTCGAAACCGAAGGCTGCCTTTACCGGCTCGCTTTCGAACCAGCCATCCAGAACCTCGCGTGCCGACTTTGTAAACAGGTCCAGTATGTTGCGCTGCGTTTCCAAAGGCAGCCTGCTGATGGGCAGCGCCTGGCGCCCCAGAGACAGATATTCAAGCAGCCCTCCACCGGCGTCCGGCGGGGCTTGCAGAACGAGCCGTCGCAGCACGTCGGCTGCACGTTCCAGCATGTCCCAATAGGCCGGGAGCCGCTCTGCATCGCGTTCGGAGAATTTGCGGAACTCGGCCTGGGTCCGGGCGAGTCCGCCGCCAATTTTCAGAAACCGTCCGCCGCCGAGGGGCAGAAAGTTCGCAATCGGCCGTTCCACCACCCGGTAGCCGAAACGGCCAAGCTGCATGTCGGCGATGATCTTCGGCTGCAGCAGGCTGACGGTATAGCTGGCGGTCGAGTTCCGGAATCCGGGGTGGAACATCTCTGTCACGGCAGCGCCGCCTGCCACGTCGCGCCGTTCCAGCAGGGCGACCTTCAGCCCGGCGCGCGCCAGATAAAAGGCCGCCACCAATCCATTGTGGCCAGCGCCGATGATGACGGCGTCGAACCGCGCGCCGTTCCTGCCGGTAGTCATGCGTTATAAACCAAGGGCAATGCCGTCCTTGCGCATTTCGCTGGCGCCCCACCACACCCGGTTGGCGGCATCCCACTTCACCGCCTGGTAGCCGCCGACATCCTGGGGCTGCTCAAGAAGCACATGTCCGCGCGCGGCGAGCGCGGCGCGTGTTTGCGCGCCTATGCCGCTTTCCAGAAACACGCCCGGCGTTGCTTCGCGCCCTTCGCCGGGATCGGGACTGCCCAGATGGCGGACACGCGGCGCATCGCCGGCCGCCTGCACGTTCATGCCCAGATCGATCATGTTCACAAGCACCTGCACCTGCCCCTGCGGCTGCATCGTGCCCCCCATCACGCCAAAGGCCATGAACGGGCCGCCGTCCCTTGTCACCATGCCGGGAATTATGGTGTGGAAGGGCCGCTTTCCGGGCTCGATCACATTGGCGGCCTTTTCGTCGAGCGAGAATTGCGCTCCGCGATTCTGCAGCATGAAGCCCCAGGTTCCGCGCCCCCCGGCGACCGGTTCGGAACGCGGGATCACCACGCCGGATCCCATCCCGCGATAGTTGGACTGGATCAGCGAGACCATCATGCCCGATCCATCGGCTGTCGCCAGATAGGTCGTGTCGCCATGCTCTTCAGGGTCGCCCGGGGGGACATTGTCGGGGAGGGCGCGGTCCATGCGGATCAGCGCCGCCCGACGCCGGATATAATCATCCGCCAGCAGCGCCTGCACCGGCACCTTCGTCCGGCGCGGATCCGCAAGATAACGGGCGCGGTCTGCAAACGCCAGCTTCTTGGCCTCCACCAGCACATGCAGCCGGTCTGTCTCGGATAGCGTCGCCATCGGAAACTGCTCGACGATCCTTGCGATCTGCAATGTCGTCACCCCCTGAGTGGCCGGCGGGATCTGCCACAGGCGGTAGCCGCGATAGGGAGCCGAAATCGGGTCCACCCATTCGGCCTTCATGGCTGCCAGATCAGCGGCGGCCATGGAGCGGTCGTGGCGCCTGAAATGGGCTTCCAGATCCTTCGCAAAGGCCCCGCGATAGAAGGCTCCGGCTCCGTCCTTGCCGATCGCTTCCAGCGTGGCTGCAAGGTCGGCGTTGGTGAATTTTTGCGCGACGGTCGGAATGACGCCGCCCGGGGCATAAAGCTCGAGGCCGATTTCGGCATCTTCGATCCTTGCCCTGTTCGCCTGGAAACCGCGGACATTGTTCGCCCAGCCCCGGGCGATGACGGGCGAAAGGGGGAAGCCTTCGCGTGCGATCCGCACGGCGGGCGCCAGCACCCTGGCCAGCGGCAGCTTGCCATAGCGTTCGTGCAGCGCGCTCCACCCAGCGACGGCGCCGGGCACGGTTACGGCGTCCATACCGCGCGGACTGATCGCTCCCGCCCCGGCGTGGCGGGCGCGAAGCGCTGCGACATCGAGGCCCATGGGCGCAAAGCCCGATGCATCGAGGCCGACGACGGATCTGGTGCGAGGATCCCACACGAGCGCGAACAGATCTCCGCCGATTCCGTTCCCCGTCGGTTCGACAACACCGAGGACGGCGTTGGCGGCGATGGCGGCATCCACGGCCGACCCGCCGGCCCGGAGAATGTCCACCGCAGCCTGGCTGGCGAGCGGGTGCGCGGTCGCGGCCATGCCGCCCGCGGATATCACCGGAGAGCGCCCCTGGAATGCCGGATCGCCAGGACGGTCACCCGCCCGGGCCGAAAAGGATGCAGGCAGCGCTGCCAGCAGCAGCGACAGGAAGAAAACGCCCGAACGGAAAGCGGCGCGGGACAGGGCAGGGTGCATGGGCTTGTCTCCTCTGGCCAACAACAAGCATATTTGCGGGCCCGATGAAACATGCGAGTGTCGGCGGGTTCAGCGGTTCATGGCCCATGGCACCTCTTCATCTTCACCGGTTGCAGCCGGCGGACGATGCGTGCAGCCTGCTGCATTGGTGGCTGAAAAGGGGGAGAATGACGATGCCGGGCGAACTGGGCACACACGAGCTTTCCATCTTGCGCGCGGTGTTCGGCATGGGGGTGCTGACGCTCGTCATGTTCATCTGGATGTATGCGACGCGGCTTCCCGCGTTCAGCAAGGCAAAGCTCGATCCGCAGGAGGCCATGCATCCCGGCACCTACCACGACCGGATCCCGAGCGAGGTTCGCCGGGTGGCCGACAATTACAACCACCTCTTCGAAGCGCCTGCGCTGTTCTATGCGATTGCGCTGGCGGTTGTGGTGGCCGGGCTCGCGGATCCGCTTCACGCGATGTGCGCCTGGGCCTATCTGGGCCTGCGGGTCGCCCATTCGCTGGTGCAGGCGACCGTGAACAGGGTTGCGCTGCGCTTCGTGCTGTTTGCCCTCAGCTGGGTCGCGCTCGGGATCATGATTGTCAGGGCCATGCTGGCAATGGTCGGCTGGTGATCATGTCCCGGGCATATGTCGTGGCGGGCAGGCTGATGGTTAACAGCAGGGATATTGTCGGTCCAGTTTACAACTGAGGGCATTCAAACCCGCCTCCGCCTTGTTGCGGAGGATTGGCACGGTTTTTGCATGTATGAATTTGTGTGGGCAAACGGCCCGCATCAGGCAGAAAGGAATGTCATGCGTTATCAACTTTTGGCGGCAGCCGCGGCACTTGTGGTCGCTGTGCCCGCAAGCGCAGCTATCAATTTCTCGTTCGATCCGGGCGATGCGTCACCCAGCGCCGGTTTCACCGTCATCGACACGTTTGACAATCTCGGCGGCGTGACGGTAACCGGAAATCCGGCACTGGTGCTGATCAAGAACCCGCCGGCCGATAGCGCGGGCGCCCCGCCGGCCAACTCGCTTCCCCCTGGAACCTCCTATCTGTCGGTTCTGGGCGGCGGCAGTGCGACGATCAACTTCGGGCCGCTTGTCAAGGCGTTCCAGTTCGACTGGGGTTCGATCGACAGCTACAATACGCTGACGATCAATTCGAGACAGGGCTCCTTTGTCGTGGTGCCCGGCGGCAATTTCCCCAACCAGGCCAATGGTGACCAGTTCCTTCCCAACACCAACGGACTGTTCACCGTTACCCGGACCGGAAGCGACCGGTTCACCAGCATCACGCTGACATCGAACCAGAACTCGTTCGAGATCGACAATCTCGCGGTATCCTATGTGCCCGAGCCGGCGACATGGGCCATGCTGATCGCGGGTTTCGGGCTCGTCGGCATGGCGGCCCGCCGCCGTCGGACGATCGTCTCGGCTACGGCCTGATGCGTTCCGGAAAGGGTCAGGGCAGAAGCCCTGATCCACGAACAGAAGGGGTCGGGGCGAAAGCCCCGGCCCCTTCTGCCGTCAGCGGGCCATCAGTTCCGGCAAGGGCGCCTCGTGGGCGAGGGAAAGCGCGGCGACATCCTGCGCGCCAAAGCCGTCCACCCGCAACGCCGTTCCGCCCGTTGTTCCGATGCGGGCCAGTGGCACCGGGCAGGGCGGCAGCGTCGTGCCGGGCTGCACGGTGATGACGTAACGCCCCTGGTCTTCCCCAAAGGCCCATCCGGCGGGTTGCATGCCGGGGGCTGGCACAATGTTTGCCCCCATTTTGCCGGCCATCGCCATTTCCGCGATTGCGACCAGAAGCCCGCCATCCGAGCAATCATGCACAGCGGTTGCCGCGCCCGACAGGATCAGTGCGCGAACCCAGTCGCCCGCAGCCCGCTCGGCGACAAGGTCGACGGGTGGTGGCGGGCCATCCTCGCGGCCATGCAGTTCGCGCAGCCAGATGGACTGACCGAGATGGCCGCGGCTTTCTCCTACCAGCCATATTTCCTCGTTCCCGGCCTTGAAGGCGAGTGTGGCTGATGCCGTCCAGTCGTGCAGAAGCCCGACCGCGCCGATTGCGGGGGTGGGAAGAATGCCTCTGCCTTCGGTCTCGTTGTAGAGGCTGACATTGCCCGATACCACCGGGAAGTCGAGCGCGCGGCAGGCCTCTGCCATGCCTTCGATGCAGCCGACGAACTGGCCCATGATCTCGGGCCGGGTGGGGGCCGCGAAGTTCATGCAGTCGGTTACGGCAAGCGGCGTCGCGCCGACGGCTGTCAGGTTGCGCCAGCTTTCCGCAATCGCCTGCTTTCCGCCTTCAAAAGGATCGGCAAAGCAGTAGCGCGGCGTGCAGTCGGTTGTCAGGGCAAGGCCCTTTGGCGTTCCATGCACGCGGACAACGGCAGCGTCGCCGCCCGGGCGCTGCACGGTATCGGCGCCAACCATATGGTCATATTGCTCCCAGACCCAGCGGCGCGAGGCAAGATCAGGGCAGCCGACCATGGCGACCAGCTCTGCCATCAGGTCCGTGGTTTCAGGAATATTCTCCAGCGGCGCGCGCCCGGGCGTCGGCACCCAGGGGCGATCATATCGCGGGGCGTCGTCGCCGATGGGGGCGAGCGGCAGGTCCGCGACCATCGAGCCCCGCCATTCCAGTTGCAGCCGACCGGTATCGGTCACTTCGCCGATCACCGCGAAATCAAGCGCCCATTTGCGGAAGATCGCTCCGGCCTCGGCCTCGCGACCGGGTTTCAGCACCATCAGCATGCGTTCCTGGGATTCCGACAGCATCATTTCATAGGGAGTCATCCCCGTTTCACGGGTCGGAACCATGTCCATCACCAGCTTCAGGCCGACGCCGCCCTTGGAAGCCATCTCGACGCTGGACGAGGTAAGGCCGGCTGCCCCCATGTCCTGGATGGCCACAATGGCGTCGGTGGCCATCAGCTCGAGGCAGGCCTCGATCAGCAGCTTTTCCATGAACGGATCGCCGACCTGCACGGTCGGGCGCTTGTCTTCGGAATCGGCGTCGAACTCGGCTGAAGCCATGGTGGCGCCGTGGATGCCATCGCGCCCGGTGCGTGAGCCGACATAGACGACGGGGTTTCCGATGCCCGCAGCGGCCGAATAGAAGATCCTGTCGGTTCTTGCGAGGCCGACGGTCATCGCGTTCACCAGGATGTTCCCGTTGTAGGCCGGGTGGAAGTTCATTTCCCCGCCGACCGTGGGCACGCCGACGCAATTGCCATAGCCGCCGATGCCCGCCACGACGCCGCGCAGCAGCTGGCGGGTTCTGGGGTTATCCACCGCGCCAAAGCGCAGGGCGTTCAGGTTGGCGATCGGCCGGGCGCCCATGGTGAACACGTCGCGCATGATTCCCCCGACCCCGGTCGCGGCACCCTGATAGGGTTCGATGAAGCTGGGGTGGTTGTGGCTTTCCATCTTGAAGACGACGGCGTCCCCGTCGCCGATGTCGATCACGCCGGCATTCTCGCCCGGGCCCTGGATCACCCAGGGCGCCTCGGTGGGCAGCCTGGCGAGGTGGATTCGCGACGACTTGTACGAGCAATGCTCGGACCACATCACCGAAAAAATGCCCAGCTCCAGAAAGTTGGGCTCCCGGCCGAGGGCCGCGAGGATACGGTCATATTCGTTCGGGCTCAGCCCGTGGGCGGCGACAATTTCAGGGGTGATGGCGGTCATGCGCGGGCTCCTAGCCGACCCTGTCCG
>Ga0207951_100808_pt1 | contig 13478 bp, 10 predicted proteins | sample Subbio12Aug_8Bad_FD_184830 | JGI IMG/M metagenome (GOLD analysis project Ga0207951, IMG submission 184830) | Serpentinite rock and fluid subsurface biosphere microbial communities from McLaughlin Reserve, California, USA - CR12Aug_8Bad (SPAdes) | ecosystem: Environmental > Terrestrial > Deep... | reverse complement strand
CGGGCTTCGACATGAATGAATGGCGGACGGTCGCCGAACTCGGCCTGCTTGGCATGCGCGTTCCCGAAGACCGGGGCGGCGCTGGCCTGGGTCTCGTCGAAGCGATCGCCGTTGTGGAGGAATTCGGGCGCCATCTGGCACCGCATGCACTTGCCAACGCGATCGTCTCGGCCCCACTATTGCCGGACGGGATTTTGGACAGCGTTCTGCAAGGAGACAAAATCGCCTTGCCCGCTTGGCAAGAAGACCCGGTTGACCCGCTCGTCGTGCATGCGACGATGCGGGACGAACTGATAACTGGCGTGAAATCGTTCATCCCCTACGCCCGAGCAGCGACGGACTTCCTCGTTTTGACCACAAGCGGTTTCGTTAGCGTCGAACGAGAGAGCCCGGGCGTTAGCCTCGACAGCGACAGGCTCCATGACGGCAGCCACTTTGGTGCACTGAGGCTTGACGGCGTCCGTGGCGAGAAACGCGAAGGCAGCCCAGCGGCGTTGTTGGCAGAACTGTTTCTCTGCAATGCCGCTTATATGCTGGGTGTAGCCGAACGCGCGTTCGAGATTACACGGCAGTATATTCACACCCGAGAGCAATTCGGCCGACCGATCGGCAGTTTTCAAGCGCTTCAACACCGCGCAGTCGACATGCTGCTTGAAATCAGGCTGTTGCGTGCCGGGTTGAGTCGGCTGGCTGCGCAGATCGACGACGGGCGTACGACGGCGTCCCTGGCCCCGTCGGTATCGAGGATCATGGCATGCGCCGCTATGACGGTCATGTCTGTCACTCGCCGCAGCGTGCAGATGCACGGAGGAATGGGCTTTACCGACGAGGCGGATATAGGCTTGTATCTGCGCAAAGCGATGGTGATGGCGAACGCAATGGGATCACCGAAATGGCATCGGTCCCATTTCGCTGAACTAACCAACGTCGCCAACGATCGGCGCGCCGCATGACCCGCGAAGAGCGCGCGCGCGCCGATGCGGCGCTGTCGTACGAGGCCTTCAGAGCCGAAGTTCGCGGCTGGATCGAAGCCAATTACATGCTCGAGCGAAATCTTCTCGAGCGCCCGAAATTCGCAGCCGCCAAGCCATGGTACGTCAAGCTGAACGAACGCGGTTGGTTGGCGCCCGCTTGGCCGATCGAGTATGGGGGCTCCGCGCTTCCGATCAGGAAACAGGTTATTCTGGTCGAGGAGCAGGAACGGTTTGGCACCTGCCGATTGAACGACATGGGGGTGACCATGATCGGGCCCCTGCTCATCGCCTATGGTACGCCCGAGCAGAAGGCCGCGCTGCTTCCAGGAATTTTGAACGGCGACGTCGCGTGGTGCCAGGGCTATAGCGAGCCGGGCGCGGGCTCGGACCTTGCGAGCCTGCGCAGCCAAGCCGTTAGGGAAGGGGACGCCTGGCGGATCAATGGCCAGAAAATTTGGACTACGCGAGCCAACGATTCCAACTGGATGTTCGCGCTCCTGCGAACCGATACAACGGGCGCCAAGCAAGACGGGATCAGCATGTTCGTCTTTCCGATGGACACACCGGGGATCACGGTGCGGCCGATCCGTGATCTCAATGGGGGCACCGAGCTTTGCGAGACCTTCCTGGACGATGTGATCGTCGGCCCGGATGCACTGATCGGAGAGTTGAACAAGGGTTGGTCGATTTCCCGCGCATTGCTGGGGTTCGAACGGCTCTATGTCGGCTCTCCGAAACAGTCGGCGCATGCCATCGCGCGATTGCACGATCTGATCAGCCGGCTTGGACGATGGGATGATGCGGTGATCGTGGACACCTATGTCCAGCTGCTGTTCGATCTCGAAAATCATATCGACCTTTATGAATCGACGATCGATCAGGTCGCGCAAACCGGGATCTATCCGCCTGACATCTCGCTTTTGAAGATAAGCCAGTCGGAACTTTACCAGCGCGTCACCGATCAGCTGCTCGAGCTCGGCGGTGCACTCGCCGGACTTGTCGAGCCTTTGCCCGATTCCAATGGGCTATCGCCAGCGAACCAGTTTCTGTTTGCCCGGCCCATCACGATTTATGGTGGATCTTCGGAAATCCAGAGGAACATCATTGCCCGCAGGGTACTCGGCTTGCCTAGCTAAGTTCCCGAAGGCCGAGATCGAGGAAGTCGTTCGCGATGGACGCCACCCGATAGTGCATAGGAGGCGCACCTCGGTCATCTCGACGCCCGCAGTTCAGGCACGCTTGGCCGACGAGCTATTATATAGATTGCGACGGCTGAGCACCGCGTCGCGCAATATTGGCGATGCTTCGTAGTCTGGTCCATAAGCTACAGCGAACCGGTCGAGGCCGTGGACAATGGTATCGAGCCCGACCGCCTGGCCCCAGTACATCGGACCGCCCGTATGGGCCGGCCAGCCGTAGCCGGCGACGAGTGCGGTATCGATATCGCTTGCGCGCGACGCGATGCGTTCCTCGAGAATTTTGGTTCCCTCGTTGACGACGGGATAAAGCAGCCGGGCAAGGATATCGTCATCGGAAATTTCCCGGCGTTCGACCCCGCGCCAGCTCGCGAAGTCGCGGATGAGCTTTTCGGCAAGGGGAGAGGGCGACGGACGCCGTCTGTCGTCATAGTCGAAGAAGCCACCACCCTGTTTCTGCCCCAACCGTCCCTTGGCGACGAAATCTCCCATCAGCGTGCGTTCCTCCGTGTCACGGCCCATCACGTCCAACCCGACGAGGTCCATCATGGCGAACTGACCCATGGCGAAGCCGTAGTCGGTCAATACCCCGTCGATACGCTCGGCGGAGATGCCCTCCAGCAGCAGCAACTCAGCCTGCCGCCGCCTGACATCCATCGCCCGGTTGGCGATGAAGCCGTGACAGACCCCGGACAGGACCGCCACCTTGCCTATCGTGCGGGCGAGCTGCATCGCGGTCCCGATCACCTGGGGAGAGGTGTGCTCGCCGCGCACGACCTCGAGCAGCCGCATCACGTTGGCGGGGGAAAAGAAGTGAAGGCCGATCACCTGTTGCGGCCGGGTCATCGATGCGGCGATTTCGTTGAGGTCAAGGAATGACGTATTGGACGCGAGAATGGCGGACGGCTTCGCGATCATGTCCAGTCTTGAGAATATATGTTTTTTCAGCGGCATACTCTCGAACACCGCCTCAACGATGAGGTCGGCTGTTCCGAGCTCTTCGAACCCGAGCGTCGGCGTGAGCAGCGCCATCAGCTCCTCCACCTGACGTTCGGTCATGCGCCCCTTGCGCGCCGCCGCCTCGTAGTTTCGGCGGATCGTCGCGACGCCGCGATCGAGGGCATCTTGCCGTGCCTCGACCAGCATTACCGGTATCCCGGCGTTGAGGAAGCACATGGCGATGCCGCCGCCCATCGTGCCCGCGCCGATCACGCCAACCTGCCAAATGGCATTCGCCGAAGGGCCATCGGAAATGTCCGTTAGCCGGCTTGCCTTGCGCTCCGCGAAGAAGACATGTCGCAGCGCCTTCGACTGATCGCCCAGCATTAACTGCTCGAACAGCGACCACTCTTTGGCGGATCCCTCTGCGAAGGACAGCTCGATCGCGGCGGTGACCGCCTCGGCGACGGCTCGGCCCGCGAGCAGCGGTGTAGGTCGATCACGCAGCCTGTCACGCGCGACCGTGAAGGCTTGTGCATCATAGGCCGGGATCGCCAGGCCACGGGTCCTTCGCGGCGCCGTGCCAACAAGTTTGCCCGCGTAAGCGAGGGCGGCGACACGCAGTTCGTCATCGGGGACCATCTCGTCGACGATACCGAGTGCGATGGCTTCGGCCGCGTCGATGACCCGGCCGGTGCCAGCAAGATCGAGCGCTGCGATTGGGCCGGCAAGCCGGGTGAGGCGCTGGGTGCCCCCGGCGCCCGGTATCATGCCGAGCGTCACCTCAGGCAGGCCGATTTTTGCTTCGCTTGCGATGATGCGCTGGTGTGCGGCGAGCGCCAGCTCCAGGCCCCCGCCCAACGCGGTTCCATGGATCGCCACAGTCACCGGCTTGGCCGAGTCCTCGATCTGCGCCATCAGCGCGCGGAAGTCGGGCTCACCCATGCCCTCGTCGAATTCCGCGAGGTCGGCACCGGCAAAGAATGTCCGGCCAGCGCATGCAATAAGTATTGCGCCGATGGCCGGGTTCGCCGACAGTTCCTGAAGGCCAGCGACCAGTTCCGCGCGGACGCCTCTCGCCAAGGCGTTTACCGGCGGCGAGTCGATCTCGATGATCCCGACCTGGCCTTCGATCGAAATCGGCATCAGAGCGCTTCGACGATGGTGACGTTTGCGATGCCACCACCTTCGCACATCGTTTGCAGACCATATCGAAGACCCCGTGTCCGCAGCGCGTGGACAAGCGTCGCCATAAGCTTGGTGCCGGTGGCGCCGAGCGGATGGCCGAGCGCGATGGCGCCGCCGTTGACATTGAGCTTTACCGGATCGGCGCCCGTCGCTTTCAACCAGGCCAAAGGAACCGAGGCGAAGGCCTCGTTCACCTCGAAGAGATCAATGTCACCAATCGTCATGCCGGCACGTTGCAATGCGCGGGCGGTCGCGGGGATCGGCTCCTCGAGCATAATCACCGGATTGCCGGCAGTCACGGTCAGGTTCTTGACGCGAGCCACCGGTGTCAGGCCATGAACCTTCAGCGCCCGCTCGTTGACGATCAGCACGGCCGATGCGCCGTCGCAGATCTGGCTCGCATTCGCCGCGGATATGGAACCTCCCTCCTGGAGCACCCTGACCGAACCGATTCCTTCCAGGCTGGCATCCGCCCTCACGCCTTCGTCCTGCAGATGGAGCCCGAAGGGTGTCTCGATCGGCACGAGCTCGCGATCAAAGGCATGAGCAGCGATTGCAGCGGCGGCCTTGCGATGACTATCCAGCGCGAACGCATCCATCTCCTCGCGGCTAAGGCCATATTTGTCGGCCACCATCTGTGCGCCGGTGAACTGGCTGAACTCCGCGACGCCGAAGCGGTTCTTGACACGCTCGCTCCACGGCCCGGTGCCAATGCCTTCCTTGCCATGCAAAAGGTAGTTCGAGAACATCGGAACGCGGCTCATGCTTTCGACGCCGCCGGCGATCACGACGTCCTGGGTTCCGCTCATGACGGCTTGGGCGGCAAAATGCAGGGCCTGCTGCGACGATCCGCATTGCCGGTCGATCGTGACCGCCGGTACGCTTTCCGGCAACCGCGAAGCGAGCACGACGTTGCGACCGAATGCGAAGCTCTGTTCACCGCCCTGCGTGACGCAACCGATGATCACGTCCTCGATCGCTTGCGGGTCGATGCCGCAGCGATCGACCACCGCATTGAGAACCTCCCCTCCGAGATCCGACGGGTGCCACCCTGAAAGCCTGCCATTGCGGCGGCCACCCGCCGTACGAACGGCTTCGACGATATAGGCTTCAGCCATGTCTTTTCCTCGCTGCCTGAGTATCGGTCGAGGACGGAGATCCCGATGCGCCCACGGTGGAATCAACTAGGAAGTTCGCTGTCGTCCTGGTTTTGACGTCGTCGACGGACACCCCCGGAGCCAGTTCGACCAGCCTGAATGGAGTCTGGTGGTCGGGCCGCTCGAAGACGCAGAGATCGGTGATGATCATGTCGACGACATTCTGGCCGGTCAGTGGCAGTGTGCAGGTAGGGATGAACTTGGGGGTCCCATCCTTGGAGCTGTGGTCCATGACGACGATGATCCGCTTGACTCCCGCGACGAGATCCATCGCTCCGCCCATGCCCTTGACCATTTTGCCCGGGATCATCCAGTTGGCGATGTCGCCGCCTTCAGAGACCTCCATCGCGCCAAGTACTGTCAGGTCGATATGGCCGCCGCGGATCATCGCAAAGCTGTCGGACGAGGAGAAGTAGCTCGACATAGGAAGCTCGCTGATTGTCTGTTTGCCGGCATTGATCAGGTCAGCATCGACTTCGTCGTCATAGGGAAACGGCCCGATGCCGAGCATCCCGTTTTCGGACTGGAGCGTAACGTCAACACCGGGCGGGATGTTATTGGCGACCAGGGTTGGGATACCAATGCCGAGATTGACGTAGAAGCCGTCCTTCAACTCCCGCGCCGCGCGTGCCGCCATCTCATTGCGGTTCCAACCCATCAGACGGCCTCCCTCTGCCGCACGGTGCGGAACTCGATCTTCTTGTCGTAGGGCGCGCCGACGACGAGCCGTTTGATGTAAATCCCGGGCACGTGGATCGCGTCCGGATCGAGGCTGCCCACCGGCACGATTTCCTCGACCTCGGCGACTGTGTTGTGGCTCGCGGTAGCAGCCGGCTGGTTGAAGTTGCGCGCGGTCTTGCGGAAGATCAGATTGCCTGTCTCATCTGCCTTCCAGCCCTTGATGATCGACAGATCGGCGCGCAGGCCCCGTTCGAGGATGTAGGTCTCGCCGTCGAAATCCCTGGTTTCCTTCCCCTGCGCGACAATCGTGCCGACGCCCGTCCTGGTGTAGAAGCCGGGAATGCCCGCGCCACCCGCCCGCATCCGCTCGGCGAGCGTGCCCTGCGGGCAGAATTCGACGTCGAGTTCGCCTGCTAGATATTGGCGTTCGAACTCCTTGTTCTCGCCCACATAGGAAGAAATCATCTTGGAGATTTGACGGGTCCGCAGCAGCTTGCCGAGCCCTTCATTGTCGATGCCCGCATTGTTGGAAACCACCGTCAGCCCGGTTACGCCTGAGATCCGGATTGCGTCGATCAACCGCTCGGGAATGCCGCATAGGCCGAATCCACCGGCGCAGATCGTTATGCCGTCGAACAGCAGGCCCTGCAGGGCCGCCGAAGCGGTATCGAATATCTTCGTCATCCTGCTTCCTTAATGGCGAGCAATTGCCTGGTCTGCTTTCGCGTGCTCCGATTATCTGGAGATCTGTGCGCGCACCTCCCGCTGGACCGGAATACAGGCGGCCAGACGATCGACGCAAAGGCAGAGCCGACGACGACGTGCAGATCATCCGCGATCAAATCGTTCCCCCGCGAGAGCGCACGCACGATTGGCGCGCATCCACTAGGAAGCTCCATCCTGCCGGCACCACCGGCCCAGCCAGATGATAGTGCGCCCGACCAGTTCGCTAAGGCGACCATATCGCCATTCGAGGTGATCGAAGGAGCGAGCGCGTCATCATCCTGGGTAGGATCAGGCTACCGGTTCTACATTCCTATCTGATAGCCGCCATTCACGGACAGGTGCTGACCCGTGATATAGGACGCCGCGTCGGACAAAAGAAAACAAACAGGCTTGGCAACCTCCTCAGGCGTCGCCCATCGGCCGAAGGGAATCTGCGCCAGATACCGGTCACGAAACTCCTCCCCACGGATCGTCTCGGTCATTGCCGTTTCAACCATGCCGAAACAGATCGTGTTCACGCGGATCTCGTGCTTGCCCCATTCGCGCGCGGCGCTCATCGTGAGCCCCAGAATTCCGGACTTTGCCGCGCCGTAATTGATCTGACCGATCGTGCCGCGCCGACCGGCGTCCGAAGAGATATTGACGATCGAGCGGGCGCTCTTGTCGCCCTCTTTCAGTCGGGCGAGAAAATGGCGTCCGATCGCCTGCAGAAAATAGAATGACCCGGTGAGGTGCACGCCGATCACCTCGTCCCACATCGCAGGCGGCATTTTTGCGATCATCGCGGCGCGAACAACGCCGGCGTTGTTCACCAGCCCGTGCAATGCTCCGTATTGCGTAACCCCCCTGGCAACCGTATCGGTAGCAAAATCCGCGTCGGCGACGCTTCCTGCCGAAACGATTATGCGGCCGGGATGTTCGGCTGCCAGGTCATTCAACGCCGCCTCATTGATATCGACGGCGACGACATTGCCACCGAGCTCGACGATCATCTTGCTCAAGGCGCGGCCAATCCCCTGGCCCGCGCCAGTGACGATGATATTCTTATCTTCGAGAGACATAGAGACGGTCATTCAACTTCCTCCGGACTTATCGCGCCTGATCGTCCGGGAACCACAGCGGCGAAACAAGTAATTTGTCTCCGCCCGATGAACTCTCCCGATATGTGAAGTTGGCGCTTGTGCTGCCCGTGTGGCGCGATTGGTCTCAAGGCTATTCCGTTGTTACGCGGCACCCTGGACCTGTCGTGTGCCGAGGGCCGAACTATCCCCTCATCGGGACCGGCACACGGCCGCTTCACATATGTGCAGCTACACCGCCAAATCGCGCCATCCTTTGAAAGCCGAACCACGAACATGCGAAAGTCCTTAATTTATAGTATGTTGCAGCCCGACCGTTGGTGCCGTTGCGCAGATTGACGCGGAACCGGAACTTGCCTTACAATTGTTCGAAAGTGAGGTGATCAGCCTCCGGGTCAGGAGAGTGGACCTTGGAACAAGCGTTTTCTGATTTCAGTGCCTCGCCACCGGCGAGCGACGAAATCGTGGCAGGAATTGCCGTATCCGAGATCGCAGACAATGATCCGGTTTGGCCGTCATTGCCGACGAGCGTCGTCAAGTCAGCCGGCCGCGCATTGCAAATTCTGGAATATTTCGACGACACGCGCGGCCCCGCCAACATGGTCGATGTTTCTCGCGCGCTCGGCTATCCTGAATCGAGCACATCGATACTTCTTCGGAGTTTGGTGACGCTCGGCTATCTTGACTATGACCGATTCAAACGGACCTATCATCCCACCAGCCGCGTGCGCCTGTTGGGTAATTGGATCGACCCGAAATTGTTTGATGGTGACGCCATCATACATCTGATGGCCCGTGTGAACAGCGAATCATCCGATACGGTCATTCTGGCGGCGCGCAACGGCTTAAACGTCCAATATATTCATGTCGTCCAGGCTCGTACCGCGCTACGACTACATCTTACGACCGGTACGATGCGCCCGATCGCGACGTCGGCCGTCGGCTATGTGCTCTTGAGCCAAATGCATGATCTTGAAGTCGCCAAACTTGTCCGGCGGATCAATGCGGATGCAAGCGGTCTTGAGGACATGATCAAGGTGTCCGGCGTGCTCGAGCATGTCTCCCGGATTCGCGAGAGAGGCCATATCTTCGTCAATAGCAAGATTACGCCAGGAACATCGATTGTCGCGATGCCCTTGCCGGTGGAGTTCACGCTTTCGCCGCTGGTCATTGCCATAGGTGGACCAACGGAGCGAATGGAAGCGCGTGAATCCGAATTGGTTGCGCTGTTGACACGCTGTATCAGCGAGGAATTGCGCGCCTGACCGTTCAGGACGCCTTGCATTCATCATACATCAAGCGGTTTCAAACGGGACTGGACTGTCCGGCGTCAGGGATCGCTGCCATTCAAAAGAACCTGGGAAGCGCCGCGTCCGATATGACCGGTTCCCAATCCCGTCAGCGCTGCAGATAAGGATGAAACATGGCTTTGAATTACGACATGCTGTTAGCGAGTCCTCCGGCGATCAAGCACCAGCAATATGGCGACCGGGACACCATCCTTTATGCGCTTGGCGTCGGTCTTGGCGTCGAACATCAGGATGAGCGGCAACTTCCCTTTCTCTGGGAGAGGGATCTGCTGGCTTTGCCTACCAGCGCGGCAACACTTGCCTGGACTCGATTTGCGGATCTCGATCTCGGCATCACATACGCCAAGATGGTGCATGCCGAGCAGCGAATGGTAGTACATCAACCGGTGCCTCCGGTTGGGGCGGTATATTCCCAGCTGCGTGTGCAGGATGTCGTCGATCGCGGCGTCGATCGCGGCGCGATGATCTATTGGGAGCGCAAGCTGTTCAACCAGCAGGATGACAGTCTGATCTCCACCCAGATTTTGTCTATCCTTGCCCGTGGGGACGGGGGTTTTGGCGGGCCTGACCGCCCGTCGCTACGATCCCATGAGATTCCGGAGCGCGGCCCGGATATGAAATGCGAAATGCAGGTTTCCACCCGATCCGCTCTGATTTATCGCCTGACCGGGGACATAAACCCGCTGCATATCGATCCGGCTTATGCACGCAAGGTCGGTTTTCCCGGCCCCATCTTGCATGGACTTGCGACCTACGGGTTCGTCGGCCATGCCATTTTGCGATCGGTTTTGGACTATGATGCGTCTCGTCTGGTCGAACTCGACGGGCGTTTCAGTGCTCCGGTCTATCCTGGTGACCGGATCGAGATCGATCTTTGGGTCGATGGCGATATTGTAAGCTTACGCGCCACGGCCCCGGATCGTAACCTCGTAATATTCGATAACGGCCGCGCCCGCATACTGCCGAAAGATGAAAACCGTTCTGCGTCCTGATGGCGCAGCGGTCCTGAGTTGTCGCACGTTCCTTTGGATAATTGGATGACGATGCTGACCGTGGCAAAAGGGACTCGAATCCACTCTAACCGAGCGGGGTGATGTTAAGCGTACCCATTCGCGACCACAGGTATGTGAAATCTCCTCCGTGTTTCCCATCCGCCCTTGCATCCCGGCTCTTCTTGCAGTCAATTTGGCCTGCACAAAGTAACCGGGACACGATCGGCGCGGCGGTAGGAGGCTCAAAATTGCAAATCGGGGATGACACATAATGTAGGACGTTCATCCGGTGCTTATCACAATCATCCTCGAGGATATATTCGCAGGAGGCCCCAGGTGGATGAGTTTCTGCGGTCAGCGAAGAAGCATAAATACAGCGCCAATATTGAGGCCAACTCTGTTTACGGGAAGATATCATGAGCGCGCAAGCCCTGAAAGACACCGAGATCCTGTTCAAGCCCACGTCGATCGGCGCGCTTGCGCTCGCCAACAGGCTCGTTATGGCCCCGATGACGCGGTGCTTCTCTCCGGACGGTGTACCGGGTGCCGACGTTGCAGCTTACTATCGCCGCAGAGCCGAAGGCGGGATTGGACTGATCGTCACCGAGGGCACCTGGATCCCGCATGCCAGCGCGTCCAACGATCCAAATGTTCCGCGCTTTTATGGCGATGACGCATTGGACGGTTGGAAGCACGTCGTCGACGAAGTGCATGCTGCGGGCGGGCGCATTGTGCCTCAACTCTGGCACGTCGGCCAGGTTTTGACGCCGCAAGTAGACAAAGGTGTCTATGGCGCGTCCAAGGACCTGTACGGAAACCAAGTGGGGCCGTCCGGGATGGTGGGGCCGCTGGGGGAAATGCCAAAATTGCTCGGTCGGGCGTTGACCGAGCCAGAGATCGGTGAGCTGATCGACGCCTATGGCTCCGCTGCGGCGTCGGCACAACGGATCGGTTTCGATGGCGTGGAATTGCACGGCGCCCACGGATATCTCATCGACCAATTCAACTGGGCAGTCACCAATTTGCGGACTGACCGCTATGGTGGCGACATCGCTGGCCGAACGCGTTTCGCGTGTGAGATCGTCAAGGAAATTCGGCGTCGCGTTGGTCCCGATTTCCCGATCATCATGCGCTTTTCGCAGTGGAAGTTGCAGGATTATGGCGCCCGTCTGGCGGAAACACCTGAAGAGTTGGCCAGCTTTCTTCAGCCGATGGTCGATGCAGGGGTGGATGCATTCCACTGTTCGCAACGCCGCTTCTGGGAGCGCGAGTTCGGCAGCGATCTCAATCTCGCGGGTTGGACCAGGAAGATTACCGGACTGCCGAGCATTTCGGTGGGCTCGGTCAGCCTCGATCAGGATTTCATCTCGACCACTGTGCATGGCGAGCGGACCTCAGCGGCAGACATAGGCGACCTGCTTGAGATGATGGAGCGAGGTGATTTCGACATGATCGCGATCGGTCGCGCGCTGATTGTCGATCCGGACTGGGCCAACAAAATCCGGAAGGGCGATTTCCAGGATATTGTCCGCTATTCGACGGAAGCTCTGACGACCCTGGCCTGACCGCGGCGACCGCGATGGATGGTCAATGTAAACGCCGCGCTGGCTGAGGGAAAGGGTCGGCGAGGCGACGGCGAAGCCTCTCCTTACGCTGGTGGTCGCTCGATCCGGCTTTGAAAGGCGAAGATGGGCGCGCCCATTTACCGGTCGGAGCGGCGTGGCACTGAAGCGAAAATAAAGACCGATCAACACTTGGAGAGACGAGAATGGCCACACATGCAGAAGTCGGGAGCAAGCTGGGCAAACTATTTTCACCCGTATCGCTCGGGTCGCTGGACCTTCCCAACCGCGTCGTCATGGCGCCGATGACCAGATACAAGAGCCCGGGCGGTATCCCGACGGATGAAGTGGCGAGCTATTATGCCCGGCGCGCGGCCGCGGACGTTGGCCTTATCATCACCGAAGGCACCTGGATTGATCATCCTGGCGCGGGCAACGATGACAAGGTGCCCAATTTCTTTGGCGCGGAAGCGCTGGCGGGCTGGCGCAAGGTCGTTGATCAGGTTCACGCGGCCGGCGGCAAGATCATGCCGCAGCTTTGGCACATCGGGCTGATGGAATTTGAGGCCGTGGCGGGGATCGATAAGGACCGTATGGATGTTCGGCCCGACCAGGTCGGACCTTCCGGCTATGTCGGCGGGATTGGTGTCGAACCGACATTGCGCGCTGCCTCGATGACCCAGGACGATATCGATAGCTGTATAGAGGCCTTTGCGCGGGGGGCGCAGACGGCTTACGACCTCGGCTTTGACGGGGTCGCGCTGCATGGCGCCCACGGATATCTGATTGATCAGTTCTTTTGGGCCGAGACCAACAAACGCACGGACCGCTATGGGGGCGGCATCAGCGAGCGAGTGACCTTTGCGACGGAAGTCATTCGTGAATGCCGTCGCCGGACCGCTCCTGACTTCCCCATCATGTTCCGCTTTTCGCAGTGGAAGCTGCAGAATTATGACGCCAGGATCGTCGATACGCCCGCGGAACTCGAAGCGTTTCTGGGGCCTCTGGTCGAAGCGGGTGTCGATATCTTCGACTGCTCGGAACGGCGCTTCTGGTTGCCCGTCTTCGAAGAGAGTGGCCTTAATCTGGCCGGGTGGACACGCAAGCTAAGCGGGAAGCCGGTAGTCACTGTTGGATCGGTCGGTCTGGATCAGGAAATGGCCGCAACCTTTGCGGGCGAAACGAGCCTGCCGGCAAGTCTTGAAAAGCTCCTTGATCGCCTCGATGCGGAGGAATTCGATCTTGTCGGTGTCGGAAGGGCGCTCATTGGCGACCCGGAATGGGCGAGAAAGGCCAAGGCTGGCGCCCTTGATACGGTCGCGCCTTTTTCCCCGGACGCGCTCGGATCACTCAATTGATAGCCTTTTTGTATCGGCGGCAGGGCGTGAAGACGCTTTACGTGCCGGCAGGAGGCAAACAGCGCGCAATCTGTTCGGCGGGCACGCACAGGCCTTCCGGCCAGAAATTTGAGCATGGACATCTGTAAATGACTGGTCTGCGATTCTCTCTTTGCGAGTTGCCCCCATCGGTGGCGGTGCTCCGTGACGAGGTCCGCGCTTTCCTTGCCGACGCTTCGTGTGACTGGTCACCAGAGCAACTGGCACATAGCTGGACGCTCCCGAACCGTTCCTTCAGCAAGCAACTGGCTCTTCGCGGGTGGGTCGGCATGACCTG
>Ga0207951_100806_pt1 | contig 13486 bp, 12 predicted proteins | sample Subbio12Aug_8Bad_FD_184830 | JGI IMG/M metagenome (GOLD analysis project Ga0207951, IMG submission 184830) | Serpentinite rock and fluid subsurface biosphere microbial communities from McLaughlin Reserve, California, USA - CR12Aug_8Bad (SPAdes) | ecosystem: Environmental > Terrestrial > Deep... | reverse complement strand
TCTCTCATTGTTGCTGTTATTTGATCTTCTCAATCTCATTTCAGCAGAGGGCGCCACCTCTCTTCAAGTCGGGCTGTACACCAGATTTAGTTATAACTCGAAGTTTTTTGCATTATCGGACAAGCTCCGAGAGGCTTACGCCAAATCCTTGCCACGTTTACCGCGCCGGATCAGGCATGCCGCACTGGCAAACAGCAGCGCGGCGGGCGGTAGCGGTACTGCGGTAATGTTCAGGCTTGCGTTGAGGCCTTGTACCGCAGCTTGGTCGAGGAAAATCAAGCCCTGATTGGGGTCGGTGGAGTTGGTGTTGACAGCAAGCCATGCCGAACCTTGCGCCAGGGCGCGGAATTGCAGGGTTGCCAGGCGGACATCACCAATCACATCGGCAGCCGTCAGCCCAGGAAATGCCGATGCGGCCAGATCCAGGCCCAGTGCTTCACTGTGATCCTCGAACAACGGATAGAGAGTGTGGCTGGCCAGATCGATCAGGCCAGACGGTGCCCAGTCGACATCAAAGCCGAAGGCCAGCAACTGGTCGTTGGCGTATGCTCCGGCAAACAAATTGCGAGCGACGACATCGACGCTGAACACGTCGCCAACCAGGATGGTTCGTGGTTCGGTTTGCAAAACCAGCGACGGCACGGCGGCTGATAGCGGGGCAGATGACAAGACTGCCAGCAGCGCAGCGATGAATAACGGTTTTGAGTTCATGGGTTTCATTCCCGGAAAGTCAGGTTATCGAGGGGTGTCTTGTGTCAGGTAGGCTTGGTAATGTGCGTACCAGATGCGATAGTCGGCAAACTGGACACAACCCGAGCCGTCGTAATCGGCTTCACGGTTGAAACCGGCTCGGTTGGTGCAGCGGCCCAGTTGCGAGCGGAACACACCCGCATCGAGGTCATCGACGTCACCGTCGCCATCCAGATCGCCAGGTACGAACAGGTGTACCAGTATCGGGTCGTGGTCGGACGAACGGTAAGGGTCAGGGGCATAGAAGCCGGTAATCTGCGCGGGCGTCTTGAACTCGGTGTTGTAATCCAGGGTGCGGGGTTCGTCGGCGTTGACAGGCCATAGATTGACAGCCTTGACTTGTGCGACTGTTGCCGCATTGACTAGCGCGTAATCCAGATAACCGGCGGCACCCTGGAACACGAAACTGTAGGCGATCTGATTGCCGATGCGGGTTTCCAGCAGATTTTCATAGCCACCGGCCTTCAGTACATCGATCGGGTCTTCCTGGGCGTAACTGTTCAAGTCGCCGATGATGAGTGTATGGCTACTGTTCTGCCGGGTTGGATCGCTGGCCAGCCAAGTTGTCATGGCCTCGGCGGCACGGGTACGGGTCAGGTTGCAATTGCCCTGACCGTCGCCGGTGTCGGGGTCGTTGACGTCGTCACAGGCCGAGCCTTTGGATTTGAGGTGGTTGACGGCAACCGTCAGCGTTTTGTTGGACACCCGGTCAACAAAGGTTTGCGCCAGCACCGGGCGGTTTTTGTTGTCGTCGAAACGGCTGTCGACCGTGCGATCGAGCAGGGCGGCGGCGCCCAACGGTCTGGCTTTGGCGGGTTGGTAGATGAAGCCGACGGCGATTTCATCACTGCCTATTCTGCTGGCGCCAGGGTTGATGAAGGCGTAAGCCGTTCTGCCTGCGGCCTGGTTGAGGCCGTTTACCAAATCGGCGATTGCACTGCTGGCGGCATAACCGTCGTTCTCGATTTCCATCAAGCCGACAATATCTGCGTTCATCGCGGTAATAGCCGCAATGATTTTGTCGCGCTGACGGTTGAATTCCTGCACGTTGCTGGCGCCTCGCGCGGTCGGAAAGCCGCCGCCGCTGCCATTGCCGTTGAAATAATTGAGCACGTTGAAACTTACCACTTTCAGTGATGCGCGGCTGTCGGCAGCGGGTGCTGGCGGACGCGGATGGGTGTGGTTGAACGCCAGGGATTCGGTGGGTTGCAGGCGGAAGGCGCCGAAATCGAAGGCCAAGATACCGGTGGCACCGGTCACACTGTCGCCGCCGCGTAAGGTGTTGCTGGTGCTCAGGCCATTGGGTTGCGGATAGGTGATTGGGTCGGGGTTTTGCTGGTTCGAACCGTCGTCTATCACTAGGCGATCGAGGCGGTTGGCATCGGCCATATCGATCGCCGCCAAGCCAGGTGCCGCAACTTGCGTCGGCGAGAACCGGCGGGTGGATGACACCACAAATTCGCCGAAACGTCCCAGATTGAAGTTTTCGTTGACAATCAGAGCCTGTGGCAACCGCACCCTCATGCCTTCCCAAAACTCCGCATTATTGGCTTGGCCATCGAACGGCAGTTGCACATCGACCTCTGTCGGCAAGGCCAGTCCGGACGCGCAGACATCGACACGGCTGACATCGACCAGACGGGTCATGCCGAATGTTTCGTCCACCCGACCAATGATGTGTATGTTGTCGCCAACCCGTATCAATGCGCTCGATTGCACGAACAGGCCTTCCGAGCTGGCAGGATCGGCATCACCCTGGATTTGCTGGACAAAGAAACCGTTCAGGTTGGACGAGCCACGGAAATCGGCAGTGACCACAGCTTCGACATGGTGAATTGATCCTTCGAACGGGCTGACGGCGCCGCTACCCTGAATGCTGCCGATTGGCGTAGCGGCCTGGCCGCAGTTCGACAGCGGCGGATTGCCGCTACTGGCAGCAAAACTCTGCCCGGTATTCGGGTTGCCGAACGAGGATGCCGACGCAGTATGCCAAGTGAAATGTTCGTATTGATTGCCGCTGCCTTTCAGTTGCAGCGACATGCCTGTCGGCGTGGCGCTGGACTGATCGACACCGATGTCGACAGATGTCATGCCCGCAGCAGGGCCGTTGCTGGCCGTGAACGCGCCTTCATAGCTGAGAAACTGTACGACCCGACCGGTGGAATCGACCAGGGCGACGCCATCAGGTGAACCGTTCTGTAGGGTATTGGATGGATAGCTGACGCTGGTCGTGCCGTAGCCCGAGCCACTCTGATCGCTCAATGTGCCGCTCAGGGAGCGAGTGTCATAGGACGCGCCACCATTGCCGTTGTAAAGCACCAACGTCCAGCCGACCAGATTGGTTCCAGCTGCCCCCGCCACCTCGATGGCTTCGCCGACATCGGTGCCGGTATTGTCGTAATGGATTTCGTTGATGAACACCGGTGTGGCGGCCTGCGCCAGGCTGGATAGCCCTAGCGTCGCCGACAAGGCGAACAGGCAGCTCGTCTGAAGGGTTGATTTGTGCATGATTCTGTCTCGTTTGAACAATAAAAAAGGCGAACGCAACCCAAGAACCGCATGTTGCGTCGCCAGTGCCGTAAAACGTCATGCCGACATTTAAGGCCAAGCATATGACGGGCTGATGATGATTTGTGAACGAATCGATGAAATGTAATACGTTGAAGGACGATTTGGCAAAAGGGGGGATTTACTCAACCACTGGCTTTAGCCGGTGGTTGAGTAGTTGTTGCTAACAGGTTTAACCGCTATGCACGAAGAAACACCCTCACCCTGCCAGTGTATAACGATGAACGCTGAACCAACCGCGCTTCATCCGCCCCATCAGTGCCAGCAGGACGCTGCCGAACAGCACGAATGACCCCGGAATGGGGACGTAAGTCGAATAGTTCACACTCAAAAAGCCACTGGGTGAGCGCAAGCCGTTGCTGAAGTCGAACGGGTTGCGCTGGTTGGCGGCGAAAGCAAACATCCACAGGTTTTCCCATTCCAGTATGTTGTCGAAACCGGTCGGGATGTTGCCGTTGAACATGTCGCTCAGGTAGGCATTGAAATAAGCCTGTTCGTGGGCTTCGTTCATATCCGGGTGCTGAAGCAGAAAGTTGTCGGGAACCAGTGGATTGTTCTTCAACGTGGCATCCAGCCAGGCGAAATAGGCGGCATCACTCAGTGCACCGGTGGGAAAACCCAGTACGGATTTGATCTGTTCGCGCTGTATGTAGGCTTGTTGAATGGTTTCGACGAAGGAATGCAGCGTCGAGCGATAGGCGTTCAGCGTGGGCGACCAGGTGTCCCAGGAGAAGGTGTTTGCGTCGAAATCCATCGAATAGATGCGCATCCAGCCATCGCCGCCGTTGCGGGCGTCCTGGTAGTCGGTGAGTATCTCGATAGCCTGCTCCTGCACATTACGCGGGTTGCCGACGCGCAGATATTCACTGTGAAAATGACCGGCGTGCACCATCAGTACGTTGGGATTGGGTGCGACGAGTTCATCGTACATCTGCTGGCCGAAGTTGGGATCGATGACTGCGGGATCGGGGCCGTCGTTGTTGATGCGGAAGGTGCCGAGTGGCGTCACGTTGACCTCGTCGTAACGCCCGGCGAACAGTTTGTAGTCGTACATATAGCGATGCGTACCAAGCACGAACCAGGTATCGCGGTTGCTGCGGAGAATGTCCGAGGCCCAATCTATCTCTTCCTGAGGCTGGTCGATGCTGAAATTGATGAAGCCGATGTTGCGGTCGCCGTGTTCCAGCAACTGGTAATTGCCACCGCCGCTTGGTGACGAGCCTGCGTACCAGCTACGTCCGGCGAATACTTGTGGGCCGAAGTTCGCCAGGTAGTCGGCACGGTAGTTGTTGCCATGGCTGGTGTCGTGGTTGCCCATGACGGTGCCGTGTGCAATATCGGCCTGGAGTAGATTGTTCATCGCGTCCTTGGCCATTGTCCACTGGGCCGGTGCCCGCAACGGGTCATCGCCGTGCTGCACGATGTCGCCCAGGTGACCGACGTAACGGATGTTTTTGGCGGCGGCGTTATCGACGATCCACTGGGTCTGGGCAGCGAAGATATGCCCCGTGCCGTTGGGGTCGGTTACTGGCGGGAAGCGGTTGGGATCTGGGAACAGATTTTCTGCGTAGATTTGGGTGTCGGGCAGCGCAACGAAACGGAACGGTTGGGCGACTGTGGTGCCGACAGGTGCTAGCGCACCTGCCAGGATGATGATGCGAAGGGTGCGGTTCATGAAAGGTCTCCTCTGCAATAGATATTCGATGTCGAAGCGAGCCTCGACGATCGTCCATGCGTCCCGTTGCAACATTTTCGGCCTGCGGTTCAGGTTACCGTCTGGCGTACGCCGTAGCCGGGGACGCAGCGACTACGTATGCGCAGAAAAGCCTATCAGCGGAATGTTACACATCATCGGTAGGGTGGTATTTTTCCCGGCAACCCAAGGTCAACCCGGTTTGCCGTCGGTACGGCGGCTTGCCAGCATGGGCAGGTAATGCTGCATGAACAGGGCGAAAGCTGCCAGCCACAGATAAGCCGATGCAAAAACCGACCAGCCATACCAGCCGGGTAGTGCCGCCGGGAACACCACGCGCAGGATGGCGGCAGCATTGATGAGCATGAAGGCCAGCGCCATGATGTTGGAGGCCTTCAATGCCCTGCCGGTGTGGCCCAGCGAGACACGCGCCATCATGCCCAGACTCAGAACACCGATGCCGCCAACGGTGAAGGCATGCAGCGTCACCGAAGGCGTCACCCAGCCCAATGCCGACGCAGCCAGCAAGCCAAAACCGACAATGATCCAGGCATAGCCGCTGTACAGCACCCACAGCAAGGGTACGAACCAGATGCGACTGTCATACCAGCCCGAAACCCTGAGCGTATTGACGGTCACGGCAGCCAGCGCGGGTATCGCCATGCTCCAGCCCGACACCTTGGCCATCATCAGCAGGAGCACCAAAAGACTCAAGCCTATCGTCACGCCATCCAGCATGGGATTGCGTATGCACACCACGCCGGACAAGCCGCGTTCGGTGAAAAACGGAAACACCCGTCCGGCGATGACCAGCATCATCATGACGATCACGGTCAGTACCAGATTCAGCCCCGTGCCAGCCGTCGATTCGGTAAAACCCAGCACGTCGAGATGAACCAGGCCATTGCCCAGGGCCAGCAGCAAAACCAGCCCCGGAAACATCAGGTTTTTGAACTGGCGCGTTGCCAGAATGGGTTTGGCAATCCAGTACGCCAGAAGTGGCAGGAAGCTGAAATCGATGGCGGCAATCACCCCATCGGGCAACAGATCGGCATAAAACGGCGTCACCCGACCATACAGCCAGAGTAAACCTAGCCCTGCCAGTTGATCGGGTGTGGTCGTATCGGTTGATGTCCAGTTGCGCACTGCCGTCAGCAGGAAACCGGCGATGACGGCGGTGGCATAACCCAACAGCATCTCGTGTGCGTGCCACAGATGGCCGGGGAAATAGGCTTCGATATGAATCGAGCCGCGCCCTGCGACATTCCACAACGCGATGAATGACAAGGCTGCCAGGCCTGCCAGCGCGAAGAACAGCCTGAAGCCCATCGCAAACAAGGGGTAATCGAAAACCGGTTTTTGAGTCATGTGTCGTCGTCCTCCAGCCAGTCGAGTTCGTCATCGGTGAAGCCCGCGATTATACGCACTTCACGGTTGAACGGCCCTTTGGGCTTGGCCTTGTGGTAGGCCAGAATCAAGGACTTGAAGTGCTGTTCGGGGTGCAGGCCACGTTGTCGGGCCAGCGTGTTGAACCAGTACGATCCGCGTTCGACATGGCCGATCTCGTCGTCGAAAATGCGTTGCAACACCGTCACGCCGCTGGTATCGCCCATGGCGTCGAGTTTGGCGATCATGTCCGGTGTGACATCCAGCCCGCGTGCTTCCATGCAGCGCGGCACGACGGCCAGGCGGGCCAGCACATCGTGCGCCGTATCCTCGGCGCACAGCCACAAGCCACGATGCGCGGGAAGATCGCCGTAGCACACGCCCCATGTCGATAAATGCCGGGCTATCATCGTAAAGTGTTGCGCTTCTTCATCGGCGATACGCAGCCAGTCCCGGTAAAACGCCTCCGGCAAGCCTCGGAAACGGTAGATGATGTCCCAGGCCAGATAAATCGCCATGAATTCGATATGGGCCAGGGCATGGAAGAAAGCAGCTTTGCCTTCGACAGATCCCAGCCGCCGTCTGGGCATGTGTTTGGGTATCAGCAATACCGGTTTTTCGGGAAACAGCGTTGCGCTGATGGGCTTGGGCTGGCCGGGTTCGCTGAACGACAAATCTCCCCGCTGCGCCAGACGTTGCGCCTCATGCGTGGTTTGCAGCTTCGCGGGAATGTCGGCATCGAACAAGCAGGATGCCGCCAGATCGAAAAGGTTGTTCATGTCTGTTCCCATGCCTGTTCCTAAGATGGGCGGGTGCCGAGCAGGGATTCGGCCAGTGTGACGACTTGCCGTGGTGGAATCTCGGCAATGGAAAAATCGTTGCGGTCGAGCTGGTAAGGATTGACGACAGACGGCGACTTCAACACCTTGTTGATGTCGGTTTGGTACACCCGGCTGACCGGAGTGGGGCCAAACAAGGTGATGGAGGGCCGGTTCAGGCCCCAGGCCATGTGCGTCGGCCCGGTGTCGTTGCCGATCAGCAAGTCACAGCGGGCGATCGCGGCTTTCAGATCGTTCAATGTCAGTTTGGGCAACACATTGGCGCTGCTGCGTTCGCTCAGCCATTCGGCGTGGCTGCGTTCCTGTTCGTTGCCCCATACGATCAGGCTTTGCGCATTCAATGATTGAACCACCTCCAGAACATGCGGCAGCGGGTAGTTGCGGCTGGGCCAGGTCGAGCCGATGACCAGCATGACATTGGGCTTGTCGCGGGCAAAACAGGCGTCGAGATCGGCAGCGGGCGGCTGAAAATACAGAAATGGCTGTTTGTTCAGCATCTGCTCGCGACTGACGCTAATGCCGAAGGGCTGGGTCAGCACGGCAATGTTGCGGTCTATGGTGTTGGCGTCGTAAGGGTAGGCCACCGTGGTTTCGTAACATAGCGATGCCAGTTTCTCGCGGATGGAGCGATGATCGAAACCGCTGCAATGCGGCGACAACAAACGCGCCACCAGAGCCGACTTTATCAAGCCCTGGGCATCGATCACTCGGTCGTAACTCGCCGCTGCATAGGCTCTGACCTTGCGAATCTCTGCCAGTATGCGCGATTTATCGGTTTTCAACGCCTTGAGATCAACCGTCAGTACGCGGTCGATATGCGGGTTGTCGGCCAGCACACCGGCAAAACTACGTTCGACCAGCCAATCGATACGCGCATAGGGCAAGGCCTGCTTGATGAACTGCAAAGCTACCATGGCGTGAACGATGTCACCCAGTGCCGATAGTTTGACGATGGCGATGTTCATGGCTTAGCGGTTTATGGCGTCTATGACGCGTCCAGGCTCGATGCCGCTCAGGCAGGCTGTCGTGCCCAAGGGACATTGCCGTTTGAAGCATGGCGAGCAGGCTAATTTCAGGTTAATCACTTCGGCATCCGGGTGCAGCGGCGGGGTAAAGCCGGGGTCGGACGAGCCGTAAACGGCGATGACTTTTTTGTCCAAGGCTGCCGCGACATGCATCAAACCGGAATCGTTGCTGACAACAGCGCGGCAAAGTGACAGCAAATCCACCGCCTCAGCAAGCTGGGTTGCGCCCGCGAAGTTACGGCACAGACCGTTGCTCAGGTCATTGATTTCATCGGCTACGGCCTGGTCTTTATCGGAGCCGAACAGCCAGACCTGCCAGCCGCGTTGGTGTATGTGCCGCGCCACCTCGGCAAAATGATGGGCGGGCCAGCGTTTGGCGGGGCCGTATTCGGCGCCGGGACACAAGGCCAGCACAGGCGTGCCGACATCGAGTGCAAATTTGGCGATGACAGCCTGTTGCTGTTCGGTGCGGATGACGAGTCTGGGCAAGGGATAACCGAGGTTGGCCGTTTCGGATGCCGACTGCTCGGACGCCAGGGCCACGAAGCGCTGAACCGTCATGGTCAAGTGGGTTTTGTCGAGGCGACGCGCATCGTTCAGCAAGCCCCAACGCCATTCACCAATGTAACCGCTGCGTTGCGGGATATTTGCCGCCCACGGCACGATGGCCGATTTCCACGAATTGGGCAGTACGATGGCGCGAGCATACGCCGCCTGACGCAGGTTGCGCCCCAAGGCGTGACGCTCTGTCAGTGCGAGTCGGCCATGGCCCAGCGGCATGGCGATGCCTTGCCGGACTTCCGGCATCCTCGCCAGCAAGGGCAGAGACCAGCCGGGTGCTAGCACGTCTATCGTGCAGTTTGGCTGGTTTTGTCTGAGTGCCATGAACAGGCTTTGTGCCATGACCATGTCGCCAACCCAGGACGGGCCGACGATCAGAATGTTGGGGGATGAAGGTGACATGACATCGCAGGTTGTACTGAGTCGGTCGCATTCGGCCGATTCGAACGGCCCGGATAAGGCCGGGCCGGGATGGTGACCGCCAGGTCGGGTTACGAAACCAGCGTCAGCCAGTCTTGGTGATCGTTACGGCGGCCATGGACGTAATCGAAATAAAGGCGTTGCAGTTGCTCGGTGACGGGGCCGCGGCTGCCGTTGCCGATGTCGCGATTGTCGTACTGGCGAATGGGTGTGACTTCGGCGGCCGAGCCGGTAAAAAAGGCTTCATCGGCCACGTAGACTTCATCGCGGGTGATGCGTTTTTCAACTACATCAAAGCCTTGCTCGCGGGCAATGGTGATGAGTGTGTCGCGGGTGATGCCTTCCAGCGCCGAGGTGGTTTCCGGGGTGTACAGCTTGCCGTTACGCACGATGAATAGATTTTCGCCGCTGCCTTCAGCGCAATAGCCTTCGTGATCGAGCAACAGGGCTTCGTCGTAGCCGGTCGATAGCGCCTCCTGCAAGGCCAGGATGGAGTTGATGTAATTGCCATTGGCCTTGGCTTTGCACATCGTGCTGTTGACGTGGTTGCGGGTGTAGGACGAGGTACGGATGCGGATGCCTTTTTCCATGTTTTCTGCACCCAGATAAGCCCCCCAGGTCCAGGCTGCGATCATGACGTGGACTTTGAGATTGTCGGCACGCAAGCCCATGCCTTCGGAGCCAAAAAACACCATGCTGCGGATGTAGGCGCTGTCTAGCTCGTTTTTGGCAACGGCCTCGCGGTGAGCCTGGTTGATCTCGTCTTTGCCGAACGGTAGTTTCATGTTCATGATGTGCGCCGAACGGTAAAGGCGGTCGGTATGCTCGGTCAGCTTGAAAATCGCGGTGCCAGCCTCGGTTTTGTAGGCGCGCAAGCCTTCGAATACGCCGCAACCGTAATGCAGGGTATGGGTCAGGACATGGACTTTGGCATCGCGCCATGCCACCCATTGTCCGTCCAGCCATATCCAACCGTCTCTGTCATCCATCGTTTTCATCGTTGTAAACCTGTCGTGTGAAATATTAATACTGTGAAAATCGTTGGCCTGCGCCGCCTGCAAATTGTACACCAGCGGCATAGGCTGCAACGTCGAAAGGCGGCGGCGATATTTCGCGCCATGGCTTTGGTTTGACGCAGAAATCGAGAATCTGTATGATTCGCCAGTTATGTCGGACAAGCTTCCCATCCATATCGATCCTATTGCGCTTGCCGAGCGTAGAAGCGTGTTGACGGGTGTCATCGAAATGGCGAGGCTGGAGCGTTTGTCCGCCGTAGTGATCGATAGCGATGTCGATGTCTGTATCGAGGTCAGCTTTGGCAAGCAGGGTAAACATGCCGTTTTGAACGGCAATATCCAGGCAAAACCGGTTCTGGCTTGCCAATCCTGTCTTCAGGCCATGGTGTTCCCGTTGGATATCGCATTCCGCCTGGCGGTGGTGTCATCCATGGACGAGGCGGATCAACTGGACATCGATTATGAGCCGCTGTTGCTCGATGGCGACAAAGTGTCTCTGAATACATTGATTGAAGACGAAATATTGCTGGCATTACCGGATTACCCCCGGCACGATGACGACTGCATCAGCCAGCGTGTTTCGAAAGATGCCAACTACGTCGAAAGCAGTCCTGATGAAGGCAGTAATCCGTTTTCCGTTTTAGCCCAACTTAAGCCCAACTTAAAAAAAACTGGAGAGTAAAAAATGGCAGTACAAAAGAGCAAGGTATCGCGTTCCAGGCGCGGCCAGCGTCGTTCGCACGATGCGTTGACCAGCAAAACCCTGTCCCAGGATCCTGTAACCGGTGAAATGCATTTGCGTCACCACATGACACCCGATGGCTTTTTCAAAGGCCGTCAAATCATCAGTCGCAACAGCGAAATCGACGAAGAATAAGGCCATTTCTGTCGGCAGCCAGAAAAACGCTACGCTGCCGCACTGATTGCCAAGCCACAAAAAACTGAGTTTTCAACTATCCAAAACATGCCGTTTACGGCATGTTTTCTTTTGAAATTAAGGGTTAGGTTCTGAGCGTGAGTTCAACTCTATCCATTGACGCCATGGGCGGGGATTTCGGCCCCAAGGTGACGGTTCCTGCGTCACTGGCTTGTCTGACACAAAATCCGCAACTGAAACTGATACTGGTCGGCGATGAAGCCGTTCTGCAGTCAGCGCTTGCTAATGCCTCCGCATTCGAAGCTGTTAAGGATCGCATCAGCATCCAGCACGCCTCGCAAATCGTCGAAATGCACGAATCGCCGCAAAAGGCGCTGAAAAACAAAAAAGACTCCTCGATGCGCGTGGCCATCAACCTGGTCAAAGAGGGCAGGGCGGATGCCTGCGTCAGTGCGGGCAATACCGGCGCCCTGATGGCCACTGCGCGTTTCGTGCTGAAAACCATTCCGGGCATAGATCGTCCCGCGATCATTTCCACCCTGCCATCGATCTTCGGCCATACCCACATGCTTGATTTGGGGGGTAACGTCGACTGTAGCGCCGAACATCTTTATCAGTTCGCCATCATGGGCGAAGAAGTGGTCAAGGCTGTCGAAAACATCGATCGTCCTCGCGTGGGTTTGCTCAACATTGGCGAAGAAGACATGAAGGGTAACGAACAGGTCAAGGCGGCTGCCCGCTTGCTGGAAAATTCGCCGCTGAACTACATCGGCTATGTCGAAGGCAATTCCATCAATGCAGGCAGCGTCAAGGTCGATCTGATCGTCACTGACGGTTTCGTGGGCAATGTTGCGTTGAAATCGATTGAAGGCGCGGCCAAAATGATCGGCGTCAAACTCATGGAAACCTTTGCCAAAAACCTGTTCACCCAGGCGATTGGCCTGATCGCCTATCCCGTTTTGAAGTTGTTCAAGGACAGAATCGATCCTCGTCGTTACAACGGCGCCAGTTTTGTAGGTCTCCGTGGCCTGGTTATCAAAAGCCATGGTGGCGCCGATGCCCTGGCATTCGAAACCGCGATTCACCTGGCCGAACTCGAAGTTGAAAAAAACGTGTTGCGCAAAATCAGCGACAAGCTCGAACAGGCACTGACCGAAAAGGAAACCGCATGATCTGGAGCAACGTCATCGGAACCGGTGGCTATTTACCCGCAACGGTACGCAGCAACGACGATCTGTCGCGTATGGTCGACACCTCCGATAGCTGGATTTACGAACGCACCGGCATCAAGACACGGCGAATCGCCGCACCGGAGGAAACCGCATCCAGCATGGCGGAGATCGCGTCGCGTGAAGCCATAGCCCGAGCCGGTATCGATCCACAAAGCATCGACATGATTATCGTGGCCACCGGCACGCCAGACCGGGTTTACCCGAGTACAGCCTGTTTGTTGCAGCAGCGTCTGGGTATCCGTAATGGTGTCGGTTTCGACGTACAGGCTGCGTGCTCGGGGGCTATTTTCGCCGTCAGCATAGCCGATCAATACATCAAAACCGGTTTTTGCAAAACCGTGCTGGTGGTGGGTTCGGAAATCTGTTCGCGCATCGTCGACTGGAACGACAGAGCTACCTGCATCTTGTTTGGTGACGGCGCAGGGGCCGTGTTGCTGACCGCTTCCGATCAACCCGGCATTCTGTCGACCCACATCCACTCTGACGGTAGCTACGAAGATTTGCTGTATTGCCCGAATCCGCAAGTCGCCATCGACGCCCAGAAAGATGAACCGGGCGTCATCAACATGCGCGGCAACGAAGTGTTCAAGGTGGCCGTCAACACCCTGGGTCGCATCGTCGACGAAACCCTGGCCGCCAACGGTCTGCAACAAAACGCCATAGACTGGCTGGTGCCACACCAAGCCAACACCCGCATCATTGCTGCCACCGCCAAAAAGCTGGGTATGACCATGGATCAGGTGATTCTGACCCTAGAAACCCAGGGCAACACCTCGTCGGCATCGCTGTTGCTGGCCTTTCATGAAGGGGTGCGCGATGGCCGCATCCAGCCTGGACAGACGATATTGATGGAAGCCTTCGGTGCAGGTTTCACCTGGGGTTCGGCCCTAATCAAATACTGAGCATTATGAACGGACAACGTTACAACCTGGCATTCGTGTTTCCCGGACAAGGCTCACAATCCGTGGGCATGATGTCCAAACTGGCGGCGGAATACCCGATCGTCAAGCAAACCTTCGAACAAGCCGCCGACGTGCTTGGACTCGACCTGTGGAACCTGGCCGAAAACGGCCCGGAAGACACGCTCAACCAGACATGTAACACCCAGCCAGCCATGCT
>Ga0207951_100804_pt1 | contig 13506 bp, 9 predicted proteins | sample Subbio12Aug_8Bad_FD_184830 | JGI IMG/M metagenome (GOLD analysis project Ga0207951, IMG submission 184830) | Serpentinite rock and fluid subsurface biosphere microbial communities from McLaughlin Reserve, California, USA - CR12Aug_8Bad (SPAdes) | ecosystem: Environmental > Terrestrial > Deep... | reverse complement strand
AAATTGTGCGTATAACCGATATAATACTTCTCGATCTTAGAAGAGTATAAAATATATGTGTAGTACATAAACAAAAAAACTCATCAATTAGGATGAGTTTTTGCGGGGCCGACGAGACTCGAACTCGCGACCTCCTGCGTGACAGGCAGGCGTTCTAACCAACTGAACTACGACCCCAATTTCAATAACAAAATGCCAAATTCAAAGAAACAAACATTAAATTGGCGCACAAAAATAGTAATATTCCACTATCCAAACAAGCAGAACTATAATTTTTCAGTACCGAAACTTACTCCAACAGCACTTGCAGCTAATACTCCCTGGTCATTCGGTTTTACCAATTTTTGGTGTGAAATGGCATCAACTATTCGAACACTTTTAATTTCAGAACCTTTTAATGCTACCATCCTACCGAATTTTCTTTTAATAACTAATTGAATTGCATTGGTTCCGAACTTAGTTGATAAAATTCTATCATAAGGAGTAGGACTGCCACCACGCTGCAAATGTCCAAGTACTGTGTACCTTGTTTCCAATCCAGTATTTTCGCTTATTTTTTTTGCAACTACTTCTCCAATTCCACCAAGCTGAACCGGATCGGTTCTTTTTATGTCTTTTCCTTTTGTTACAAGTCCTCCGTTTTTAGGTTTCGCACCTTCTGCTACACAGACAATACTGAATCTTTTACCCTTCATATTTCTATGAAGAACACGTTCATAAATTACATCCCACTCGAATGGAATTTCTGGAATAAGAATAATATCTGCACCACCGGCTAATCCACCATTTAAAGCGATCCATCCGGCATATCTTCCCATTACTTCGCAAACCATAATTCGATGATGTGCTGATGCTGTTGTGTGAAGCCGGTCTAATGCTTCTGCAACAACATAAACTGCAGAGTCGTGACCGAATGTTTGATCTGTTGCTTCGAGATCATTATCAATTGTTTTTGGAACACCGACGATATTCATTCCCATATCACTTAGATAACTTGCAATATGCATGGTTCCATCGCCGCCAATTGCAACAAGAGCATCAAGATCCCATGCCTGATAATTTTTTAGTGCATCTTTTGACCGATCCATGATTTTAATTTTACCATTTACTTCCTCTGGCCAGTGAAACGGATCCCCCTTGTTTGATGAACCTAATATTGTTCCACCCTTTGCAAGAATTCCCGATACATCCCGGTTGTACAATTCGATCGCTTTCCCTTCTACAAGACCTTCAAACCCGTCCAGTATACCAAGCACACTGAGTCCGAGATCATGAGCCGGTTTTGCAACACCTCTAATTACTGCATTTAAGCCGGGACAATCACCACCACCTGTTAGAATTCCTATTCTCTTAATTTTAGATCGTGACACTATAGTAATCCTCTTTTATTTCTAAAAATATTTATTTGAAATCAGTTACTTTTTATTTTAGAATACGTTTTAAAGTGAAGCTTTGCAATTGTTTTCAGTTCATCGCGACTAATTTTTTTAATTAATGCTTTTGCATAATCTTCAACCTGTCCGGAAGCTCCCTTAGGTAATTTAAAACCTTTCTTTAGTTGAGAATCGAACCATTCCAGAAAGGAAGTCCTTGCAAGAATTGAAGCAGCAGCAACGCCAATATATTTTTCCGCCTTAGTTTCAGCTACAAAATTTACATCGGGATATTTCGAAACCAGGTTAAGATCTTTTTTACCGAATTTATCTGTAATTACATATTTACACTCTCTATTATCGATCAAATTTTCTATTGCTTTAGAGTGTGCCCAATCTAATAATTTGTTTAGGTTCTTAAATTTATCATATAACTCGTTATACTTATCGGGATTAATTTTAACAATTTCGAAATCATTTTTAATAACGGACTTAATTTCTTTTGCAAATAATTTTATTTGCGGATCTGAAATGTCTTTGCTATCCCGGATTCCAATTTTAGTTAAAGCTAATTTAGAACTGTTATTTACATAAACTGCAGCAACTACAAGGGGGCCAAAGAAATCGCCTTTGCCAACCTCATCGGAACCGATATATTCATCGGGTTCTATAATATCAATATCAATTAAATCCAGCGATTGCTGTTCACTTATTAGGTTACTAATTGTTTTGTAGAAAGTTGAGTTTATATCCCCCTGAAGAATTTTTTTTATACCTTTTTTGCCGAAGAAAATCTGAACTTTAACTCGTTGCTTTCCATCAACTGCATTAAATTCATGGTTATAGTCTCTAGTAACTATCCTGTCAGTATGAAAACCTGATTTATGAATAGAATCTTTAAGAGAATTAATTTGTGATTCAGCTTTTTCCTTTAAGGTCATTGTTTATATTCTGCGATATTAGTTTAAGAAGAAATCAGGTTTTGTTGTATTTGATACAAGTGCCACGCAAAATCAACTCTGTATCAACAACTATTTGTTGATAATTAAACTTTTCGGAGTTGTCAATATTATCAAGTAAAAGATCAACAGATTTTTTTGCAAGCCGGTCAGTTGGTTGATTAATGCAACTAAGCGGGGGAGAAAAAAATTCCTGAACCGGTGAATTACCGAAACAGATTATGTCGATATCATCAGGTATTTTCATACCAACTTCCTTTGCGGCAGTATAAATACCAATTGCAACCGGGAAGGTAACTGCAAGAATTAAATCGGGCATATTATTTTCTTTGTACAATTTCATAAAAGAATCGTAACCATGTTTTTCTTCATAATCCCCTTCAATTATCCAATCGTTGTTGACCTCAATTCCATTATCAGTTAAAGCTTGTTTAAATCCGCTAATTCTTTCTCTTCCAATGTTAATATTAGAGTAACCGGCAAACTGTGCAATTTTACGGTAGCCAAGTTTAATAGCATGTTCGGTGGCTCTATATGCACCTCCTTTATCATCAACGGTAACCGTATTACAATTTGATATATCGGGTATCCGGTCCATAAAGACAATAGGGATCTGTTGTTTCAATGCGCTCTCAAAAATTTCGAAACCGGAGGTATCTTGAGAAATAGATACTATTAAACCATCAACTCTCATCGATAAAAGTGTTTGAATCTGTTTCTTCTGCATCTCTGCATTTTCCTGGGATACAGTAAGAAAAACCTGGTAATTATGCAGAGTTGCATAATCATAAATATAATCCATAAGAGTGCTGAAGAAATGATGAGCAATTTGGGGAAGTACAACACCAATTGATTTTGACTTTCTGGAAGCCAGGTTACGTGCCATAAAATTAGGTAAGTAACCCAGATCATCTGCAGTTTTTTTTATTAATGTTGCAGTAGCAGAAGAAATATCCGGATGACCTCTTAAAGCTTTTGATACCGTGATTATAGAAACGCCTAATTTTTTTGCAATATCATTTAATGTAACTTGCTTAGGACTCATGTAGTACCCGATAAATAATTATAGAATTAGGCAAATAGATTATTAATATTAGAGCACAAAATAACAAAATACGGTAACAATTAAATTCCGTATTTAACCATGTAAATAATAAGTAAAAAGGGTGTTTTTCAAAATTCTTTGACAATCTTTTAAGTAAGATAATTCTATTAAATCATTTGATTTTTTGATATATGTTTTTGTAAATTTCAGTCGCTCTTAAGAAGTTCCAATTGATTAATTTATTCTATGGACGGGTGACTAACCAATAGTAATCCTCCATGGAAGTTTTTGAAAATTTGTATATGACAAAACAGTTTTATACTGTATTCGTTCCAGTTTTTCTCACCACAATTATAATCAACCACTTGTTAAAATCTTCAAAGTTAGCGCTACCTAATATGTTTTTCACTTATAAATCATATTATTTAATCACTATTTATAATTTTGTTTTATATACTGCAACTCGATTCTTTAGAAATATTAATTTTCCGGATGGATTTTATTTATCTGACAAGATAAATAAATGTGTAGAACTTACAACTTTTGAAAATAACATCAATTCTATTAAATCCAGAAAAAGTGAAACCGGTAAACCAACTGATACTAAATACCTTGCCGGTATCAAAGAAATGTTTGTTAAATTAACTGATTTAACCACTTATAATAAACGAGGAAAAATATGACAAAACCCAACCATGTGAACCTACTGGTTAATTATTGTAGTAAAATAATAGACCCAATAGGTTTAACGTCTAGCAGCAATCGCATATTATCCACGAAGATTATTAGACAAGACTCATTTAAAATTGCAAAGAGCTTTTTATTTGTCTTGTTCTTTTTAATGATGCAAACCGGCTCATTAGTTTTTGCACAAGAGCTGGAAATTCGTGGTAAAGTAATAAGTGCTGATGATAGAACCGAATTAATCGGTGCGAATGTTTTAGAAAAAGGAACTACAAATGGAACAGCAACTGATGTGAAAGGTGAATTTAGATTGAAAGTAAAACCCGGCGCCATTTTGGTAATATCCTATGTAGGTTATTTACGGGAGGAAGTTCAAATATCCAATCAAACCTATTTAAACATTTCACTTAAGGTGGATGTAACACAACTAAGAGATGTTCTTGTAGTTGGAATAGGTTATGGTGAAGTTAAAAAATCCGATGCAACTGGATCAGTTACTGCAATCTCGGCTAAAGATTTTAGTAAAGGAACTATTACATCACCACAAGAGTTATTGATTGGAAAAGCTCCCGGAGTTATTGCAAACACATTGGGCGGAGCTGCCGGTGCAGGAACTAAAATTCGTATTCGTGGTGGTTCTTCAATTCAGGGTAATAATGACCCGTTAATTGTAGTAGACAATATTCCATTGGAGAGTGCTGGAATATCGGGTATGGCAAATCCACTTACATCACTCAATCCAAATGATATTGAATCAATTACAATTTTGAAAGATGCATCTGCTACTGCTATTTACGGATCGAGAGCTTCCAACGGTGTTATAATCGTAAAAACAAAGAGAGCAATGTTGTTGGAAAAAGATCTGGTTGTAGCTAAATTACTAATAAATTACAGCGGCAACTTCTCGCTTGCTACACCCGCTAAAATGCTATCTGTATTTACCGGAGATGAATTCAGATCTTTGATTGCTGACCGTGTAGCAAATTACGGATTAACAAATGCAGCATCAACCAGATTGGGTAATGCAAATACAGACTGGCAGAAAGAAATCTATCAGACATCACCAACAACCGAGCATAATTTAACCTTCAACCATGCTATTGCTTCTGTTCCTTATCGGTTGTCGTTAGGTTATTTATATCAAGGTGGAATTCTAAAATATAATACAATCGATAGAAAGAATTTGTCCTTTGCAATGACACCATCATTATTAAATGGAGACTTAACCTTAGATGTATCTGCATCCGCATCATTAATCAGCAACAATTTCTCCAACAACGATGCAATTTGGTCTGCAGTTGAATTCGACCCGACACAACCGATTAAAAACGGTAATACAAGATTTGGTGGTTATACAGCATGGACAGAAATAAGCGCTAATGATAAACTTAACGGAACACCAAACAATATTGCTACACATAACCCTGTTGCCCGTTTACAATTCCGCGAAAACACTTCTGAAGCACAAAGATATTTATTGGGTGCAAAGTTAGATTATAAAATTCCTTTCATCTCGAATTTGAAGGCAACATTAAATCTTGGTTATGATTACTATAATACAGATGGTAGAGATAGAACAAATACATTGGCCTCATGGTCATATAGAGAACCCGAGAGACAGCTTGTTGCATACAATCAGACAAAAACTAATAGTCTTTTAGACTTCTATTTGAATTACAAATTAGATTGGGGAGTAAACAAATTTGATCTTACAGGTGGTTACTCATACCAGCATTTTTATAATGAAGGTATGAATTCTAATACTTCCTGGATATTTCAAAGCCCCAAAATCACACCATATAAAAATGAATATTTCCTAATCTCTTTCTTTGGAAGAATGAACTATACATTACTGGACAGATATCTTTTAACAGTTACAGTAAGAGAGGATGGTTCCTCAAGATTTTCTGAAGACAACAGATGGGGATTATTCCCGGCAGTTGCATTTGCCTGGAAATTAACCGAAGAACCGATAATCGGCAAATCAGATTTTCTTAATGAACTTAAACTTCGTGTAAGCTGGGGTAAAGCCGGGCAACAGGATGTTGGCGGAAATTATTATCCTTACATTCCAACTTATACTGCCAGCACTGCTGGGGCATATTATCAATTTGGTGACACTTTTTATCCTACTTTACGCCCGGATGCATACGATGCAAATTTGAAATGGGAAACAGTAACATCTATAAATGCCGGATTAGATTTTACAATTCTTAACAAAAGAATTTCCGGTACTTTCGATATTTACAAAAACACTTCGGATGATTTGTTAAACAACATTCCTATACCTGTTGGTAGTAACTTCTCTAACTTCTTACTAACCAATGTAGGTTCAATGGAAAACAAAGGTTTTGAAGTTGGATTAAATGTAACTCCAATTTTAGAATCGGATTATTCATGGGAATTAGGTGTTAATTTAACCTACAATGAAAATAAAATTACAAAATTAACATTGGTTGATGATCCTGCTTATACCGGTGTAAATACCGGTGGAATTTCCGGTGGTGTTGGTAACAATGTTCAAAAATTTATTGTTGGAATGCCGGCAAGAATATTCTTCTTATTCAATCAGGTATACGGAACAAACGGCAAACCAATTGAAGGATTATATGTTGATAAAAGCGGTAAGGGTGGAAACGTTGCCGGTAATGAATTAAATAAATATTATTTCGAATCACCGGATCCGGATTATCTGATAGGAGTTTCATCAAAGGTAAATTACAAGGAATTTGATCTTAGCTTCTCAGGTAGAATTAGTTTGGGTAATTATGTTTATAACAACAATGCATCTAACAGAGCTTTATATCAACAGGTTTACAATCAAAGCGGATTCCTATCTAATATTTTAACCGATGTAAGAAAGACTGATTTTATGACAGCACAATATTGGTCAAGTTTTTACCTTGAAAATGCATCTTACTTTAAGTTAGATTACATCAGCCTTGGTTACAATTTTACATCACTTTTCGGTAATAATACAAGCGGACGTATTGGATTATCTGTACAGAATGTATTTACAATTACAAAATATACCGGACTGGATCCTGAAGTTGATAATGGAATAGACAATAATATTTATCCACGACCACGTACCTTTATGTTATCAATTAGTCTTAATTACTAATATTTGAGAGGGAAAACAAAAATGAAAAAAATAACTTTTTTAACCATGGTAGCACTAATCTCTGCGTTCATCTTTACATCGTGTGTTAAAGATTTGAATGTAGAGCCGATAGATCCAAATGTAAATACTCTTAATAATGTATTTAAGGATCAAGCAGCATATAAAAAGGCACTTGCTAAATTATATGCAAGTTATGCAATAAGCGGGCAAACCGGCGGTGGCGGTGGAAGTCCGGATATTCAGGGTATTGATGAAAACTTCGGTAACTATCTTCGTCAGTATTGGGGTTTACAAGAACTATCAACTGACGAAGCTATTATTGCATGGGATGATGCAACAATAAAAGATTTCCATTGGCAGACCTGGGCTCCTAATGATGTATTTCTAACCGCTCTCTATTCAAGAATATTCTATACTATAACAATCTCTAACGAATTTATAAGAAATGTAAATGAAAAAATTGGCTCCGCTTCCGGTACATTTTTAGCCGATCTAAAAGCATTTAAAGCAGAAGCCCGTTTTTTACGTGCACTCTCTTATTGGCATGCAATTGATATGTATGGAAATACACCTTTTGTAACCGAAGTAGATAAACCGGGTGCGTTTTTCCCGAAAAGAATAACTCGTCCCGAACTTTTTAGTTACATTGAAAAAGAGCTTAAAGAAATTGAAAATGAACTTGTTGCACCAAAACAAAACGAATATGCAAGAGCAGATAGAGGCGCTGCATGGTTCCTACTTGCAAAATTGTATTTGAATGCAAAAGTTTATACCGGTACGGAAAGATATACTGATGCATTAACTTACATTAATAAAGTAATAAGCGGTGGTTATACATTGGACAATAGTTACCTAAGATTATTCTCAGCTGATAATAATCTTAGCCCCGAAATTATTTTCCCTATTGCTTTCGACGGTCAGAATACTCAGCAGTATGGCGGAATGACCTTCTTGTTGCATGCATCGAATGGCGGCGGTATGCCATTATATGGAATTGACGGCGGCTGGGGCGGTATTAGAACAATAAAAGATTTTGTTGCTAAGTTCAATGTTAAGGAAAGTGATTTTGCTAATACAACACAATACACTCCTAGCGATAAAAGAGGAATGTTCTTCTTCGATAAATCGAGCTGGCAATGGGAAATTACAAACGTTGGTACTTTTACACATGGAATTGGTGTTACAAAATTCAGAAACGTTACATCTACAGGTGCCACTGCACCTAATGCTCATCCTACATTCGTTAGTGCAGACTTTCCACTATTCAGATTAGGAGATGCATATTTGATGTATGCTGAAGCAGTATTAAGAGGTGGTTCGGGCGGAAGTATTGCAACCGCTGTAAACTATATTAATGCTTTAAGACAGCGTGCTTACGGTAATGCATCTGGTAATATTCAACAATCGGATCTTACACTTAACTTCATTCTTGATGAAAGAGCCAGAGAATTATATTGGGAAGGTCATAGAAGAACCGACCTTGTTCGTTTTGGCCAATTTACAAACGGTACTTACGTTTGGGAATGGAAAGGGAAAGTTAAAAATGGAATTCAAACATCTGCTTTCAGAGACTTGTATCCAATTCCAATAAATGATTTGAACGCTAATCCAAATCTGGTTCAAAACCCGGGTTATTAAAATTGATAAGTATTATAGAGTGAGGAATATAAAAAATGAAAAAAACTAAATTAACTTTATTTATAGCAATCTTTGCGCTTCTGTTTTCCGCTTGCGAAAGCGAGATAGATGAAGTGATGATGAGTGCCAATCCTTCAAAGCCAACCATTGCTGATTTAACCCTCGGCGTTTCATTTACGATTGCTAATGCCGATAGCAGTTTAAAGTTTTCCTGGGCTGCTGCCGATTTCGGATTTGCATCATCTATTACTTATTCTTTAGAGATGTCCCCGAAAAGTGATTTTTCCAGTAATGTAGCTACACTTTTTAAAACACAGGCATTAAAGGGAACAGCAAAAGTTGGCGATGTAAATGCTCTGCTCTTGTCATGGAATTATTCCATCGGAACTGCTGTAACAGTTTATTATAGGGTTGGCGCTTCGGTTGCGGCTAATGTTCCAACTGTTTATTCCGATGTTAAATCGAGAAGCTTAACTCCATATGATGCGGTTATTAATTATCCAATGATTTACGTCCCGGGCGGATATCAGGGATGGTCTCCGGGCGCTGCTAACGGAAGACTCTATTCATACGATTTCAGTAATAATGTTTATCAAGGCATTATTAGAATTAAAGACGGAACAAATGCAAATTCTGAATTCAAACTTGCAACACAGCCAAACTGGGATGTTAACTTCGGAGGCACCTTAGTAAAATCCGGCAATAACTATACCGGTGATATGATTCAGAATGGTCCCAATTACGTTGTAACATCCGGTGTCTATTCAATTACGGTTAATTTAAGCGCTAAAACTATTGCATTGAATAAGACTGATGATTGGGGAATAATTGGCTCTGCAGTTCCACCATACGATTGGTCGCGTGATGTTGATATGTTTTATAACGGTCAACGTAAGATGTGGGAAATTATTGCCGATTTCAAAGCCGGAGAATTTAAGTTTAGAGCAAATGACAGTTGGGATCTGAATTATGGCGGTTCAGGCGGAACATTATCTGCCGGCGGTGCTAATATTGCTTTAGCAACAGCAGGTAATTACACAATCCGTTTCGATCCTGTTAAGTTAACTTATACGGTAAGTAAGAATTAGTTATTATTCTAATTAAAAAAGGCTGCCTCATGGCAGCCTTTTTTAATAATCATCTAAATTACTTTAAAATCATTATTTGACAGGGAAGTAATTCAAGATCAGAATTAACTTGATTAATTACGGATCCTGAAACTAAGTCCTTCATTTCCTTCTTATCAGAAATCAACTTTACTTTCTTCAAGTCCAATTTGTATGCACTGGCATTTCTATTAATAAGGATTATTAACTCTTCACTTTGCCACTGTCTCTTAAAAGCAAGGATGTTGTTATCATTATCTACAATTTCAAATTTAATATCACCCAGTGAAAGTGCTTTGTTGGCAGCTCTTATGGACGCAAGTTTCTTAATCCAGTCGAACATTGATTGATCAAACTTAACTTCATCAACCGGACGAAGTTTATTGAATGGGTGAGTTGATTCAGGTTCGTATTCTATATTAGGCCAAACATTCGGTTTGCGGCAGTCGGGATCATCTCCACCCCACATTCCGGCTTCGTCACCATTATAAACCTGGGGAGCGCCGGGCATTGTAAACTGAATTCCGTATGCAAGTTTAATTTTATTATACTCAGTTGCATTCGGTTTTCTTACATCAAAATTTTTATTATCCCGCGCATTACTCTGATGATCGTATTGACCATCCGGATTAACAGCAAGTGAACCAAGACGTTCAGTATCATGACTTCCTAACAGATTCATCATTACTGAAAAATTCTCTTTGTAATTTCCCATCATTGTGTTAATTGTATCAACAAATGCACCGGCAGAAATTTTTACTTTGTCTGCAAGAACAAAATCTTTTACGGCTCTTGTAAATCGGTAATTCATAACTGCATCAAACTGATCTCCAAGCCAGGGAGCCGCATTAAACATCTTGTAGTTGTTCCAATCCTCCCACCAGACTTCTCCAACTATGTAAGCATCGGAATTAATTTCGCGAACCCATTTCCTGAAAGCTTTCCAGAAATTATGATTTACCATTTCTGCAACATCAAGTCGCCAGCCGTCAATTCCATCTGAAGGATCACCATCTCCGTTCGGATCCATCCATCGTTTTACAACAGCATGTACATGTTCTCGTGGTCCTTTTACTAATCCATTTTCATCTTCTTTAATTTCCGGCAAGTCTCTTACACCCATCCACCCGGCGTATTCGAATTCTGATTGTGGAGTATTGAGGTCATCCCAATTTTTAATTATGAACCAATCTTTATATAATGAATTCTGCTGATTCTTAACAATATCTTTGAATGCCCAGAACTGTGTTCCTGTGTGATTGAATACTCCGTCAATTATTATTTTCATTCCTCTTTTATGGACTTCATCAATAAGTTTTAGAAATAACTTATCTGCAGAAGTCCATTGCCAGGTAGAAGGGTCTGCATGATTTTCTTTCGACCAGATTTCTCTGTCACCATCGGGATCGGGTCCAAAGTTATTATCGATATGATGATAAAAAGTTGCGTCATATTTATGAAGTGAAGGAGACTCGAAAATTGGATTAAGATAAATTGCAGTAATGCCAAGCTCTTTTAGATAGTCGAGTTTATCAATTACTCCCTGAAGGTCACCTCCGTAACGACGGATATTGACGATGTCATAAAAGTTTTTATTTACTTTGGCTTCCCACGGCTGAAGTTTATACCAGTCGGAATTCCACGGATGGATTTGCCAATCATCCGGAGTGAAATAAGGCCATGCACCCTCCATATCAACCGGCATTGGGTCATTATTTAAATCACCATTTGAAAATCGTTCAGGAAATATTTGATACCACACTGCTTCCTTAGCCCAGGTAGGGACATCGGTTAATTTTGTCTTTTCCGGCGTTGAACAATTATTCAAAATAATGAGTGAAAGTAGTAAGAGAGTTGTTTTTTTCATATGTGCCTCAAGGGATGTATTATTAATGTCAAATATATTTATTTGTGATTATAGAATACAAAAAAAATCGAATATGTAAATGGAGAATTTTGAGTTTTTTTTGTATAGTTGTAACCGCTTTTTGAAAGATTTTTATTTGGAGAGTTGGTCCTGCTATGCGGGATAAACTCCTTGGTTGTCATCGCAAAGCGAGATCCCGCTTCGCGGGAAATGCTGCGGTCTTGTTTTGTCCGATATCAATCGGACGAAATCCCAACGGGAAAAACCGTTATAGAGCGATAAAAGAAAATAGAAGTATTGGAGAGTTGGCAGAGTGGTTGAATGCGGCGGTCTTGAAAACCGTTATAGGCGCAAGTCTATCCGGGGTTCGAATCCCTGACTCTCCGCAAAAAGAAAGCCTAATCGATTTTCGATTGGGCTTTCTTTTTTTAATTTTAGTATCATTATGGTAGATTACAAACTCTACTAAAATCTATCTTCAATCGAACATTATCTATATATATTGGAAATGTAACCGGGTATTTGACTGGAATAGAAAAGACCTCGAAAAAAACTTTGAAAAAATTTGATCAATTAATTAAGATTATTAAAATAAATTCTTACATTTGACATGCATTTTTGAAAATGCGATATCAATTATCTCAAGATAAATTATGGACAAAGAGCTCATCATCTTAGCTTCCTTCGGAATAAGCATTGTGTTGATAATATTATTAACCGCGAGATTTAAAGTAAATGCTTTTTATGTATTGATTTTTGTCGGAATTGGGATGGGATTAGTTGCCGGATTGCCACCAGAAAAAGTAATACAGGTTTTGAAAGAGGGATTCGGGAATACACTTGCTTCAATCGGATTGATAATTGTTTTCGGAACTACATTAGGACTTGTTCTTGAAAAAACCGGTGCTGCATATTCTATGGCAGAATATATTTTAAGAAAGGTTGGAAATAAAAATGCCCCGCTTGCAATGACTATAACCGGTTTTGTCTTTGGAATTCCTATTTTTTGTGATTCCGGATTTGTCGTTTTAAGTTCACTCAATAAATCTGTTGCAGCTAAAACCCGTAAGTCGATGGCAATAATGGGTTCATTACTCGGTATTAGTTTGTATTCTGTTCATTGCTTAATTCCTCCGCATCCGGGTGCTACTGCAGCTGCCGGTATAATCGGTGCATCGATAGGCAAGCTGATGTTGCTCGGTCTGGCAATAGCAATGTTTGCTTTAACAATAGGGTTTCTCTGGATTAAATTAATAGAAAAAAATAATTCTGAGTCATATGTTGAATTAAAACCCGATGAAAATCACTCAGCTATGGAGTTAAAAGTAAATCCACTGTTATCATTTTTACCTGTGCTTCTTCCGATATTATTAATAGCAGTTAAATCAATCTTAATTATGTATTCAGTTAAATCCGGAGGGATGCTAATAACAATATTGTTTTTTATTGGAGACCCCGCCATTGCACTAGGTATAAAGTCAAACTTAGTTGACATTCAGAGACTCCTCAATTTATCAAGCTACTTTTTGTTGAAAAAGTTTTAGTTCTGCTCTTAATGCTGTTCTCAATAGATGAAGCTTTTCATAGTTGTTAACTTGTCTCATCTTCTTTTCAATTTCTAAAAGTGCAACTGCAATCCACCGTGATTTCATGTCTGAGTTGATCCAGCGTTTTACTTTTCTGATATAATTTGCCAGTTGAGAGTTCAGG
>Ga0207951_100802_pt1 | contig 13534 bp, 15 predicted proteins | sample Subbio12Aug_8Bad_FD_184830 | JGI IMG/M metagenome (GOLD analysis project Ga0207951, IMG submission 184830) | Serpentinite rock and fluid subsurface biosphere microbial communities from McLaughlin Reserve, California, USA - CR12Aug_8Bad (SPAdes) | ecosystem: Environmental > Terrestrial > Deep... | reverse complement strand
TAGAACAGTCCTTGTCATACAGAATCGTCCTTTTGGTTTACGGACAAGCTGATGTTTCCGCTATAAGATTTTCTCCAACATGCCTGCCCGAAGGACGTTAATTTTCCACGGAAGAGTGACGCATTACCTGTTGCCCAAACCGATTTTATGTTTCGACAAGCCTGTTCTGAGCTTTCCGTTCACCCTTCGAGCGCCTCAGGGCGAACGGAAAACCGAAGGCCAAAAAATTAGTTTGGGCAACAGATTGTGAAGACGTGCCCCCATTTCCTGGTTAACTTACGCCGGACTTTAATGTGATCTTGTCAGGATTGGACTCCCAGGGCCAAAGAGCCGCGTATATCACTTCATGCCCATCTTGCCTGTAGTAAAAAGATTGCTCATTTCTCAAACCCCCTAACATATCAACCATTCTCTGAATTTCTTCGGGCAGATTTGCTTCTTTTCCGGCCTCCTTGGCCGCCGGGCCTAAATGGTTTTTTAATATAGAATGAAGCAATTCAAGGTCCTTCTTGTTAATGACCGCCTCCAGATATTCGGATCCCTGTGAGTCCGGCCTAATCTCCATTCTAAGTGATTCCTTTATCTCCTTAATCAGGTTCATCGCTCTTTTCCTTATGATGATTTTTAAGAGTAAGGCGTGTTTCGCATCCGGGTATATACGGCTGGAAACCTGGCCTGGAGATAAAACAGACTTTCACGCATGGCACGCTTAATCGCTCCCGTGGTGAGACCCTTACGAGGGAATAGATGCCGCGGATTAAGGTTTAGTGAAGGATCTGGCTCAGAAAAAGCCTGGTCCGTTCGTGCTGCGGGTTTTTGAAGAATTCCTCAGGTCTGTTTCCCTCAACAATCTTGCCGAAGTCCATAAAGAGCACCCTGTGCGCCACGCTCCTGGCAAAGCCCATTTCGTGTGTGACCACAATCATGGTCATGCCCTCCCGGGCAAGTTCGATCATGACATCCAGCACTTCTTTGATCATTTCGGGATCAAGGGCTGAGGTGGGCTCATCAAAGAGCATGACTTTGGGATTCATACACAGGCTTCGGGCAATGGCGACACGCTGCTGTTGGCCTCCGGAAAGCTGGCCGGGATATTTCCGGGCCTGTTCGGCAATATGCACCTTGTCCAGGTAATACATGGCCGTCTCTTCCGCTTCTTTCTTCGGAACCTTTCTCACCCAGATGGGGCCCAGGGACAAATTTTGAACAATCGTGAGATGCGGAAAAAGGTTGAAGTGTTGAAAGACCATGCCCACTTCAGCGCGGATCTTTTCAATGTTCTTGATGTTATTCGTCAACTCAATTCCGTCGACAACGATGCGCCCCCTCTGATGTTCCTCCAGGCGATTGATGCATCGGATCAGTGTGGATTTCCCCGAGCCTGAAGGGCCGCAGATGACAATACGTTCCTGCTTGTCTACGGACAGGTTGATCCCCTGAAGCACATGAAATTCACCAAACCACTTGTGCACATCGATAAATTCGATCATCTGTCCTTCATTTGCTTTCTTCTCGATATTCATTTAGCTCAATCCCCTCTTGACAATTCCTTTTCCAGTTTTCGGCTGTAGTTGGACATGGAAAAACATCCTAAGAAATATAAAATCGCAATAAACACGTAGGCCTCACGACTGAATCCCATCCATTCAGGATTGGAGAGCACGGACTGAGTCGTTTTCAGGAGATCAAAGAGGGCAATAATGACCACCAGCGAGGTATCCTTGAAGGCTGAAATGAGAATGCTTACTGTGGGTGGAATGACGATTTTTAAGGCCTGCGGCAAAATGACCAGCCGCATGGTCAGGTAATAGTTTAACCCCATGGACTCCGCCGCTTCATACTGTCCGCGGGCCATGCCCTGCAAACCGCCACGGACCACCTCGGCAATATAGGCGGCTGTAAACAGGATAATAGCCGCTTGAGCCCTGAGGATCTTGTTAAAGGTGACCCCTTCGGGCAGGAAGAGAGGGAAGATGATGGAGGACATAAAGAGGAGACTGATCAGGGGTACGCCGCGGATTAATTCGATGTACAGGATACAGAGAATTTTGACGCCAGGCATCCTCGATCGTCGCCCCAGCGCCAGGATAACCCCCAAAGGGTAGGCAGCGGTAAGGCCGAAAACAGCAAGAAGAAGCGTCAGAGGCAAACCGCCCCACTGCGTGCTCTCCACTGAGGAAAGTCCAAAAATGCCTCCTGTCATGAGGAGGCCCATCGTGAAAAGCCCGATGATCCAGGCATAAGCCAAAGGCTTTTTCCAGTGGCTCCGGTCCCTGCTGTAAAAGAGAAGACCGAAAAGGATCAACATCGCGAGTAAAGGACGCCACTGTTGTTCATAAGGATAGAAGCCGAAGAGAATAAAACGATAGTTCATGGAAATAACCGACCAGCAGGCGCCCGCAGCCTGCCTGCACGCCTCACCGGTTGTATGCCACGCGCTATCAATCACTGCCCAGCGCAAGAGAGGGGGAACCACTTTCCAGAGAAAGAAAAGGGTTGCGACGGTAAGGATGGAGTTGAACACCCCATTAAACAAGTTGGTTTTTACCCAACCGATAACGCCAATGTGGGTTATAGGAGGTCTTAACTCTTTTACCTGGACTGCTTGTTCCATGTTATCTCTCTACAAGAGCGACTCTCTTATTGTACCGGTTCATGAAGACTGAAGTGGAGAGACTGAAAAAGAGATACACCGCCATGATAATGGCGACTCCCTCTATAGACTGTCCCGTCTGATTGATGGTCGTATTGGCCACGGAGACAAAATCCGGGTAACCAATGGCTACGGCCAGAGAACTGTTCTTTGTCAGGTTGAGCATCTGGCTGGTCAAGGGTGGAACAATGACCCTCAGGGCCTGGGGTAAGATCACCAAGTTTAACACGGGAGCCGGCCTCAGACCGATCGCCATGGCCGCCTCTCTTTGACCTTTGCTGACTGACTGGATTCCTGCACGGACCACCTCGGCAACAAAAGCGGCTGTATAGAGGACGAGGCCAAGGAGGAGGGCAATGAACTCTGGACTTACCGTTAAACCGCCCTCAAAGTTAAAGCCCCCGAGTTTGGGGACATTCATCTCCAAGGGGGCGCCGAAGACCAACCAGGTCAACAACGGGAATCCTACGAGGATCCCTATGGAGACGAAGAAAACAGGAAAGATCTGCCCTGTTTTTTCCTGCCGTTTTCTTGCCCAACGGCGCATCAGATACACGATCCCGCATCCGGCTGCAAAGGCCAGAAACATATAAAGATGAGCAGGATGTCCCTCGGGAACGGCAAACGCCACTCCCCGGTTAGACATGAAGAGCCCCGCAGTCGGGCTGATGGCTTCCCTCGGAGGGGGAAGGGTTTCATAAAAGATGGCATACCAGAAAAATAATTGCAGAAGTACAGGAAGATCCTGCATGACCTCGATGTAGATGGCTGCCAGCTTTGAGACAATCCAGTTGGTGGAAAGCCTTGCCACTCCGATGATCGTGCCCAGAATGATGGTGATGACGATGCCTATGAAAGCGACCTTGATGGTATTAAGGGCACCAACCAGAAGGGCGCGTGCGTAAGTATTGGCTGCCGAATAGGGGATCAGGGATTCACCGATCTCAAAAGAGGATTCTTTGTGGAGAAAGCTGAATCCTGTGGCAATATTTTGTTTCTTGAGATTTAACAGTGTGTTGGAGGTAAGATAATAGGCCAATAACCCCACCATGCAGAAAGTCATGATCTGAAACAGGATGGCTCTTTTCTTGGGGTCAAGCCAGAAGGGTACCTTTTCTGATACGGCGCTGTTCTTAAAGCCTCTCACCTTGATCACCCTCCCCCTAGCCCCCTCCCGTCGAGGGAGGGGGAATTAAAATTCCCCTCTCCCCTTGGAGGAGAGGGACGGGGTGAGGGGGGAAGCAGTAGTTTATTGTGAATAGCGATTCAAAAGAGGGTGCTCCTGCAAACAGGAGCGCCCTGCTGAGGATCATCTGAATGGGTAGGAGTACATGAGTCCACCCCTTGTCCACAGATCATTCAAACCCCGCTCAAGCTTAAGGGGTGTTTTGGGACCCACATTGCGCTCAAAGATTTCACCATAGTTACCCACCTGCTTGATGATGTTATAGGCCCATTTTTCGTCAAGACCGAGCGCCTTGCCCATACCCGGGGTGACACCGAGGAAACGCTGAATCTGGGGATCCGTGCTCTTTAACATCTCCTCCACATTCTTGGACGTGATGTCCAGTTCCTCTGCCTCGATCATGGCCATGACCACCCAGTTGACGATGTCGTACCACTGATCGTCTCCATGACGGACCACAGGGGCAAGGGGTTCCTTGGAAATGATTTCGGGTAGAATGGTGTAATCATCGGGATTCGGGGCTATGGAGCGTATTGCAGCCAGCTGGGAGGCATCCGAGGTTAATACATCACAGCGGCCGGCGAAAAAGGCCTTGTTCAGCTCGGCGCCGCTCTCAATAACGACCGGCTTCCAACTTATTTTGTTTTTCCGGAAGTAATCCGCTGCATTCATCTCCGTGGTTGTTCCGGGAAGGGTACAAACAGTCGCGCCTTTCAATTGTTTGGCGCTCTTTAGACCCAGTTTCTTGGGGATTAGAAATCCCTGACCGTCATAATAATTCGGATGAGCAAAATTGAGGCCGCTCACGGTTTCACGGGTCAAGGTGATGGTGGTGTTACGGCACAGGACATCTATCTCTTTTGACTGAAGAGCGGGGAGACGCTGGACGGCTGTGAGGGCAACATATTTCACCTTGCTTACATCGCCCAACACAGCGGCAGCAATCGCTTTGGCCGTATCCACGTCAAGGCCTTTCCACACCCCCTTTTCATCGGGCATGCTGAACCCAGCCACTCCTGGGTTCACGCCGACGACCACAACCCCTTTCGCACGGACTTCGTCAAGGGTTCCTGCAACAGACATGCTGCCCGCTGCAAGTAGCATCAAAACCACCGTAAAACATTTGAATACTTTCATCCTAAGCCCTCCTTTCAGGTTTAATGTTTGCTTCGCTTTAGACACCCCTAAATATACGAACAGCGAAGTGTTATGTCAAGCGAAAAGAACACGGGATAGGCAGGCATATTTTTCTTCATTTTAGCTTACGGTTCCCATATATGATGGTCTCGTAAAAAGTCGTAAAATCCTAATGATCGTCATTCCGGAAAAAGCCGGAATCCAGTAACCTCAGTCACTTATGAAAACACTGGACACCGGTTCCTGCCACAGGACCGGTGAGACGACTTTTTACGATTTCATCATATATAGGGAGACAAATACTGTTAAGACGGGTGACAATTTATGTTAGGGGTGTAATCAATTTTTTATAAACATTTTTGAACGAATTGATTTATTCTTATTGATTATCAATTGGTTAGCTCTAATATGGGTTTTTGTTAAGAGTTGGCAAAGAATTTGCTGTAATTTAATAACGAAACCAACCATTGTGGGAATAAGAAGATGATAAGGGATCAAGAAAATCACATCAGCTATGAAAGATGGTCGGAATTGACGTCTAAAGATATTTTTCTTTATGAGGATGAAAAACCGAAGTCTCACGGTAGATTTTATGATATGTACGGTGACGATTTTGACGATGAAGAATTGTCAGACTTTAAATCGAAGAAGATGAAGGTTTAAGAATCTGTTGACGTTATCTCCCTGAGATTTCCTCCCCTGCCAGCCATCCGCTGATCATCTCTCCTTCCAAACCCAGGTAAGGGAAATTTTCTCTCCCTGAAAAGTAGAGGTTTTTTGAAATCCGGATCGGAACAATCCCCCTTCTCCATTGAAAATCGGAATCAACCTCATAAAGAAAGTGCGGATAGGACCAGCGATCCATCTGATCCTCCGCCCATTTCCGGTCGATGAACTCAATATGATTTTCAAGAAATGGGAATAGATGCTTTAAATGGTTCATCACCCCTTCCTGCAGATCAGAGATAGAATCCTTTGGCAATCCCCCGAAAGACATTAAGCTCTGGATCGTAAGCGCTCTTTTCCCTTCCGGGGCCTGATTCTCATCCCCTTTTCTGCTCAGACTGAGAAAGAGGAGGTTTCCTCCTTCATAAGATTTTTGGAGATTCAGAATGGAGACAAGGGCGTTTCTCATGCCGACCGGAATCACCCTCTCACGAATCCCTAAAAAGAATGGAACCATTACATAGCGGGGTTGAATCTTTTTTCCCCACTTCGAAAGGGTCTTTCCTTTCTTCCCGAAAAGGTTCGAAAGGCAATGGAGAGGAGAATTCAAAACAAGAGAACGGGATCGAAAAACCCTTTCATCTCCCTTTAACGAGAGGGAAAATTCTCCCCTTCCCTTCACCTGCGCTTTCTCGACCCCCTCAATGTCCTCAACGCTTCCTCCTGATTGTATGAATTTCTCAATCAGGCCCTGCGTCACTTTTTCCAGATCGACACCCTCCTCCCATTCGACCCCTTCGTCATTAAATAAAAGGTGCGCAACCAGGGGGATGGGGAAAGAGTCTGATCGGAGATTTCCCTCAGAGATCATCTGCAGCTCAATAAATTTTTTAAATTCAGGCGAAAATGAAGAGAGCCATTTATCCGTTCCTCCTTTGGGAAGGCCGTCAAAGGACAACCATCGCTTGAGGAAAGACCTGTTCCCGATGGGAAAATGGGATCCAGGAGGGGCCTTGCTTTTCACCTTTTTCAAAATCTGTTTGATTCGTTCCAGTTCAGCATAAAAGTTTTCTATTTGATTCAATTCCTCAGGGAATTCCCTTCTCCATTCCCTCTGGAGAAGGGAACGCTCACGATAAAGGTCGATCCTCGCTTCGGGAAGGATCACCTGAAAAGAGACTTTCTGTTCCGGTTTATCTTCCTTCTTTTGATTTTCGCGGTGATCCGTTGGGGGGAATATTTTTTTCAGAAGCCTTGTTTGAATCTGTTGTTCTGAAAAGTTTGAATAAGGAACAAAGCGGTACCCGTCTCTTGTATAAGAAGAACGATACCCTTCCTCTTTAAGAAGCAGAACGCTGCGGTTCTCCTTTGCCAGCCGGATGGCGGCGATCAAGCCGGCCGGCCCGGCGCCCAATATGGCCGCATCAAAGACTTTGTGTTGGTGTTTCATCTATGGGGTTAATGAGTTTATGGGTCTTCAGCCTGATGATATAGAACCTAAAAGCCGTTGGTTTGAGGGCTAATGCTAAGAGGCCGGTGGCGATCAACGGGGCGGAAGGACAACCTGCCCCTCAGATGTACTCGATGGGATCCTGCCCTTTCTCAGCCTTCCCGATCTCCCCGATAAGAGAGGCCTTCTCTCCCATCGAGTGAAGCCTTTCCAAAATTTCTTCTGCCTCCCTGCTCTTGACAATGAGAATCATTCCGATCCCGTTATTGAAGGTTTTGAACATCTCATCTTCCGGAATATTTCCTTTCCCTTTTAAGAATGGAAAGATGGGAGGAACTTCCCATGTCCCTTTATGGACGATCGCCTTACAGCCGCCTGGAATGACCCTCGGAAGATTTCCGGTGATCCCTCCGCCTGTGATATGGGCGATCCCTCCGATTTTGAAATCCCTGACAAGGTTGAGAACCGTCTTGACATAGATTCGTGTGGGACGAAGGAGCGCTTCTCCAAGAACCTCCCCGATCGCTTCCACCCTTTTGCCGAGGTCCATCCGGTGGTGTTCGAGAATGACCTTCCTCACCAGGGAGTACCCATTGCTGTGGAGTCCGCTCGATGCGATTCCTATCAACCTGTCTCCGACGGTGACACTTGAGCCGTCGATCAGTTGGGCATCCTCCACAATGCCCACGGCAAAACCGGCAAGATCGTATTCGCCCTCCGCATAAAATCCGGGCATCTCGGCAGTCTCGCCGCCGATGAGGGAACATTCCGCTTCCACGCATCCTTTGGCGATGCCGCTCACCACCCGGATCGCTTTCTCCTGATCCAGCCTCGAGGTGGAGAAATAGTCCAGCAGGAAGAGCGGTTTGGCTCCGCTGACCACGATGTCATTGACGCACATGGCCACCAGATCAATTCCCACAGTGTCATGGCGGTCCATCAGAAAGGCGATCTTCAATTTCGTTCCCACACCATCCGTTGAGGAGACCAGAATGGGTTTCTTATACCTTTCGAGGTTGAGAGAAACGCAGCCCGCAAAACCGCCTATCTTCGTCATTACCTCCGGCCGAAAGGTCGCTTCAACCATCGATTTGATCGCCCGGACGAACGAGTCCCCTTTCTCAACATCGACGCCCGAATCTTTATAAGAAAATGTTTTCATCATTGCCTCGAGTTATATTGTAAAACTAACCAAACATATTTGAAATTTCCCCCATTTAATCTCCTCCCCCTTCGATGGGGGAGGATGAAGGTGGGGGTGGACAAAACTAATTTAGCCCCCCTCCCCTCAATCCCCTCCCACCAGGGGAGGGGAGATTTTTGGGGGGCCAAAATGTTAGAGATAAATTCTCAGACTTTATTGTGTAAGAATCTAATGCTAAATTAATCGAAGACCTCCTAAAAGTCAAATCACACCTTGCGGATTTAGATTTAACCTGTTAATAAAAAACGATTACAACGATTAAGGAATCGATTACTCAGATTAGAAATGCATTGATAAATAAAGAAAAATCTGTGGAATCATTTTTTGAAATCCCTGCCTGCGGAAGGCAGGTGTGTAATCAGAGAGCGAAAAGTAGCTTTTTAGAGCTCTCTTTTGATGCCTGACATGAGAATTGAGGAGTTTGATTACAACCTTCCCAAATCGTTAATTGCTCAGTACCCATCCCCCCGGCGGGGAGAGTCCCGCTTAATGGTCCTCAGTCGAACCCGGAGCGCTATTGAGCATCGGAACTTCGGAGAACTCCCGGAATACCTGCGCTCCGGCGATCTTCTGGTAATGAATAATACCCGTGTTCTTCCAGCCCGGTTGATCGGGAATAAAGAGACCGGGGGAAAGGTTGAAATCCTTCTCGTCCCCTCATGGAATGGAGCAACCGGGGAATGGGAGGTTCTGATCAGAAATTCCGAAAAGGTAAGGAGTGGGACACGAATCCAATTCGGCCAGGAGGCCTATGGAGAGTTAAAAAAAGTGAAGGCTGGAAGGGGAAAAATGACTTTTCCCGAAGGAGGGCCGATTGAAGATCTCCTCCGAAATTTCGGCCATATCCCTTTGCCTCCTTATATCAAGAGAGAAGATGAACCGCTCGATCGGGATCGCTATCAGACGGTCATCGCTGAAAAAGATGGATCGATTGCGGCTCCCACTGCAGGCCTTCATTTCACGGAATCGATGATCCAAACTTTAAAGGAGAACGGGGTGGGGGTCGCTTTTATCACTCTTCACATCGGACCGGGCACTTTCACTCCGGTAAAAGCAGAAGAAGTTGAAGAACACCCGATGGAAAAAGAGTGGGTGGAGATAACGGAAGAAACCGCAGGAGAGATCAATCAGACTAAAGAACGGGGAGGAAGAGTGATCGCCGTTGGAACGACAACGACCCGCGCCCTTGAATCTTTCTCTGAAAGGGAAGGCCGGATGAAACCGGGAAGAGGACACGTTTCTCTTTTCATCCATCCACCCTACCCTTTCAGGGTGATCGATGGATTGGTGACCAATTTCCATCTTCCCAAATCGACCCTGATCATGCTCGTTTCGGCTTTTGCAGGCAGAGACTTTATCTTGAATGCCTATCAGGAAGCCGTTAAAAAAGAATACCATTTTTACAGCTATGGCGACGCCATGCTGATCCTTTAAGAAAAGATATGGAAGGTTGGAATACTGCCTGCCTGCCCCGCCCTCGGTCGGGACCGGGGTCGGCAGACAGGGAATGATGGAATAATGGGTGTAAAATAGGGCCAAAATATTGGATTACAAGATTTAAGGGAACCTCTAATAATTCCCGATTTGTCACTCCCGCGAAGGCGGGAGTCCAGTAATCTCAAAAACTTATGGATTCCTGCTTTCGCAGGAATGACATTTTTAGAGGTAGCCTTAAAGTTGGGAAGGACCCAACATTCCAATATTCCACTATTCCATTATTCCGGCGGTGTGTTGCGATGGCTTTTCAATTCGAGATTCTTAAAAAAGAGGGTTCCTCAAAGGCGAGACTGGGAAGGATCATAACCAGCCACGGCGCCATCATGACCCCGGCCTTTCTTCCCGTGGGGACGCAGGGAACGGTCAAGTCGCTTACGCCTGAAGAACTGGTGGAGGTTGGCGTGGAGGGTATCCTGGGAAACACCTATCACCTCTACCTCAAACCCGGCCATGAGACCATAGGCCGGCTGGGAGGGCTCCATCGTTTCATCCACTGGGAGAGGCCTATTCTGACGGATAGCGGCGGTTATCAGGTCTTCAGCCTGGCGAAACTGCGGAAGATCTCGGAGGAGGGAGCCGCCTTTCAGTCCCATATCGATGGCTCCGAACATTTTCTTACACCCGAGAAGGCGATGGAGATTCAGAGGATTCTCGGCTCTGATATCGCCATGGTCCTTGACGAATGCGTGCCCTACCCTTCTCCCCATGATTATGTCAGGGCCTCAACGAGGCTCACGACCCGATGGGCTGAGAGATGCTTGAAAGCAAGGAGGAGCGACGATCCGGCTCTTTTCGGCATTGTTCAGGGCGGGATGTATCGGGATCTTCGGGAGGAGAGCGCCGGAGACCTGACCCGGCTGGGTTTCCAGGGATATGCCATTGGAGGGCTCAGTGTCGGAGAACCCAAATCAATCATGCAGGACATTCTGGAATGGACCACGCCTTTTTTGCCCGAAAAGGATCCCCGGTATTTAATGGGCGTGGGAACCCCGGAAGATATTCTCCATGCAACCCTGCGGGGGATCGATCTCTTCGATTGTGTCCTTCCCACGCGAAATGCGCGAAACGGAACGCTCTTTACCAAGAAAGGGAAGATATCGATCAAACAGGCCCGGTATGCGGATGACCCAAAGCCTATTGATGAATCGTGTCTTTGCTACTCGTGCCGCCACTATTCAAGGGCTTACCTCCGGCACCTCTACCTGGCCAATGAAATTCTCTCGTCGAGGTTGAATACGATCCACAATATCTATTACTATATGGAATTGATGAAGGAGATCCGGAAGGCGATTCAGGAAGGAAGGAGCGCCGAATTTTATAAGGCTCAGATTTCTCAGAGGAATGAATTGCAGGGCGAAGGGTTTGCATGTAACGAGACAATATTTACATAGGAAATAAATAGCACGAATGACAGCGAATAGGTTTTATTCGTGGAATTCGTTAGCATTCGGGTCATTCGTCTAATCTTTCTTCATTGGAATAAAATCAAAAAGGAGGGTTTATGGGAATCGATTTGGCATACGCAATGGGACCACAACCTGGAGGAGGTCAGGGGTCTGCAATATGGAGTTTTCTCCCCATCATCCTGATCTTTGTCATCTTTTACTTTCTGCTTATCCGACCCCAGCAGAAACGGGCTAAGGATCATCGTAATGTGCTCTCGAATTTAAAGGAGGGCGATCAAGTGATGACGAGCGGAGGGATCTACGGCAAGATCACCGGTATCAAGGACGATAAGATCACGGTAGAAATCTCCGACAAGGTGAGAGTCAAAGTCAGCCGCGGCCATATCTCAGGCGTCATCAGATCGGATGGGATGTAAACCAACTAATGGTGAGTTTAGAATTATGAATTGAGATGGGTAATTAACTCTAAACTCATCTTTTAAACCCCTTGCTCTAAACTGTGCTTTAGGGCTATAATCCACGAGGAGGTAAACCATGTCGTTACGACTCGAAACCGAAAGGAAGTATGAAACCATCTTTATTCTGGACCCCGATCTCGAAGAAGGGACAGCTCAATCCGCCCTTGAGAAGATCAAAGGGATCATCACCCAGGGCAACGGAGAGATCCTGAAGGTCGAAGACTGGGGAAAACGAAAACTCGCCTATGAAGTAAAAAAGAAGTCCAAAGGCCAGTACATCCTGATCCATTTTTCCGGAACACCCGCCCTCCTCTCCGAACTGGAGAGAAATTTTCGAGTCATGGATGCTGTCATCAAGTTTCAATCCGTTCGTCTGGACGAAAGAGGCGGATCGGCATCAGTGGGAACCGCTCCGGATGATCAACCGGAGGAAGCATCAGGGGAGAATGCATGACCTCCGTGAATCAGGTCATCCTCACAGGGAAGGTGGCAAAGCCCCCGCAATTCCATCATCAACCTGATGGGACCCCTGTGCTCCAATTTTCTCTGGAGCTAAACGATTCAAACAATATTTCTCTAACGACGCCGGACCGGAGCCGTCACGGGCAGACCTCCAAGCGGGCAGGCTCTTCAGGCCTGATTTACATTGTGGCCATTGGCCAACTGGCCCAATCCAGGTCCGAGATCCGGAGTGGTCAGCGTCTTTTAGTGAAAGGCCGCCTCCATCAGAGGCGTTGGGAAACACCCGAGGGAAGATACAGGTTCCGCACAGAGGTGATCGCATCGGATCTCCATTCCACTGAGGAGAACGAAGCGAACCCTCAGAGTCAGAAATGAGATCAAATCAGCAAAGGGAGGAGAAGATGATTAGAAAACCGGCTGAAAGATCAGCTCCCGACAGAAAGAAGAAGCCTTTCATGAGGCGAAAGGTCTGTCGGTTTTGCACCGATAAGAAGCTCGATATTGATTATAGAAATCCGAGGGTCCTTCGATATTTTGTGACGGAACGGGGGAAAATCGTTCCCCGGAGGATCTCCGGAAACTGCGCCAAGCACCAGAGACAGGTCACCGTCGCCGTCAAAAGGGCCCGAAATATAGCCATTCTGCCATTTACAACAGCAGTTAGTTAAACGGAAAGTGTTATGTGAGACAATAGGTCAAGGTTATGATGCCCGTTTGTTGAATGATTTGTCTCGTAGTCTTATGGTCTAATAGTCGTATCGTTTTGAGTAAAATATATTGACGATAGGACTATCTGACTACAAGACTAAAAGACTTATGGGAGGTGTATAATGCAGGTCATTCTATTAGAGGATATCCCCTCTTTGGGAAAGATCGGGGATATGGTGAAGGTCTCGGATGGATATGGAAGAAACTACCTCATCCCGAAGAAGAAGGCTGTCTTTGCCACGGAAAAGAACCTCAAAGCCCTGCAACATGAGAAGGCGCTGGTTCAGCAGCGTCTGGGGAAGTTCAAAAAGGATGCGGTGAAGATGGTTCAGGAGATTGAAAAACTCTCCTGCACCTTTGCCAAGAATGTGGGGGAGAGCGGAAAACTGTTCGGCTCCGTAACCTCCATGGAGATTGAAGCCTTTTTAAAGGAAAACGGGTTGGATGTGGACCGGAAGAAAATTCTTCTCGAAGAACCGATCAAGAATCTGGGAATGTATACCGTAGCGATTAAACTCCAACCGGAAGTCACGGCCCATCTCAAGGTCTGGGTCGTTCAGGAGTGAACCCCGTTAGAAAATTTTTAGTAACGTAGAATTTAGGAGACCTGAGTAAGAGTAATTGCCCTCCAATATGGTATTTATGTTTCGTCGAAAACAAAATCCATAGAAGGAGGGCAATATGGGAGCAACCCCACAGGGAAAGGA
>Ga0207951_100799_pt1 | contig 13570 bp, 10 predicted proteins | sample Subbio12Aug_8Bad_FD_184830 | JGI IMG/M metagenome (GOLD analysis project Ga0207951, IMG submission 184830) | Serpentinite rock and fluid subsurface biosphere microbial communities from McLaughlin Reserve, California, USA - CR12Aug_8Bad (SPAdes) | ecosystem: Environmental > Terrestrial > Deep... | reverse complement strand
AATGTAAAGCTGGGTGATCTGGTGCAGGCGGGTGATGTACTGGCCCGGTTGAGCAGCGCAGAAGACCTGGAAGCCAGCCTGGCTTCGGCGGAACTGCAGTTGTTCCAGGCCCGCCAGAGTCTGGAAACTATCCAGCAGAACGCTGACCTGGATCTGGCGCAGGCTTACCTGAATAAGCTCTCGGCGCAAGATGCCTATGCGGCGGCTCTACGCGCCAGCCAGAAAACAGTCGGGCGGCGGTGCAGTCGCGAAGTCACCATGCGCTACGCCACTCTGCTCGAAACGTGGACAGAACGGCTCGCCCGCATGGAAGACATGGAGCATGGGTCAGAGGCATGGATTGAAGCTAAAAACAATTATGACAACGCGCTGGCGAATTACGACTACTGCGCAGGATTCAGCGAGACTGAGAAACTCACCGCCCAATCTGAACTGGATATTGCCCAGGTGAACCTGCGCAGCGCGGAAAAACTTTATCAGACGCTGAAAGAATCGTCCGGGATCGACCCGGCGGCACTGGCACTGGCAGAAGCGGAAGTCACCTCGGCAGAACGCCAGGTGGCAAGCACAAAGAAAAACCTGGAAGGCATCGTGCTGATCGCGCCGTTTGACGGTAGAGTCACATACCTGGCGGCCGGCGCTGGCGCTGTGGTCGACACCTCAAAATATCTCACAATCGCCGATCTCAGTACCTTGGTCGTTAATGTCAGTATCGACGAGAATGATGTGGATAAGTTGGCTGTTGGCAGTCCGGCTACTGTGACCTTTGATGTGCTGCCCGACCAGTTATTTGCCGGCGTTGTCGTCCAGGTAAACCCGCAGTTGGTGACCTCAGGACAGTACAGTGTAGCGCAGGGTCTGGTGGCGCTGGATGAAGCCTCTACCCGCGTGGCGCAGAATCTGCTGTTGGGGTTGAATGCCAGCGTGGAGCTGTTAGGCAGCACAGCAGAAGATGTTTTGGTGGTGCCGGTGGCCGCGCTCAGAAACCAGGGGAGTGGGCAGTACGCGGTGATGGTGGTCGACAGCAGCGGGCAGACGGCGCTGCGCCCGGTAGAAATTGGGCTGAAAGACAGCAATTTTGCGGAAATCCGCAGCGGGCTGGAAGCAGGTGAAACGGTGAGCAGCGGCCTGACGCTGGCAAATGCAGGCAGCGCCAGCCCAAACGCCAATTCCGCCCCCAGCAGCCTGCAGGTTCCCGGTGAGATTCCGCCAGACGGTGGCATGATGCCGCTACCCTAACAATAGCGGAAACGAGAATACCTATGACGCACATCAAGCACACCAACAACAAACATCGCTGGCTGATGCTGGGCTTCCTGCTGGCTTTCCTGGTGGCGGGGTCTGGGGCTGCTGCCTGGAAATACCTGCTGGTCGATGGACAGACTGCTGCCGAAGCGCAGGTCAGCAGCGCTTACCAGACGGCAGCCGTGCGCCGCGGCGACCTTGCGCTAACCATCTCGGGGAATGGCAAGGTGGTTGCAGCGCAAGAAGTTGAGCTGTCCTTCCCTGTGGCGGGCATCGTGGCAGAAGTGCTGGTGCGGCCGGGCGACATCGTCACCAAAGGGCAGGAACTGGCCCGGCTAGATAAAGCTGCTGAACTGGAACAGGCACTCCAGGAGCGCGCGCTGGCGGTACAGGCAGCCGAGAAAACGCTGAATGATTTAAACAACAACGCCGCCGCAGCGCTGGCGCAGGCCGAGGTGAAATATGCCAGCGCCGAGCAGGCTTACGCTCAGGCTGCGACAAATCTGGTGCAGGCAGGCGACCCACGCTGCCCAGACAGCCTGACACGGAAGTACTGGAGCGAGTATTTCGAAGCACAAAAACCGGTTGACTACTGGGAAGCCATTTTGAATGACCCCAACACCGGCCACGGGCGAGATTTCATCCTCGAGCGATTGGTGCCCGCCCGTAAAACGCGCGACCTGGCTTACTGGAACTGGAAATACTGCGAGGGCTACACAGAAGAAGAAAGTGAGCAGTCGCAGGCGAACTGGCAGTACGCCCAGGCCAGTCTTGAAGCTGCCGCCGCGGACTACCAGGCGCTGAAAACCAACGCGGGTATTGACCCGCTGGAACTGGCAATTGCCCAGGCGGCGCTGGAGGATGCCCGGCTGCAGCTAAACAAAGCCCAGCGTAAACTGGAAGGCATCGTATTGCACGCCCCAATTACCGGCACGGTGCTCTCTGTAAACGGCAGCGCCGGGCAAAGTACAGGCACCGGGGTGTTTATCACCGTCGCCGAACTGGCTCACCCCCTGGTACAGGCGAATATTGACGAGATTGACTTGCCGAACTTCGCGGTTGGCTGCGGCGCGAAGGTCACATTCGACAGCCTACCCGGGCAATTGTTCGAAGGCGTAGTCAGCGAAATTTCCCCGGCGTTGGTGACCGTGCAGAGTGTGGGAATGGTGCAGGGGCTGGTAGACCTGGCAAGTGGGCAGACTACCTCCGGCAAGAACTTGCCGCTCAACCTAGCGGCGAATGTGGAGGTCACCTGCCGGCAGGCGAGCGACGCGCTGCTGATCTCTGCACAGGCCCTATACGAGCCACAGGATGCCCCGGCCTATGTCTACATCCTCAACGGGGAAGGGATTCCCGAAAAGCGTGATGTGGATATAGGCATCAAGACAGTCGCCTCGGTGGAGATCACTGGCGGGCTTATGGAAGGTGAGCGAGTTGTCACTTCGCAGATAGAGGGCCGTTAATCGAGTATCAGGCCCAAATCGTTTGATGGAATTTTCGGTTGGGAGAAGAGCAATGAATCCAGGTACAGAAATCAAACAAGCCAGCACCCTGCGGGCGATCCGGAAGCGGGGAAAATCTCGGCGCATCTGGCTGCTGCTGTTGCTGGCGCTACTTGCAGCCGGCAGCGCGGGGGGGTACTATTACTGGTTGCAGAGATCGGCAGTTACTGTTCAGTCCTCAGTAGAGACGGTGAGGACCTCTCAGGTGCGGAACGGCAGCATCACCATCTCAGCCAGCGGTTCGGGAACGCTGGTCGCGGGCCAAGAAAGTCAGTTAACCTTCTCCGTATCCGGCACGATAGCGGAGGTTCTGGTCCAGGTCGGCGATCAGGTGCAGCAGGGGCAGGTGTTGGCACGGCTGGGCGATCTGGATGATCTGCAGGCCGGTGTCAGCACAGCAGAGCAGAACCTCATCTCCGCGCAGCAGTCGCTTGAGACGCTCAAAGAGAATGCGCCCGCCCGGCTGGCAAACGCGCATCTGGCGGTGACGGCGGCAGAAAAAACCCTGATCAGTGCGAAGGCCAAGGTCGTCACCAAAGATATGGCGCGCTGCGATCAGGAAACCATAGACGCCTACTTCCAGAAGTATGCCTTCGCGCAGCAGCAGCTAGAAAAGCTGCAAGAAGCCGGGGGCGATGCCAGTTACTACCTGAGTACCATCGTCCCGCAGAAAAAAGTGGTCGGGCAAGCGTACAACGCCTATAAGTACTGTGCCGGGTACGTCGATTATGAAATCCGGGCTTCGCAGGCCAGCTACAACCTGGCGGAGGCGCAGTTGAAACAGGCCCAATCGACCCTCGATACCCTGACGGCAAATGGCGGGATCGACCCGCTGGAGCTGGCGACTGCAGAGAACACGATCTCCTCGGCGCAGGTGGCGCTGGAGCAGGCCAAAAAGAAGCTGGCAGGCACGGCCATCACAGCGCCGTATGACGGAACGATCTTATCGGTTGCCGGTCAGGCCGGAGATACTGCCGAAACGGGCGCATTTATCACTCTGGCAGACCTGGCCCGCCCGCAGGTTGAGTTCAGTGTGGATGAAAATGACCTGGAGAAGCTGGCGCTGGGCCAGAAGGCACATGTCACCTTTGACGCGCTGCCCGGGAGCGACTTTGGGGGCACCGTCATCCGTATTTATCCGGCCCTGGTAAGCTCAGGCGGTTATCAGGTTGTGAAAGGGCTGATCCAGCTAGATTTGGAGGTCGGCGCTGCTACTTTGCCGAAAGGTCTGAACGGCTCAGTGGAATTAATTCAGGCGACTGCCGAAGATGTGCTGCTGGTGCCCCAGCAAGCCGTGCGCGATCTGGGCGATGGCAGCTACGCTGTCTTTGTGGTCGGTGCGGATGGCAATCCAAAGATGCGGGTGGTTGAAGTGGGCTTGATGGACGCCGCCAGCGCAGAGATTAAAAGCGGGCTGGCGATGGGTGACGTGGTCACCACCGGGATCATGGAAACGAGATAGGCGGCCTACGATGGAAAATGAAAACAATCACCAACCGGCCAGCGAATTGATCATCGCAACCATTGACTTGAAAAAGATCTATGGCAGCGGTGACGCAGAAGTGGCTGCGGTCAACGGGATCAGCATTCAAATAAAAGCCGGTGAGTTTGTCGCCATCATGGGGCCAAGCGGCTCGGGGAAAAGCACTCTGATGAACATCCTGGCCTGTCTGGATAAGCCTACCGAGGGAAAGTACATCCTGGCGGGTGAAGAAGTGAGTGAATACGACCGGACCGACCTGGCTCTGGTGCGCAACCAGCTGCTCGGGTTCGTCTTCCAATCGTTCAACCTGCTGCCACGCACCACCGCGCTGGATAACGTGATGATGCCGCTTATTTACCGGCGAGAAAACGCACTCAGCCCGGCGGAACGGAAGGAAATCGCCCTGGCAGCGATGGAAAGCGTTGGGCTGGCGGACCGCACGCATCACCTGCCGAACGAGCTTTCTGGCGGGCAGCAGCAGCGGGTTGCCATCGCTCGCGCCCTGGTGAACGACCCCATCCTGATTCTGGCGGATGAGCCAACCGGTAACCTGGATTCGAAATCGAGCGAAGATATCATGGCGCTGCTGCACGAACTGCACAGCCGGAGGCGCACAATCGTCATGGTGACGCACGAACCAGATGTGGCGCACCATACCGAGCGCATCATCACCATGCGTGATGGCAAACTGTACTCGGATCACCTGAATGGCCGGCTGGTCACCTGGCAGAATGCAACCGGGGTTGATTATACGGCGGAGATTGAAAAAGGAAATACGCAATGAACCTGAGAGAGACCTTAATTATTGCCTGGAAAAGCCTGGCATCCAATAAGCTGCGTTCGCTATTGACCATGCTTGGCGTCATCATCGGGGTCGCCGCGGTGATTGTAATGATTTCGATCAGCGCGGGCACAGAAGCTACCATCGCCGAACGGATTCATGGACTAGGCTCTAACCTACTGTTCATCAACGCAGCCTTTTCCCGTGGAGGCCCTGGGCAGGGGGCCCAGCAGGGCGGGCTTGTGTACGATGACGTGGCTGCCATACGCGAACAGGTGAATGGAATCGCCGGGGTTTCAGTTGAGCAGCAGGCCTCGGCAGACATCAAATTGGGCACCACAACGCTGGAGAGCGTGCAGATCGTAGGCACAACATTCGATTACACCACTGTGCGCGATGTCAAGATTGCCAATGGGCGCTTTTTCAATGACGATGACAATGTCCGAGTGCAGAAAGTGGTGGTGCTGGGATCCGCCGTGGCAGAGGAGCTGTTCGGCGAAGATGACCCGGTGGGGCAGATAATCTATGCCAATAAAACCCAGCTTGCGGTGATCGGCGTGCTGGCGCCAAAGGGGCTTTCGGGCGGCACGAATTTTGACGATTTGGTATACGTGCCAATTAACGTGGTGTTCAAAAAGTTCACTCCATCACAGTTTGCCCGTTTCATGGGTGACAGCGTGCGCACGATTTATGTCTCGGTGGAAACCGGCGCGAACATGGAGAAGGTCAAAGAGCAGGTGACACTGCTGCTGGCAAACCGGCACGGGGTCTCGCTGGATTCACTCGACTTCGCCATCACCACCCAGCAGGACATTATCCAGACGCAGGAATCGACTACCTCCTCTTTCCGCACGCTGCTGGCGTGGGTCGCGGGCGTCTCGTTGATTGTCGGCGGCATCGGCATCATGAATATCATGCTGGTCAGTGTGACCGAACGGACGCGCGAAATTGGCCTGCGGCAGGCAGTCGGCGCGACACCGAAGGATATCCAGGTGCAGTTTCTGGCAGAGGCGTTGATACTCAGCCTGTTCGGCGGGCTGGTGGGCGTTCTGGCAGGCATAGGCGGGGCGGAGTTGTTTGGCTATTTCAGCGAAATGCGAACCGTGATTGTGCCCTATTCCATTGGTCTGTCCTTCACCTCGGCTGCGCTGATCGGCATTTTTTTCGGTTTTATCCCGGCGCAGAAAGCCGCGCAACTCGACCCAATTGTCGCGTTACGCCATGAGTAAGAACCGAACCAGAAATCTCTACGTGGTTTCAGGGAGTGTCATGCAGCGGCAAATCATGAAACCACAAGCAATATTGGAAAACAAACCATTTGATCCAAAATCACTCACTATAGGAAGCCGAATCGTATGAACAAGATCACTCGCTATTTCCTCATCCTGGCGGTATTCGCCGTACTTTTGTCAGCCTGCGCCGGTCAATCTGTCTCTGGCACCAACACCAACACAAGCAGCGTTGGTGCGCCTGCTGTTGGTGCCAGCGGCCAGCAGGATACCGCAGGTGTGCCCCAGCAGCGCGGAATCGAAGCGATGCTGGCGGTTGGAATTTTGCAGTTGGAAGATACCAGCCTGGCAATTACCAGCGACCAGGCCAAAACACTGCTCCCGCTGTGGAAAGCGGTGAAGAGCCTGAGCAGCAGCGACATCACCGCGCAGGAAGAAATAGACTCGGTATATGCCCAGATCGAAGAAAGCATGACGGCAGAGCAAATCCAGGCGATCAAAGATTCCAGCCTATCGCCAGAAAACACCCAGACCCTAATGGAAAAATACGGCATCGAAATGCCTCAGTTCAATGGGGACGGGAATTTCAACACGGAAGATTTTTCAGCCCGGGCTACGCAGCAGGCTGCGGAAGGCGGTGGGTTCCCCGGCGGTGGACCTGGTGGCGGGGAACCTGGCGGTGAACCTGGTGGCGGATTTCCCGGTGAAGGAAGAGGCAATATTCAGGGAATGGAAGGGATGCCGCAAATCGAGGGCACCCCGGGCGCAGGCATGACAGGTATGCCCGGGCGGGGAGGACTTAACAATATGTGGATCGATCCATTGATTAAATTACTTGAAGAACGAGCCAACACGTAATTCGAGCCTTTCTATCACGAATCTTATGTGAAAATCTCCTCTTAAACAGAATGCGGAGATCCTTATCCTTGGGGGAAATCCCTGATCATGCAGAGGCTGTCCAAAAAGCGCATTTGGACAGCCTCTGCATTGCAGAAATTGGATTTTGATGTTGTCTCAATGTTTTAAACGAGCAATCACCGACGCATGTCGCAGTCCAACTGTATTCGAAATTCCGTTCCCCGCCCCTTCCACTCTGATTCGACGGTGATGCTTCCGCCCTGAGCCTCGACTAGCGCCTTGCAGATAGCCAACCCGAGGCCCATCTTGCCTGAACTTCCACTTCTGTCTTTATCTGCCCGGTAAAAACGCTCGAACACGTAGGGCAGATCCTCTGCTTCAATACCTTCGCCCGAGTCGCGCACCCAAAGCTGAATACCACCATTGGCGCTGGCTCCAAGCTGGATTGTCCCACCCTTTGGTGTGTGGCGAAGGGCATTTTCGAGCAGGTTTTTTAACACCTGCGCCATACGCCCCTCATCAACGCGCACAGGAGGCAGATTCTCAGGCGCATCCAAGGCCAGTGTTACACCCTGCCGCTCTGCGATCGGCTGGAAGGCATGAACCACCCGTTGTAAAAGGTCTATAAGCTGTACGGTTTCTAACTGAAATTCCAGTGCGCCAGCCTCTACCTGCGTCAGCATGCTCAGGTCGCCTACCAGGCGGCGTAGGTGTTCCAGCTCGGTCTTGATGATCTCAATGCGTTGCGGGGTTAGGGTGGCTTCACCTTCCTCCAGCATTTCCATATAGCCTGAAATGATCTGAATGGGTGTGCTCAGATCGTGGGTGATATCAGCGGTCATGCGTTTTCGCTGCTGGTCGGCCCGGTCCAGATCTGCGCTCATTTGGTTGAAGGTTGCCGTTAGCTGGCCCAGCTCGTCGTTGGAAGTGACGGGAACCTGTTGGTTGAGTTCGCCCCGTGCCATCCCCTGTGAGGCTGCGGTCAGCAAGCGGATGGGTTGGAGCAGCCGCGCGGCAAAGAACAGGCCCGTTAAAAAAGCCACCACAACCCCGGCCAGCGCCGCCAAGCCAATCGCCAGAGTGGTGCGCTGTAAGAAGACCTGTTCTTCCGCGCTCAGTCGGAACTGAAAGCTGTTATCCGGCAAGATCCATGCCACCGTTTGCCCGTCCACTATCACGGCCTCCTTCTGACGGATTCGATCCTGCGGCATGGTCTGGCCAATGTCTACGCCAAAAGTCGGGATAATGGCCCGGTATTCCGCGTCCACCATCCCCGCCAACCCACGAAAGCCACGCCCGTCGCCTGGACCAACCATCTGCTGTTGAATCGGATCGCTTGCCTGCGGCGGCGGAAACTGCAGCCGAGATGACTGGAGAAACGCTTCAAAGAAGCCGTCCCAGCTTTGGTTGGCCGAGTAGTACTCCTGCGCCATCCGCTTGAGGGATGCGGTCTGCTGTTCGACCACCAGGTTCATCAGTGATTGACCGGAGGTCAGGCGGATGAGCGCCGAAACGACCAGCACAGTCAGCAGTGCCACGGCCAGATATGTGAGAATCAGTTTTCCTTTTAGCGAGCGCGTCATGCTGTCTCCAAAAACCGGTATCCCACCCCAAACACGGTTTCAATGTAACGCGGTTGGTTGATGTCATCTTCCAGCTTCAGGCGCAGGTTACGGATGTGGATCTTCAGAGTCGCCTCGGAGCCGCTGTAGCCCGTTTCCATCAGGCGCATCGCCAGGTCGGATCGCCGAACTATTTTCCCCGCCGACTGCATCAGCATCTCCAGAACCTGAAATTCCAGCGGGGTTAGATCAGCCAGCCCTCCACTTTTGCGAACTTCATGCTTCGCGCTGTCCAGCGTGATATCTCTTATCACCAGGGGCGCATTCCTGGCCTCATTTGGGGCGGCGCGGCGCAGAACCGCGCGCATGCGCACGAGCAGTTCGCGCAGGCGGAAGGGCTTGGTGATGTAATCATCCGCGCCCATATCAAAGCCCTTGATGATTTCCGCCTCCTGCTGCTTGGCGGTGATCATAATCACCGGGATGCTGGCCGTGCGCCGTAGATGAGTGATGAACTGGTAGCCATCCATGTTCGGCATCATGATGTCGAGCAAGATCAAATCCGGGTTGGCATCATGGACTACCTTAAGCGCCTCTCGACCATCATACGCCACCAGTACCTCAAAGTCTTGACCGGTTAGGAAGTCGCTCAAGAGCAACTGGATGTTACGGGTATCATCGACAACAAGAATCTTTCGCGCCATTAGATCATTATAAAGTTATATTGAAAGTCATATTCATCGAACGTTTGGCTCATTTCCCTGCCAGATACGCTGTTACAGCGTCATACCGTTCCTGCGCGTGCAGGATCAGATCTTCCATGGCCTGATGGAACCGCTCTCTCGATTCAATCTGAGTGGCATCCTCCGTTTCCTTCTCCACATACGGCGAAATCAGGTCATGGTTCTTCTGGTAAGTCGCCGCCAACGTGTCCGGTCGGAAAGCGCCATCGATGGTTTCCTGTAGATATAAAAGGATTCCTCATTATACATCCCTTCCCCAAACGCCGCGCCCGATCCTTCCGGCTTGTACACATTGCCACTGTCGTCGGAAAACGCGGTTTGGATCAGCGTGTCATCTACAATCTCCACTGCCGGGTATAGTCCGAAATACTGCACCCCTTCGCCGTAATCAACGTACACTTCGTAGAAAGCCGTCTCCGGTGCGATCACCCCCGCATCGCGGAAGATATCCCCGGCCACCTTTTCGCGCAGGTAGGAGTCGTCCATGGTGCCATCCATTTTCACCTCGGCAATCGCGATGCTATCCAACTGCAGCCTGCGTGTATCGATGGCAAACGCCAGCCTCAAATCCAGCGTGACGCGCTCGCACCACTGCTTGTTCACCAATGTCATGCGCAGAAATGAATTCCACAGCTTTGGCTCCAGCGTGCTACCATCGACCGGCGATACAGCCCCCAGCCAGAGGGTCATCTCCGGCGTCATGGCGATCACCTGCTCTACCGTGCGGATGCGATCTTTAATGGTGCGATCTTTGCGTGTGCGGTGTTTGACCTCGAGAAACGCCAGATGCGAGTCGGCATATTCACGGCTGCGCACCTTGTAGCGTTCCGGGCGCTTATTGACATGCGCGTGATACAAGTCAAAGCCAGGTGTATCAAAGTAGAGCGTGCGGTAGCGGTTGATCCGCTGGCCATCCACTTCCAGCAACCAATAGTCTTGCTGGAGATTGGCGAGCGCCTCCCACAACTGCTCAGTGGTCATCACATACTTGGTATCCAGGCGGTTAAGGAGCGCCACGCCGTCCATCTCCACAAGGCTGATGAGGTCGAAGCCACCGGCCAGTTCCTGCCACTTAGCCATTCCGTAGTTGAGATCGGGTGTTATCCAGGGTTGCATACATTGTTTTAATTGTGTAGTGCAAATTATGTTCGTTGTTGGGTTCATAAAGTGTTCCTTGTTATCAAAAACGGCTGCAGCCGCCATTCCTCGTTTGATGTCCGTATCATACCTGTTCCGATCTCGCGGCTGGTTTATTTCTCGTATACGATGCCACAGTTTTGCGACGCTGCATCCAAAAGTAGACCGTGGTTCCCAATGCCACCAGTGCCATCGACACCACCCATGATCCACTCATCGTCTGGTTAACCTGCCGCCACTATGCCGCGAATAGGTATCCCATCCGTACAGAATCACCCACAACAGATCTCCGGCAAGATCAAAGAGCAGGAACAGCGGATACGGGTAACGCCCGCCAGCCATAACGTTCACAACCGGGGCGAGAGGCGTGAGCCAGAAACGGGTCAGAAAAATGGCCAGGCCGCCCTGCCGGTGGATAAGATTGTTCGCCTGCTGCCACGCTGTGTGCTGTCCAAACCGGTTTCTCAGCTTGTGCAGCGCCAGCCAAGGATCGAGCATGCCAGCACGAGCCGATGCCCCGGTGGCCTTAATGACCAGTGTGATCGAAAAGGGAATGCCTAACGATCCAACGTATGAGACCAGTATTAGCATGGGGATGCCATACGACACCAGGTTGGATGGTGCCAATTTGGTAAGTGCGGTTATGAACACAGGATAGCGGTTCCCCGCTCGAAAGTGGTTTAGCTCCCCTATAACGCGAGAGACTTTAAGTCCCATCCGACAGGGGATAATCAAACCGAGGAGCGAGGAAATGTTCCTCACTCCTCGGTTTGAAAGATCAGGTGCTTACTGTCGCGGACCGCGACCCGGCTTGCCGTCGCCTATCCCGCCGCCCGTGCCTATGGTGGTCACAGTGCTGCTGACGGTGAAACTTGCCGCTTCGGTGCCGAGCGTGTAACTGGTATCCTGCGCCAGCTCCAGGTCAGCGTTCTGCTGGATAGTTTCCAGACTCTGGCGGGCCTGGATCAACTGCAGTTCCGCCGAAGCCAGGCTGGCTTCCAGGTCTTCTGCGCTGCTCAACCGGGCCAGTACATCACCCGCCTGCACCAGATCACCCAGCTTTACATTTAATTCACTGATCGTTCCGCCGGTGGAAAAGCTCAGGTCTGCCGATCGGATGGCTGCCAGCGTGCCTGACCCTGAAGCGGTGATGCGGACTGTGCCGCGCTTTACCACAGCCGTCTGGGTCGATTGGACCAAAGCCTGGTCTGCCGCGCCGCCCGCCGCGCGCGTAAAGTACCAGGCTGCGCCGCCCCCGGCTGCAAGGGCCACCAGGAGCAGCGCCCAGAGGCCTTTTATACCCCACCTCGAGCGCTTGGATCGCTTGGGCCTGTTCAAACTCATGCATAACCTCCGCATAGGGAAATGTGGCTGGGCATCTCACATTCGAGAAGACACCGCCTGCGCGCATTTTAGCGTGCAATCGTATGGTAATAGTTACGGGCCTGGTTCTGGTTTAGATCTGGTATAGATGCTGGTAGATTGCTTTATTAATATATGTCACGCATCCTTAGCAGTTGGTAGTGAATAACGCGATTATTGCATGAGAGTGATAGAATCGGGCGGTTTGCACACTCACAGAATGGAGCTTATCCTCGCCTTTGTTCAAAGACCTGTTGATTCTGCTGGCGACACTCATCCTCCTGGTTGAAATTTACCAAAAACTGCGCCAAACCTGGTTGCGTCATATCATGGCACAGAAGAAGAAAGCCTGGAAATATTCTGGACGATCGGAAACCTTCAGGAATATCATTGGTACTCGGTATTGCTACTGCATTTTTGCCAGGATAGTGAGGCGATCCAGAGGGCAAAAACCGCCTATAACTACTATAAGGATACTAGCAATGACAACCGGTTGATCTGGACCTCGGCTAACTTAATTTATGCAGAATGGTCAAATGACCTAACCAAGAGCGCAGAGCATTTGGGACAAAAAGTATTCAGCTTTGTTTCCAGTTATCCACAACTAAAGACGTTAAATCTGCGCAACCACAGTTTTGTATTCCTTTGGCTTGCCCGGTTGGCTTTCACCAGGGGCGATATTTCCCAGGCACGCCAGCAATGCGAGTATGAGGAGGCAGTACTTCGTCTACAGGATATACTTGCGTTAGAAACTTTTACCGATGCCTGGGAAGATGGCCGGGCAATGACGATTGATCAAGCCGTTCAGGTGGCGATTACAGCCTTCAATGAAAACAAAAATGGGAAGTTACAATGAAAACTCTGGGAATAATTGGATTTTAATATTCGAAGTGATTTAATGCACGAGTCTCACCCATCCAGAAATTGAGAACTCATTCTTGACCCAAAAATTATTGATACAATCCCAATTCGTTCTGGATTACTCACTCCAGAGAAACAAATGATAATTGTGATTGCGGGATTGATAATCATCCCTGAAATGAATCCCGCGATTTTAAATAATATCGGTATCGTCCAATTAATATTGTATTCTTAAGACACTTATACTATTAAAAAAGTTGAAATAATGCTATAAACAAAAAAACCTGTTCGTTATAGAACAGATTTTTCTTGTCAGCGGGAGCGACGGGATTCGAACCCGCGGTCTCGGCCTTGACAGGGCCGCATGTTAACCGCTACACCACGCCCCCGATAATGCCCACAATATTATCATGGTACTTAACGAGCGTCAAGTATTTTCCGAATTTTTCGATGGTCTCCCTGGGAATAAAAACTTCTTGGATTTTTAAATCAATTGCGGTAGATCACCAGAGATAAATTTTAGCCCGAAATCCAGGGGTCGTTGCTGCGTTCCCATGCGACCAATTCATCCATTGTAAACCAAAGATGGATTTCTGCGGCAGCATTATCCAGGCTGTCGGAGGCGTGGGTCAAATTCCGGCTTACTTCGAGACCAAAATCGTGGCGGATAGAACCTGGTGCAGCTTCAGTGGGGCGAGTGGCGCCCATTGTCTGCCGTACTGCTGCAACAGCTTGGGGTCCTTCCCAAACCATAACCATAACTGGGGATGAGGTAATGTATTGGATGAGACCCTCATAGAATGATTT
>Ga0207951_100798_pt1 | contig 13622 bp, 13 predicted proteins | sample Subbio12Aug_8Bad_FD_184830 | JGI IMG/M metagenome (GOLD analysis project Ga0207951, IMG submission 184830) | Serpentinite rock and fluid subsurface biosphere microbial communities from McLaughlin Reserve, California, USA - CR12Aug_8Bad (SPAdes) | ecosystem: Environmental > Terrestrial > Deep... | reverse complement strand
CCCGCCGATAGTCGAACGCGCCGCGCCGCCGGTGGCCTCGTCGTACAGTTTGTTCAGCAGGCCAAACAGTGTTTGATGCTCTTGATCGGCAAACCCGACATCGGTGCCGTATTGCTCGGCAGTCCAGGTAATTAAAGCCATTGCATACCTCCAAATTGTTTTTAGTTATGGAGATCGCATTGTCGTGACAGCGCACGAAGCTTTTTTTGATTTACATCAATCAATCATGACATTTCGCCATACAAGCAGCCGACACACGGGCAGCATCAGCGTATCAACTGGTTCATCTCGAAAATCGGCAGCAGTATGGCCAGCACGATAACCAAAACCAGCAAGCCCATGGTCAGAATCAGGGCCGGTTCGAACAAGCCCATCGTCAACTCGGTCAGCGCCTGAATGTCACGCTCCTGGTCGTCGGCGGCGCTTTCCAGCATGCGCGGCAACTGACCACTGGCCTCGCCGCTGGCAATCAGATGTATGGTCACGGGCGGAAAAAAACGGCTGCTTTCCAGTGCCCGGTTCAGGCTCTGGCCTTCACGAACCCGCAAGGCGGCGGTTTCGACGGCCTTGCGCATGGCATCGTTACCCAGCACCTGACTGGCGATGCGCAAAGCCGTCAACAATTCGACGCCGCTGTTGGTCAGAATCGCCAGCGTGCGGGTGAACCGTGCGGTATTGAGACCACGCGAAAACTTCGCCGTCAGTGGCCAGCGCAGCAGCCAGCGGTGAAAACGCATACGCGGCTCGTCACGGCGCATCAGCCATTTGAAAGCCATCGTCAGCACAATAAGCAAAACCACCAGCATCAAACCGTAATCCTTGAAAAAATCGCTGCTCGCGATCAGGCCACGGGTAATTGCGGGCAATTGCTGGCCCATCTTGTCGAATACCCCGGTGATTTCCGGCACGACATAGGTCAGCAAACCGATGACCACCAACAGCGACACCCCCGTCAGCAGCACCGGATAAATCATCGCCATTTGCAGCTTGCGATGCAGTTGGCCCTTGTCGCTGAGATAGTCCGCAAGTTTTTCCAGCACCTGATCCAGCTTGCCCGACGACTCCCCAGCCTCGACCGTGGCACGATACATGGGCGGAAAGCTGCTGGGAAAGCCCTGACAAGCCTGCGCCAGACTCTGGCCTTCGACGACGCGGGTTCTGATCGCCGTGACGATACGCCTGGCCTTAGCCGATTCCGACTGCCGGGCCACGATGGCCAGTGCCTCATCGATTGCCAGCCCTGACTTCAGCAAAGCGGCCAACTGCCGGGTGATATGGGTCAGCGCCCGCATCCCGATGCGTTGCGTCCACAGCGACGCCCGCTGCCGGTTTTCCTGTTTGTGGATTTCCTGAATGGCGAGCAAGGTCAGCCCGGTCACCTTCAATTGCTGACGCGCCGATTTGGCGCTGTCGCTCTCCAGTGTGCCTTTAACCGTGCGCCCCCGACCGTCGATGGCTTGATATTCGAATGCCGCCATGCCCTACTCTTTCAGCGTCATGCGTAAGGCTTCATCGATACTGGTATCCCCGGCCAGCACCTTACTTAACGCGCTGTGCTGTATGCTCGGCGCCAGCAGGCGGGCGTGCGCTTCCAGCTCTCTGTCGCCCGCACCATCGTGTATCAGATGCGCCATCGCCGAATCGATCGGAATGATTTCGAAAATACCCGCCCTGCCCTTGTAACCCCGGCCCTGGCAATGCGCACAGCCGACCGGCACACAAACCTCGACCTCTACGTCATCGGCGACCAATCCCAGGCACAGCAGATCAGTCGCCGGTACTCGCGTGGTTTGCTTGCAGCGTGGACACAACACCCGCACCAGGCGCTGGGCTATCACCCCCACCAGACTGGATGCCAGCAAAAACGGCTCGACGCCCATGTCGCGCAAACGGGTAATGGCACCCACCGCCGTGTTGGTATGCAGTGTTGATAGCACTAAATGACCGGTCAGACTGGCCTGTACCGCAATTTCGGCGGTTTCGCGGTCACGAATCTCGCCCACCATTACCACATCCGGGTCTTGGCGCAAAATGGCACGCAAGCCTTTGGCGAAGGTCATCTCGACCTTGGCATTGACTTGGGTTTGACCTATACCGTCGAGGTAATATTCGATCGGATCTTCGACGGTGAGAATGTTGCGTGTCCGCTCGTTGAGCTGATTGACAATAGCGTACAAGCTAGTGGTTTTGCCGGAACCCGTCGGCCCGGTGACCAGAATGATGCCGTGTGGCCGGGCGATCATGGCCTGAATGCGTGCCAGCTCGTCTGACGCCATGCCCACCTGCTTCAGACTAAGCTGATTGGCCTGCTTGTCGAGAAGGCGCAAAACCACACGCTCGCCATGACCGGACGGCAAGGTTGACACCCGCACATCGACGGTGCGTCCGCCGATGATCAACGAAATCCGGCCATCCTGCGGCAAACGTTTTTCGGCAATATCGAGCTTGGCCATGACTTTCAGCCGCGAAATCACCATGGGCGCGAATTCACGCTGCGGCTCGATGATCTCGCGCAACACGCCATCGACACGGAAGCGCACCACCATGCGCGATTCGTAGGGTTCGATATGAATGTCCGAGGCATTTTCCTTGATCGCCTCGGCCAGCAGCGCGTTAATTAACCGGATGATGGGTGCCTCGTCCTCGCTTTCCAGCAAATCTTCCGGCTTGGGCAAATGCAAAGCCATGTCAGACAAATCGACCTGCTCGTGCAACTGATCGACCATGTCGCGCGACTGACCGGTTTTGTGCTCGTAAACCGCCTGCAAACGCTGCTCGAATTCAGCATCCGACACCCCCTGGAAGCGGGCTGATCGCCCCAGCCAGCGACGGACTTCCAGCAAGGCGGTCAGCGGCGTGTCCTGGCGGTGACACACCAGCAGCTCGCCACCGTCTTCTTCAGACATCACGACAACACCATGACGTTTGGCAAAGCCGTATTGCGGCAAGCCGACCGCCTCGACATCAGGCTCGACAGACAAGGCAACCATGCTCAAGGCTGGCCAACGGAGGCCTCATCGCCACCGGCATCCGGTAACGATTCCAGCAAAGGTTGCGGCTCATCCGGCATCAGATGCAGACCTTCTTCAATGAATTTTTGCTGCTTTTCCCGAATGGCATGGTATTTGTCTTGGGTGACTTCGCCAGACTGGCGTGTGTCGCGAATGATTTGCGGCCTGAGGAATACCATCAGGTTGGTCTTTTTGACACTGGTATTGGTGGTTCTGAACAGATAGCCCAACAGTGGAATATCGCCCAGCAACGGCACCGAATCGACGGTTTCGTTGACTTTGTCCTCGATCAACCCGCCCATCACCAATATCCTGCCGTCATCGACCAGTACCGAAGTTTCGATCTGGCGCTTGGTGAAACGCTCAGGCCCCGTGACACTGGAAACCTCCTGCGTTACCTTGAGTTTGACAGCATCGCCCTCATTGATCTGCGGCAACACTTTCAGCTTGATGCCGACATCCTGGCGCTGAATGGTGTTGAACGGTTGATTGATGCCCGGCGCCGGCGCGAATTGCCCGGTAGTCAACGGGATGTTCTCACCAACCATGATGCTGGCTTCTTCGTTGTCCAGCGTTACCAGCGACGGCGTCGACAAAATGTTGACATTGGTATTGGAGGCGAAGGCATTGATGAGGGCTTTCAGCTCGCTACCTGCCAAATAACCAATATTCATACCCTTGCCGAGCGACGTGGCGAAGGCCGCCAGATCGAGCGAATCGCGCCCACCCCGGGTGCGACCAGCAACGATGCCACCCGGGCCATCGATGTCGGTCTGCCATTCGACACCCAATTGTTGCAACTTGTCGTAGGTAACCTCGGCGATGATGGCTTCGATATGCACCTGGGCACGGCGGATATCGAGCTGACGGATGACCTGCTTCAAGTTGCGCATCACGTCGGACGGTGCGGTGATGATCAAGGCATTGATGGCTTCATCAGCGCGAATGTCGAAATTCTTGTCGGTACTGGCCTTGGTTTTGGGCTTTTCGGCCTTGTCGTCTTTTGCCGAGCCGACGCCGGTCAGGGTTTCGACCATTTCCTTGGCTTTGGCAAAACGCAGGTAAATGACTTCGGTATTGCCGTCTTTCTCGATCGGCCCATCGAGACTGGCAATCAGGGTGCGCATCTGCAAGCGCGTGTCAGGGTGGCCACCGATGATAATGCTGTTGGTACGCTCGTCAGCCACCATCGGCGGTGCGGTGGCGGTGGCTTTACCAGCATTGATGGTTGCAATCAGGTTGTTGATCGGTTGAATCAAATCGGCGGCGCTGGCATGTTGCAGTTGAATCACCTCCAGAACCTGGGCATCGCTTTTATCGACCTGGCTCACCATGGCTTCCAGGCGGGCGACATTGGCGGCGGTATCGGAAATGATGAGATTGTTGCTTTCAGGCACCGCCGCCAGAAAAGCGTATTGCGGCATCAACGGCAACAGGGTTTGCACGAGCTGGCCGGCATCGACATGATGTAGCTGAACGATGCGCGTCTGCTGTTCGTCGCCGCCACGAATGATCTGCTTGAGTTCGCCAGGGTCGCCATCCTGCTTGGCCGACTGGGTGGGCACGATCTTGATGATGCCGCCAGTCGTCACCGCCGCGAAACCGTGCACTTTCAGGATGGACAGAAACACGTCATAAACCTGCGACGCCCGCATCGGCGTTGACGTCACCACAGTAATGTTGCCGGTGATGCGCGGATCGATGACGAAGTTCTTGCCGGTAGCATCGGCAACGGTTTCGATCAAGGCTCGGATATCGACATCCTTGAAATTCAGCGAAAACAGCTTGGCTTCTTCGGATCTGGCTGTTTGGGCGAAGCTGAGTAACAGCCAAAGCAGAACCATCAGCCGTATCGGTCGTTTGTTCATGACAGCGAAAGTGTTTGAAAAAGAAGCTCAGTCGTTGACCGACAAGGTAACGGGGTTGGGCGGAAAGGCCAGATATTCACTCACCGCACCCCGACGGATGATGACGCGGCGCAATTCCACGGCCTGCAATTGCGCACCGTCGCCGATGTCGTCGCCAATGCGATAACGGCGCGGGCTGTCAGTAGCACTTTGAATGATGGCGTAGCGGTTGTGTTCCTGCGCCGAAAACACCCAAGTTCCCAGCAGCGTGAGCGGCAATGGCGTAGCAGGCAGTGATTCGGTCACGCCATTTTCTGTGGTGGCTTGCTGCTCAGCGGTGGCCGCCAGCGCAGCATCGCCGGGCGGTGCAAACAAGCTCCAGTTTGCTATGTCGGCGTAATCGACAACAGCGCCTTGCGGAAGCGCTGCGGCATCGGCAGACACTGGCTCGGCAATCCGTGTGTCACCGCTATCACTCAGCAGAAACGATGACAGGGCCAGCAGGCAATAAACGCTGGCGGCAATCGTTGCCAGCGACGACAGACGGAGCGACTTGGGCAGATACCTGGCGAATTTCGCCCCGGGCTGTTGAATGGCAAATCGCGGCGTCAGGTCACTCATGGCCAGATTATGCGAAGGCAATATGACTGTTTTATGACATTTGTTTATGACACCTGCCGTCACAATGCTCAGACGGACAGGCAGTCAAAAACTCACAGACGCATCACCTCATGCCGACATGGATACTCAGAGCCTCACCTGTAATCAAACTGTTACAAATCTGTAACATTATCGCCTTATGCTTCTGCGACTGTCCGGGTAGGCGATACCGTTGTTATCTCTGCCCGAATATCATCAAAAAGCCGACACGACGTAACCGTTCAGCCTATCCCCTCCTACCGAATGAGGGTGATGGTGGGGGCATAATAAAAAGGTAATCAACGTTGAACGACAAGGATTTGGATCGCAAGTACATCGTATCGATGCGTCTGAGCAATGAAGACCGCATTGCCGTACGCTCGATGGCCACCCGATTATTCATCAGGGAATCAAAGCTGTATCGCTTTGCCATTCACCACCTGCTCAACCGTCTTGATGCCTTGCACGATGACAGCCTGAGCGGCAGCGACCTGCTGATGATGTTTCTGGAATTCAAGGGCGAATTGTCGACCGAACTGGAACTGAAGAAACATCAGGTTTTCAAGATACTCAATGGCAAAAATCTGCGGCCGGAAAAATTCGTGGCCATGACCGACATCGAACTGCTGCTGATGCCGGACTATGCCCTGCGCCAGCGCCTGCAAATGCTGCCGGAAGCCGCCCCCTTCAAACGAGCCGACACCGGTGTCTGGATGAAGGCCTACCTCAGGCACAAATACGGTTTGATTGATTCGGACGAAAGGCTGTTCGACGACGAACAACCCGAGATGGTCAATTCAGAGAGTACTTACTGAAGCAATCTGGCCTGTAGCCATCACCAAGAGAAGTGGCGCTGTAAGGCGTCATGCGTTACGCCTTACATCAATGGCAGGATTTGCGCCAACAAACCACCATTGGTGGCCAAAATCTGCTTGGGAAACACACCGGGTCTGCCGTTGAAATCGGTCATTGTGCCGCCCGCTTCCATCACCACCAGCGCGCCGCCTGCGACATCGTACAAATTCAGTTCCTGCTCCCAGAACGCATCGACCTGACCATCGGCCACCGTGCATAAATCCAGCGCTGCCGAACCCATGCGCCGCTGCCCCGTCGTCGCCTGCGCGATACGGCAGAAACGTTCGAGATTGTTATCCTCCAAATACTGCCGCAAACAGGCAAAACCGGTCGAAACCATGCTGGCCGCCAGACAGGTTTCGCCGGAGACATGAATGCGTTTGCCATTTTTCCAGGCACCCTGGCCTTTTTCGGCGCAGTAATAATCATCGAGTGCCGGGGCATACACGGCGCCCATGACCAACTCGCCGTCAATTTCCAACGCTACGCTGACAGCCCAAAAATACTGGCCCTTCGAAAACGAATGGGTGCCGTCGATAGGATCGACGATCCAGCGGCTGGTCTGATCGTCGGTTTGGCCGCTTTCCTCACCCCAGAAGCCGTAGCTTGGGCAATGTTCGGCCAGGGCTTGTTTGAGATGATGCTCGACGGCAACATCGGCATCGGTGACCAAATCACGGGCGGCCTTCTTGTTGACGGCCAGATTTTCAATATCGTTGAAATAGCCCATCGCAACCGCACCAGCGGTGCGGACGATGGTTTCGAGCGTTGCAAGACTGATGGGCATGGAAGTGTCCTGTATGGTAACGACGACAAACCATGACGTCTGCCGTCAACAAAACGCCAGCCGTGTCGACTGATGACTTGTCAGTCGGCACGGCTGGCGTCAACTGTAAAAAATGGCTGCTGGCTGCAGAGCAGACCCTCAATTTGTTGGCTGAGTCACCGCTGGCGCAGCCACATCGGACGTGCTTTTGATTTTGATCAACCAGCCATCACTCCCCATGCAATCACCTTCTGCCGCCCTGGCATGCAGGCTGATGCGGGCAAACGTACCCTGCAATTCAGGCGGCAACGTACCGGAAACTTCGTAAAAATTTTTCCGGTCGTGTACGTTCAGTTTGATTTTCTGCCCCTTGGCTTCGGCCGCGATGGTGGCCGGATTGGCATGGTGAGACACATGAAAACTCATGGGCGATGCAGGCGCCACTTCCGCTTTATCGGCGGGAAAGAAGTCGCGGAACTTGGGTTTGATACATTTTTTCTCGCGCTCATCCTCCTCCGGAGTGATCGCGAACGCAGTTGTCGATAGCATCATCAAGCCCAGCGCTATCGCGTATTTCCAACAAATGGATGGTGTCATGGTGGCCCTCCTCTTGAAATTGTTTTAATCGAGCAATCGATCCTGCCGAATCGACCGGCGGAGTATACCAAGCCTTGGGCTGGCCAACCCGGCCGTCCCGAGCAACGCAACATCAGTTGTTTGTACGCAACACCCTCCCGACACGCCATTACGAAAATCCTGTTGCCCGCTGCGATTTAGCGCAAAACAGAGGGCGCTGGCTAAACAATCCGCGTTGCGTTGACTGAACCCTAGCAACTGTTCAGCGCGCCTCGTTCCCACGCTATGTGCAGCGTGAACTGCGGGACGCAGAGCGTCCCGGCCTGCATCCCCACGCGGAGCGTGGGAACGAGAACACAGGCCGGAACCGGACGCAACAACGGATGACCCAGGTAACTGAAGACCGGCCAGCTCCGCGCAAGCAGACTGGGGTTTTAGGGCTGGCTCATGTAGAATCCGCCATCTTTCGCTTTCTAACCCAAACAGTCGATGAGCATGGAATTGAGAGGTACTACCATCCTGGCGGTGCGCCGAGGCAGCAAGGTCGTGATCGGTGGCGATGGCCAGGTCACGCTGGGCAACACCGTCATGAAAGGCAATGCCCGCAAGGTCAGACGTTTGTATCACGATAAGGTTATCGCCGGATTTGCCGGTGCTACCGCCGATGCCTTCACCCTGTTCGAACATTTCGAGGGCAAGCTGGAAAAACATCGCGGCAACCTGATGCGGGCGGCGGTGGAAATGGCGAAAGACTGGCGTACCGACCGCGCCTTGCGCCGCCTGGAGGCCTTGCTGATCATTGCCGATGGCAAAACTTTGCTAACCCTGTCCGGCAATGGCGACGTCATCGAACCCGAGCACGATTTCGTCGCCATCGGCTCCGGCGGCGCCTTTGCCCAGAGCGCAGCCCGCGCCCTGATCGAAAACACCGATTTGAGCGCACGCGATATCGTCGAAAAATCGCTGAACATCGCCGCCGACATCTGCATTTACACCAACCACAATCTGCGCATCGAAGAGCTGGACGCTTCTGACGCCAGCCACTGAGCAAATCCAACCATGAGTCAAATGACCCCAAGAGAAATCGTCAGCGAACTGGACAAACACATCATCGGCCAGGCCGATGCCAAACGCGCGGTTGCCATCGCGTTGCGCAACCGTTGGCGCCGCAGCCAGGTTACGGCGGAACTGCGCGATGAAATCACCCCGAAGAACATACTGATGATAGGCCCCACCGGCGTCGGCAAGACCGAAATCGCCCGCCGCCTTGCCCGACTGGCCCATGCGCCGTTCATCAAAATCGAAGCCACCAAGTTCACCGAAGTCGGTTATGTCGGTCGCGATGTCGAATCCATCATCCGCGATCTGATCGATACCGCCGTCAAAATGACGCGCATGGCAGCGATGGAGAAAGTGCAGAATCACGCCGCCGATGCTGCCGAAGACAAGGTGCTGGATATTCTGTTGCCGCGTGCCGAAGGCGGCATGTTGTCGGACAGCGAGGCAACCACCCGGCAGAAAATGCGCAAGCGTCTGCGCGAAGGCGATCTGAACGACAAGGAAATCGAAATCGACGTCACCGCGCCATCCATGGGCGTCGAGATCATGGCACCGCCCGGCATGGAAGAAATGACCAGCCAGTTGCAAGGCATGTTCCAGAATCTGAACAGCGGCCGCACCAAAAGCCGCAAGCTGAAAATCAGCGATGCCCTGAAACTGTTGCAGGAAGACGAAGCCGCCAAGCTGATCAATGAAGACGACATCAAGCAAACCGCGCTGGATGCTGTCGAACAGCACGGCATCGTGTTTCTCGACGAAATCGACAAAATCTGCAAACGTGCGGAGATGGGCGGTGGCGAAGTGTCGCGCGAAGGCGTACAGCGCGACTTGTTGCCGCTGGTCGAAGGCAGCACGGTCAGCACCAAATACGGCATGATAAAAACCGATCACATCCTGTTCATTGCATCGGGCGCCTTTCATTTGACCAAGCCATCCGACCTGATTCCGGAATTGCAGGGCCGCTTTCCGATTCGCGTCGAACTCAGTGCGCTCAGCGCCGAGGATTTCGTCCGCATCCTGACCGAACCCAATGCCTCGTTGACCGAGCAATACCAGGCTTTGCTGACCACCGAAGGCGTCACGCTGACATTCAGCGCCTGCGGCATCCAGCGCATCGCCGAACTGGGCTGGCAGGTGAACGAAAGCGTCGAGAACATCGGCGCCCGCCGCCTGCACACCATACTGGAAAAGCTGCTGGAAGACGTGTCTTACAACGCACCCGACCTCAGCGACAAACAGGTGCATATCGACGCCGCTTATGTCGATGCGCACCTGCAACAACTAGCCGCCGACGAAGACCTCAGCCGCTACATTCTGTAACCATGCGCCTGAAAATATCGCCTTGCGGCTGTACGCCAACCGAGATCAGGCTGCATCAGCTATCGGCCCTACTCGAAATCCATTTCGATGACGGCAGCCTGTTCGAATTGCCCGCAGAGTACCTGAGGGTTTACACCCAGTCCGCCGAAGCCGTCGGCCACGGGCCGGGGCAGGAAGTTTTGCAGCACGGCAAGGACGACGTCAGCATCACCGCCATCCGCCCGGTCGGCAACTATGCCGTGGCGCTGACCTTCAGCGACGGCCACGACAGCGGCATTTATTCCTGGGACTTGCTCTACAAACTGGGTGCCGAATTCCCCCTGCTGTGGTCGCAGTATTTGCAACGACTCCAGACCGCCGGTATCAGCCGCAAGCCCTCTTCACACAATTGATCGATCATCATGAGCCAAGACAACACCACTCACTTCGGTTTCAAACAGGTTCCCAAGCACGAAAAAGTCGCCCTGGTGCGTGGCGTTTTCGATTCTGTTGCCAGTCAGTACGACGTGATGAACGATCTGATGTCGCTGGGCATCCATCGTTTATGGAAACGGCTGGCCGTGCAACTGGCCAACGTGCGCGAAGGCGAACAGGTGCTGGATCTGGCCGGCGGCACCGGCGACCTGACCGCCCTATTCGAAAAGCGTGTCGGCAAACGCGGGCGCGTCGTACTGGCCGACATCAACGCCGCCATGCTGCGTACTGGCCGTGATCGTTTGATCGATCGTGGCCTGGCCGGCAACATCCAATACGCCCAGGTCAACGCCGAATCTCTGCCGTTTGCCGACAACAGTTTCGATTGCGTCTGCATCGGTTTTGGTCTGCGCAATGTCACCGACAAGGACGCCGCCTTGCGCTCGATGTACCGTGTACTCAAACCCGGCGGTCGCGTCATCGTGCTGGAGTTCTCCCATCCTGTCGACCCAATCACCGAAAAAGTCTACGATTTTTACTCCTTCAACCTGCTGCCAAAAATCGGCGCCGTCGTGGCCAAGGATGAAGACAGCTATCGTTATCTGGCCGAATCCATCCGCATGCACCCCAAACAGGATGAGCTGAAACGCATGATGGAAGAAGCGGGCCTGGCGCGTTGCGAGTACTTCAACATGACGCAAGGCATCGTTGCCGTGCATCGTGGTTACAAGTTCTAGCACGTTGTCAATGGCGCAGAATTTCATGCCGATCAAACCCCTGTTGATGACCACCATCGAGGCGGCGCTCAATGCCTACCTCGCCCTCGACGACCAACACCCTGCCCTGCTGGCGCCGCTGGCGGGCAAAGTCGTGGCGATACACATCACACCGTTCGACCAAACCCTGTATTTGTGCATGTCAACCGAACGCATTCAATGCCTGGAGCATTTTCCGGGCCAGGCCGACGCCAGCCTGACCGGTTCATTGGCGGCGTTGGGCTTGATGGGACTGAGCGCCACGCCGATGCGCGTACTGCTCAAAGGCGACGTGCGCATAGCCGGTGATACCCAGGTTGCCCGCCGTTTGCAACGCCTGTTCGAAAAACTGGAGATCAACTGGCAAGGTCAGCTTGCGCGTTACACCGGTGAACGTGTCGCCCGTAACATCGCCGACATCTTCAGTGGGGGCCGCAACTGGACGCAACGCGGCCTGCGCAATTTCCGCCTGAATCTGCAAGAGTTTCTGCAAGAAGAAACCCGCAATTTACCGGCTAGGCCAGAAGCCGAAATCGTGTTCCGGCAGATCGACGAACTGCGCCTGGATCAAGACCGGCTAGCCGCCCGCGTCCAACGCTTGTTTCAGTCATTGACGACACCATCCGCAGCACCCGCCACCGACGAGGAATCCTGACGTGTTACGCCTGAAAGTCTTGATGCGTCTCATCCATATCAACTGGGTGATGATGTCGCACGGTCTCGATGAAATCATTCTGAAAACCCATCTGTTTCGGCCAATTCGTTTTCTTGCCGTATTCGTACCCGGTTTCTGGCTGCACAAGAAAGAACCGCGTGGCGTCCGTATTCGGCAAACCCTGGAAGACCTGGGGCCGATTTACGTCAAATTCGGCCAGACATTATCCACGCGGCGCGATTTGCTGCCGGAAGACATCGCCGAGGAACTGGTCAAGCTACAGGATAGAGTGCCGCCGTTTTCCTTTGAAATCGCACGAAAAATCATCGAGCAACAACTGGGGCAGCGCATCGAAGTGGCTTTTTCGAAGTTGGATCCGGTACCGCTGGCCTCGGCCTCGGTGGCGCAGGTGCACACGGCCACGCTGAACACCGGCGAGGAGGTTATCGTCAAGGTGCTCAGGCCCGACATCGAACGCAAAATCCAGTCCGACCTGGCCTTGCTGTACGAACTGGCCCGTATTGCCGAAAAATGCTGGAGCGACGCCCGGCGTTTGCGGATGATGGAAGTGGTTGCCGAATTCGAGAAAACCCTGCTCGACGAACTGGACTTGCTGCGCGAAGCCGCCAATGCCAGCGCGATCCGCAACAATTTCAAAAACTCCGAAATGCTGTACATCCCGGAAATCCACTGGCCGCTGTGTCGGCACAAGGTGCTGGTGATGGAGCGCATCCACGGCATCCCGGTCGGCGACATTCAGGCCTTGCGCGATGGCGGTGCCGATTTCAAGCGCCTGGCCGAACGCGGCGTCGAAATTTTCTTCACCCAGGTATTCCGCGACAATTTTTTTCACGCCGACATGCACCCCGGCAACATTTTCGTGGAATTGCCCGACAAGTATCTGGCAGTGGATTTCGGCATCGTCGGCAGTTTGTCGGATTCCAATCAACGCTACCTGGCAGAAAATTTCCTGGCGTTTTTCAATCATGACTACCGGCGCGTGGCGCAGATGCACATCGAATCGGGCTGGGTGCCCAGCACGACACGGGTCGAGGAGTTCGAAGCCGCGATACGCAGCGTTTGCGAACCCATTTTCGAAAAGCCATTGAAAGACATCTCGTTCGGCCTGTTGCTGCTCAGGCTGTTCCAGACCGCCCGCCGTTTCGACATGGTGGTGCAACCGCAACTGGTGCTGCTGCAGAAAACCCTGCTCAATATCGAAGGCCTGGGACGTCAGCTATACCCTGAACTCGACCTCTGGCAAACCGCCAAGCCCTTCCTGGAAAACTGGTTCAAGCAACGCATGGGGCCGCAGGCCAAGATCAAGGAGTTATTCGGCAAACTGCCTGAAGTCTCCGAGCATTTGCCGGAAATGCCATCCCTGATTCTGCATGCCTTGCGCAGCAGCGCTACGATGCAACAACAACTTCAGCAACACAACCTGGAAATGGCAAAACTGCGCCGACAATTGCATCACAATCACCGGCGTAGCCTGCTGGCGATACTGGGCAGTGCGCTGATGCTGGCAGCGGTAATTTTGATGCAGTCGCCATCGCTACTCGGCTGAGCGATAAAGCCGGGCAATTCCACACGCCTCGTCCCCCTACCCTTCTCCCCACACAGGAAAAACCCCGATTCCCCTGGTTCCCACGGTCTCCGTGGGAACCCATACCGACTTTTCTACACAGACTTATCCTCACGCAGCACCCGTTTGCAGCGTAAGAA
>Ga0207951_100796_pt1 | contig 13636 bp, 16 predicted proteins | sample Subbio12Aug_8Bad_FD_184830 | JGI IMG/M metagenome (GOLD analysis project Ga0207951, IMG submission 184830) | Serpentinite rock and fluid subsurface biosphere microbial communities from McLaughlin Reserve, California, USA - CR12Aug_8Bad (SPAdes) | ecosystem: Environmental > Terrestrial > Deep... | reverse complement strand
AAAAAATAATCCCGATGATATTGCTGTAATAATAATTGAACCGATCCAGTGTGAAGGCGGAGACAATTTCTTCAGAAAAGAATTTTTTGTGAAGTTAAGAGAAATAGCAGATGAAAATGAAATTCTTCTGATGTTTGATGAGGTTCAAACCGGTATTGGTATGACCGGTAAAATGTGGGCTTACGAACATTATGTTGAACCGGATATAATTGGCTTTGGTAAGAAAACTCAGATCTGCGGTATAATGGTTTCCGATAGAATTGATGATGTGAAAGAGAATGTGTTCAGAACATCGAGCCGAATTAATTCTACTTGGGGCGGTAATATTGTTGATATGGTAAGATCAAGAAAGAACCTCGAAATTATTGAAGAAGAAAATCTTGTTGAAAATTCTACGATTGTTGGCGAGTATCTATTAGAAAACCTGCTTGACCTTCAGAATGAATTCCCAAAATTAGTTTTTCAAGCAAGAGGACTCGGATTACTCTGTGCATTTGATATGCCCAATCCGGATGTAAGAAAAAAATTCTTAACCCAACTTTATAAGAACAAAATGATTATGCTTGGCTGCGGTGTAAGTACGGTTCGGTTTAGGACACCTCTAAATGTTACGAGAGAGGAAATAGATAAAGGTATTTCAATTATCAGGGAGACTTTAAATTCTCTATAATAAATAAAATGCAGAGCCCATAAATAAATGTTCAATTCTGAACTCTGCATTCTTCACTCTTCGTTCCAATTATATTATCTTGCATAAAAAAAATTGAACATGGGCAAACTATACGTCGTTGCAACTCCGATCGGTAATCTTTCCGATATTACATTCCGTGCGATTGAAACACTGAAATCAGTTGATCTGATAATCTGCGAAGATACTCGCGTTACGAAAATTCTTTTAGACCATTATAGTATTAGTAAACCGTTGTTTGTCATTAATGCACAGAATGAAACGAGAAAGATTCCGGAGTTAATAAATAAAATAAGAAGTGGATTGAATTGTGCGTTTGTATCTGATGCCGGAACGCCATCAATTTCTGACCCCGGAACACGCGTTGTAAACGCAGCAATTAAAGATGGAATTGAAGTGATTGGTATTCCCGGTCCAAGTGCTGTAACTCTTGCACTAAGTATAAGCGGACTACCAACTGATGCTTTTGTGTTTGAGGGTTTCCTGCCCCAGAAGAAGGGTCGACAGACAAAATTAAAGGAATTGGCTGTAGAAGAAAGAACAATTGTATTGTATGAATCTACTTACCGTATTGAAAAGTTTTTGAATGAATTAAATGAATATTTTCCGGAAAGACAAATTGCAGTGTGTAGAGAATTAACAAAGAAATTTGAAGAAGTCTGGCGTGGAACTGCTTCGGAAATATTATCAGATTTTAGTAATAAAGTAACCAAAGGCGAATTTGTTGTGGTAATAGCTCCAATAAATTTTAAAATGTAGGGACAGAATAAATCCCGGCTAAAATAAAAGTATATGTCAATATTCAAAAATACATTCCGTATAGAATCAGCCAGATTGAAAGGATGGGATTATTCCACTCCATGGTGGTATTATGTTACAATAAACACACAACATCATATTGAATATTTTGGAACAATTGTAGATGGCAAAATGGTTTTGAATGAATTGGGTATAATTGCCAATAAAGAATGGTTAAAAACAAAAGAATTAAGAAAAAATGTTGATTTGGATTATTATGTTGTTATGCCAAATCATATTCACGGGATAATAATAATTAATGGATCAGAAGTAGAGACGCACCGTGTGCGTCTCGAAAACAAAAATGATTTTGTAGGAGACGCATTCGACGCGTCTTTACGTATTGTTAGAAATTGTTTGAGTGATATTATTCGTTGATTTAAACCCTCTGTGACTAAACAGATTCACCAGAATGGTTTCATCAGTTTTGCCTGGCAACCACGTTTTTACGACAGAATTATTCGAAATGAAAAGGAGCTATTTCAAATAAGAAAATACATCGAACAAAATCCTTTAAAATGGGAAATCGAAAAAAATAATCCAGAAAATATTTTAAAATTATAAAATATTTGAAGTTTCTTTTGAATTTTTAGAATACATGAGTAGCAGTTTAAAACATATGAAGAGAATTCAACTTCTCACATTAATGTTAGGTCCCGGATAAAGAACAAATCGTCAGAAAATTATTCTGCATCGTATTGAATTAACGAATGAACTTCATAATTCTTCAACTTCTCCCTTCCATTAAGAAAGTTCAGTTCAATAAGAAATGAAATTTGTGCAACTTTACCACCTAATTTCTCAACCAGCTTAATAGCAGCTTCCATCGTGCCACCGGTAGCTAACAGGTCATCATGGAGCAGCACAATATCTCCCGGAATAATAGCATCTTTATGTATCTCGATAGAATCAGTTCCATACTCAAGCGAGTAGGATTCGGATATTACTTCTGCTGGTAATTTACCCGGTTTACGTATTGGGACAAATCCAGCTTTCAATTTTTCAGCTAACAATCCTCCCAAAATAAATCCACGAGATTCGATTCCAGCTACTTTTGTTATCTTCTTATTTTTAGCAAGGTTATAAAGTTCTTCTGCTGCATAAGAAAGTGCTTCCGGATTTTTAAGTAGCGTTGTAATATCCTTGAAGATAATACTTTTTTTGGGAAAATCCGGTACATCCCGGATGGTATTTTTAAGATCCATAATTACTCCGAGTAATCCTTTTCTATTAATTTATGGTTGTGCAATTCATTCAAATATTTTAATAAAATTTCTTCGATGGGAGCATAATGCAGCTGCTTATATAATTCGATTCTTACTTCTTTGGATTTAGGTAATCCTTTTAAGTAGCCGGCATAGTATTTTCTAAATGGTAAAATAGCAGCCCGCTCATCCTTAATTTCCAGAGAGTATTTAAGATGACGTAAACAGGTGTTTATTCTCTCATCTATAGAGACTTCTTCAAATGGACTGCCCTTCAATAATTCTTTAGCTTCTCTAAAGATCCATGGATGTTCAATAGCTCCTCGCGCAATCATTACTGCGTCAGCCTTAGTTTCATTGAATGCTCTAACAACATCAGTAGCAGTAAATACTCCTCCGTTAAGTGCTACAGGAATATTTATTACTTCTTTTACTTTAGGAATCCACGACCAATCGGCTTCCCCGCTATGTCCCTGAACTTTTGTACGACAGTGTAAAGTTAGAGAAGCAGCGCCAGAGTCCTCAATTCTTTTAGCAACATCTAAAATATTGATGGAATTATTATCCCATCCAATTCTCGTTTTAACTGTTACCGGAATTTTCACTGCTTTAACAATACTCTCAACCATTGTTTGCATGTAACATGGATCTTTCAATAAACCGGCACCTGCCCCACGACCTGCAATTTTTTTAACCCAGCATCCGGCGTTTATATCAATGATTTCAGGACTTTTCTCTTCAGCAATTTTTGCAGCTTGAATCATTGGCTCGAGATTACCACCATAAATCTGGATGCCAACAGGTCGTTCCTCATCAGTAATTTCAAGTTTCTTTTCGGTTTTTTTATTTGCTCTTATTAGTCCATCGGAATTTACGAACTCTGTATAAACTACATCCGCACCAAACTCTTTACAGATTTTTCTGAATGCAATATCTGTAACATCCTCCATTGGAGCCAATAATAATGCATTGTTTAATTCTATTTTACCGACTTTAAACATTCTTCGCCTCAATTAATCTTTTTTCGTTTAGCAAGAAGAATGCAAGCAGAAATGTAATAAATGTGAAAACAGCTCCTGTTAAAAACGGGAATTGATAACCAAAAAAATCATAAGCAAATCCTCCCCAGAGAGGTCCAAGTACTCTTGCAAAAGCAGAAAATGACTGATTAATTCCAAGAATAGAACCTTGTTCGTGCTCAGGTGAATAACTGGATATCATGCTTAATATCGTTGGTTGAAGTATTCCTGTTCCGATAGATAGAATAGAAATTACTATTGCAACGCCTAAAAAATTATATCCATATGGTAAAAACCCAAGTCCTATCATCATAAAAAATGAACCGGCTAATACTAAATTTCTACTACTGAATTTATTTGAGAGAAGCCGCATCAATCCGCCTTGAATTAAAGCTCCAATTATTCCGGAAATTCCGAATAACATTCCTGTCTGCTGATCAGTAAAATGATAAACCTTATATCCAAGAATTGCGAATGTACCGTAGATGTTTGCCATCGAAAAAATAATTATGAAGAAAAGTATTATCAGAAATCCTATACTTGGATGAGCAATTACTTTCTTGGTATAACTTAAATCGAATAATCTGATTTCAAATTTAGTATCACTTTTTTTATTTAGATTTGATTCCGGAAGCATAAACAGAGCAAAAATAAATGCCATCATTGTAAAAGCAGCACTTCCATAACCCGCAACGTGATAACCATACTTTGAAAGTAATGCACCAATCAATGGTCCGAATACAAAACCAAGGCCGAATGCTGCACCAATAATTCCCATCCCTTTACTGCGTTCTTCTTTAGAAGTAATATCAGCAATATATGCCTGGGCAACGCCAATGTTACTGCCGCCAAACCCAGCCAACATACGGGATAAAAATAAAATCAGAAATGAATTGGAATAACTGAACATCAGATATGATAAAGCTGTTAATAATTGTGTTGCTAAGATTACAGGTCTTCTACCAATCCTATCAGATAATCTTCCAAGAATTGGATTAAAGAAAAATTGTATTAATGAATAAATTGCAACTATAGCTCCAATTCCAAAATCTGAGATATTAAGATTTTTGCTTGCAAAGGTTGGGAGAATCGGAATTAAAATTCCAAAGCCCATTAAGTCGATAAAGACGGTAATAAATATAATGCTTAGAGAAGCTTTATTTTTCATTAAATGATTTCTTTCGTGTGCGCAAAGATATGAAAATCAGATTCATTTTTTGAATAGAATTTCCATCGTATCATTATAACTTTCTAACAACTTTTCTATATCCTCTTTACCAAGATATTCTGGTATCAGCGCTAATGCAGTCGTGTCAGATGGAAGTATAACAAATTGATTTTTATTATCAATCCTTCCCTTAAATACCCATGTCGGAATTGCTTTAACTTCACTCACCCATGTTGAACCGTTAGCAGTATTATGTTTAATCTCAAGATTCAGAATTACGCCCGCATCAGAATATCGCCATCGCTGGTTCGAAATAAAATTACCCAATGAATAAGCAACGAATCCTTTTTTAAGTTTTCCATTTGATTTTTCTATGAAACGTACCGGTTGAATAACATGTGGATGGCTTCCTATAATTATATCTGCACCGTAATTAAATGTCTTACTTACAATCTCTTCCTGATACTTTGACGGCAATCGGGAATATTCATCACCAAAATGATAGTAAACTAAAATCAGGTCAACATTCTTTTTGGTCATTGCAGTTACATCTTTTTTTATAATGCTAGTATCGATAACATTCACTAAATATTTTTTTGATTTAGGTAAGAAATTTCCGTTCAATCCATATGTATAGCTAAGGATACCAAGTTTCAAACCATTTTTCTCAACTACCAACAAAGAAACTCTTGAATGTTGAGATAGGTAGGTACCGCTATTAATGAGGTTCCTGTTCTCTATTTGCCTAATGGTTCTTTCAACTCCCTTTGCTCCTCTATCCAGACTATGATTGTTGGATGTGAATAAAATATCGAATCCGGAAAATTTAAGTGCATCTAATAATTCTTCTGGTGAATTAAATAATGGGTAGCCAGTATATTTTTCTGATTTGCCGGCTATAACTGTTTCGAGATTACCAAATGTTAGGTCGGAATCTGACAAATATTGTTGGACCATTTTAAATGTTGGAAGAAAGTTGAAGCTGTCACTGCCAATTTTTGCATACTCAATCTGTGGAGTGTGACACATAATATCGCCAACAAAACTCAATTTAACAGTAATTGTAGAATCTTCGTTTTTAGAATAAGAAATTTCAGAAGGTTCTTTTTGAGAACCCTGAATAAATAATAAAAGTAAGAGGGATAAAAAAAATTTGCAGATTGATTTCATAGATTATAAAAAAAGCTGGATTAATAATTAACCCAGCTTTTCAAAAGTTAGCAACTAGATTAATTGGAAGGTTTATCACCCTTTCTTTGTGCTTTAACTTCCTGGATTTCATTTCTCATATCCTGAGCCAGTCTTTTTAATTCGCTAAGACCTTTTCTTAAACGTGTTCCGGCTGCAGATTGACCTTTTTCGTAAAACTTTGTTACATCAACTTCAAGAGTTTTTAAGAATTCAATCAGATTATTGTATTTCTGCATAGGTACCTCCTTTTAGGTTGTGATAAGAAATTAATTAGTAATTGTATTTTCGAGTACTATTTCTGCAATATCCTTTACTAAAACTTGTTCTGATTTTTCCAGCGATTTTAACCCATCCGACATCATTGTCATACAAAACGGACATGCTGAAGCGATTGTATCAGCTTGTGTTCTTACAGCTTCTTCAGTTCTATTTATATTAATTCTGGTTCCTTCTGTTTCTTCCAAAAACATTCTTCCACCACCAGCACCGCAACAAAATCCTTTATCTTTATTTCTTTCCATTTCAACTAATTCAACACCATTAAGCTTCTTCAGTGGTAATCTTGGTTCATTGTAAATGTTGTTATATCTGCCTAAATAACAAGAATCATGAAAAGTTATCTTGGATTTTTCAACTTCAGATCTAAGCTTAATCTTACCTTCACTCACTAAATTCGAAATTAATTCAGAATGATGTATCACCTCATAATTTCCGCCAAATTGCGGAAATTCATTTTTTAGTGAATTATAGCAATGAGGACAGCCAGTAACTATTTTCTTAACTCCATAATTATTTAGTGTTTCTACATTTTCCTGCATAAGCATCTGTGCTAAATACTCATTGCCAAGCCTACGAGCAGTATCACCATTGCATTTTTCTTCATTTCCAAGGATTCTAAAATCAATATTGGCAATTTGCATCAATGTAGCAATCGATTTTGTTACTTTTTGATACCGGGCATCAAATGATCCGGCACAACCAACCCAGAATAAATACTCCCCTTCACTATCTTCTGCCAATGTTTTAATTCCCATTCCCTCAGCCCAATTAGCCCTATCCTGCGAATTAAACGCCCATGGAGTAAAGTTAGTCTCAATATTCTTAAACACTGCGTTTAGTTCGGGTGGAAAATTTGATTCCATCAAAACTAAATTTCTGCGCATATCTACGATAGAATCAACATGTTCAATTGTAACCGGGCATTCATAAACACAAGCATTACATGTAGTACAAGCCCATAATTCTTCATCTGTTATGTAATCGTGAACTAAAGTTTGAGAAAGTATAGAATTTTCCTGTACACCTTCAATTACTAATGGAGCTTTATCTTCAGTTCGTCTTCTAATATCAACAATAATTTTCCTTGGTGATAGAGCTTTACCGGTATTGGCAGCCGGACAAACTGAAGTACAACGTCCGCATTCAGTACATGCAAATCCATCCAGAATCTGTTTCCAGGATAAATGTTCAAAATCGGCAGCCCCGTATTGCGAGACATTTTCATCTTCCAGATTTATTTTCTTAAGCGAGTATTTTTCTTTCCCAAGTTTATTGAAATAAACATTTGGTATTGAAGTTACTACATGAAAATGTTTTGAGTATGGAAGAAAATTCAAAAATCCAATTACAAAAAGAATATGTGCCCACCAGAATATCTCATAAAATAGATTCGCATTACTACTTGTTTCTGTATAGAAAAGAGAACTTAAATAAATTGAAATCGGCCGGACTTCATATTCGGTTAAAATAAAATTATTGTTTGCAATGTGTGAAATGTTTTGACCGAACATAGAAAGAACAACACCAAGAATTAGCAATAGTATTACTGCGGCATCTAAGTTTCCTTCTTTGCCAACATCAAGTCTATCTACTTTCTGAATAAATCTTCTATAAAGCGCAAAAAGAACAGATATTATTACGAAAATTCCAACAACATCCTGTATAATTGTTATAGCTGAAAAGAATGTACCAAGAAATTCAAGTGAAAACGGTGAATAAAATCCCTGTATAATCGATTCTATTACGGCAAATAGGAAAAGAATAAAACCCCAGAAGATTAAAAAGTGAATAATTCCAGCAACGGGATCGCGCAACAACTTAGATTGACCAAAAGCAATTTTTAATACGTTTTTAATTCTTTGGAATGGGTTATCAAATCGGTTTTCCTTTTGACCTAAAAGGATATAAGCAAGGATTCTTCTTATGTTGAAAAAGAAGAATCCAATTGCTGCAATAAAAACAATTACAAATGCTATATTTTTTATTGTCATCAGGTAATTTTCTTTTAACTAGTTAGGCAGCCGTGGATATTTTTTAGAGAATGCCTTATAAATACTAACCGCAGCAGATATTTTAATTACATCCCAAATCGAAAATATTATTGCACCGCTGAACAAAGCTTTATTCAAATCTCCATTCAGAAAGATCGATAGGAATAATGAACCTGATACAAGAATTATGAACGCACCTGTTATCATTGATAAGATCATCATCCAGTTTGTAGATTTCTTTTCAATTAAATAACCAACTATATATGCAGCAATCGGAAAAGCCATCAAATACCCGCCGGTTGGACCAATTAACCTTGCAAATCCAAAACTGTATTCAGCAAATACGGGCAACCCGATTGTTCCCGCTGCAAGGTAAATAACCTGGCTTATCATACCATTTCGCGAACCAAGAAATGCGCCGGAAAGTAATACTATCATAGTTTGTAATGTAAACGGAACCGGCTGAACCGGAATTACAACCTGTGCACCTAAAAATGTTAATACAGAAAATGATAAGATCCAGAAAAGTTGAGATTCTTTTAATTTGCTAAAAATTGCAATAAGTGAGATTGACTTTGCATTTTGTTTTACTGACATATATTCCTCGTTATAATGTTAAATTTCTTTCGAAAAAAATGGCTGTTTTATTAAGCAATTTTTCAAATTTTTCACTCGTTCCGTTAAACGGATGAGTAATATCAAATGTATGTCCTGTCCCAAAAATCTTATAAAACTCAGTTTTCGATTTATCTGCCCAGGAATAGATTTGCTCTGCTTCATTAATTGGAACTGCTAAATCCTGATCACCATGAGCAATTAATAAAGGACAATTTAAATTTCTTACAGATTTTTCTAAATTCAAAGTGTCGGATGAATTTTTTTCAATATCTTCAAGTAATGTAACGTTCAACCTCATTAGTTGATTAGTTCGGGTATTAAGAACTTCAAAATATCCTTTCTTTTTCCATTCCGATTTTTGTCGTTCTGAATATCGATCAAGTTTAGAAATTGAAGCCCATAATGCAACTGAGCTAACATCATTTCTTTTGCTAACCGTTAATAATGTTACTGCTCCTCCCCTACTATGTCCTAAAATACCAATTTTACCTTTAATTTCTAAATCAAACGAACCATTTTTCATTAAATCAATTATATCACCCAGTTCAGATACTTCTAATGAGATCGTATTATTCGCAAACTTATCAAGTTCTGTAAATTCAGTTTTATTATTGCCAAAACCGTTATGGGAAAAATTAAATGAAACAACGAAAAATCCTCTATCAGAAAAATATTTCGATAAATACGGTCCAAATCCCCAGTCTTTAAATCCCTTAAATCCATGAACGAAAATTATTGCGTTTGAAGGAGATAATTTTTCGTTTAAGTAAGTAGAGATTTGAAGTTGATTCCCTTTCGAAGTAGTTAGATTGAATTCTCTTATCATTCTAATCGAAATATGGCTATTATGAGCTCTAAAGTCAAGATTTCAAATAAGACGATGTAAAAACCTTGTATGCGATTTTGTGCCTGAATAATCAAATTCCTTTTAAGAACTAATTTAGTTAATTTAGCCGTTGGTTACATTACAATTTATTCAACAGGATTTTTGTTTATTGTCAGGGGAAAATACAGATGGCAAAAATTTTGGTAATTCCTTCTATCGATATTCAGAATGGTAAGACTGTTCGTGTAGTTCAGGGAATTCCTGAATTAGGATTTAAAGAATATGGAAGTGATCCGGTAGAAATGGCAATGATCTGGAGAGCTGAAAACGCTAAGTGTATTCATGTTGTAGATTTTGATGCATCTCATTTCCACACAAAACAAAATTTTGATATAATAAGAAAAATCTGTGAATCCGTTATTATTCCGGTTGAACTTGGTGGCGGAATAAGAACCTATGATGACGCAAAAGAATTATTTGAACTTGGTATTTCAAGAATTGTGATAGGAACTTTAGCGTTTGAAAAACCAAGAGAGTTTATCAGAATTCTTGATGAATTTACTCCCAATAAAGTAGTTGCTGCAATCGATGTTATTGATAACGAAGTAGTAACAAGAGGTAGACAACAAAGAACTCACCTTAGACCTGTTGATTATGCCAAGTTTCTGAAATCTGTTGGAACTGAAAGGATGATAATTACCGATGTAAAAACAAACGGTATGCTATCTGGACCTAATATTGAATTGACAAAAGAGATAGCAAATGTTACTGAAAGAAAAATAACCCATTCCGGTGGAATAGGAGGATTTGAAGATTTAATGATGCTTCAGAAAGAAGCCGGTGATGTTGTCGATTCGGTAATCATCGGAAGAGCATTATACGAGAATAAATTCCCCTGTCAAAAAATCTGGCGCGTTGCAGAATCAGGTATATTTAATTGAGAGGTAAACATGAATAATGACTACAAATCAGTGAAAAGCAGCTTCTGGTCGAACCTATTCAAAACGCCTACGAAGAAAGATCAACTTGAAGATATTATGCTATCGATGGCGCCGTTCAAAAACCTGGATCAGAAATATTTTAAAATCTTATTTAAGTTAATACACAACAGAGTTTACTCTCCTAATGAATATATTTTTATGCAGAATGATCCCGGTATTGGACTATATTTAATTCTGAAAGGCGAAGTACTAATAACTTATGAAACTGAAGATGGAGAGAGATTTGATTTAGCAAATCTTTCGAATGGAGATTTTTTTGGCGAACTTGCATTATTAGATGAAGATAAACGTTCTGCTTCTGCAATTGCCATGAAGGAATCTCAACTTGCTGTAATTTTTAAACCAGATCTTGATGAATTTATTGATGCACACCCAAAAGAAGGGATTAAAATTCTAAGAGGAATTTCGCAAATACTTGCAACCCGTTTACGGAATATTAATATGGATTATATAACCCTTTACAATAAAATTAGAAATAAATAAAAAGGAGGATTTATGAAACTGATTAAAAATATCCTCGTACCCATCGACTTTTCGGATTATTCTAAAAACGCATTACGTTATGCTGTTCAATTTGCTAAAAACTTCCAGGCAAAAATGTATTTGATTTATGTTGTAGAACCAATGATTTATCCAGCTGATTTTAGTATGGGTCAGGTTGCTATTCCTTCTATGGATGCTGATTTGCAAAATCGTGCTGAAGAGGAATTAAAAAATCTGGCAAACAATTTTGTTGACTCCTCTCTGGAGTTGGAAACTTTAATTAAAACGGGTAAACCATTTGTGGAAATTAATGAGACTGCTAAAGAGATAGATGCTGATTTAATTATAATGGCTACACATGGTCATACCGGAGTTGAACATTTATTATTCGGTAGCACTGCCGAGAAGGTTGTTAGAAAAGCTCCATGCCCGGTTCTAACATTACGTGAACCAATAAAAGGATTTTCATTTAGTAATAAATCAAAATGATTCATGAAAAAATTGTCTGAAAAGCGATTAACAAATATTTTGAAAGATAAAACTTCCGGTAGTAGTGAGATTCTTATTGAATTTCATAATCATTTAAAAAAGGAACAAAAATTATTTTTTTTAGTTCCTGAATTAATTGCAATTACAAAAAAACAGTTTGTCTCCTTTCAGAATATTCAAGTATATCTTGATGAAATGGAAAAATCATTACATCGGGAGAAAAATTTAGTCCCCTTTTTTACCAGGTACGATTCGATCTTTCAAAACAACTTGATAGAATTACTTAATAATGCTAAAAAAATTCTGGGTCAGTATTCTACATTTCTTACTTTATCCAATAGCAAAACGGTATTAGAAGTCTTACAAGGAATCAATTCTCCGAAAAGAAAAATAAAGATCTATGTGGCCGAATCGAGACCAAAATTTGAAGGACGAATTTTAGCAAAACGACTTATAAATGTTAAAATTGCAACTCAATTAATTACCGAGGCAATGATTCCAGAATTTCTAATTAAATCTGATGCAGCAATTATTGGAGCTGATATTATTCTTAAAAATGGAGATATAGTAAATAAAATTGGAAGCCGATCTCTAGCAATACTCTGCAAAGAACTAAAAAAGCCATTTTATGTAATTGCTGATAAAAAGAAGTTTTCTAACCGAAATAGTTTTAAGCAAAAAGAAATGCCGCCAGCTGAAATATGGCGGCATCATCCAGATAAAATTATTGTTCAGAATTTCTACTTTGAAAGAGTAAACAGAGAATTAATAACCCGAATTATTTCTGATTAGCTTTTTCGAGTTCCATTATTGATTGCTGAGCAATTAAAGCAATATCGGTATTCGGATATTTCTTGGCTAATCCCTGCCAAATTGATTTTGCCTTTGCATTATCACCACGCGATGCTGCAATTGCACCCAAATTGTAAGTCCCGATCTGGTGATCTTTATTGATTTTCAAAATATCATTTGTATATTTTTCTGCTTTATCAAGGTTGCCGTTGTTAAAGTATAAAAACGTCAACTCCAGAAGTACATCAATTCTATCCGGACCTTTTTTAATTATCTTTTCATACAATTCAATCGATTTTTCTGTTTGATGTGCGAACTTAAGCATTTCGGCATATTCTTTTATTTTTAATGTATCATCAGGATTCTTTTCATAACTTAATTTTAGCTCTTCCAATTTTTTTCTTGCATCTTCCATTACATTCATTCCGGAGGGCATTTCACCATCATTTCCCATACCTTTATGGATTTCATCGTCCGGTATTTTATTAGTTGTCTTATCATTTGAACTGGATGAAGATATATTGGTAAAAACAATTACACCAATTATAAAAGAAGCAAAAAGAATTATATAGATATATAAAGGTTTTATTTTCATAATAACTCCAAATTTTAGGGAGTAAAGTTATAAATTTTTTCCACTATTCACATTATTTGCAGCCGATTTTTGAACTTATTTACAATCCTTATCGTTAGAATAGTAAATCAAATAGGGATAACCATGAATAACTCAATAGCAAATTCGAGTCTGGATCAAAAGAAAATTTACCTTGAATTTGAATTGGAAGCATTACCCCATCTCAATGCTCTTCAATCATATGCTTTGAAATTAACAAATGATCCGGAAGATGCAGATGATTTAGTCCAGGATACAATGTTAAAAGCATATCGTTTTTTCGATAAATTTGAAAAAGGCACAAATTGTAAAGCATGGTTATTTCAAATAATGAAAAATTCGTTTATAAATAGAAACATCTGAAAAATTCGCATTTAGTTTTGAGTAGACTAAATTTTGTTGTTTTTTTATAAAAGAACGTTCATTGATAGAATGACGATGTTTTAATGAATGTTGATTTTAGTAATCATCACCT
>Ga0207951_100795_pt1 | contig 13651 bp, 13 predicted proteins | sample Subbio12Aug_8Bad_FD_184830 | JGI IMG/M metagenome (GOLD analysis project Ga0207951, IMG submission 184830) | Serpentinite rock and fluid subsurface biosphere microbial communities from McLaughlin Reserve, California, USA - CR12Aug_8Bad (SPAdes) | ecosystem: Environmental > Terrestrial > Deep... | reverse complement strand
GGTCCTCGACGCCTCGGTCGGGGGGCTGGTCTACGCCGCCGTGGCCCTGACCCTGAACGCAGCCGGCGTGCGCGATGTCGCCGTGCGCCTGCTGAACGATCTTCGCACCCGGAGGGCGACGGCATGAGCGGACGGGCCAAGGTCACCAACAACACCGCCTGGAAGGCCACAAGGCCGGCCGTCTCGGTGCTGATCCCCTTCCTGCGCGACGATCCCGCCGAGCTGCTGGCCCTGCTCGATGAGGAGGCCGCCTCGGTCGACGGCGCGGTCGAGATCGTCATCCTGGACGACGGCACCCGCGACGCGGATCTGACGGCGCGTCTCACCCGCCAGATCAAGGCCATGGCCCTGCCCACCCGGCTGATCACCCTCCCGGCCAATGAAGGCCGCTCGGTCGGGCGCAACCGGCTGGCCTCGGCGGCGCGCGGCGGCAGCCTGCTTTTCCTCGACAGCGACATGCGTCCGGACCACCGGCGCTTCCTGCGTGATTGGGCCGATCTGGCCGCGCGCGAAGACCCTGCAGTGGCCTTCGGCGGCTTTTCCCTGCTGCAGGCGCCGGACGACGCCCGCTTCGCCGTCCACCGCGCCATGGCCGCAAAATCCGAGTGCGTGCCGTATACCGAACGCGCCAGACAACCGGAAAAATACGTCTACACCTCCAATCTGCTGGTGCGCCGCGACGTGTTCGAGGCCGAGGCCTTCGATCCCGGCTTCACCGGCTGGGGCTGGGAAGACGTGGAATGGGCCATGCGGGTGTCGCGCCGGTTCCGCGTCGTCCATCTCGACAATCCCGCCACCCATATGGGTCTGGACACGGTCGACGCCCTGGCGCGCAAATACGAACAGTCGGCGCCCAATTTCGCCCGCATGGTCAGCCGCCATCCCGCGATCGTCGCCGCCTACCCCAGCTACAAGGCGGCGAAGCTGCTGAAGCGCCTGCCCGCTCTGCCGGGCCTGCGGCGGATCATGCGGCGCGGGGCCGATACGGCCTGGCTGCCGGTCGCGGCGCGGGCCTTCTCCCTGCGCCTGTACCGCGCCGCCCTCTATGCGGAGGCCGTGTGATGGCCGACGTCGCGGTGATCGTTCCCACCCTGCGACGGCCCGACAGCCTGGCGCGGGCCCTGCGGTCCCTGTTCGCCCAGTCGGGCGTGGCCGACCGGGTATCCGAGCTGGTGGTCGTCGACAATGACCCGTCCGCGTCCGCCGCGGCCACGGTCGACGACCTTCGCGCCCTGTCGCCATGGCCCCTCCTCTATGTCCATGCCGCACGGCCCGGGGTCGCCACCGCCCGCAACGCCGGCCTCGGCGCCACCCGGGCGCCGCTGATCGCCTTCCTCGACGATGACGAGGCGGCCGAAACCGGCTGGCTGGCGGCCCTCCTGCGGGGTCAGGAACAGATCGGCGCAGACGTCGTCTTCGGCCCGATCACGGGTCGCGCGCCCGAGGCCGAACCTTGGCTCACGCCCCACCTCGAGCGGTTCTTCGGTCGCGAAGGACCGGAACGGACCCAGATGATCGACAAGCCGTTCGGCTGCGGCAACTCCCTGATGGTCCGTCGTACCGCCCTGCCGGGCGACGCCCCGTTCGACACCCGCGCCGATCAAGCCGGCGGCGAGGACGACGCCCTGTTCGCGGCGTTGTCGGCCCGCGGCGGCCGCTTCGGCTGGGTCAGGGACGCCCGGGTCGAGGAGTTCGCCCCGGCCCATCGCGCCACGCTGAACTACGTCCTCGCCCGCGCCTTCGCCTATGGCCAGGGCCCCAGCCAGACGGCCGCAGCGGCGAAGGATTGGCCCGGCCTGGCGCGCTGGATGGTCATCGGCGCGGCCCAGACCGCCGTCTGGGGCGCGGCGTCGGCGGCCCTGACCCTCATCGCCAGCCCGAAGAGGGCGGAAATGTACGACCGCACCGCGCGTGGCATTGGAAAACTGTTCTGGATGAAGGGGTTCGAACCCCATTTCTACGGTCAGCGGGAACTGGCCCGGCTGGAGGCGGCCAAGGCCTAGCCGGTCAGCCGCCGCAGAAAGGCCGGCGGATTCCAGGTCGAGCGATTGACGACCACGCCTGCGATCCTGCCGCCGACCGCCTCGATCTCGTCACGCAGCATGAGCGGCTCGTTGGCCGCCCCGCTCTCGGCCACCACCAGCACGGTCGCGTCCACAAACGGCGCAAGGGTGATGGCCATGTCGTTGCGATCGGCGGCGGGCGTGTCGATCACCACCGTATCGGCGTGTTGGCGCAGGGCGTCCCAATAGCGGGCGTCGCTGACCGCCTCGGCCCTCTGGCCCGAGCGCAGATGCTCGGCCGCGAACCGCGTGACCCACAGCCGACCGCCCAGGCAGGGCCGCGCCGTCATCAGCCGGGCCGGATGCACGGGCTTGCCGGCCCGGTCCATCATGCGCGGTGTGACGGCGAAGAAGATCGAGCCGTCCGGGGTGGCGATGGCCGCCTTGCCGAGTGCACCAAAGCGATCGGGCTCGGCCGCGACGGCCTCGGACTGTCCCTGCTGGGCGAGGTCGGCGTCGATCAGCCAGACAGGCCGGCGGGCCCGGACGGCGGCGAGACGGGCGTATTCCCGGGCGACGGTCGAAACCCCATCCCCCGACGTCGCCGCGGCGATCTGGATCACCCGGCCACGATGACCGGGCGCCGGACCCAGCGCCGCCCAGAGGGCGGCCATTTCGGATGTCAGGTCCACCATCGAATCGCTATGCGCCCGGCTACAGGGTCCCAGACTACCATGCCGCCGGGGTTCGGGCGGCGCTCATCGGGCCGTCTTCATCGGGGCCACGGCCAGAACCGGCAGGTCGAGGGTCCGTCCGGCCGAGGCCGGCGTCGTATAGCCACGGCGGGTGAACACCCGGAGCAGGCCGATGCACAGGGCCGTGAAGCCGGCGAACAGGAAGACGACCACAAGCAGGGGGGCCTTCAGGCTGGCGCCGCGGGTCGGGGCCTCGGCGCGTTCGATGACACTGACGTTGTCCGCCCCGGCGGCGACCAGGGCGCTGTCGGCGCGGGCGGCGCTCTCCCGCTGCTGGAAGTCGCGCACGAGGGTGGTCAGCACCTCGCGATTGCCGGCGAGATTGGCGTTGGCCGATTCCAGCCGGGTGAGTTCGGCCTGCCGCGCCCGCAACTGGCTCAGCTGGGCCTCGGCCACCGCCAGCCGGGCGGCCAGACCGTCGCGATCGGCCGCGGCCGTGATCCGCGTCGTTTCGATCTCGGTGAAGATGGTGCTGGGTCCGGTGCGCACCTCTTTCGGCCCGACCGTGGTTCCGGTGGCGACATAGGCCTGCAGGTCGGCGATCTGCTGGTCGATGTCCCGCACCGGCTGGGCCTCGGGCGTATAGCGCGACAACAGCGCCTCGCGCTGGGTCCGCAGCGTCAGGATCTGGTCCTGGGCCGAGATGTTCAGATCCTGCTGCAGCACTACCTCGGCCGGCTGCCGGGACAGCTGGGCCTCCAGCGTGGCCAGTCGCCGGCTGGCCTGGTTCAGCTGCGCCCGCAGCGACAGGGCCTCGGCATAGGTGGTCTGATAGGTGGCGGCCAGGGTCGCCTTGGCGGTGGCGAAATCGCCGAGGTCATTGGAGGCGAGGAAGGCGTTGTAGGCCTCGTCGGCGGCGCTGAGATCATCCTCGAACGCGGCGCGCTGGGCCGCATAGGCGGGGGTCGCCCCGGCGCCGAACACCTGCCGGCGCTGGACCAGATACTGATCCACCACGGCGTTCAGCACCTGCGCCGCGCGGACCGGATCGTCCGATTCATAGGACACCGAAATAATGGCGCTGCCCGGCGTCACGCCGACGCCCAGACCGGCGTCGAGCGCCTTCAGCGCCGCGGTGTCCTTTTCGGCCGGCGTGCCTCTCGCCGCGGGACCGAGGACAGTATCGGCGCCGACGACGCGAACGGCGCGACGCTTGACCTCGAGACTGCCGAGAATGGCCGCTTCCGCCTGGGCCACCGCATCGGCCTCCAGCGGCTGGCTGCGCTCGGTCGGGCCGACGCGCGGCTGATACACATATTCCGAACCGGCGCCGGCGTAGACGCTGGCCGTGGCGGTATAGGATTTCTTCAGCGTCAGAACGACCGCCGTACCGATGGCGAACACCACCAGAAAAATCACGATCATCAGCAGGAGTTCGCGGAACAGCAGGCCGACGACATCGAAGAAGCCGTAGCGCGGGCGGACTGTCGTGTAGGCCGACGTGCGCATGGTGGCGGGCTGATTCCATCGTACTGAACTGCTGCCGTCAGCCTTGGGGCAGCTGCGTTAACCACTGGTTACCCATAAGCGCCGAACCTGCCCTCGACGCTGTTTCGCGGAGTGAGTCCCCATGTCCCTCGACCGTCGCCTGTTGCTGCTCGGCCTCATTGGGGCCGGGACGATGGTCAGCGGCTGCGGCGGCGTTTCGGGCCTCGGCATGCCGGGCCTGGGCGGCGGCGACTACAGCGCCCGTATGCCGCGTCCGCAGGCCTCGGGCGACGTGGGGCGGGTGCAGCCCGTCGGCCGCACGTCCTTTCCCGAGATCGGCTTCGCCGACTGGAGCGAGGCGGAGCCGGAATATGTGCTGTATCCCGGTGACGAGATCGAGATCGCGACGCCCACGGCTGTCGAACTGACCCGCACCCAGAGAATCGGCCCGGACGGCCGCATCTCCCTGCCGCTGGTCGGTCAGATCATGGCCGCGGACCGCACCATCGCCGAGGTCGAGCGTGACGCCTCCGACGCCTTCGCCAGCCAGCTGCGCCGGCCCGTCGTGGAGGTGACGCTGAAAACCGCCGGGCCGATCCGGGTCTGGGTCGGCGGCGAGGTCCGCACGCCCGGCATGATCGAACTGAACGGCGATCTCGACGCTTATCAGGCCGTGATCCAGGCCGGCGACTTCTTGCCGACCGCCAGACAGGGCGAGGTGGCGCTGATCCGGCGCGGTCCCGGCGGCGTGCGCATGATGCGGGCGGTGGACCTGCGGCCCCGGCGCGGTGAGGTCATAGCCCTGCGCCGCGGCGACATCATCTTCGTGCCGCGCTCGACCCTGGGCGAGGTGGCGAACTTCGTCACCCTCTTCCGCAACGCCCTCCCGATCGGATTCAGCTATGTGATCGGCGGTCAGTACCAGCAGTTCTGAGCCCCTGCGCCAGGCTCAGCCAATCGTGACGCCGGGCGGCGGCAGACTGTCCGCCGGCACGAAGAAGTCGGGCATCAGCGGCTTGCCGGGCTCGACACTGTAGACGCTGAAATCCCGCACCCCCTGTTCGTACAGGAAGCTGTCGTCGATCAGGAACTGGCCGGTCAGGCTTCGGGCGTCCTGGGTGAAGATGGCATGGGCGGCGTCCGCCATGATGTCCGGCGTCCGGCAATGGGCCAGCCCCGCCTTGCCGGTCAGGGCGAATTCGATGGCGGCGGTGGCGATGCCGGTGCGGGGCCACAGGGCGTTGCAGGCGATGCCCTCGCCCCGGAACTCCTCCGCCATGCCCAGCATGGCCAGGCTCATGCTGTATTTGGCCATGGTGTAGGCGACATGCGGTCCGAACCATTTCGGAGACAGGTCCAGCGGGGGCGACAGGGCCAGAATGTGCGGATTCTTCGCCTTCAGCAGATGCGGGATACACGCCCTGGACACCATGAAGGTGCCCCGCGCATTGACCTGGTGCATCAGGTCATAGCGTTTCATGTCCGTGCCGAGGGTTCCGGTCAGCTGGATGGCCGAGGCATTGTTGACGCAGATGTCGATGCCGCCGAAGCGGGCGACCGCGGCCTCAACCGCCGCCTTGACCGAGCCCTCGTCGCGGACGTCGACGACCAGCGGAAGGGCCTGGCCGCCGGCGGCCTCAATCTCGGCGGCGGCGCTATGGATCGTGCCCGGCAGGTGTTTGTGGGCTTCGGACGTCTTGGCGGCGATGACGATATTGGCCCCGTCCCGCGCCGCCCTCAGCCCGATGGCCAGGCCGATCCCGCGGCTCGCGCCGGTGATGAAGAGGGTCTTTCCCTGGAGTGACATTCGGCGGGGCTCCGGCATAGTTGCGATAGAAAACGCGTTAGACCGCAGAAGACACACATCCGCGACAGGAGCGAAAGACCCCATGGCCACATTCGAGATCACCCGGGACGGAGCCGTCGCCCATCTGCGCCTGACCCGGCCGGAGGCCTCCAATGCGCTGGACCTGACCTTCTGGCGCGATTTCGGACCCGCCCTGCAACAGCTGGACGCCGGCGGCGAGGTCCGGGCCCTGGTCATTTCCGGCGATGGCCGGAATTTCTGCGCCGGCATGGACATATCGGTCTTCTCCAGCGGCGCCATCCTGAACACCGACACTCCCGCGGGTCGGCAGGCCTTCCATCAGGCCGCCCGGGAGTTGCAGGACGCCCTGACCTGGATCGAACGGGTGCGGTTCCCGGTGATCGCCGCAGTCCAGGGCGCCTGTGTCGGGGCCGGGCTGGACCTGGTCGCCGCCTGCGATCTGCGGCTGGCGGCCGAGGACGGCTATTTCCGGATCGAGGAGATCAATATCGGCATGATGGCCGATGTCGGCAGTCTCCAGCGGTTGCCGCGTATCCTGCCCGAGGGCGTCGTCCGGGAACTGGCCTATCTGGGCACGTCATTGACGGCCCGGCGCGCCGAGCGGTTGGGTTTCGTGGCCTCGGTCCATCCCGATGCCGACGCCCTGACGGCGGCGGCCCTGGACATGGCCCGGGCCATCGCCGCCAAGGCCCCGCTGGCCATTTCGGGGTCAAAGGCCGCCATCACCTACGCCCGCGACCACTCGGTCGCCGAGGGGCTGGAATGGGCCGCCCTGATGCAGGGATCGATCTGGAACACCGCCGACATCCTCGCCGCCATCCAGGCCCGCGCCACCCGGCAGCCGGCCGTCTTCGCCCCCCTTTCGCCACTGGCGAGCCTCGACCTGAAGCGCGGTTGAGACGCGACCGTCGCGCCTGCGACATAATGGGACTTTGGTTTCGGGCGGCGAAGGGGCCACTTGTGTAACAGGGTTCCACCGCATGCGCGGCGGAAACGCCGCCCGCGAGGAAATCCGACCGTCATGAAAACGCCTCTCATCGCCCTCGCCACGGCCGTCATGGTCTCGGCCTGTTCGACCGTCGGCGTGCGCTCTGGCACGGAGGAGCCGGCCTTCACCGAGGTTGGGCGTGTCGGCGCCGTCGAGATCCGGACCTATGGCGAGCGGATCGCCGCGGAGACAGTCGTGTCCGGCTCCAGCGAGGCGGCGCGGAACCGCGGCTTCCAGCGGCTGGCCGGCTACATCTTCGGGGGCAATACGGACCGCAGCAGCATCGCCATGACGGCGCCCGTAGCCCAAGCGGAATCGGGTGGATCGCGCAGTATCGCCATGACCGCGCCCGTGGCCCAGGCCCCGGCGGACGGCAACCGCTGGACGATCCAGTTCTTCATGCCGTCGGAATATACGCTTGCCACCCTGCCGGTCCCGCGCGACCCGTCCGTCGTGCTGACCGTCGTCCCGGCCGAAACCTATGCGGTGCTGCGCTTCTCAGGACTGGGCTCGGCGCGGAGCGTGGCGGAGAAACAGGCTGAACTGGAAGCCGCCCTGACCGGCAGCCCGTGGGCCAGCGCAGGCGAGCCGGTGGTCTGGTTCTACGATCCGCCCTGGACCGTGCCGCCGCTGCGCCGGAACGAGGTCGCCGTGCGGGTCAGTCGCCGGGGCCGCTGACGCGGGGTCCGGCCAACGATCGATCGTCAGGCCGCGAGCTTGACCACGCCGGAGTCGATCCAGCGGCGGGCGGCCTTCTGGGCCTCGGCGATCTCGTCCTGTTCCATTTCCTGGCTCATCTCGCGGCGGTAGACGCGCGCCTCGATCGAGCCCTTCATGGCCGCCAGGTTGAAGATCATATGGGCCGAGACGCGGTCCATCGGGCAACCGCCCTGACCGCTCGAATACATCATGCCCAGCCGGAACAGATCGTCGCCGCTCATGTCGGCGGTCGGCAGGGGCAGGCCCTGCTCCTGATCGACGTGCGGCGCGGCTTCTTGCGCGTTCATCACCGTATCTCCTCGAACCGGCGCCGTTCTGGCCCCGCCCTCTGAGACGCGATCAAATACCTGCGGTTTGAAGGTAAAGTTAACGGCCCGGACCGTTTGCGGTCTTTTCAGTACATCAGGTCCGAATACTTTCTCCGTGTTCAGACCTCTGAAATAGTTCGGAAATCCCTGAGTCACACCTGCTAACGGGACGTGACCGGAAGGCTTACGAACGGTTACCGCGCCCGCTGGCCGAACAGCACCTTGCGCGCGGCCTCAGCGGCCTTGCCGGAAGCCGCGAGGTTGCGGCGCATCTCGTCGCCGAGGGCCCGACCCGCGATCACGGCCGGCCGCGCCCCCACCCTGGCCATCCAGGCCTCGAGGTTCGGAAACCCGGCCAGGTCCTGGCCCTGATGCTGCGGCAAGATCCACGGCCAGGCGGCCATGTCGGCGATCGAATAGTCGCCAGCCAGATAGTCGCGGTCGGCCAGCCGCCGGTCCATCACGCCATAGAGACGGTGGGTCTCGTCGGTGTAGCGGCGGACGCCATAGGCGATCTGGCGCTGGTCCCTGATGATGGCAGGCGCGTACTGGCGGAAATGGTGGGTCTGACCCGCCATCGGCCCGAGTCCGCCAACCTGCCAGAACAGCCACTGGTCGACCTCGGCCTTGCCGCGCGGGTCCTGAGGATAGAACCGCCCTGACTTCACCGCGAGATACTGCAGGATGGCCCCGGACTCGAAGATCGCCAGCGGCTGGCCGTCCGGGCCGTCCGGATCGACGATGGCCGGCATGCGGCCGTTCGGGCTGATGGCCTGGAACGCGGCCTCAAACTGCTCGCCGGCGCCGATGTTCACCGGCTTCATCTCATAGGCCAGACCCATCTCCTCGAGGGCGATGGAGATTTTCCAACCGTTCGGCGTGGGCCAGTACCAGAGTTCGATCGGCGCGGTCATGGAGGCATCCTGTGAGGTTCGGTCACAGGTGGGAGGATCGCCGCTCGAACGCAACGCCCCGCCGCCGAACCTGACAGCGGCGTTCAGCCGGAGTTCATCCGCGCGGAGCGATTTTTCGCCATGATTAACGGGCCGGTTCGGGACTTCCGTCGCCGCCCCCAACTGGAGACTGATCATGAACCGCTTGACCAGGGCCGCGGTTTTCGGTGTCGCACTGGCGATCGCCGCCCCCGCAGCCGCGGAAGCCCAGAGCCGCCAGGACCGGCGCGAGTTTCGCGAGGACCGTCGCGAATTCCGTCAGGACCGCCGCGAGGATCGGCGTGACTTCCGTCAGGACCGTCGGGACGACCGGCGCGACTATCGACAGGACCGTCGGGACTTCCGCGAGGATCGGCGCGACTATCGGCGCGAACAGCGCTGGGACCGCAACAACCGCGACTGGTGGCGCGGCCGGCACGACTTCCGCGACTACCGCGGCGCCCGCAACGGCTACTGGTACGCCCCCAGCTACGGATACTACCGGGTCGAGCCGCGCTACTACGGCTACCGCTGGCAGCGCGGCCATTATCTGCCGCCTGCCTACCGCAGCTATTACGTCAGCGACCCCTATGCCTATGGCCTGCGTCCGGCGCCGCGCGGCTATCGCTATGTGCATGCGGGCAACGACATCGTCCTGATCGCCATCGCCACCGGCCTGATCGCGAGTGTCCTGTCGGGCGTCTACTAGAGCCGCAGGACAGTTCGACGCCTTACGCCCCGCGGGCCTGCCCGCGGGGCGTTTTCTTGTGCGACGCCCGGGCCCGTGTTCCGTTCAGTCACGGTTCATCCTCGGGGAGCGACCTTGGCCATAAGCCGTCTGACAGGGGCGTGCGGAGAAGAATACGAGAATGAAACGCTCATTGATGGTGGCGGCCGCGATGGCCGCGTTTGTGATCCCTGCGGCGGCCCCGTTGTCGGTGCTGGCCCAGGACCGTGGCGATCGCCGCGGCGCGGCGCTGCAGAACGGTGGCGAGGAGGAGCGCTTCAACGCGCGTGCCGAAGCCCGGGCGCAGGCGCCGCAGCGCGACCGCGAGCAACGGCAGGAGAACCGGCAGGAACGTCGCGAGGAACGTCGTGAGACCCGCGAGGAGGCTCGCCCGCAGCCGCCGCAGAACCGGGAGCAGCGGCAGGAGCGACGCGAGGCGCGGCCGGAAAACCGGCAGGAAGCGCGGACGCCCGAGGCTGCCCGCGACCCCAACCAGCCCCTGTTCCGCAACCGCCAGGACATTCTGGACGCCCGCGCTCGCGAGGATCGGCAGAACAACCGGCAGGAGCGGCGCGAGGATCGCCAGGAAAACCGGCAGGAGCGTCGGGGCGATCGGCAGGAACGCCGCGACGACCGTCCCAACGCCCCGCCCCAGGTTCGCGAAGAACGTCGCGAAAACCGTCAGGAACGACGCGAGGACCGCTGGGACCGCCGCGATGACCGCCGCGACAACCGCTTCGATCAGCGTCAGGACCGGCGCGAGGATCGCTTCGAGCGGCGTCAGGACCGGCGCGAATACCGTGAGTTCCGCCAGCGCTTCAACAGCGACCGGTGGCGGAGCAACTGGAATCGCAGCCATCGCAGCGACTGGTGGCGCAGCGACCGGCGCTTCCGCGGCTACACGGGCCTGCGCATCGGCTTCTATTTCGCGCCGGGCTACGGCTACTACCAGGTGCCGCGCAGCTACTGGGGCCAGCGTTATCACGTCGGCCAGTATCTGCCGTCGATCTTCTGGCGCTATCAGCTGAACGACTGGCGCACCTACGGCCTCGGCTATCCGCCCGTTGGCACGCAATGGGTGCTGGTCGACAACCACATCTATCTGATCGACCAGTACGACGGGTATATCATCGAGGTGATCTACGACGCCTGGCGCTGGTAGGCCGCTCGTCCATCGAAGGGGCGCCGCCCGATCGCAAGGTCGGGCGGCGTCTTTCGTTTCGGCGGGAAGGTTGCAGCCGGCCCCGCACCGCGTCAGAACCGGCCCCATGACCGACGCGGCGATCAACGACAAGACAACGGGCGAGGAAATGCCCTCCTCGCGCGCCCCGCAGCTGCACCTGTCCGAAGCGCTGATGGCCTCGCCGACCCGGTTCTTCAACCGCGAGATTTCCTGGCTGGCCTTCAACAGCCGCGTGCTGGAGGAGGCCGCCAACCCGGCCCACCCCCTGCTCGAGCGGCTGCGCTTCCTGTCGATCTCGGCCAACAACCTCGATGAGTTCTTCATGACGCGTGTGGCCGGGCTGAAGGGCCAGGTCCGCGAGCGCGTGCGCGTGCTGTCCGCCGATGGTCTGACGCCAGCCGAGCAGCTCGACGAGGTCAATATCGCGGCCGGCGCCCTGATGGCCGAACAGCAGCGGCGCTGGCGCAAGCTGCGCCGCGAGCTGACCGGCGCCGGCATCGAGGTGGTGGACGCCGATCGCATCACCAAGACCGAGCGCGAACGGCTCGAGCCCGAATTCCTCAACCAGCTTTTCGCCGTGCTGACGCCGATGGCGATCGACCCGGCCCACCCCTTCCCCTTCCTGCCCAACCTCGGCTTCTCGCTGGCCCTGAAGCTGAAGCGGCGCTCGGACAACCGCACCCTCTACGCCCTGGTGCCGGTGCCGACCCAGGTGAAGCGCTTCTGGCCCCTCGCCACCGACGGCCGCTCGACCCCGGGCCACAGGCGGTTCCTGACGCTGGAAAGCCTGCTGACGCTTTTCATCGACCACCTGTTCCCGGGCTGCGACGTCATCGAACGGGGCGTGTTCCGCCTGATCCGCGACTCCGACATCGAGATCGAGGAAGAGGCCGAAGACCTCGTCATGGAGTTCGAGGAGGCGCTGAAGCAGCGTCGCATGGGGTCCGTCGTGCGCATCAAGATCGAGGCCTCCATGCCCGACGATCTGCGCACCTTCATCATCGACCAGCTGGACGCGGCGCCGCAGGACATCGTCGTCATCGACGGCATGCTCGGCCTGGCCCAGGTCGCCGACCTGATCGCCGCGGGCCACCCGGACCTGAAATTCAAGGGCTATGAGCCGCGCTATCCCGAGCGCGTCCGCGACAACGGCGGCGACATCTTCGCCGCCATCCGCGAAAAGGACATGCTGATCCACCACCCGTTCGAGAGCTTCGACGTGGTGGTCCAGTTCCTGCGCCAGGCCGCGCGCGACCCGCACGTCATCGCCATCAAACAGACCCTGTACCGCACCTCGCGCGACAGCCCGATCGTCGCCGCCCTGATCGAGGCCGCCGAGAACGGCAAGAACGTCACCGCCCTGGTCGAGATCAAGGCCCGGTTCGACGAGGAGGCCAACCTGCGCTGGGCGCGGGCGATGGAGCGGGCCGGCGTCCACGTCGTCTTTGGCTTCGTCGAATACAAGACCCACGCCAAGGTCAGCGTCGTCGTGCGCCGCGAGGGCGAGGCCATGCGCACCTACTGCCATTTCGGCACCGGCAACTATCACCCGGTGACGGCGCGGATCTACACCGACCTCAGCCTGTTCTCCTGCGATCCGGTGCTGGCGCGGGACGCCTCGCGGGTCTTCAACTATATCACCGGCTATGCCCAGCCGGACGAGCTGGAGGCCCTGGTCGTCTCCCCGCTCAACATGAAGTCGACGCTGATCGACCTGATCGGCAAGGAGATGGCGGCGGCGGCCCAGGGCAAGCCCGCGGCCATCTGGGCCAAGATGAACTCCCTGGTCGATCCCGCCGTGATCGACGCCCTGTACCGGGCCAGCCAGTGGGGCGTGCGTATCGAACTGGTCATCCGCGGCATCTGTTGCCTGCGACCCGGGGTCGTCGGCCTGTCGGAGAACATCCGGGTCAAGTCGATCGTCGGCCGCTTCCTCGAGCACAGCCGCATCGTCGCCTTCGCCAACGGCCGCGACCTGCCGCACGACAAGGCGAAGCTTTACATCTCGTCAGCCGACTGGATGTCACGCAACCTCGATCGCCGGGTCGAGTTGATGACCCCGGTGCTCAACGCCACGGTGCACGACCAGGTGCTGGATCAGATCATGGTCGCCAACCTCAAGGACGACACCCAGAGCTGGGTCCTCTCCGCCGACGGGGCCTATCAGCGCGTCAAACCCGCTGATCCGGAACGTCCCTTCTCGGCCCACCAGTATTTCATGACCAATCCCAGCCTGTCCGGGCGTGGCCGCAAGGTGAAGACCCTGCCCGGCCATCTCAGCTACGAGCCCTCCCGGAAGAAGCGCTGATGCCCGAGGCCCTGCTGTCGGCCATCGGCGCGCCCCGCGATGTCGCCGCCATCGACATCGGCTCCAACTCGGTGCGACTGGTGCTTTACCGGCTGGAAGGTCGCGCCATCTGGACCGTGTTCAACGAAAAGGTTCTGGCCGGACTGGGCCGTGACATGCCGGTCACCGGACGGCTGTCCGTCGACGGCACGGGTCAGGCCATCACCGCCCTGAAACGGTTCGCCGCGGTGATCGAGGGGGTCCAGCCCGCCCTGGTCTTCGTGGCCGCCACCGCCGCGGTGCGCGAGGCCGGCGACGGCCAGACCTTCTGCGACACGGTGGCGGCGGAAACCGGCCTGCAGGTCCGGGTCCTGTCCGGCGAGGAAGAGGCGCATTACGCCGCCCTCGGCGTTCTGGCCGGCATTCCGCAGGCCGACGGTGTCGCGGGCGACCTCGGCGGCTCCAGCCTGGAACTGGTACGGCTGGCGAACG
>Ga0207951_100793_pt1 | contig 13658 bp, 10 predicted proteins | sample Subbio12Aug_8Bad_FD_184830 | JGI IMG/M metagenome (GOLD analysis project Ga0207951, IMG submission 184830) | Serpentinite rock and fluid subsurface biosphere microbial communities from McLaughlin Reserve, California, USA - CR12Aug_8Bad (SPAdes) | ecosystem: Environmental > Terrestrial > Deep... | reverse complement strand
CCTGCCGGCGGGCCCGGAGTCTCTCGGCATCCGGGTTTGCCGCTCAGCCGCAGGCGGGTTCTACCGCGGAAGCCGCTCGAGGTTCACCGTCGCCGGATCGCGCAGCGAGCGCCCGTTGTCGTGCAGCAGCCACGAGATGCCGCGCGTCTCGCGCTCGACGAAGGCGTTGGCTTCGTCGCGCAGCCGGTTGCCCGGCTGCGTGCCCGTGTCGTCCCAGAAACGCTGCACGGCGGGATCGACGATGATGCGCTGATAGGCCTGGGTGATGCGCTCGACGATGGGCTGCGGCGTGCCGCGCCTGACCGCCGGGCCCCACCAGCCGCCGAGCGGCAGCATGTCGTCCATCGAGCGCAATTCCGGCGAGACGCCCGGAATCTCGCCGACGCCCGAGATCGTGGTGGGCTGCGCGGCCCAGTGGAAGACCGGGCGCATGCGCCGGCCGGCAAAGAGTTCGCGGCCCGCGGCGGAATCGGTGGTGATGATGCCCACATCGCCGCGCAGCAGCCCGACCTGGGCCGGGCCATGGCCGGGGAAGGTGACCTCGTTGTAGCGGACGTTCTCGCGCGCGGTGAAGGCCGTCATGGCGACGAAGCCCATGGTGCCAGGCCCCGCCGTTCCGATCGACAGCCGCCCGTCCTGCGCGCGCAGTTCCCGCAGGAAATCCGTGGCGTTGCGGATGGGGTTGTCCGGCCGCACGGCCAGAATGGTGGTGGCGATGGTCGTGATGGCGATCATGTCGAAGTCGCGCCAGGTCAGGTTGGACTGGCCCAGGGCGGGGTAGGTGCGGATGGCGTCCGTCTGCATCAGGATGATGCTGCCATCGGCCGGCTGGTCCACGACGTGCTGCTTGCCTACGCCGCCCGCGGCGCCGGTCATGTTCACCACCCCGATGGGCACGCCCAGTTCGCGCTGCAGCATCGGCTGCAGCAGGCGTGCAAGGCGGTCGGTGATGCCGCCCGGCCCGAAGGGCACCAGGATGGTGATGGGGCCGCGCGGCCAGGCGGCCTGCGCGCGCGACGCGGCCGGCGCGGCGAGGGCGCCCGCGCCGACGCCAAGCAAGAGAGAACGCCTCAGCATGTAGATGATACCTCCCGATCTGACGCCGATCTTCGTGGCGCTCGGGCGGCAAGGTGCCCAGACTGAAGGGACGCTGCAACCGATTTCCTTCGCGCTGGATCCCGGCCCGGGCGGCCGCATCCCCGGCAGGGCGGCCGTGGATCGGACCCGCGCGGCGCACCGATGCGCGCGCGCAGGTTGTCCGCGCCCCCGAAATGCGCGATGCCGTGCGCGACCACCCCGCATCTGCACCGTGTCGGGACGCGCGTGCAGGGCGCCGGGCGGGATACGCACTCGAACCTCCCTGGCCCAACATGCCAGCAGCCCGCCAGAACCGCTGCGCCTGACCGGAGAACGCCCGCTGCCGCCGCGCCTGCACACTGCCCTGTCCTACGGCTTCGCCCTGGCGCTCGGCCTCGTGCTGGTCGGCCTGCTGTTTCCGGGCGATGTCCTGCTGCCGCGCGCCGGCGCGGGCTGGGCGCCGCAGGGCGATGCGGCGCAGCACGCGATCGCGCAGCGCTTCTTCATCGGCGATGCCTGGCGGTGGCCGCCGCTGACGGCGCGCAACATCCTCCCGCCGGAGGGCCTCAACATCGCCTTCGCCGACGGCATCCCGGCGCTCGCGCTGCTGCTGAAGGCGCTGCGCGTCTGGCTGCCCGAGGGGTTCCACGGCATCGGCCTATGGTATGCCATCGCCTGGGTGATGCAGCCGGTCGCTGCCGTCTGGTGCCTGCGCGGGGCGGGCGATCGGCGCCTCCTGCCCGCCATCGCGGTGGCGCTGGCGGCCTCGGCGATGCCGGCCTTCATCAATCGCTACGGCCATGCCGCCCTGACCGGGCATTTCACGCTGCTGGTCGCGCTGGGCCTCTACCTTCGCCTGGCGGGCGGCCAGACGCTCGGCCTGTGGGCCGCGGCCGTCGCGGCCGCCGTGCTGACCCTCCTGGTGCATCCCTATCTCGCGGCGATGGTGCTGGCGCTGCTCGCCGCGGTGCCGGCGACGCTCGTGCTGCGCGGGTCGCGCGGCTGGGTCGGGGCGGGCTTCGGGGTGACCGCGGCGACGGGCGCGGTGGGCGCGACGATGGCGGCCTTCGGCTATCTCGGGGCGCAGGGCGATGGCGGCTTCGGCGATTTCGCGCTGAACCTGCTCTCGCCGGTCTGGCCGTGGCGGTCGTGGTTCCTCGGCGGGCTGGTGGCGGCGGAGGTGGATGCCACCGGCCATGGCGGGTGGGAGGGCTACAACTGGCTCGGCCTCGGGTTGCTGGCGGGGCTCGCGGCGCTGCTGCTGCTCGCGCCGGGCGCGGCGCTGCGCGCGCTGCGGCGCCATGCGGGGCTGGCGCTGGTCCTGCTCGGGCTGACGGCGATCGCCGTCTCGTTCCGCGTCGGGCTGGGCGGCGCGGTGGTGCTGGATCTCGGAGAGGCGCCGGGCGTCCTGCAGCAGTTCCGCGCCTCGGGGCGCTTCTTCTGGCCGGTGGGCCTCGCGCTGCTGGTGGGCTGCATCGCCCTGCTCGCGCGCATCCCGCGCATCGGCGCAGGCCTGGCGCTCGCGGCCGGCGTGCTGCAATTCGCCGATGCCGCGCCGAACCGTGCGGCGATCCGCGACTGGGCCGCCGCGCGCCCGGCCTGGACGGTGGATGCGCCCGCGCTGCGCGCGCTGCTGGCCGGGGCGGAGCAGGTGACCATCCTGCCGAGCTGGCCCTGCGTGCCCAAGCCCGACGCGCTGGGGGACCATGCGCGGCAGTTGCAGCTGCTCGCGCTCGCCGCCGAGCGGCCGGTGCCGGCCAACACCATGTATGTCGCGCGGTGGCGCGGGGCGCGGCCTGGCTGCGGCGATGCCGCCGTCATCGCGGCGCCGCTCGTGCCCGGCGAGCTGCGGGTGATCCTGCCCGGGGCGCGGGATCAGGCGCTCACGACCATGCCAGGCCTGGCGGAGGCCTGCTCGGCCCTGGGCGAGCTGCTGGCCTGCCGGCTCGGCAGGTAGCGTTCGGCGAAGTAGAGCGGGCGCTGCTTGGTCTCGTTGAAGATGCGCCCGAGATACTCGCCGATGATGCCGAGCATCATCATCTGCACCCCGCCGAGGAACAGCACCACCGCGAGCAGCGACGGATAGCCGGCCACCGGGTTGCCGAAGAAGATCGTGCGGAAGACCAGCTGCGTCAGGTAGGCGAGGGAGCAGATCGCCGTGACCAGCCCGACATAGGTCGCGACCTTGAGCGGCGCCACGGTGAATGAGGTGATGCCCTCGAGCGAGAAGTTCCACAGCTTCCAGTAGTTCCACTTGGTCGTGCCGGCGGCGCGCGGCGCGCGGTCGTATCGCACCGCCTTGGCCGGGAAGCCGATCCAGGCGAACAGGCCCTTCATGAAGCGATGCTGTTCCCGCAGCTTCAACAGCGCGTCGAGCGCGCGGCGCGAGAGCAGGCGGAAGTCGCCGGTGTCGGGCGGCAGCTGCACCTTGCCGCCGATGCTCTGCATGAGGCGGTAGAAGCCCGCCGCCGTGGCCTTCTTGAACCAGCTCTCGCCCTCGCGCGTGGTGCGCTGGGCATAGACGACGTCGAAGCCCTCCCGCCAGCCGGCGATGAGGTCGGGGATGACCTCGGGCGGGTCCTGAAGGTCGGCGTCGATGACGACGACAGCCTCGCTGCCGCGGGCGTGGTCGAGCCCTGCGGTCAGCGCGATCTCCTTGCCGAAATTACGCGAGAGGTTGACCACCGCCGCGCGCGGATCCTGCGCCTGGAGGCCGAGCATCACGGCGAGCGTGGTGTCGCGCGAGCCGTCATTGACGTAGACGACCTCCCAGGACAGGTCGATGCCCTCGAGCGCGGCGGCAAGGCGGCGATGGAATTCGGGCAGCACCTCCTGCTCGTTGTAGGCGGGTACGACGACGGAGAGCGCGGGGGCGGCAGGGCTGGTCATGGAGCCTCCGGGCGACGCGGGCGGCGACGCCGCCCATCGGCGACAGGAACAGCAGCGGGCGGGCCAAATCAAGGCGGGAATGCGCCCGCGCCCCGGCCGGAGCACGCGGCGCGGGGATTGCCTGGCCCCCGGCGCTCGGGGAGGCTGCCGCGCGGGCGGGGGACCGGCGGCCCGCCGGACCCGATCAGCCCCCGCGCGCCCTGAAGGACAAAGCCGCGACCATGCCGCAGCCCCGCAGCCTCGCCGAACTCGAAGCCGACATCGCCCGCGACCTGGAACTGACCGCCCATCCGCGCGCGCCCTGGCTGGTGCCCAGGAGCTGCGGCGGGCGGCCGGTGCTCGACTGCCTGATCGTCGGCGGCGGGCAATGCGGCGTCGCGGTCGCCTTCGCGCTGAAGCGGGACCGGGTGGACAATATCCTGGTGCTCGACCGCGCGCCGGAAGGGCGCGAGGGGCCCTGGGTGACCTATGCGCGGATGCGCGCGCTGCGTTCGTGGAAGGACCAGACCGGGCCGGACCTGAAGATCCCGTCCCTCACCTACCAGGCCTGGCACGAGGCGCAGTTCGGCGCCGCGCATTTCGCCGCCCTGCGCTGGATCCCGAAGGAATCGTGGAACGACTACCTGCTGTGGTTCCGCCGCGTGGCCGGCGTGCCGGTGCGCAACGGCGTGAGCGCCGGCCGCATCGCCCCCGCGCGCACCGATGACGGGCTGCCCTGCCTCGCGGTGGAGACGAGCGCGGGGGTGATGCATGCGCGCAAGGTGGTGCTGGCGACCGGCCAGGATGGCTTCGGGGAATGGTGGATGCCCGATTTCGTCAAGGCGCTGCCGCCGCATCTGCGCGCCCATGCGGCGGAGGAGATCGACTTCGCCGCGCTGCGCGGCAAGGTGGTGGCGGTGCTCGGCGCCGGCGCCTCGGCCTTCGACAACGCCGCCGTCGCGCTCGAGTCCGGCGCGAAGGAGGTCCACCTGTTCTGCCGGCGCGCCGAGCCGATGGTCATCCAGCCCTATCGCTGGCTCACCTTCGCGGGCTTCCTGCGCCACCTGCACGAGATGCCTGACGACCGGCGCTGGCGCTTCATGTCCTACATCCTCGGCCTGCGCGAAGGCTTCCCGCAGGACACCTACGACCGCGTCATCGCCTTCCCGAGCTTCACCATGCATGTCGGGCGGCCCTGGACGGGCGCGCGCGAGGAGGGCGGGCGCGTCGTGCTCGCCACTGCGCGCGGGGCGTTCGCGGCGGACTACGCCATCTGCGGCACCGGGGTGCGGATGGACCCTTCGCTGGTGCCGGAACTGGCGGGCTTCGCCGACAACATCGCGCTGTGGTCGGACCGCTACACGCCGCCGCCCGAGGAGGCGAACGGACGGCTCGCAGCCTTCCCCTACCTGGCGCCGGATTCCGCCTTCACCGAGCGCCGGCCGGGCGAGACGCCGTGGATCCGCGACATCCATTTCTTCGGCATCGCGACGAGCATGTCCTTCGGGCCCGCGGGGTCCTCGATCAATGCCATGAGCATCGCCGCGCCGCGCATCGCGGCCGGGGTGACGCGCGGGCTGTTCGAGGCGGATCTGCCGCGGCTCGATGCCGGGCTGCGTGCCTACGACCTGCGGCAGGTGGAACTCGACCCGAGTCGGATCGTCGCGGCGTAGCGCGCGGCCCGGCGCGGCGCATGGCGGCGGTTCGGGCCGGGTTCAGCCGGGCAGCGGCATGCTCCGCTTGCGCCAGGCCGAGGCCTGCACCGCCGAGGATTTCACGCGCACCACGACCGGGCGGTCGGTCACGGCGAAGGCCTCGGTCAGCACCGGCTCGATCTGCTCCTCGGCGGTGATCTCGAAGGCGGCCGCGCCGAACGCCTTCGCCCAGGCGACGAAGTCCGGGTTCACGAGGCGAGTCGCCTGGTCGTAGGGGCGGCCCGGGTAGCGGCCCTCGTGGTGCATCCCGATCGTGCCGTAGCCCGCATTGTCCGAGAGGATGACCACCGGCGCGACGCCTTCGCGAATCGCGGTCGCGATCTCGTTGCCGGTCATCAGGATGCCGCCGTCGCCGACGAAGGCGACCGCGCGCCTGCCCGGCCGGCGCAGCGCCGCAGCCACCGCCATCGGCACCGCCGCACCCATCGCGCCCACATTGGAGGAGAGGAACATCTGCGTCTGGCGGAACGGGAAGTAGCGATGCAGGAAGGAGGAGAAGTTCCCCGCATCCGAGGTGACCGCCGCATCCGCCGGGATGTGCCGCGCCATGGCCGCGCAGACGGCGCCGAAATTCACCCCGTCCTCCATGCGCTCCCATTCGGGCGCGAGCAGCGAGCGATGGATGGCGTTGAGCCCCTTCACCCAGGCGCGGCGGACCTCGGAGGGTTCGGGCGCGTTGCGCGCGAGCAGGCCGCGGATGACCGCATGCGGGTCGGCGGCGATGGGCAGGTCCACGCGCCAGACGCGACCGATCTCGTTCGCATCAGGCCACACCTGCACCAGCGGCAGTTGCGGGTCGGGCGCGGCGGGGAAGGTGTAGGACTGGCTGATGGAATCCGACAGGCGCTCGCCCAGGCAGACCATGAGGTCCGCCTTCTTCATCTCGTCGAGCAGCGCCTTGGGCACGCGGATGCCCATGTAGCCGCCGTAGTTCGGGTGCTTCGCATCGAACAGATGCGGGCGGCGGTGCGTCGGGCTGATCGGCAGCGTCCAGGCTTCCGCGAGGCGGTTGAGGTCGGCGAGCGCGGCCTGCCCGCAGGCGGCCATGGCCCCGCCGACCAGCACCAGGGGGCGTTCCGCGCTGGCGAGCATCTCGGCCAGGCGGTCGAGATCCTCGGCGCGCGGCCCCGGCTTCGGCAGAGCGCGCGGCGCGACGACGGGCCCCTCGGCCGGCTCGTCGAAGATGTCCTCGGGCAGGATCACCGCGACCGGGCCGGGCGTGCCGGACTGCGCGAGGTGGAAGGCGCGCGCGATCACCTCGCTCGCCTGGATCGGCTGGATGACCTCGAACACGCCCTTGGTCACGTCCGACAGCAGGCGCGAATAGTTCTGCTCCTGCAGCGCGAGGCGGCCGACGTCCTTGCGCTCGACATGGCCGATCAGCATCACGAGCGGCGTCGCGTCGTGATGGGCGGTGTGCAGCGAGATCATGGCGTTCGTCACGCCGGGCCCGCGCGAGACCAGCACAACACCGGCGCGCCCGTCGCGCATGCGCCCGTCGGCCGCGGCCATGAAGCCCGCGCCGCCCTCGTGCCGGCAGACGATCAGGCGGATCCGCGGGAACTCCGTCAGCGCATCGGTCAGGCCGAGGTAGGACTCTCCCGGCACGCAGTAGACCAGGTCCACATCATGCGCGGCGAGGCTTTCGGCCAGGATGCGGCCGACGGTGCGGGTCATGTCGTGCTCCTCGTTGCGGGCGGGGGGTCAGCCCCCCTGACGCGCCTCCCACTCCGCGACCGAGATGCGCGGGATCTCGATGCGGTCGGTGGTGCGGGCATACCAGCCGCGCCCGTGCATGCGCCCGACCATGTCGAGCTTCGGCGTGTCCACGTAGAACTTCGCCGCATCCAGCACGCAGTCGTCGCGGATCTCCATCGCAAGCACGCGGCCGAGCACGATGGTGTGGCCATGCGTCGGGACGAACTGGAAGATCTCGCATTCCAGCGCGACCGGGCTCTCGGCGATGCGCGGCACGCGCACCCGGGCCGAGGGCGCGGTGGTCAGGCCCGCCTTCTCGATCTCGTTCACGCCGGGGGCGAAGTCCGCCGCGGTGACGTTCATCGCCTCGGCGTTCGCGGCGGAGACCAGGTTCACCACGAACTGCCCGGTCGCCTCGATGTTGGCAAGGGTGTCCTTGGGCGAGCCCGGCGCGCGCGCCGCGCAGCCGATCGCCACCACCACGGGGTTGTCCGAGAAGACGTTGAAGAAGGAATAGGGCGCGGCGTTCACCTGGCCCCGGCGGTCCTGGCTCACGACCCAGGCCACCGGCCGCGGCACGACGGAAGCGACGCAGAGCTTGTAGGCTTGGTCGTGCGGGATGGTCCCGAAATCAAAGAGCATGGGGTGCGTGTCCTTCGCGGCGTTGCGTCAGGCGGCGCGGTGCGGCGGGTTCTGGCCCTTGATCAGCAGCGCCTCGAGGTTCTCGATGCAGCGCGCGCCCATCGCGTCGCGTGTCTCGATCGTGGCCGAGCCGAGATGCGGCAGCAAGGCGACGTTCTCCAGCGCGAAATAGCCGGGATGGACCTTCGGCTCCCCGTCATAGACATCGAGGCCGGCGGCGCGGACATGGCCCGACGCCAGCGCGGCGATCAGCGCCTCGTCGTCCACCGAGGGGCCGCGGCCGGTGTTCACCACCAGCGCGCCGCGCTTCATCTTCGCGATGCGCGCCGCGTTCAGCCATTTGCGCGTGCCCTCGCCGCCCGGGACATGCATCGAGAGCACGTCGATCGCGGCGAGAAAGCCGTCCTCCTCCGGGTGGAAGGTCGCGCCCTTCTCGAGTTCGGCGGGCAGGCGCTGGATGTCGTGGTAGTGGATTTCCATCTGCATCCCGCGGGCCATGTCCGCGAGCTGGCGCCCGATGCGTCCGAAGCCGAGCACGCCGAGCCGCTTGCCCTGCAGCGTGATGCCCATGAGCTGCGTCGGCGCCCACCCTTCCCAGCGGCCGGCGCGGACCAGGCGTTCGCCCTCGCCGGCGCGGCGCGCGGCCATCAGCATCAGCGTGAAGGCGGTCTCGGCGGTGGCGAAGGAGAGCACCTCGGGCGTGTGCGTGACCGCGATGCCGCGCGCCTTGCACGCGTCGAGCGCGATGTGGTCCACGCCCACCGAGAAGGTGGTGACGATGCGAACGCTTCCGGGCAGGGCGGCGATGGTCCGTGCATTCATCGGATCGCCCGCCGCGCAGAGCACGCCGGCCGCGCCCGCCGCCGTCGCCCGCCGCGCGATCTCCGCGCCGTCGCGGAACCAGGGGTCGTCCGCGCCGTTCAGCCGCGCGTCGAACAGCGCCGCGAGCCGCGCCTGCACGCCGTCCGGCAGCCTGCGGGTGACGAGGAGGACGGGCTTTGCCATGGAACGCTTCCTGCTCTGTTCGACAGTGTCGTGTCGCGCATAGCGCGGCCCGCCCCGTCTTGCCAGGGGGCGGGGGAGGGGGCAGGGTCCGGCCCGGTTCCACGGCACGAATGAAGGGGTTGCGGATATGGATCTCGGTCTGAGGGGCAAGCGCGCCCTGGTGATGGGCGGGGCGAAGGGTCTGGGGCGGTCGATCGCGGATGCGCTCGCGGCCGAAGGCACGGTGCTGACGATCAGCGGGCGCGACACGGCGGCGATGGACAAGGCGGCGGGCGAGCTGAAGGCGCTCGGCGCGCCGGCGGTGACCGTGGTGGGGGCGGATGTCGCCTCCGGCGAGGAGATGGACCGCCTCGCCGATGCCGCGGTGAAGGCGATGGGCGGGGTGGACATCCTGGTGCTGAACCACGGCGGACCGCCGGTCTGCACGGCCTCCGACATGCAGGAGGCGGACCTCGTCAAGTGGTTCCAGAACATCGTCGTCTCGCCCATCCGCATCACGATGCGGCTGATGCCGGCGATGCGGGCGCAGAAATACGGCCGCGTCATCGTGGTGGGGTCGTCGGGCATGCAGCATCCGATCCCGACGCTCGCGCTGTCCAACACGCTGCGCGCCTCGATCTGGGCCTGGCTCAAGACGCTGGCGGCGGAAGTGGCCGCGGATGGCGTGACGATGAACGTCCTCGCGCCGGGCTCGATCCTCACCGACCGCATCACCCAGACCGCCGCGGTGCGCGCCGAGAAGGCCGGCACCAGCGTCGAGGAGGAGATCGCGCGCGCCGGCAAGGAGGTGCCCGCCGGGCGTGTCGGGCAGCCGCACGAATACGGCCCGATGGGCGCCTTCCTGGCGGGCGCGACGGGCGCGTACATCACCGGCACGATGGTCCGCGTGGATGGCGGCCGCGTGCGCAGCATGTTGTGATGCCGGCGGCCGGATGCTTCGGCCGCCGATATCCGTCTTCCCTGGCCCTCGGGCGCCGGGCGCAGACCTCCGGTTTGCCGGGCTCTCGCCGGAGCACCGCGGGCCGCGTCCGCGGCCTCGGCGCGAGTGAAAGACTCGCGCCGCCGTCATGAGATGCCGCGGGACGCCGCACCGGCGTCCCGCTGGCGACACAAGCGAAGGAAGCAGACGGGATGCTGCCGAACCTGACCCCGGACATGGACCTCGCCGCCGAACTGTTCGCCGGGCTGCGCGCCGGCAGCGCGGATGGCGAGGGCGTCACGCGCGCATCCTACGGCCCCGGCGAACACATGGCGCATGCGCTGGTGCGCGCGGCGGCCGACCGGCTCGGGCTCGAGAGCAGCGTCGATGTCGCGGGCAATCTGTACATGACGCTGCCGGGGACGGACCGCGCCGCGAAGCGGGTGATCATCGGCAGCCACCTCGATTCCGTGCGCGAGGGCGGCAACTACGACGGCGCGGCGGGCGTGCTGGCGGGCATGGCGACGGTGGCGGGGATGAGGCGCGCGGGCTTCACCCCCGGGCGCGACATCACCGTGATGGCGATCCGCGCGGAGGAGGCAGGGGCGTGGTTTCCCGTCTCCTATCCCGGCTCGCGCATGGCGCTGGGGCTGTTGAAGCCCGACGGGCTCGCCATCCGGCGGCAGGACAGCGGGCGGACGCTGGCCGAGCACATGCGCGAGGAAGGCTTCGACCCCGATGCGGTGGCGCGCGGCGAGCATGCGCTCGGTGCGCACAACGTCGCCGCCTTCCTCGAACTGCATATCGAGCAGGGGCCGGTGCTCGACACCGAGCAGGTGCCCATCGGCATCGTCACCGGCATTCCCGGCAGCCGGCGGCTGCGCCAGGCGCGCGTGATCGGCGAGTACAACCATTCGGGTGCCACGCCGCGGAAATACCGGCGCGACGCGGCCGCCGCGCTGGCCGAGCTGGTGCACCGCATGGATGAGGAGTGGGTGCGGCTCGAGACCATGGGCCACGTGCTGGTCTGCACCTTCTGCACCATGGCGACCACGGCCGAGGCCGGCTTCACCAAGATCGCCGGGGAGGCGGCCTTCTCGCTCGACATACGCAGCGTCAGCCCGCACGCCTGCGACCTGATGTTCGAGGCGCTGCACCGCCTCATGGAGGAGATCGAGGCGCGCCGCGGCGTGCGCTTCGAGCGCGGCCCCGAGACCGGCAGCCGCGCGGCCGTCATGGATGCGGGCATCCGCGCCGGGCTCGCGCGCGCGGCGGATGCGCTGGGCGTGCGGCACCTCGACATCGCTTCGGGCGCCGGCCACGACGCGGCCGCCTTCGCCGAGGCCCGCGTGCCATCGAGCATGCTGTTCGTGCGGAACCAGCACGGCAGCCACAATCCGAAGGAAGACATGCGTATGGAAGACTTCGCGGCGGCCTGCGCCGTGCTGCAGCGCTGGGCGGCGGAGGCCGCGCAGTGAGTGCGCCCGATGGTCGGATCGCCGAAGGCCGCGCAGATTCGGATCGGCCGCACCACGCGAATGCGCGCCTCGCGGTCGATATCGGCGGGACCTTCACCGACCTCGCCATCGAGCGCGGCGGCCGGCGCTGGACCGCGAAGGTTCTGACCACGCCGGCCGCGCCCGAGAAGGGCGTGCTGGAAGGCGTGGCCCAGGTGCTGGGCAAGGCGGGCATGGCGGCGGGCGACCTGTCGCTGGTCATCCACGGCACCACGCTGGCCACCAACGCGATCATCGAGCGCAAGGGCGCGCGCACCGCGCTGCTGACGACGGACGGCTTCCGCGACGTGCTCGCGCTGGCCAATGAGGCGCGCTACGACCAGTACGACCTCAACATCGACCTGCCGCAGCCGCTGGTGCGTCGGCGCTGGCGCGTGGGCGTGGCGGAACGGCTCGACAACACCGGCAAGGTTCTGGTGCCGCTGGATGAGGCCGCGGTCCGCACGCAGGTCGAATTCCTCAGGGGCGAGGGGATCGAGAGCCTCGCGATCGGCTTCCTGCATGCCTTCGTGAACCCCGCTCACGAACGCCGCGCCGCCGAGATCGTGCGGGAGATGTGGCCGGGCGTGCCGGTCTCGCTGTCGAGCGACGTCTCGCCCGAGATGCGCGAATGGGAGCGCTTCTCCACCACTGCCGCGAATGCCTATGTGCAGCCGCTGATGGCGACCTATCTCGGTCGGCTCGAGACCGGGCTGCGTGCGGCGGGTGTTGCCTGCCCGCTGTTTCTGATGCTGTCGGGCGGCGGGCTCACCACCATCGAGACCGCCTCGCGCTTCCCGATCCGCCTGGTGGAGAGCGGCCCCGCGGGGGGCGCGATCTTCTCGGCTTTCGTGGCGAAGCAGCGCGGCTTCGACAAGGTGCTCTCCTTCGACATGGGCGGCACCACGGCGAAGGTCTGCCTGATCGACGGCTTTCGTCCGCAGGCGTCGCGCACCTTCGAGGTGGCGCGCGTCGGGCGCTTCAAGAAGGGCTCCGGCCTGCCGCTGCGCATCCCGGTGATCGAGATGGTGGAGATCGGCGCCGGCGGAGGGTCCATCGCGCAGGTCGATTCCATGGGACGCATCCAGGTAGGTCCGGAATCCGCCGGCGCCGATCCGGGGCCGGCCTGCTACGGGCGCGGCGGGGCGTATCCGACGGTGACGGACGCGAACCTCTCGCTCGGGCGCTACGAGCCCTCGCTGTTCGCGGGCGGGTCGCTGCCGCTGAAGCCGGAACTCTCGCGCGATGCGCTGGCGGCGCATGTGGGCGGCAAGCTCGGGCTGTCGGCGGAGATGGCCGGGCTCGGCGTGGTCGAGATGGTCGACGAGAACATGGCCAACGCCGCGCGCGTCCACGCGATCGAATCCGGCAAGGGCTATGACGGGCGAATCGTCATCGCGTTTGGCGGCGGCGGGCCGGTGCATGGCTATCGCGTGGCCGAGAAGATCGGCGTGAAGCGCATGCTGGTGCCCTCCGGCGCCGGCGTGGGTTCGGCCATCGGCTTCCTGCGCGCGCCGGTGGCCTATGAGGTGGTGAAGTCGCTCTACCAGCGCTTCGGCGGCTTCGACCTCGCCGCGGTCAACGGGCTGCTGGCGTCCATGTCGGCGGAGGCGACGGAGGTGGTGAACGAGGGTGCCTTCGGCGCGCCGGTCGAGGAGACGCGCATCGCCTACATGCGCTATGTCGGGCAGGGGCACGAGATTTCCGTCCCGCTGCCGGCGCGCGCGCTGACGGCCGACGATGTCGCGGAGATCCGCGCGCTCTACGACAGCGAATACGCCCGCTTCTACGACCGGCCGGTGCCGGGTTCGGATGTGGAGATCCTCTCCTTCGCCGTGACGGTCCGCATGGTCGAGGCGCATGTGGAACCCGCCGCGCCCGTGGCGGATGCGCCCGCGCCCAGGCCCATCCGTGCACAGATGGTGCGCGACACCGCCACCGGCGAGGTGGCCGAATGGCCGGTCTACGATCGCGACCACATGGCGCCCGGCGCGCGCATCGCCGGCCCCGCCATCGTGGCGGAGGCGGAGACCAGCACGCTGGTCGGGCCCGGCTGGGCGTGCCGGATGGATGGGCTGGGCTATCTCGACCTGACGCAGGAGGCAGCCTAACATTACAGTTGCGCTGACGCATGAACTCTGAATCGATGCGGGACCATGACTCGATTCGGAGGTTGTGGTGTCGGGCGCATCGATCGAGACGACGCTGGAGCTTTGGGCTGCGTCGCTGCGGGACGTG
>Ga0207951_100790_pt1 | contig 13668 bp, 10 predicted proteins | sample Subbio12Aug_8Bad_FD_184830 | JGI IMG/M metagenome (GOLD analysis project Ga0207951, IMG submission 184830) | Serpentinite rock and fluid subsurface biosphere microbial communities from McLaughlin Reserve, California, USA - CR12Aug_8Bad (SPAdes) | ecosystem: Environmental > Terrestrial > Deep... | reverse complement strand
GAGCAGGGTGAGATTGGCATACCCGATGGAGTGCGCCTGGATGACCCCGTGCGCATGTACCTAAAAGAAATAGGGCGTGTTCCTCTCTTGACCTCTAACGAAGAGGTCGAATTGGCCAAGCGCATGGAAAGCGGTAGCATCGAAGCCAAGCGGCGCTTAGTCGAAGCCAATTTGCGCCTGGTCGTGTCAATCGCTAAGCGCTACGTGGGGCGAGGCATGCTCTTTCTCGATCTCATTCAAGAGGGCAATCTTGGGCTGATGAAAGCTGTAGAAAAGTTTGACTATCGCAAAGGCTACAAGTTTTCTACCTACGCCACCTGGTGGATACGCCAGGCTATCACCCGCGCCATTGCCGACCAGGCGCGCACTATTCGCATTCCGGTGCACATGGTCGAGACCATCAACAAACTCATTCGTGTGACGCGTCAGTTGCTACAGGAGTTAGGACGTGAACCTACCCCTGAAGAAGTGGCGGCAGAAATGAATATACCGGTGGAGCGGGTGCATGAAATTCATAAAATTGCCCAGGAGCCGGTCTCTCTCGAAACGCCTATTGGCGAGGAAGAGGATTCGCACCTAGGAGACTTTATCCCCGACGAGGACGCGCCCGCGCCGGCCGAGTCTGCGGCCTATGCGCTCTTGCGCGAGCAACTGGAGGATGTACTTTCGACTTTGACGACGCGTGAGCAAAAAGTTCTGTGTTTGCGTTTTGGTCTGGAGGATGGACGTCCCCGCACCTTAGAAGAAGTAGGGCATGATTTTGGTGTGACTAGGGAGCGCATACGCCAAATTGAGGCCAAAGCGCTACGCAAACTACGTCACCCTAGTCGTAGCAAGTGGCTGCGAGATTTTCTCGAATAAAAAATTCAACCCTTTTTCATTGACGGACGGCCAGGTTTTGAGTATAATTTGTTATGTTGCATAGATTCCTCAGTAGCTCAATGGCAGAGCAATCGGCTGTTAACCGATAGGTTGTAGGTTCGAGTCCTACCTGAGGAGCCATTTTAAAGGGCCCATAGCTCAGTTGGTCAGAGCGGTCGGCTCATAACCGATTGGTCCTAGGTTCGAGTCCTAGTGGGCCCACCATTTGAGAGGTTAGAGGTTAGAGGTTAGAAGTGAGATTAGGGGTTAGGGATTAGGGATTAGGAGTTAGGGATTAGGGTTAGGGAGTTAGGGATTAGGGATTAGGAATTGGGCGATTAGCTCAGCTGGGAGAGCGCCTGCCTTACAAGCAGGATGTCGGCGGTTCGAGCCCGTCATCGCCCACCATAATTTATTCAATAAAGTAGCACTCGCGTAGCGGGTGTTTTTTGTTTTCATGATTTTTAGCAAAAGCATGAAATTGCCGCCTGGTTTCGAAAGGAGAAAGCGACCTGCATATCTAATACTCAGAGAAAATAGTCTGGAGAGGGGTGGTTAGGTGAAGATAGCAATAATTGGTGGGGGCAGTGCGTATACGCCGGGTTTGATCGAGGGCTTAGTAAAAATACGCCATGAGGTGTGCTGGACAGAAATTTGCCTCATGGACATCGACCCAGAAAAGCTTAAAATTGTGGGTGCTTTGACGGCCAAGATACTCCGTGCCGTCGACCCTAAAATTGTGGTGAGTGCGACGGTGGATCGGGTGGAAGCTATTTTGGGCAGTTCGTTCATCTTGTGTCAAATTAGGGTGGGAGGACTCGCGGGGAGGGTTCTCGACGAGAAAATCCCCTTGCGTTACGACGTCATCGGGCAAGAGACGGTCGGTCCCGGTGGTTTTGCCATGGCACTACGCACCCTGCCCGTCATGCTCGACATAGCCCGCGACATAGAGCGCCATGCCCCGGAAGCCTGGCTCATAAATTACGCTAACCCCTCGGGCATGGTGGCCGCCCTTTTGGCAAAACACACTAAGCTTAAGGCCATCAGCATTTGTGACGTGCCCATTGGCATTCAGTATTTTTTGGCGGATGCCTTAAAGGTCAACCGTGGTAGGGTCAAGCTAGACTATGTGGGGCTTAATCACCTGGGGTGGTTCCGCCGGGTATTTGTCGAAGGCAAGGATATTACTCCCTTAATTCACCAATTGGTCAAGACCAAGGATATTATCTCCCTCCTGCCCACGGACGATGAAAAAACCGTTACGGAGACCAAGATGATGCTTCAGCTGTACAACAGGCTCGGTGTCATACCTTCTCCCTACTTGCAGTACTACTACCTGAAGCGTGAATGCCTGGCTAAACAACAGGAGGCCGAGAAAACTCGGGGCGAAGTGGTGCAAGGTATAGAGCGTGTCTTGCTCGCGCACTTTACGGAAGTGGCCGCTGGGGATGATGCGGGGCTTTGGAAGAGCCGCGGCGGCGCATGGCACTCCGAGCTCATGGTCAATATTTTGAGCAGCATCCACAATGATAAAGGTGAGGAGTACATCGTTAATGTGTTAAGTAAGAGCACGGTGCCGGGCATGGCGCATGATGCTTGTGTCGAGGTGCCCTGCATCGTCGACAGTAGGGGGGCTCGTCCTCTGCCGGTGGAGGCTCCCACTCTTGACATGCTCGGCCTAATGCAAGTGGTCGCCGCCTACGAGGCTTTGACCATCGAAGCCGCCCTAGAAAAGAACTACCGAAAAGCTTTGTTGGCCCTCAACCTCAATCCTTTAGTGCCCTCCCTAGATATCGCCCAACAAATACTCGACGCCTATATCGCCGCCCACGCCGGACAAATCGTGCTCCACTAACCCACAAACGCCCAAACGCCGGGGACGTGTCTTTTTGTTTTTGCAAGGGAGAAGTGCAGCAAATTTACGAGGGGGTGCACATTGATGAAGTGGCGCGAAATCATGCAGCGCACAGCGCGGGCGCTCATGGTGCCGATAGTGGTTCTTCCGGTGGGGGCAGTGCTCTTGGCGGCAGGTAGGTTTGGGCCGGCGTTCTTGGGGGCAGCGGGAGCAGCCATAATAATTGAATACCTGCCGCTCATGTTCGCCATGGGGGTAGCCATGGGGTTCACCAACTATGACGGCATGGCCGCTTTTGCGGCGGCACTGGGCCATGTGGTCTTGGTTGCCGTCATGCTCGCCGTGAGTCCCGGGATTGTGATTGAAGGCGGTCGGGTCATCCCGAACGAGATGAGCGTCCTCGGGGGCATCATGGTGGGTGGCTACACCGCCTTCCTCTACTACCGTTATCGCGGCGTGCGTTTGCCCGAATACCTAGGGTTCTTCTCCGGCAAGCGTTTTGTCGTGTTGGTCACAGCGGTAGCCAGTGTGGTCATCGGCCTAGCCCTCGGCTACTTGTGGCCCCCGGTTAACAGAGTAATTCTTTCTCTGGGCGACTGGATATTCGCCACCGGTGGTTATGGAATTTTTACTTACGGGGTGCTCAATCGTCTGCTCATCCCCACTGGTTTGCACCATATTTTGGCTAACTTAATTGAGCATGTATTCGGCACCTATGTGACACCGGCGGGCAGCCTGGTCACAGGTGAGGTCGCGCGCTTCATGGCCGGGGACCCCACCGCCGGCTTTTTCACCGGGGGTCTCTTTGTCACCAAGCTCTTTGCCCTTCCGGCAGCGGCCCTGGCCATGGTGCACGAGGCACGCGCCGAAAACCGCACCCAAGTGGCCGGGCTAATGCTCACTGCGGCATTAACTTCCATCATGGTTGGCATCACTGAACCAGTCGAGTTCGTCTTCATCTTTACCGCTCCGCTCCTCTTTGTCGTGCACACCCTTTTGACCGGTAGCGCATTACTGGCGGCCTACTGGCTAGGGATCCGCCACTATGGCTATGCCTTGCCGATGTTCTTTATCAACCTCGGGCCGGCGGCTAACCCTTGGCTAGTCTTTCCACTCGGGGCTCTTTTTGCGGTGATTTACTATTTCACCTTTCGGTTTCTCATCCGTAAATTCAATTACCCGACCCCCGGTCGTGATGTGCTGGAAACCAAGACCCAGACTGTCGCCAGTGGGAGGGCAGAGGAGGCTCTATTAGCAACTCGGGTCATAGCGGCCATTGGTGGTCTGACTAACTTAATCGAAGTAGCCGCTTGCATGAGCCGTCTGCGCATTAAGATGCTAAATCCGGCCCGGTTGGATGAGGTTAAACTGATGGCCTTACCTGCGTCCGGCATCACCCGCACCGACGCCCACAATGTGCAAATAGTGCTGGGCACCGGCAGTGAGCAGATTCGCGAATGCATGGCCGAAGAAGCAAACAAAGCGCAACTGTTGACCTTAGTTGCGCCACTTGACGGCGAGATCATTCCCCTCGATGAGTTTCCGGACGAGGTTTTTGCGAAGAATATGTTGGGCATAGGAGTGGGGATATTGCCTAGCGGCAACTCTTTAGTCGCGCCTACGACGGCGGTCGTCGCTAAGGTCTTTCCGGGTGGGCATGCGGTGGTGCTGAAGACCACGGCTGGGCTTGAGATACTGCTCCATTTGGGGCTGGATACGGTCAGTTTGCAGGGACGTGGCTTTGAGGTGCTATGCCGAGCAGGAGAGGCGGTGCAAGAGGGTCAGCCATTGGTGAAGTTCGACAAAGAGATAATCACCGCCGCCGGCCGGAAGCTACACTCGGCGTTGGTCATTCTCAATGCGGAGGCCGTGTTAGAACATCAAGAGGCCCCTAGCGGCCAGGTAGTCCGCGGCAGGAGCCCCGTCATGGTGGTGCGCCACTAGTTCTGGGTGAGAACCGAGGGTGGAAGGTAGAAGAGACTTTCGAGGGGTTGGCGTTGCCCGGGTTGTTCGCGCTCGCGCAAATCCTCCGGCAAATCTTCGCTACTGCCCCTGTGCCCGATGGCGACTACCGCCACCGGAGCCAAGTCATCAGGCAAGCTGTAACTTTCCTGCGCCTTTTTCTTACTGAAACCGCCCATGCCGTGGGTGATGAGCCCGCGTCGTTCCGCTTCGAGCGACAAGTAACCCCAGGCGGTGCCTGTGTCAAACATAAACCAGTAATTGTCCTTGCCGCCCTGCGTGAAACTCTTCTTGGCTAGCACCAAAAGGAGCACGGGGGCGGTTTTGGCCCACAGGAGGTTGCCGGCAAAGAGGATAGAATGCATGGTCGATAGTTCTTCTGGGGTTGTAGCGAGGATAAAGCGCCAGGGTTGTTCGTTGTAGCAGGATGGTGCGTAGCGCGCCGCCTCAAAAAGTGCTAAAAGATCTCCCTTGGCGACTGGGGTGGGGGCGAAGGACCGTGGTGACCAGCGCGTGGCAATCAGCGGCAGTATCTCGTGTTGAAAATCCCTTGTCAAAATAAAACCTCCCTCAGATAAATTCTCCCTTGGCCACGAGCACGGCCTGCCCTCCGACGTGGACGTGAATTGTGTCCCCCTCCTCGTTTGCCCTAAGGGACAGCAGTGAAGGGCGATTTACCTCGTAGCCCTGTTCGACGCGGGCGACCAAAACGGAGGACCCGTGGTAACGGTACTTGACCAGGTAGGCGGCGAGGCAACCATTGGCGCTGCCGGTGGCGGGGTCCTCTGGGATGCCTAGGTAGTCGGTGAAGACCCTTACATTAAAGTTATTCTCCGCTCGGTAGGTTTCCGGCGAAAACACGAGGATGTTTTTGGCGGTGAGTCCCGCCACGTACTGAAGGAGTTTTTTCGTATCCGGACGGCACTTCTTGACCGCAGCCAGAGGTTTTAGGGGCACTATTATAAAAGGTAGTCCCGTGCTCACCTCTTGGATGGGGTAGCGGTGGTCGATGTCCTCGCCGGCCACGCCTAAAAGTTCGGCCATGCCCTCTGGCTCTAATCGTCGCCAGAAGATAGGGGGTATTTGCTTCATCCACATCATGTGGGGGCGTCCGGCCAGGTATTCTAGGTCCACCTTGATTGGTCCTACCTTGAGGTTGAGAGTGAGAGAGGGGACTTCGCGGCGGATAATTTCTTGTTGAATGACATAGGCGGTACCTAGGGTGGGATGTCCGGCAAAGGGCACTTCCTCGCCTGGGGTAAAGATGCGCACATCAAAACCGCTACCCCGCTCGAGGTCGGAATGGATGAAAGTCGACTCGCTGAAATTCATTTCCCGGGCAATTAGCTGCATTTCGTCGCTGGACATGGGCGCGGTATGGCGGAACACGGCCAGTTGGTTGCCGGTATATTTTTCCGCTGTAAAGACGTCTAGGATATAGAATGGGTAGCCCACGGGTCGTCCTCCTTTCTGGTGTCGCGTTTTGCTCGAGCAGGAAAATGTAGCCCCGATGGAGAAAGACAAAGGCAAGCCACTATGGAGGAGGTCATTTAATTGTCACGATTATTGGAACGGTTCTTGCGGTATGTGCAGGTAGACACTGCCTCTGACGCCAATTCGCCCACCCAGCCTAGTACCGCCAAGCAGCTAGACTTAGGCAAGATGCTGGTTGCGGATTTGCAGCAAATTGGGCTAGGTGATGCTTACCTCGACGAATATGGGTATGTGTACGCCACCTTGCCCGGCAATGTCGACTACAAGGTGCCGACCTTAGGCTTCATAGCGCATGTCGATGTGGTGGCTGATGTCCCCACGGCTCAGGTCAAACCCCGCATAGTAGAGAATTATGATGGGGGCATCGTTTCGCTCAACGACGGTCTGGGGATCACACTTTCTCCCCTGGAGTATCCGGAGCTTGTCCATCTCAAGGGGCATGACTTAGTGGTCACCGACGGGACCACCTTGCTCGGGGCAGATAACAAGGCGGGCATAGCCGAGATTATCACGGCCGTAGAGTATCTCTTGGCCCACCCTGATATTGCTAGGGGCACGGTTCGTCTGGCGTTTACCCCCGACGAAGAAATTGCCCGTGGCACTGCCAAGTTTGATGTGCAAGCTTTCGGGGCGGACTACGCCTACACCCTCGATGGCGGCGCTTTGGGCGGCATCGAGTACGAGACATTCAATGCCGCCTCGGCCAAGGTCACGGTCAAGGGGCGAAACATTCACCCCGGGGCTTCGAAAAACAAGATGAGGAATGCCATCCTTATGGGGCAGGAGTTTAACAGTATGTTACCCTGTGCCGAACGCCCCGCCCATACCGAGGGTTATGAGGGTTTCTATCACTTGACTGAGATGAACGGCGTGCCCGAGCAGGCCATTTTAAAGTACATCATTCGTGATCATGACAAGGAAAAGTTCGTCAGTCGCAAGGCTCGTCTGCAAGCAATAGCGACCTACCTCAATGGAGTGTATGGGGCCGGTTCGTTCATCGTCGAGGTGGCCGACTCCTACTATAATATGGCCGAAAAGATTTTGCCCGTGATGCACATTGTCGATGCCGCCAAGCTGGCCATGCGCGAAATCGGGGTAGAGCCCATCACCACTCCCGTCCGCGGCGGTACAGACGGCGCGCGCCTTTCCTACATGGGACTGCCCTGCCCGAACCTCTTTACCGGAGGACATAACTACCACAGCACTCATGAGTATGCTTCCGTCCAGACCATGGAAAAAGCGGTGGAGCTTGTGGTCAAACTTATCGAGAACAATGCCCTCAATGCTAAGCCCAGACAGGGTCAGTAAGGCGGTACTCCCAGATGGTGTAGCCATCGTCTCCCGTAAAATCTAGACTCTTGGCTGCCGCGAGCAAGGGGGCGTCTGGGGTCTGCCACAATTCGAGGAAGGTTTCCTTTTCATCGGGCAGCCAAGAAAGCAGGTCCATAAAGGCGCTATGTACTACTTCTTTTGGGCCAGCAATGGGGAACAGGGCGGCGTAGTCGCCAAAGTTATTGAAACCAGCCCAGAGCGAGACCCCGTTGTTATCCCATACCCAGAGGTCCCCTTCCTGGATGACGCTCCGGAGAGCGGCACGCGACAGGGGTTGCCACTGCCAACAGGCAAAAATCGCCGCGCTCGGGGCATAGCTGTGCCCTATGGCCAGTACGGTGTCGACATCATCTTCTTTGGCCATCCGCCAGCGGGTGGCTTCTTTACTACTGCCCTCTTTTAGCGCGGCAATTTTTTGCCCAACCCTTGAATATTCGCAGATTTTCTTGAAACCTGCTTTTGCGCTCATGTTTAATGAGGGAGCATTATCGGCGTCGATGCCGAGATAGGCACTGCGATAGCCCGCTGTTCTCGCGAATTCTATGCAGGCGGCGGTTAGGGCGCTGCCCACTCCTAGGCGGCGTGCGCCTACATCGACCCGCATGGCCTGAAACCAGCATAATTTATTGGGTAAAAAATGAACATAACAGGTGCCGACGATGTCTTCGCCTGTTTCGGCGACTAATACTATGCCGCTACTTTCATCTTCCACCCACTTTGACCACGAACGCGGCACATAATCGTCATCCCAGATGTGCTGGAGCATGGCCAAGACCTTGTCTTTGTCGCTCAGGACCGCCTTTCTCACGTGGACCATAAATATCCCCCTTAAAAAATACCGATATTAACTTCACTTTCATTATACAGGAGATGGACGCGCTACGGGAAGGAGCAAGCATGAGCTAAACTTTCGGCAATGCATCAATAGTCGTTAGAGGTTACAGTTTGGCCTAGTTGTAGCGCCGGCACAAAAGCCGGCGATCTCGGGGTCGCGCCATCATGGTTACGACGGTGAGGGTCGGCTCACTACTTGAAGGGCGAGCCCCATTTGAAGAATGGGATTGTGCCTGTTCTCCTTAATAGGCGTTAGAGTTTACAGACTGCCTAGCGGTCAAAAAGCAGAGCCTGCTGCTAGGCTCTGCTTTTGCTTCGTGTTGGCAGCCTCTACATGGTATCATTAAATAGACTTCAATCTGGGAGGTAACAAATGACTCTTTTGTCACCGCGTTTGGCGGTCTTACTACAAATGCTTGCGCCTTGTGCTACCTTAGCTGACATTGGCAGTGATCATGCCATGCTTATCTCTGGGGCAGTACAAGCGGGCAAGGCTCAGCGTGGCATCGCAGTGGAAATAAACTTGGCACCCTTTCGGGAAAGCCAGCGGGCCGTGTGCCGGGCCGGATTGCAAGGCAGGATTGAGGTGCGTCGAGGCGACGGCCTTGCCCCCCTAGGAGTAGGCGAAGTGGACGCCATTTGCTGTGCAGGCATGGGCGGGGGAACGATTAGCCAAATACTAGTAAAAGGGGAAAGTAAATTGTCGGCAGTGCGCCAAATGCTACTGCAGCCAAATGTAGACGGGGGCAAACTCAGGCAGCATCTGCTAGGCACCGGTTTTCGGGTAACTGATGATCAACTGGTGGAGGATGGGGCGTACACGTACCAGCTCATCTACGCCGAGCCGGGAAGGGAGTTAACGCCATACTCACCCCTCGAGCTAGAGTACGGGCGCCACAACTTGGCCCGACGGTCATCCCTCCTAGGCACACTGTTAGCGCGGGACATCTCGCACTGGAAAAAGGTTCGCGCTGAACTAAAGAGGTCGAACACAGAGGGGTCCGAGTTGCGTCGACGTCAAGTTGACGAATGGATAACCCAGTTAGAGGAGGCAGAGAAACTTGCCCATTGCTAAGCAAACCATCATTCAGGCCCTCGAAACGGTTGCTCCGCCAAATTATGCCGAGGAATGGGACAATGTAGGGCTACAGCTTGGCTCATACGCCGGCAAGGTGGGGGGAGTGCTCTTGACTCTCGACACCACACTTCGGGCAGTGCAGGCGGCAGAGCAACTAGGGTGCGAGCTCATCATCTCGCATCATCCGCTTATTTTTCGCCCACTAAAGTCGCTACGCACCGATTGGCCACAGGGTCAGGTGCTCGCCGAACTGCTCAAGGCAGGTACTACGGTCTATGCGGCGCACACCAACTGGGACAATGCCTCAAGGGGCACTTCGTGGCAACTTGCGGAGCATCTTGGTCTTAAAGAAAGCGAGATACTTAAAGTGACGGGTAGGACCAAGACTTTTAAACTCGTGGTCTATCTGCCAGCGACGCATCTCGAGGCGGTAACAGCGGCCATGGTCCAGGCGGGGGCAGGTAAGATAGGCCAGTACTCCCATTGTTCGTTTCGGAGTCTTGGCGTGGGCACTTTTGTACCCGCGAGTGCGGCTAGTCCCTTTGTGGGCAAGGTGGGGCAGCTCGAACAAGTAGAGGAGGTTCGCCTGGAGATGCCGGTCGGGGAGGACAATCTTAAAAAAGTGGTGAGTGCCATGCGCCGGGCCCATCCTTACGAGGAGGTCGCCTTTGATGTCTTACCCGTGCATGAGGGGGGAGAGGCCTACGGCTCAGGGCGCATAGGAAGGTTAGACCAAGTGGTGCCCTGGCCAGATTTTGCGGCCCGTATCGAGGGACTATTCCCAGGGGCGCGTTACACCGGAGCGATACCGGAGAGGGTGCGCAAGGTTGCAGTCTGTGGGGGCTCCGGGGGCTCACTCATCGGTACTGCATCCTGGCGCGGGGCCGAGGTACTCATCACCGGCGATGTCACCCATCATCAAGTGCTGGAGGCCGAGGCTCTGGGCCTAGCCCTTGTCGATGCCGGCCACTATGCCACCGAGGCCCTAATCCTGCCCGCCTGGGAAAGCCTGCTGCGCAATCTGGCAGAGGGGTTGGGCGAGGACCTGAAAATTGCGGTCTATCGACCGGAGCAAGCGGCCAGACTGACCATTGAGTAAAACCCTGCTCGTTGTCGGCGTACTAAATAGTAACCGCAGCCAAACGGTCGAGGCCTTTTATCCCCGCAGTCTGCCCATCACTTCGGGGTTGAGGAGGTTCGGCGGTTCTTGCCCCTGCAAGCCGGCGATGAGGTTTTTTGCCGCCATCACCGCCATGCGGTTTCTAGTGGCGTGGCTGGCGCTGGCAATGTGGGGTACCACAATGACATTGTCCAAGGTCAGCAGGGGGTTTTCTTTTTCCATAGGCTCGGGGTCGGTCACGTCCAACCCGGCCCCCGCCAGACGACCCTCGCCGAGAGCTTGGTAGAGGTCTCTTTCGTTAACAATGGCACCGCGGGCAGTGTTAATGAGGATTGCCGTCTTTTTCATTAGACTGAACGCTCCCCGGTCAAAGAAGTGCCGCGTGAAATCATTGAGAGGGGTATGGATGCTCACGAAGTCCGAGGTCGCCAGTAGTTCCGGCAGCCCCACGAATTCAATGCCCAGTTCCTCTTCGAGGTGCTCTTGCCGCACCACATCAAAGTACTGCATCCGCATGGCAAAACCCTTGGCCCTGCGAGCCACAGCCTGACCAATTCTTCCAAAACCAAAAAGTCCGAGCGTAGCACCGTAGATGTCCTGCCCGAGAAGTAGCTGCGGTCCCCAGGTCTGCCAATGACCGTTTTTAACAAAATTTGCGCCTTCGACAACTCTGCGGGCGGTAGATAGCATTAGTGTAAAGGCAAGGTCGGCCGTGGTTTCGGTCAATACCCCGGGCGTGTTCGTGGCCAAAATGCCGCGATTAGTAAGTTCCGCGAGGTCTAGATTATCAAAGCCTACCGCATAATTGCTGACAATTCTCAAGTTGGGGGCGAAGTCTAGCAAGGACCCATCTACTTTGTCGGTCAAAAGGGACAGCAGGCCATCAGCTGAGGGAATCTCTCTTATGAGGCACTTTCTGGAGGGGGGCAAGATTTCTGGCCACACCGCGACCGCGAAATGCTCTTGTAGCATCTTGATGCCTACTTCAGGAATGGCTCGCGTGACGAAGACTCTTTGTTTCATTAATTCCGCACTCCTTTGCGCTACCTCTTTGCTCGCATTATATGTGCAGAACCGATGCCTGTCAAAGTGACCCTAATTGCGCCAAAAAAGCGAGCCTGCCAGAGCAGGACTCGCTTTTTCGTTCTCGATTATTTTTCGTACTGCTCGTGAACCTTTCCAACAAGGGAGATAGATGGAGTTAGGGTCTTATCGCCCTCGGCCGCCCATTGCGCCGGGCAGGCCTCCTCGCCATGGCTGGCTAGATAGCGGTTGGCCCTAAACTTGCGCATCAGTTCGTCAATATTGCGGCCGATGTTGTAGTAGTTGACCTCGGAGTTCATCAGCTTGCCCTCGGGGCTGATAATAAACGTGCCGCGGAGGGCCATTCCGGTGCCCTCATCGTAGACCCCAAAAAGGCGCGAGAGATTGCCGGTTGGATCGGCTCCCATGGGGTACTTGACATCCTTAAGCATCTTCTCTACCCGTTGCCATACCATATGGGCGTACTTGGTGTCGTTGCTGACGGTGATGACCTCAGCACCCATTTTGCTAAACTCCTCGTACTTTTCTGCCAAGGCGGCGAACTCCGTCGCACATACAAAGGTGAAGTCGGCAGGGTAGAAGAAAAGTATGGTCCACTTGCGGTTTGTCTTGAGTCCTTCCAAACTTACTTCGGAAAAATCGATACTCGCGGCCTCAAAGGTCTCTAGCTTAAAATCAGGCACGTTTTGACCCACTTGCACAGTAAATTGTTCGGTCATAATTAATCCTCCTCATGTGTTCTATTCTCTTAGGGAACAGTAATCATTAGCTGTTGAGTAATATTATCACGATGAATTTTGCCTGTCAAGCCAATTCTCTGCGCAACGGCAAAAATATTAATAGTAAAAATTAGCACATTAAAATCCTTGCAAATTCACCGTAAAGAGCATAAAATATAGTGTCGAGTGAATTGGGTGGTCGCGCCGTCAATGCGGCGAGGAAAGTCCGGGCTCCACAGGGCGAGGTGCTGGTTAACGGCCAGTCGGGGTGACCCGAAGGAAAGTGCCACAGAGATATACCGCCTAGCATCCGCTAGGTAAGGGTGAAAAGGTGAGGTAAGAGCTCACCAGCGGCCTGGTGACAGGTACGGCTAGGTAAACCCCACCCGGAGCAAGACCTAATAGGGGAGAGTTAAGAGCTGCCCGCTCGTTCTCCCGGGTTGGTCGCTATGCGCACTGCGGTGCGGACGAGGCCCCTGGCAACAGTGGCCCTAGACAGATGACTGCTGCCGCGCAAGCGGTACAGAACCCGGCTTATAGATTCACTCGACAAAAGCTGACTCTGATATTAGGAGTCAGCTTTTATATTCTTCTCTGCGCAATATGGTAAAATACAACGTAAGCAGCTGCTATCGTCTGCGTCCAGTCTTGCTGTACGGATTGAAGGAGAGGGCACATAATGAAAGTTAATGCTAACCCAGCCAAAGGTATGAGAGATTTTTTGCCCAGCGAGGTGCGGTTAAGAAAACACCTCGAAACGACCATTGCCGACGTCTATGAGCGGCAGGGCTTTGCTCACATTGAGACCCCGGTCTTAGAGAATATCGAAATGCTCACTAAGAGCGAGGGCGGCGAAAACCTGCAGTTAATTTTCAAAGTGCTCAAACGACGCGACAAACTGCGCCTAGACACCAAGGAGCTGTGTGAGGCTGACCTCACCGACCTCGGGCTTCGCTATGACCTGACTCTGCCGTTGTCGCGTTTTTATGCCAAAAATCAGGACAAGCTACCAAGTCCCTTCAAGGCTCTGCAAATCGGCACTGTTTTTCGGGCCGAGCGGCAACAGAGGGGGCGGTATCGCGCGTTCACCCAATGTGACGTAGATATCATCGGGGACAGCAGCACTATGGCCGAGTGCGAGGTAATTCTGTCCACCATTAAGGCCTTGCTGGCGTTGGGTTTGCGCGACTTTAAAGTCAAAATTAGTGACCGGCGCATCCTTGCCGCAGTTGTCCACCACTTTGGCTTGCCAGAAAGTAGCCTAGCAGAAATTGCTGTAATTCTTGACAAGGCCGATAAGATCGGCTGGCCGGCAGTAGAAGAAGAAATGGTCAAGCTTGGTCTGCCGGAGGAAGAAGTTAAGGCATTG
>Ga0207951_100789_pt1 | contig 13677 bp, 11 predicted proteins | sample Subbio12Aug_8Bad_FD_184830 | JGI IMG/M metagenome (GOLD analysis project Ga0207951, IMG submission 184830) | Serpentinite rock and fluid subsurface biosphere microbial communities from McLaughlin Reserve, California, USA - CR12Aug_8Bad (SPAdes) | ecosystem: Environmental > Terrestrial > Deep... | reverse complement strand
CCACATTCCGGTACCGGTCACCAACATTTTGGCGCTCCCCATAAACATTATGAGGGCGGAAAATGATGTAATTAAGACCGAACATTGCATGGCTAACCTTTAATTCCTGTTCAACCGCCAACTTGGCGATTCCATAGGGATCTTCCGGGTGGGGTGGAGTTTCTTCGGTCATCGGGAGGTCCGGGCTGACTCCGTACACCGCAATGGACGATGTGAACACAAAACATTTAACCGCATGGTTGACTGCCGCATTGATCAGATTGACACTACCGATCAAATTATTCGTGTAGTTGAACCGCTTGATAAAATGACTTAACCCCTCAGCAGCATAAGCTGCCAAATGATACACATATTCAAACCGGTGTTCAGAAAATAACCGCTCGATATGGGCGTGATCGGTTATGCTGCCTTGTACAAAGTTAGCCCCGGGAACGATATTATCAATGAACCCACCGGAGAGGTCGTCCAAAACCGTAACTTGGTGGCCACAATCGACTAATTCTTCGGTAACATGTGACCCGATAAAACCCGCCCCGCCAGTGACCAAAATATTAGCCATAAATCCTCTTTACTTCCTTAAAGTATACCGCCGTACCCTTCAATTCCATCCCAACTACCCGAATATATACGTATAAACTCGTTGAAGGGGTGAATTTTTAACTACCGCCATTAAAACCAGGGGGATAGACAAGCCTAAAACCATTAAAAAGAACCAGAAAACCACCGGAAGCCCTAAAAATTGGGGTAGCAAGTGGTAGATTCCACGGGCTGCAAAGGTTAATATCAACGAATGGGCCAGATATACACCAAACGACTTACTTCCCAAATTGCCCATTTCCTTATCCAAAGGTAGTTTTACTCCTTCGAAGGCGATAAAACCCATCAAAAACACCAACGCATAAAGATTATCAACTAAAGTTTCTCTTGGACCAATCCAATCTTGTCCTGAAGTATACAGCAGAACCTCCCACTCCAGCACCCCCAGCCCCCATAAGGCCAGCCACAGCCCGAATAATATCCATCGCAAGCGGATCAATACAGGCTTAAGGGTTGTATGGTGAAAACCAAACACAATCCCAGCGGTAAACCAGAATAGGTTTCCTGGAAAAAACCAACCTGAAGTCAGCAGACTCAAGACTGGCGAGATCGGTGTGTCGAGATCAAGGATAAGGACATATTTACTTACCATCACTACGAATTGGATCGACCCGGTGAGTAGAAGCAGAGGTTTCCAATGTTTCTTTGCCTGGTGAGTAAGCAGAGCTGAAAGCAGGTAAAGCTGGATGATGAGGGGAACGAAATAAAAGGCGGGGGTTGCATCACCAATGAGTAAAATGCGACCGAAATCTAAGAGGGTGTATTCCTCCCCTTGGAAAATATTGGTGACAATAGTGATGAGCGACCAGATCAGGTATGGTATTCCCAAATACCGGATTCGATTTCCAATAAACCGCCAACCCGGAGAATCGCTACCCTTTCGGGTGGCAAACGCGACAAAAAAACCAGAAACTGCCAAAAATGCCGGAATACTTACGATGATCAATTGTTCCAAGGAACGCATCATATAATACGGGATTCCGAACAGTTGATCGAAGTTGGGTGACTGTACCGGAGAATAGCGGTGCGTCCACCAGAACAACGCGATATAAACCCACGCCACCGAGTGGTTGGTCAGGACACCAAGGACAGCCAGTCCATTAAGATACAATAAGCGTTTGGTCATCAGGCGTCGAAGATTCTACGAAAGTTTAACCAAAAATATAGGAATAGAGCCGTTTTAAGGATGAGCGGCGTACCAGTACCATCAAAAGTAGCGGACCAGCCAAACCGACCGCGACCGATAAAACCATCAAAACGGATTGAAATGCCAGCATATTAGGTGCGAGGTGATAAACAGCCCGGTTGAAGTATTCCATCGCAGGGACGTGAACCAGGTAAATTCCGAAAGATTTTACACCAACATCGCTCACCATGCTGGCAAACGGCACTTTTTTGTCCATCAGACTTAACAGAGCCAAAATTACTGTTACGGCATAGAGCGCATCGACCAATGTATGCTGCATTTCGAGCCCGAAATTTCCAGCCTGGCGTATCAACCATTCCCACTCGACAATCCCAATCAGAAATAAGATTGCGGACCCTCCTATCCAGAGGGGTCTTAAACGAAAGACCCAGTCTTTGAATTGAGAAATATGGAAGCCCATAACTAACCCTGCACAAAACCAGAAAAGGCGGACCGGGAAAAACCACTTTGGAAACCAGGTGTAATAGAATTCAGTTAAGCCGGGGGTCATTCCGAGCACAATGGGATACTGTAGGATGTGGACCCCGATTTGGAATATACCGGTAACCAACAACAGTAATTTCCAGTTTTTTCTGGCGATTGGAACCAGGAGTACTGACAGCAGATAATACTGGATCAGGAGGGGAACGAAATAGTAGGCCGGAGTTGTCGCGCCAGTCAGTAATGAGATAACCGTTGTTCCGAGGTTGAACGGCCTCCCCTCGATACTTCTCATCGCGATAAAAATTAAAGACCAGAAAAGATAGGGGAGGATGAGGAATTTAATTCTTGAGGTAATCGAATTCCAATAATCTTTTATTTTTCGTTGACCGGCAATAAAAGCGACGAAGTAGCCAGACACGAAAAGAAATGCAGGGATACTGAAAACAACGAGTTGTTCGATGATCCGCATGAGAAAATAGTCTATCGACCCGACCTGGCTATAATCTGGCGAAGCAACCGGTAGATAGCGATGCGCCCAGGCGAACATGGCGGTTATACCCCAACCAGCACCGTGGAAAAGGAGCACAGAAAGGATTGCGATGCCATTAAGGTAGAGCAGGCGTTTGATCATGATGTTTAGCGTATATTTACGATACCTTGAGCAAATATCGGGTGGTTATTTTTCCAGGTTGGAGGATTCATCCTTGGTATAAGTGGGCAGGTCATCAATAGGAATGCTGGTCAGTTTTGATCGGAAAAGATGGTTCTCCGTTTTTTCAACTGTCTCGATATATTGGCGCATAGCAGCTAACACAGGGACCTCCTTTCGATCGTAAACCTCGCCTTGCAGCAGGCGCAGAACCTCGATGCGATATTTCTTGGATTGGATAAAGTGGGTAAAAAGCGGTAAAAGCTTATAGTAAAGGCGAATAAATTCATACCAGACGCTTACTCCAGCGCGCATCTTGGCTTCGTAAGGCTTAAAGGCCTCGTGGCTGAAATCGCCGGTCTCGAAAGCCTGCTTGATGTATTGAGAGCCATATTTGGCACTATAAAGGGCGATACTGACACCCGAGGAGAAGATTGGATCAACAAAACGGGCAGCGTCACCGACCAGCATAAAACCATTCCCGACAAACTGGTCCATCGAGTAAGAATAATCGCCTTCCTGTTTTAATTCGTTAATCCGCACCGAGTTCATCATGGCGTGTTGTAAGCCTTCATTGGAGTTGATATATTTCAGGAAATATCCCTCCACATCCCCCTTAGATTGGGCAAATACTTCTTTTTCGGCAACGATGCCAATCGAGGTAATTTTGTCGTTGATCGGGATCTGCCAGGCCCAACCTCGTTCGACTGGTAAAAAGTAAATGTGGATGAAATCGGCGGTATCCGGTTGACCTCGATCCACATTTTCAAACCAGGCATGAACTGCATACTGGTTGAAGATGGGGTCTTTCTTTTTTATCCCCAATTGACGACCAATCAATGTGTTCCTACCGCTAGCATCGACGATCATTTTGGCATGGAGATCGATTTCCTGGTCCCCCAGCTTAATTCGCACACCACGCGCCCAATTGTTTTCATCAAACAGAACTTTTTTGACAGTAACACCCTGGTAAATTTCAGTGCCGAGGTTTTGGGCATGTTTCAAGAGGAGTGTATCCAATTTTCCACGATCTACATGGTAGGTATAAGGTTGATTTACCCCTTCTTGCGGAAATTCATTAAACCAAATGTGGGATCCCATTCGACCATGGATATCATGCCAGGATGCGCCAAATTTGTGAGGAAACCCTTCTTTTTCCATGGTGGGCAAAAAGCCGATATCTTGATAAACACGGGTTGAAGAGGTAACCATCGATTCGCCTACATGCGGACGCGGATGAATTGCACCTTCAATAAGTATGTTTTTGATGCCTGCCATCGACAGGTACGAACCCATTACCGAACCAGCCGGACCACCCCCAATGATGATTACGTCGTTCATTTTTACCTCTTTTCTGTGGTTAATTGGTAATCGAAACCTAATTCAAGAAACCAGTTTGCTTTCCAGGTAAAAAGAAAGCGCGTCCACACTTATGAAGTGTTCAATTACCACATCTTCATCCGGTATGACGACATTAAATTTTTCTTCGATAAATGCGACCAATTGTAATATCCCGAGCGAATCAATGATCCCTTCGCCGAGGAGGTCATCGTTTGGCTTTATTTCAACTTTTCGACCTTTTGCCAGTTCATCTAGAATGAAGTCTGCCAGGATAGATTGTGTACTCATTGAATATCCTCCAAAAATTTTTTAAATCAACATTTTGAGGCCGCTTGGGTTGCGTTGGCTTGCAACTCTCGACGGTTTATTTTTCCGGTTGAAGTGCGCGGAAAATCTTGCGCGAAGTTAATTTTGGCTGGAATAGCATAAGAAGGCAATCGCCCAGAAAGGTGTTCTATCAGGTCACCCGATACAAGGTCGGCATTTTCTTTCAAAATGACCGCGGCCTCGATCCTATGACTCCCCTGATCATCGGGGACGGTATAGGTGGCTGCTTCAAGGACAAGTGGATGAGAGAGAAAGGCATTTTCGACTTCATCTAACTCCACCCGGTAGCCGCGGGTTTTAATCTGCCGATCTTTGCGCCCCAGGAATTTAAGGTTGCCATCTTGAAGGCGCTGCACCAGGTCACCGGTGCGGTAGAAGATATCTTCGCAATATTGGTATACCTGGCGGCGGAAAAAACCACGCTCGGTTAAATCCGGTCTACCCCAATACCCTTTCATTACGGTGCCACCCCGGATTAACAGCTCGCCAATTTTATTTTCGGCAACGGGGTTATCATCGATATCTACTACCAAATCTTCGCTATTGGCGCAGGTTACCCCAATTGGGATCGGCTCGTCTGAATCTTCCGGAAGTTTTGGAACCTGGTAAAAAGTACACACGTTGGTCTCGGTAGGGCCGTACAAATTACTAAATCGAACATCCGGTAAATGGTTCATCCAATCCCGTAAGTGCTTGGTAGGGAAAGGCTCCCCGGCGAACAAGATCCAGCGCAGAGCCGAAAAATCGCGTGCTTCAAGGTTTCCGCGTTCGAGCATCTGGATCAGGGCATAAGGTACCGAATACCAAACGGTTATGGCTTCGTCCTGGATCATTTTCGACAAACTGGCAGGAAGTTTGGTAACAGCCTCCGGAACAATAACCGTCGTTGCGCCAGCGACGGCTGCAGCGAAGAAGTCTAAGGTCGAGAGATCGAAGTGCAGCGGGGCATGGTTGCTCACCCGGTCTTCACTGCGCAAATCATAAACATCGGCAGCCCATTCAGCAAAACTTAATCCGCTGCGGTGGGTGTGCATAATCCCCTTGGGTGATCCGGTAGACCCGGATGTATAAAGAATATACGCCAGGTCTTGTTCGGTGGGTAATGTAGGAATGGAAAATCCGGACTCCATTTCGATCTCAGACCAATCCATACAGCGCAAGGTGATGCCCTCCTGTTGGGGAAGTCCCAGGAGTACTTCGAGCTCAGTTTCTTCGGCTAGTTCCCGAACCTGATCAATTTTTGACACTTGGGTAATCAGGATGCGGATATTACAATCGTTGATGACGAAAGCCAGGCGCGAAGTCGGGGCAAAAGGATCCAGAGGGACGTAGGCTGCTCCAGCGGAAAGAATTCCGTAAATCGCTACCGCAGAATGGATGTTTTTATTCATATAAATACCGACCCGGTCACCACGTTTGACTCCTAGGCGACCGAGTATGGTTGCAAGGCGGTTAGAGCGTTCATAAAGCTCTTTATAAGTAAGCTGTTGCCCCATATAGCGAACTGCTGGGTGTTCAGGTGTTTTAGCCGCTGTTTGAGCGACAGCTTGATGAAGGAGATATCTTTGTTTCATGCGGTTTCCCTGGTTACAGCCCTAATAATCGCGCAATGATATTTCGCTGGATATCGGATGTACCTGAGTAGATCAACCCACCAATCGAGTCACGGAGGTCGTGGTCGACACCGCTGCGGGTCAAAATGCCAGGAGCGCCGTGGTTACGGATCGCATCCAGGCTGGATTCAACAAACATTTCACTCAGGTAAAGTTTGGCAATCGCCGCATCCATGGTTGCGTTTTTTCCCCGGCTCTTCAGCCAGGCGACTTTATATAGAATCAGGCGGGCAGTTTCCAAGCGCACTTTCATATCCACGATGCGGTTGGAGACAGATTGGAATTTACTGATGGGTTGCTTGAACTGGCGCCGATCGCGCGCGTAGCGGATATTGGTTTCCAATTGACGTTCCATAGCGCCGATGTTGCTGGCCAGAATACAACTGCGCTCCCACTCCATAGAACTATTAAAGATTTGCGCTCCAGCCCCTTCAGGTCCAAGGCGGCTCGATTCAGGTATAAAAACCTCCTTTAATTCTAGTGAGCCCATCGGGATTGTACGCAAACCCATTTTATCGATCACTGGCGAAACCATTACCCCGGGTGTGTCACGGTCAACAATAAAACCGGTAACGCCCCACATACCTTTCTCGGGGGAGGTGTTGGCGAAGACAAGGTAAAAATCCGACACTGGTCCGCCGGTAATGTATGTTTTGGAGCCATTGATCAGGTAGCCTCCACTTTGCCGTTTTGCAGTAGCTTTCATGCTGTAGGCATCCGAACCAGAGGATGGTTCAGACATCGCATGACCGCCGATCATCTCGCCAGTAATCATCGGCGGAAGATATTTTTCCTTCTGCTCGGCTGTCCCATGGGTGAGGATGGGCATTTGGACACTCCACATCTGAGCGTTGATACCAAAAATTATGCCCAGGTCATGCCAGCCGTAGCCTAATCCCTCCATAGCGAGTAATGAATGGAATATATCCATTCCGCCTCCGCCATATTCTGTCGGCATTGGCAGTCCCTGGATTCCAAATTCAGCACACTTCCGCCAATAATCTCGTGAAAAAATCCCCTCACGTTCGCGTAGGGTGTAATCATCATTGAGAGTTTTGGCGAATTCGATCACTTTCGATTTATAGGCTAATTGGGCTTCAGTCCATGAAAAATCCATTTTTTGTTTCCTCCAAAATAATAAATTACGTAGCAGGAATCACAGAATTAAGGTTCGTTGCCGGACTCAATTCAGAGTTCCGCTTCTGTTGAATAGTTTTATGAAGTACGAGCCTTAGCCAGTCAGGGGATGATCAAATGGCAGCCAGGAGGTTGGATTCTAGACGTTCGGTGGCGGCTTCCCAGGTCCATCTTTCGAGCATCAAAGCGCGTCCATTCCGGGCATACTCTGCGGCTTTTTCCCGATCGTTTAACAGCTCCTGAATTGCCTCAGCAAATTCGACTTCGTTACGGGATGTCAGGCGTCCAGTTTTGTGATCCACCACACTTTCCTGAATACCCCCTTCGCGTACCCCGACTACGGGTGTAGCACAAGCCATCGATTCGAGGGCGACCAATCCAAAGGGTTCACGAATGGGTGCATAAACCGTAAGGGCGGCCTGGTTATACAATTTAACCAAAGATTGATCGCTAATTTCCTTATGGAAAACTAAATCGACTTTCAATGCCTTGGCCAGGCTATTTAAATAATCGTATTCGGGAGGGTTAGAAAAATTACTGGCGATTTTTAAAGTTGGGCGCTTTTCATTTGGTATGTGCGCTATCGAACGGATGATGAAGTCGAAGCCTTTTAAGGGGGTGAGTGAACCCACAGACACGATCGTTGGATGTTTATCGCCTGCAATTGGATGAAAAAACTGCGTGTCAACGCCTAAATAATTGACAGTTGCTTCCACCCCGTAAATCATTTTCGCCGAATGGCGGACAAAGGTTGAGTTCACCAGCACCAACTTAGCTGCCAGAACATTGCGAATGTCGTTCTTTCGCAAGACGGAGCGGTACAAACCTGGCAGAGGATCAAAAGAGTCAACCAATCTTCGCAAACCCGCCTTTTTTTTGTCGTAAGGACGGGCTGGCATTTCTTCATATAGAATGCGAAGCGGCTCCGCGAGGAAGAATACCCTCGGCACACCCTGTAAAAAGGAGAGCAGCGAGGGACTATTCTCGAATTGGCAAGGATTTACAAAAACTACATCAAAATCCAGACTGCTCATCTTGTGAGCCAACTTGTTTTCAACAGCCCTGAGGCGAACCAGGTCGAATAAACGTCCCAACATGTTAATCCGTCCAAAGGGTGAATTGAACTTTGGCGAGGGCTGAAACGGGACGATTTCATGGTGGTTCACCAGAGGGCGTAAATCCGCAAATTCGTGATTGGCGCACGAAAGCGTAAAAACGGAGATTTCGTGGCGGGCAACCAAGCGCTGTACAACCTCAAAAAGGGTTCGCTTGGCACCTCCCGAGGGTAAATTGTGGAATATTGCGATTTTCATTTTGTTTTTATACTAAGCGCTTCCAGCTCATTACAATGCAAGGGCCGCTGCGAAATTTCATGGGTAGATTGAAGTAATTCTAAGTCGCTTTTAAGCATGGAATGGATGATTTTGTCGAAGCCCATGCGTGGCTCCCAACCCAAGGTTTCCATAGCTTTACGTGGGTTTGCGACCAATTGATAAGTTTCTTTTGGGCGCAGGAGGGCCTCATCGACAATGACGTAATCATGGTAATCGAGGTCGAGGTAACCGAAGGCTAGTTCGCAGATCTCCCGGACGGTATGGGTTACACCTGTTCCGATCACAAATATCTCTGGGCGTTCGTGCTGTAACATCATCCACATAGCGCGGACATAGTCGGGGGCGAAGCCCCAATCGCGACGCGCGTTGAGGTCCCCCAGTTGTAATTCATCCGCAAAGCCAAGTTTAATCGCCGCAGCAGTCAGGGTGATCTTGCGAGTAACAAAGTTGAAACCGCGCCGAGGACTTTCATGATTAAAAAGTATACCTGAAACAGCGAACATGTTGTGATGATCACGAAAATTAACGACCATCCAATGCGCATAGAGTTTGGCAACGCCGTACGGATTTCGTGGGTGGAAGGGTGTATTTTCTGATTGTGGCTCTTCTTTTGGCAGCCCGAACATTTCGGATGATGAGGCCTGGTAAACCCGCGCGTTGGGGGTTATTTTTCGTGCGGATTCTAGCAGCCGGGCAACACTAATACCGGCAAGCTCTCCCACCCCAAGCGGGTCGCCCCAAGAAGCATAGGGAAGGGAAGGGGCTGCCAAATTATAAATTTCATCCGGGCGATAAGCTTCCAAGCAGTCATTGAAATCATCTTGATTCGTAAGGTCGCCGACGACAAGTGTCATCCGTTCTTGAACACCACATAGGTTATTCAGGCTGGCTGGGGACAAATCTTGCACCCAACCGGTAACCTGATAGCCTTTTGCAAGCAGCAATTCTGAAAGGTAGGAGCCATCCTGCCCATTAGCGCCGATGATGAGAGCGTTCTTCATTGGGGTCCATTCTTGAGATCTAGAAGTTTCCTTGTGGTGGACAATTCTATTCTTGAAGAGGTATACCTATTTTATTCTTATTTACTGGCAAGGTCAGCTACTTTCTTTTTTGTAAATAGTCTAAACCTAAACGTTCCGCTCAAAAAGAAATTCATCAGAGGCCCCGACATAATCGAAGTGCCGACTGCCATAATGAAGATCGCTACGAAAATTTTATCGTCGATTAAGCCGTTTGCCAAGCCAATTTCGGCCAGGATAATTCCGGTAGCACCACGGGCGTTCAATCCTGATGCAATCGCCAGGACCTGGCGGTTGATAACCATTCCACCAACCCGTGCACCGATAATTACGGAAAAAAACTTTGTGATGCAGGCCGCTGTAAATAAGATGAGTACGGTTAGCCAATCAAAATGGGCAGCAAAATTAGTTGCCATTCCGATGGATACAAAGTAAATAGGAGCAAAGAAACTCATCACGAATTGGCCGATCACTTCATGGGCTTCGTTGGCCTCCTGGCTGCTACCGGCTACAGCCACGCCCACCAAAAAGGCACCCAGAAAGGCATGAATACCGATGAATTCAGCCAGGCTGCCAGCCAATAGAATCACCAATGCAGTAAAGGCGATGAATCCACTCGGCCAGGCGACCTGTTTACGCACCCAGGCGAGTGCCTTGGGAGCGACCAGCCGCCCAATCCCCAAAGTGAAAACAATGAAACCTGCGATTATCAGTATCGTTGTTGGAAAATCGGTCATTAATGGAGAGCGGCCTGGGGCGATAACACTGAGAATGAGCGCAAATAATATCCAGTTGATCAGGTCGTCGACCACCGTCGCGGTCATGATGATCGTGCCAATTTCCTCTTTAAGTAGGCCAAAGTCCATTAATATCCGCGCAATGACCGGGTTGGCCGAATTTGCCAGATTGATACCAATAAATAAAGCGAAGATAAAAAAGTGTTCCTGAACGGTCGGACCCCAGAAATCATGGGGCAGCAAGTAAACCAACCCTACTCCAGCTGCAATAGGCAGAAGTGTTCCAATCACACCAATCGTCATCGCTTTACGACCGAGGCGGCGTAAATCGGATACTTTCACCTGCAGGCCAGCGGTAAAAAGGAAAAAAAGCATGCCCATTTTAATAGACGCATCCCTGATAACCGCCACACTTTCAGAGGATTGGAATAACCAGGAATATACACCCGGAAAAAGAACTCCTACGATTGTAGGACCTAGGACAATCCCGCCCAATAATTCCCCTAATACCGCTGGCTGCTTCCTCCGCCGCATCAGTTGACCAAAAAGGAGGGCAATTCCAAGCATTGCTGTAATTTGTAAAGCAAATTTAACGAAATCTTCGGGGTTCATAAGGTTATCTACTCGTTCGAGGTTGAAATGTAAATGGAGTTAGGATAGGAATTTTCTAAGGCTGAACTGGTAAGGTCAGGGTGCGATTTCCTTGGATTAATCGCGGATTGTAAATGGTGATCGAAAACTTGTTTTGCGGTCCGATACTGCCCTGGCTCGCAAGAGAACAGCCGATAATCTGGGACTAAGAACATACAGGGATTGAAGCAACACCGATTTCCAGTCACGGTGACTTTGCCTGCGGGCTTGTCGCAGCCAGGACAAAATTTGTGGGTTGTGCTGTTGAGTGACATCTTGTAGCAACTGGCTGGCCATCAAGCGGTACAGACGTGCCTGTTCGCTATCTGGGAGTGCCTGAAACTGCTCCCAATGGGTTACTTCAATTTGTTTTTTTATATCACCTGCTAATAGATTAATTAGCAAATCAAAAAATGTATAGGCGCGGGTTTCAAGGCATAAATTGGAAAAACCAGCGGTATGGATGGCTTTTTCACGACACAAAGCCAGTGAGCTGAGCCGTTTTTTCCCACCTGTGGTGACGGTGATATTGGTGGTATGAACCCTGTAGCAAACCAATTTCCGATCCAGGTAGCCGAACCTGGTTGTTTGTGACAAGCGGGTGAAGAAATCCCAATCGGGTCCGATAACAATGCGTGGATCGAAAGTAACCCCGGAGGTAAAGACGCTGTCTGTCCGTAACAGAACACAAATCGGTGGTCCAAAAACATCCGAGGCACGGACAAGTGCATTGTAAAGACTTCCCTCGAAGGGCCCACGCCGGTTTTCGGACAAGCTGCCAATGATTTGGCCAGTGGGGTCGATATAGAAACCGTCACAATATACTCCATCCAGGGTAGGGTTGGCTTTCAGAAAATCTACCATGTTCTCTAGGAACGCCGGCAAGAACTGGTCGTCGGAGTCGAGAAATGCCAGGAACTCCCCATCTACTTCTCGGAGAGCGTGGTTGCGCGCTGCCGCCTCACCGGCATTTTTCTGGTGGTAAACCCGGATCCGCCGGTCTGAATACTGGCTTAGAAGATCCGCTGTTTGATCTGTTGAACCGTCATTTACTACAACCAGTTCCCAGTCTGGCATTTTCTGAGCAAGGATGCTTCCAATTGCCGAATCGATAAATGATTCAGCATTATAGGCGGGCATCATAATTGACACCAAGGGTTTATTATTGTGATTTTCTGGTTGCATCGGGAGGCTGGATTTCGGTAGTTTTTCTAATTGCGGGCAGGAGCCGGTTGAATAAGGTTTCTAATTCGAGCACAGTTCGTTCCCAACTATGCAGGCGTTCAGCGTCGATCCGTGCATTTTGTCCTAAAGTACGCCGGATTTCCGGTTGACGGATGAGGAGGAGCATTGCCTCGACCAAAGAGTCGAGATCGCACGGAGGAACGATCCATCCGGTATGTTCGTGCCGGAGGGTATCCGGCTGGCCGTTTGCCCCAGAGGCAATAATCGCCAGACCGGCAGCTTTATAATCAAACAATTTGAGGCCGGAATATTCTTGCCAGCCGCAGTATGGTGAGAGCCCGATTTCGCTGTTTGCGAGAATGGGACCAAATTCTTCAGGCATTAACGGGCCGGTGAAGGTTATATAGTTCAACAAACCAAGGTCTTTGGCCAGAGTTCGAGTTTCTTCAAACTGGGCACCTGTCCCGACCATTACCAGGCGGACATCGAGCCCACGTTCAATGATCCGTTGTAAGGCTTGAACAGCAATTGATGTCCCTTGCCAGGAATAAAAGCCACCCAAATACACCATTTGGAGGGGTTTTTCTGCAACGGCTTGCTGAAAGGATTTTAATTGGGTGCGCTCTAATAAGTCCAGTAAAGGTGTACCATTTTCAATTGTGGTCACTCGTGAGCGTTGTACCCCCCAGTGCTCGACGAGATTGTTCTCCCAGCCCTTTCCGGAGGCAACAATATGGCTGGCAGTTGCCAGAGTCCTTTTAAACAAGGCTATGGAAACCTTTCTTTGCAAGCCCTTCGGATCCACGCCCTTGGCTTTAAGATCATGGAGGGGGTCACCGTTGTATTCGAGGACAAGGGGGATTTTTAATTGTTGGGCAGCCATCGCTCCGCCATAATTCATCCAACTGGTTCGCTCGAACAATAAATCGTAATCAGGCATAATGTTTTGGCAGAGTCTGGCAAAACGGTTGCTTTCGAAGTAATTAAAAAAAGGCAAGCGAAATATGCGTTGCATCCGGCGGACTGAACGCTCTGTTATGCTTTTCTTTCCAAAGGTTTTTTTTTGTGAATTTACAATTGGGAAATGATTTAAGTTCGTGCTGTGCACGATTTCACCATCAATCCTTGCCAGAAAAGACACTTCATGACCTCGTTCGATTAATTTCGCAATCACATGGCGCACATGGTTGGCCGGGCCATCATAGGGAGGCCAGCGAACTTCCGGGCTTAATTGAGCCAGATATCCAATCTTCATATTTTTTGTTCTTTAGGTATGGTCACAGCCGCTCCTTCAACAACAGCGCGTATCTGGTGGCTGATCTTCGCTGAATCAAACCGCTCCACCACGTTATTGCGTATTTTTTCTCGGCACAGTTGTTTGGCCTGGTTACTTAATCGATCGTAGGAAATGATCAGAGAGCGCAAATCTATGTCGGTCAGAAAAAGGTTCTCCTCAGGTAGCAACTCTTCAGCGCCAG
>Ga0207951_100788_pt1 | contig 13694 bp, 17 predicted proteins | sample Subbio12Aug_8Bad_FD_184830 | JGI IMG/M metagenome (GOLD analysis project Ga0207951, IMG submission 184830) | Serpentinite rock and fluid subsurface biosphere microbial communities from McLaughlin Reserve, California, USA - CR12Aug_8Bad (SPAdes) | ecosystem: Environmental > Terrestrial > Deep... | reverse complement strand
GCCGCGTAGCAACGCGGCTCGCCAGACGACGCATTCAACCCGCACACCTCGTCGCGTGGTCACTCTGGAGGCGTGCACACCAAGCCGCCGCTCAAGCAGCTCATCATCGGAAAGCGCAACTGTAATGTTAGGCGGCACGACCCGCGGCGCCTGACAGATTCGACCTGGCGGACACCCGCCACGCCAAGTCGATGGCCGTCAGATCAAGTGCAGACTTCTGCGCGCCTTCCTTCGGCATCCGGGTTGCGGCCTTGTGCGGGGCGCCGCCGCCCGCGTGCAACCATCCGTTAACGCCCGCCCCCCTATCGTGCCCGGCACGCGCAAGGCGCGCATCGCGGCGGCAGGAGGCCCCACCCATGACGACAATGCCCGCCGAGGCGGCGCTGCGGCCGGAGGATGCCGGCCTCTCAACCCTGGTGTCCGCGCCGGCCCCGGCCCTGCTCTACGGCCATGACGAGCCCTGCTCGGTCCTGATCGGCTGGAAGCGGCGCGATGGCGTGCTGCGGATGCTCTCGGCCACGCATGCGGTCGTCGGCGGGGTCACCGGGCTGCGGCCGGGCGACCGGGTGCGCCTCCTGCGCCATGGCGGCGAGGCCGTGATCCGCGACTGCCTCGTCACGCGCGTCACGCTCCAGGGCCTCGAACTCGTGCGCGCGGCGCCCGACGGCTTCCTCGCCTGACCCCACCCTGATGGACAGGCCACGGCCGTGGCGCGAGGATGCGCGCCGGAGACACGCGCCGTGCAGCACCGGCCCGACACCATCGCCCACGAGCAGGCGCTCGCGCGCCCCGATCCCGCCCGCCGTCCCGGGCGCTCGCCCGGCCGCGCGACGCGATTCGACCTGCGCGACGGCCGGTCCTGATGGAGGGCGATGCCCGCCGGCCGCTCTCGCTCCGCGCGCAGGCGACGCGCCAGCGCATCCTCGACGCCGCGCTGGCCGAATTCGCCGCGAACGGGCTGGCGGGCGCGCGGGTGGACGAGATCGCCGCGCGCTCGGGCGCCAACAAGCGGATGCTGTACGCGCATTTCGGCTCGAAGGAGGAACTGTGGCTGACGGTGCTCGAACGCGCCTACGCCGCCAAGCGCGCCGAGGAACGCGCGCTCGATGTCGAGCATCTGCCGCCGCCCGAGGCCGTGGCGCGGCTGGCGCGCTTCAACCTGCGCTACACGGCGGCGCATCCCGAATTCGTCGCGCTGCTGAACCAGGAGAACATCCACCGCGCCGCCTACCTGAAGCGCAGCGCCGAGGTGCCGGCGCTCTACTCGCCGCTGGCCGACAGCCTGCGCGCGGTGCTCAACCGCGGGGCGGAGCAGGGCGTGTTCCGCCGCGACGTGGACCCGCTGCAACTGTACGTGACGATGCTCGGCCTGGGGCATTTCTGGGTGGCGAACCGGCACACGCTCTCCACCATATTCGGCGCGGATCTCGGCACCGAGGCGGCGCTGGAGGCGCGGGAGCGGCACGTCGTCGAGGTGGTGCTGGGCTACCTGCGGCCGTGAGGCCGGGCCGGGCGCGCCCGGCGTCGGTCACGCCACCTCGAACAGACCGGCCGCGCCCTGGCCGCCGCCGACGCACATCGTCACCACCACGTATTTCACGCCGCGGCGCCTGCCCTCGATCAGCGCGTGGCCGGCCATGCGCGCGCCCGACATGCCATAGGGATGGCCGATCGAGATCGCGCCGCCATCCACGTTCAGTCGCTCGGACGGGATGCCGAGGCGGTCGCGGCAGTACAGGACCTGGCAGGCGAAGGCCTCGTTCAGTTCCCAAAGGCCGATGTCGTCCACCGTCAGGCCGTGCCGCCTCAGCAGCTTCGGCACGGCGAAGACGGGGCCGATGCCCATCTCGCCGGGGTCGCAGCCGGCCACCGCCATGCCGCGCCAGATGCCCAAGGGATGCAGGCCGCGCTTCGAGGCTTCCTTCTCCTCCATCAGCACGGCGGCGGAGGCGCCGTCGGAAAGCTGGCTCGCGTTGCCGGCGGTGATGAAGCGGCCTTCCTTCACCACCATGCCGTCCTTGAACACCGGCTTGAGCGATTGCAGCCCCTCGAGCGTGGTGTCGGCGCGGTTGCCTTCGTCGCGGGTCAGGGTGACCGGCTTGTCGAGGACCTCCTGCGTCTCCTTGTTCACGAGCTTCATCACCGTGGGCAGCGGCACGATCTCGTCGTCGAAGGCGCCGCGCGCCTGGGCGGCGGCGGTGCGCTGCTGGCTTCCCAGCGCGTAGTCGTCCTGCGCCTCGCGGGGCACGCCATAGCGGTCCGCCACGATCTCCGCTGTCTCAAGCATGGACATGTACAGCGCGGGCACGCGCGCCATCAGCGCGGGGTCGGCGCGACGGAACCAGTTGGCCTTCTCGTTCTGCACGAGCGAGATGGATTCGAGCCCGCCGCCCACCGCCACCTGCATCCCGTCATGCAGGATCTGCTTCGCCGCGGTCGCGATGGCCATGAGGCCCGATGAGCATTGCCGGTCGAGCGCCATGCCCGGCACGGAATCCGGCAGTCCGGCGGCGAGCGCGACCTGGCGGCCGAGATTGCCGCCCTGGCAGCCCTGCTGGAGCGCCGCGCCCATGATGACGTCCTCGACCTCGGCAGGGTCGAGGCGGGCGCGCTCCACGGCGGCGCGCACGGCGTGGCCGCCCAGCGTCTGCGCGTTGGTGTCGTTGAAGGCGCCGCGATAGGCGCGCCCGATCGGCGTGCGGGCGGTCGAGACGATGACGGCGCTGCGCATGGCGCTTGCTCCCCTTCCTGACGATCGGCGACAAGGTAGCGGAGCCGCAGGATTTCGCGAGACCCCATCCGCGCAGGCGGCGGGGCGCGGCCCGTGCGGCCCGCCCTACGACGCGCCGAGCCGCTTCCACACGCCATCGGCGGTTGCGATGATCCGCCCGCCCACGGTGATCTGGCCGCGCACGAAGATCACCGAGCGCGTCGCGCGCACCGCCTCGCCGCGCGCCTCCATGAAGTCGCCGGCGCGCGCGGCCGAGACGAAATGCGTGTTGAGCTGGATGGTCACCACCGGGTCGCGCTTGGCCGCCTCCCAGCAGGTCGCGCCGAGGATCTGGTCGAGGAAGGTGACGATCATGCCGCCATGGACGATGCCATGGGCATTGCCGTGGCGCGCCTCGGCGAGCATGCCATAGGCCCAGCCATCGGCCTGCTTCCTGGACCAGAAGGGGCCGACCAGGGTGGGGAAGCCGTCCTCGTGCCAGCGGAACGGCCTCCATCCGGCGGCGGCGGGGTCGAAGGGGGCGGGGGCGTCGGTCATGGCCTTCGCTTCGCGCGGCGCGGCGGCGGCGTCAATCCGCGGCCTCAATGGCCGTTTGGGAATGCCGGTGCCGGACTTCAGAATGCGCCTGGGGACGGCCTTCCCAAACGGCCACTCAGCGCCCGCGCGGCACGAAGCGGGCGTCGCGGCCGCCCTCGACCTCGGCCCAGGCGGCGCGCACGCGCGCGGTCCCATGCGCGCGTTCGAGCCGGCGCAGCACGAAATGCCCGCGGCCGACGGTGCGGAAATGCTCGAGGAAGGCGAGGTTCACCGCCGCCCCCACCGCCGCGCCCACCACCGGGGCGGCCTGCGCCGTCAGTTTCAGCCCGACCGGGCCGACGAAGCGCGCGGCCACCGCGGCGACGAAGCCGGGCAGGATGGTGCGGCCCACCGCGCCCTTCAGCGCCTCGGCCAGCGCGAGGCGGACGGCGAAGTAGCCGCTCTCCGCCGCGTCGTCGGCAGGCGAAGTGCCGCCGAGCGCGAAGACCTTGAGACATTCGGCGGCCGCCCCGGGCACGTCGAGGGCCTCGCCCTCCTCGGCCGCGACGGCGGCGATCTGGCGCAGCAGGATGGTGGTGGAGACCGGCAGTTCCACCAGCGTGCCCGGCAGGCCGAAGGCGCCGCCCATGGCGCCGGAAGCGACGGCGAGGCCGCGATGGAACCAGCCCGATGGCACGGGCAGCGGCGTGACCGCGGGGCCCGAGCGCAGCGCGGCGGACATGGCGAGCGTCAGCGCCGCGCGCGCCGCGCCGTCCACGCTGCCCTGCACGGAGGCGGGCAGCCGCGCGCGCAGCGCCTCGACCGGCAGGCCGGCGAGCGCGGCGAGGCGCGCGGCGAACGAGGGGTTCTCCAGCGCCTCGAAGGCAGCGAGCAGGTCGCGCCGGTCCTCCGGCGGCAGGGCGCCGTCGGTGATGGCGAGGCTCATCGCCACGCGCCCCGCCAGTGGTCCGCTCGCCGCTGTCGGGTCCCGACAGCGGCGCCAACCGGCCCGCCAGCACCAAGGCCCGTGGAGCGAGGCGCAACCGAAGGGCCGGGAACCTTCAGCATGGACCGCACCGCCGGAGCGGATCGCACACGGCTGGAATCGGCCGCATGCGTGAAGATGCCCGCAAGCGAGGCCTGGAGCGGTTTCCGGCCATCTGGAAACCGCCCTACAGGATGAAGCGCGACAGGTCCGCGCTGCCCGCGAGGGGTGCCACGCGCTCCGTCACCAGCGCCGCATCCACCCGGATGGCCTCCCCCCCGCGGTCCGAGGCGGTGAAGGAGATCTCCTCGAGCAGCTTTTCGAGCACGGTGGCGAGGCGCCGCGCGCCGATGTTCTCCACGCTCGCATTGATCTCGGCGGCGAGGTCGGCGAGCGCCTCCACCGCATCCTCGGCGAAGTCGAGCGTCACGCCCTCGGTGCCGAGCAGCGCGGTGTACTGCTTGAGCAGCGAGTGTTCCGGCTCGGTCAGGATGCGGCGGAAATCGTCGCGCGTCAGCGCCGAGAGCTCGACGCGGATCGGCAGGCGCCCCTGCAACTCGGGCAGCAGGTCCGAGGGTTTCGCGAGATGGAAGGCCCCTGAGGCGATGAACAGGATGTGGTCGGTCTTCACCGGCCCGTGCTTGGTGGTGACCGTGGTGCCCTCGATCAGCGGCAGCAGGTCGCGCTGCACGCCCTCGCGCGAGACATCGCCGCCGCGCACGCCGCCCTCGCCGGTGCGGGCGCAGACCTTGTCGATCTCGTCGAGGAAGACGATGCCGTTGGCCTCGGCGTTGGCGACGGCCTCGCGCACCAGCGTGTCCTGGTCGAGCAGCTTGTCCGCCTCCTCGCGCGTCAGCGCGATGCGGGCCTCGGCCACCGTCATCCGGCGCGGCTTCTGGCGGCCGCCGAACATCTTGCCGAGCATCTCCTGCATGTTCTGCATCTGGATGCCCTGGTTGCCCGGCAGGTCGATCATGCCGAGCGGCATCCCCCCCCCGGCATCGGCCACCTGCACCTCGATCTCGCGGGATTCGAGCTGCCCCTCGCGCAGCAGGCGGCGGAACTTCATGCGCGTCTCGCCGGAGGCGCCCTCGCCGACCAGCGCGCTCAGCAGGCGCTCCTCGGCGGCGAGTTCCGCCTTGGCCTGCACGCCGCGGCGCGCCTGTTCGCGCATCATGGTGATGGAGGCATCGACCAGGTCGCGCACGATGGAATCCACGTCGCGGCCGACATAGCCGACCTCGGTGAACTTGGTCGCCTCCACCTTCAGGAAGGGCGCGTTGGCGAGCTTCGCCAGGCGGCGGGCGATCTCGGTCTTGCCGCAGCCGGTGGGCCCGATCATCAGGATGTTCTTGGGCACCACCTCCTCGCGCAGGCCTTCGGGCAGCTGCTGGCGGCGCCAACGGTTGCGCAGCGCGATGGCGACGGCGCGCTTGGCGTCCTGCTGGCCGACGATGTGGCGGTCGAGCTCGGAGACGATCTCGCGGGGGGAGAGGTTGATGGATTCGGACATTTGTTTGGCCCTCAGACGGCGGGCGCCGCACATCCGTGCGGCTTGCCTTCGCGCCCTGCGCTGGCGCGCCGGCGATGACGGGTGGTCGGGGCGCGGTCGCGCAGTCGCGCTCCCGGATCGCATCCGTGCGGCTTGCCTTCGCGCCCTGCGCTGGCGCGCCGGCGATGGCGGGTGGCCGGGGCGCGGTCGCGCAGTCGCGCTCCCCGGCCGCGGCGAGCCGCGATCCGCGGGGCGGCGCCGCTCACGCTTCGAGGCTTTCCAGCACGATGTTGCCGTTGGTGTAGACGCAGATGTCGGCGGCGATCCTCATCGCGCGCCGGCAGATCTCCTCGGCGTCCACGCCCTCCATCGGCAGCAGGGCGCGCGCGGCGGACAGCGCGTAGTTGCCGCCCGAGCCGATGCCGATGATCGCGTCCTCGGGCTCCAGCACGTCGCCCTGGCCGGTCACCAGCAGGGAGCGCTTGCCATCGGCCACCGCCAGCAGCGCCTCCAGCCGGCGCAGGTAGCGGTCGGTGCGCCAGTCCTTCGCGAGATCGACGCAGGCGCGTTCGAGCTGGTCGGGGAAGCGTTCCAGCTTCGCCTCCAGCCGTTCGAGCAGGGTGAAGGCGTCGGCGGTCGCACCGGCGAAGCCGGCCAGCACGCGGCCCTGGGCGATGCGGCGGATCTTGCGGGCATTGCCCTTGACCACCGTCTGGCCGAGCGAGACCTGTCCATCGCCGGCCATGGCCACGCGGCCCGCCTTCCGCACGCACAGGATGGTGGTGCCGTGCCACCCGAGGGAATCGTTTTGTGGGGAGTTCATGACCGCCCGAATGTGGGCGAGCGGGCGGCCGGACTCAACCGGGCCCCTCGGGGGCGTTGCGGCACCCCGTCCGGGGGGCGTAGGTAACGCCCATGGAAGGCCCCTTCGCCCCGCCCCGCCGCGCCGAGATCGCACGGACCACCGCCGAGACCGACATCCGCGTCGCCCTCGACCTCGATGGCACCGGCAGGGCCGCCGTGGCCACCGGCGTCGGCTTCCTCGACCACATGCTGACCGCGCTCGCCCGCCATTCCATGATCGACATGGAGATCGCGGCCCGGGGCGACCTGCACATCGACTTGCACCACACCGCCGAGGATGTCGGCATCGTCATCGGCCAGGCGCTGCGCAAGGCGCTGGGGGAAAAGCGCGGCATCCGCCGCTACGGCGCCGCCCTGCTGCCGATGGACGAGGCGCTGGCCGAATGCGCCGTGGACCTCTCGGGCCGGCCCTTCCTCGCCTGGTCGGTGCCCTTCGCGCGCGACAAGGTGGGCGAGATGGACACCGAGCTGTTCGAGGAATTCTTCCGGGCGCTGGCCTTCAACGCCGGCATCGCGATGCACATGACCTTGAAGGCGGGGACCAACGCGCACCATGTCGCCGAGGCCTGCTTCAAGGCCGCGGCGCGCGCGCTCCGGCAGGCCGTCGAGCCCGACCCCCGGGCCGGCGGTGCGGTCCCCTCGACCAAAGGGGTGCTGGAGGCTTGAGGATGCGCGTCTGGACGGTGCATGTCCGACCGCCCGGGCCGGGCCGGCCGCCGCGCGGCCTGCTGCTGCGCGATGGCTTCGCGATGGGTGCCTTCCTGGTGCCGGTCGTCTGGTTCCTGGCGAACCGGCTGTTCGCCCTGGCGGCGGTGGTCCTGGCCGCGACGGTGACGATCGGCGCGCTGCTGCCGCCCGCGGTGGCGGCGGCCCTGCTGGTCGGTCTGCAACTTTTCATCGGCTTCGAGGCGCGGGCCCTGCAATCCTGGTGGCTGACCCTGCGCGGCTGGCAGGTGGAGGGCGTGGTGATGGGGCGCAACGAGGATGCCGCCTTCCTCACCCTCGCCAGCGCCCGGCCGGACATTGCGCGGCTGGCGGTCTGAGGCGGGGAGGATCGAGGCATGGCGCGGCGCGTCGCGGTGGTGGATGCGGGCTCGGGCAACCTTGCCTCGGTGGTGCGCGCCTTCGAGAAGGCGGCCGCCGACAACGACATCGCGGCCGAGGTGAAGGTCGTCAGCGCGGCGGCCGACCTGCGCCTCGCCGACCGCATCGTGCTGCCAGGCCAGGGCGCCTTCGCCGCCTGCCGACGCGGCCTCGACGCCCTGCCCGGCGTGGTCGAGGCGCTGGAGGAACGGGTGCGCGGGATGGGCGTGCCCTTCCTCGGCATCTGCGTCGGCATGCAGCTGATGGGCACCAGGGGCCTCGAGCACGGGCAGACGCCCGGCCTTGGCTGGATCCCGGGCGAGGTCGCGCCGATGGACCCGCGCGGCGCCAACGGCATGCCCCTGCCGCTGCCGCAGATGGGCTGGAACGCCCTGTCCTTCGAGGAGAATTTCCACCCGGTCCTCGACGGGGTGAAGCCCGGCGACCAGGTCTATTTCGTCCATTCCTTTGCCTTCGAGGCCGACGACCCGGAGGACGTGATCGCAACCACCGACTATGGCGGGCCCGTGACCGCGGTCATTGCGCGCGGCAACCTTGCCGGGCTGCAGTTCCACGTCGAAAAGAGCGGCCCGGTCGGGCTGGCCATGCTCGCCAATTTCCTCAGGTGGGAACCTTGAACGCTTCCGCGGCCCTGCAATCCGCCCGCGCGCTGTCCGTCGAGCGTGTCGAGCACCTCTCGGAGGCGGACCTCGCCGAACTCGCCGAGGCGACGGACGCCGCCATCATCGAGGGCGGCGGCTTCGGCTGGGTCGAGCCCCAGGGGCGCGCGGCGCTGGTGCGGCATTTCCGCGGCGTGCTGCTGGTGCCCGAGCGCGAGCTTTTCGTCGCCCGCCTCGACGGCCATCCGGTCGGCTCCGCGCAGCTGGTCCGCCCGCCGCGCAACAACGAGGCACAGGCGTTCAGCGCGACGCTGACCCACGCCTACATCGCTCCCTATGCCCGCGGCGTGGGCCTCGCGCGGATGCTGGTGCAGAAGGTCGAGGAACGGGCCGCGGCACTCGGCCACCGGGTGCTCAACCTCGACGTGCGGGAGACGCAGGCGACCGCCATCGCGCTGTTCGAGAGCCTGGGCTACCTGCACTGGGGCACGCATCCCTACTACGCGCGGGTGAAGGGGCAGACTGTGGCGGGACGCTTCTACACCAAGACGCTCGAGCCCGGACGCGGGCGCAGCACGGGCGAGCTGATCGAAGGCGCGGGGCATACCGGCGGACCGGCCTCCTGACCGGCCCGGGCGCCCGGACGGGCGGGGCCGCCGGATCGGACCGTGCTCCGGCCCGGACCGTTCACGCGCCGACTGGCCAAGTCCACCATACGTACAGGGCATAGAGCCCGACCAGAATCGCACCCTCCCGCCGGCCGACCCGCCAGCCCGTGCGCGCCACCACCAGCAGCAGCACCGAGACGGCCAGCATCACCGGAGCGTCGAAGCGCGCGATGCCCTCCGGGATCGTGGTCGGAGCCACCAGCCCGGTGATCCCGGCAATGCCGAGCACGTTGTAGATGTTCGAGCCCAGCACGTTGCCGATCGCCACATCCGCGTGCCGCCGCACCGCCGCGACGACCGAGGTGACGAGTTCCGGCAACGAGGTGCCGACCGCGACGATGGTCAGGCCGATCACCTCCTCGCTGATCGCGAGTGCGCGCGCCATCGCCACCGCCCCGTCCACCAGCAGCCGCGCGCCCAGCACCACCAGCGCCAGCCCACCCAGCAGCAGCGCGCCCGAGACGAGCCAGCCGCGCAGCCCCGACCCGGGTGCGGCCGCCTGCGCGCCGTGCAGGCCGGCGGAACGCACCCCCTCGAAGGCCAGCGCCTTGTCGAAGGCCGCGGTGTGGTCCGCCGTGCCGCGCGATTCCTGATGCCAGGCGAAGACCAGGTAGGTGACCAGCCCCGCGACGAAGACCGCGCCGACCGCCCGATCCAGCGTCCAGGCCAGCCCGACCGCGACCATCAGGGCGGCGGAGGCGACCACCACCACCCCGTCCCGCGCCAGCGCCGCCGAGGAGACCCGCACCGGGAAGACCAGCGCCGAGATGCCCAGGATCAGCAGCACGTTGGCGATGTTCGACCCGACCACGTTGCCCACCGCGATGCCCGGCGAACCCACGAGCGAGGCCTGCACGCTCGTCACCAGTTCCGGCGTGGAGGTGCCGAACCCCACCAGCGTCAGCCCGATAAGCAGCGGCGAGACGCCGAGGCGTTCGGCGATCTGCACCGCCCCGCGCACCAACCCCTCCCCGCCCAGGACGAGCAGCACCAGCCCGCCCGCTATCAGTACTGCCGTCTCCATGAAAATTCCTGCTCCGCTTGGCTCGCGGCAAGATGGGGGGCGCGCCGCGAACGGTCCAGCCCCAGGCCGCCGCCTTGTGGCGGCCGGCCGGGCATGGAAGGTTCCCGCCCGGGCGCAGGAGCTGGCGATGATCGAGGAAGCGAAGACCGCGCGGCAGCTCTACGCCGAGATGAAGGCCGCGCCCGCGCGCCGGCGCTTCGGCTTCGGCCGGCGCGCCGCGCTGGTGAACATCGACCTGCAATGCGCCTACACGCAGGTCGGCACCTACGCCACGGCCTACGAGACCGACCCGCGACAGATCGAATACGTGAACGCGCTGGCGGCCGCGTTCCGCGCGCGGTCCTGGCCGGTGGTGTGGACCCATGTCGCCTACCTGCCCTCGGGGGAGGATTGCGGCGTGTGGGGCACGCGCTCCGACACGCCGGACAGCCTTCAGAAAATCAAGGAGGGCTCGCCGCGCGCCGCCCTCGACCCGCGGGTGGAGCGCACCCCCTCCGACATCCTGATCAACAAGCGCATGGCGAGCGCCTTCTTCGAGACGAACCTGCGCTCCCTGCTGACCTTCCACGGCACCGACACGGTCGTGGTGACGGGCGGTTCCACCTCGGGCTGCGTGCGCGCGACCGTGGTGGACGGGCTGTCCTGCGGCTTCCGCATGGTCGTCGCGGAGGAATGCGTGGCCGACAAGCACGAGGGCCCGCATTTCGCGAACCTCTACGACATGGCGGTGAAATACGCCGATGTCCTGCCGGTGGCCGAGGTGCTGGACGCCGTTCCGCGCATGCCGGGCTGAGGCGGCCCCCACCCCCATCGCCCCGCGCGCCCGCCGCGGTATAAGGCCGACCCAGCCGGCGCCTGGCCCGGCGCCGCCGCGACGGACTCCATGCCATGACCCTCACGCTCTATCCCGCCATCGACCTCAAGGGGGGGCAGGTGGTGCGCCTCAAGCGGGGCGAGATGGACCAGGCGACGGTCTATGCCGACGACCCGGGCGCGCAGGCGCGGGCCTTCATCGAGGCCGGCTTCGCCTGGGTGCATGTGGTGGACCTCGACGGCGCCTTCGCGGGCCGGCCGGCCAATGCCGGGGCGGTGCGCGACATCCTCGCCGCCGTGCCGGGCGCACGGGTGCAGCTCGGCGGCGGCATCCGCTCCATGGCGGTGGCGGAAGCCTGGTTGGCAGCGGGGGTGAGTCGCATCATCCTCGGCAGCGCGGCGGTGAAGGACCCGGATTTCGCGCGCACGGCCTGCCGGGCGTTCGCGGGGCGCGTGGCGCTCGGCATCGACGCGCGGGGGGGGATGGTGGCGACGGAAGGCTGGGCCGAGACGTCCGATGTCAGCGCCGCCGACCTCGCGAAACGCTTCGAGGAGTCCGGCGCGGCGGCGGTGATCTACACGGACATCGCGCGGGACGGGATGCTGGGCGGGGTGAATGTGGAGGCGACCGCGGCGCTGGCGCGGGCGGTGAGCCTGCCGGTCATCGCCAGCGGCGGCGTGGCGGGGGTCGAGGATCTGGCGGCGCTGCGCGCGGCGGGGGCGGGGATCGAGGGGGCGGTCATCGGGCGGGCGCTGTATGACGGGCGGATCGAGCCCAAGGCGGCGCTGGCGGCGGCGGGCGCGCGGGAGCCGCGATGACGCCCTGCAAGTGCTGCGGCGACATCGCCGTTCCGATAGGGAGCGTGGATGCCGCCCGTTCCTGCGAGGATCGGCGCGGACCACCGCCCTTCCCCGAAACGGGCCAGGCAGTCCCGTACCTCGCATGCCGTTCTTGCGGCTTCCTCTTCACGGTCGCCTTCGATGGCCTGGATGACGCGGAGCTGGGTCGGGTCATCTACAACGACGAGTATGTGCTGGCCGATCCCGACTTCCGCGACGCGCGGCGCGCTACATGGCGCGGATGCTGGGCAAACTGATGGCGCCGGTCCGAAGCAGCCTCCGCATGCTCGACTACGGCGGAGGGGGCGGCCTCATGGCGCGGCTCCTGCGGGATGAAGGCTTCACGGTCGAGACCTACGACCCCTATTTCCAGGAGGGGGCTTTCCACAAGGGGGCCTACGACCTCGTCACCGCGATCGAGGTCGTCGAGCACAGCCGCGATCCCCTCGGAACCTTCCGCGACATGGCCTCGGCGCCCAGCGCGTCGGGAGCGATCCTGTTCACGACTGAACTTCGGCCTCCCGGTGCGGGTCTGGAGTGGCCCTACGTCGCGCCGCGCAACGGCCACGTGTCGCTGCACACGCGCGCCAGCCTGCTTGCCTGCGCCCGCGCCTGCGACATGGTGGCCCATAGCGTCTCCCAGCACGTCCACCTGTTCCTGCCCCTGGATCCGGGCCGGGTCGCCGATCATCTCGTCTCGGCCACGGCCGGCGAGGCGCTCTACGCCGCCTCGCTTGCCGGCCCGAGGGCCTGGTTCGGAACAGCATGGCGCGTCGCACGCGCCGGGTCCTACGGCGCGGCGCTGAACCCTCGCCACGCCGCGCGCGCCCTTTTGCGGCGCGGCAAGCGAGCATAGCGTCGCGTGGCGCACGCACCGGATTCGGCATGGCTCGACGGGGTTCGGGCTGCTCAGGAACGCCGCGACGCGAAGGCGTCGATCATGCGGCGGAACCGGGGCGCGTAGTCTGCCGCCGCCAATCCCATGTTCGACTGGACCAGGAAGAACTGGCGTCGCCCGTGCTCCTGCTCGCAGAGCGCGATGGTCGCTTCCAACTGATCCGGCAGCTTCACCTCATAGCCCCAGGAATCGCTGCCGCGCGGGTCGGCGGCATAGCCATCGTAGCCTTCCATGGCGCGGACGACATGGCCGAGCAGGTTGTATTCCGAGGGAAATCCCGTGCGGTAGAAGGCGCCGACCCAGTCCTTGTGCATCGTCTGCATCGCGGTCTTGAGGGCGACGGCCGTCCTGGTCAGGAAGCGCGGCGCCGGCAGGATGCAGTTGAACGCCGCCGCCCGGTCGGTCAGCCGGCCGCGGAACAGGATCTGCCGGCCGACCTCGAAGGCATGGTCCTCATAGGTCTCGGCCGGGAGTTCGCGCAGATACAGCCGCGAATCGCCATCGAAGACATCCTCGCGGGTCAGCGGATGGGTCAGGAAGGTGTCGGAATCGAGGAACATGACGGCGTCGCAGCCGAGCTGGGCGGCGGCCTCGATCTTGGCGATCTGCTGCATCTTCCAGCCCGAGTAGAGCCGCGCATGGGACGGGACGCGCCATTCCAGGCGCTGCAAACTGCGTCCCCAGCGGCCGCCCCAGAATCGTCTCTGCCGCTCCGCCTTCGCGGGCAGGACGGCGGCCGTGGGCAGAAGGCGCAGGCGCGGGCTGCCGCCGAAGCGCCCGGCGAACAGCGGAAGATCCTGCGTGTCCACGATCGCGACGTGCTCGAAGCCCCCGGCGAAGAGCTCGATCGAATGGCGCAGCAGGGCGAAGCGCTCGATGTCCGGGGCGTGGGAGAGGGTCAGCAGCCAGAGCGACGGATGGTTTCGCTCCCCGGGGCTCATGCGCTCCGCCGCGATGCTTCCTGCCATGCTCGACTCCCTTGCACATGGCAGGCTCGGCAGCAACAGCGGCGGAGCGTGGCGCGGCCTCGGCCAGGTTCGTCGGGCGCCGTCCCGCATGGACCAGGGCAATCGGGTGAAGGAATGCGTGACAGCCGGGCGAAGGCCTGAATCGGTGCCAGGCCTCGATTCGCAAGGCGGGACCTGGCCATGGACGACGCG
>Ga0207951_100787_pt1 | contig 13694 bp, 13 predicted proteins | sample Subbio12Aug_8Bad_FD_184830 | JGI IMG/M metagenome (GOLD analysis project Ga0207951, IMG submission 184830) | Serpentinite rock and fluid subsurface biosphere microbial communities from McLaughlin Reserve, California, USA - CR12Aug_8Bad (SPAdes) | ecosystem: Environmental > Terrestrial > Deep... | reverse complement strand
GGAGCCGCTACGGAGCGGGAAAAGAAAGCCTACCGGAGGCGAAACAGACGATGAAAAAGATTGTCCCCCTTAACGACCCTAAGGACGTGCCCGAGAGCATGAGCGAAGCTGAGGCCCGCCACTTCTGGCAAACCCGCGAGATCACCGAGGCCTACCTGAAGCAAGCAGGCCCCGTGCCGGAGGAGGACCTGCCGCCAAAGCGCAAGAGCTTTAATACCTCGGTCAGGCTCGACGAAGACCTCGCGCACCGCCTCAGGCGACTGGCCGCACGCAAGGGCAAGGGCTACCAGACGCTGTTAAAAGAGTTCGTGCTCGAGCGCCTCTACGAAGAGGAAAAGCGCGAGAAGATAATCTAAGCGACTTGTGGCCGAGTCAGTACCCTCTAGCGTCCGCCGCTCTGTGCCAGCCGCCGCGCCGACAGCTCCAAGAGCCGCTCTTGGGCGTTCAGCCGCTGCTGGCCCGGCCGCCGCCGGACATGGCAGTAGTCGCCATCAGCCCCTAGTTCGCGGGCCTTGACGTTGTCGCGCAGGTAGAGGTCGAGGATCTGCAGCAGTTTCTTCTTGAGGCGCAGGTCATCGATGGGGAAGGCCGTTTCGATGCGGCGGTTTAGGTTGCGCGGCATCCAGTCGGCAGAACTCAGGTAGATCTCCTCGGCACCGCCATGATAGAAGTAGGCGGCGCGGGAGTGCTCCAGAAAACGCCCTACAATGCTCCGCACCCGGATTCTGTCGCTGACTCCCGGCACACCGGGGCGCAAGCAGCACACCCCTCGGACGATCAGATCGATCTCGACCCCGGCTTGCGAGGCGCGGTACAGCGCTCGGATTACTTCAGGATCGACCAGGGCGTTCATCTTAACGATGATCCGAGCGGCTGTACCGGCTAGGGCGTGGGCCGTTTCGCGCTCGATGGCCGCCAAGATTTCGGCTCGCAGGGTGCTAGGGGCCACCCACAGCTTGCGCCAGCTATCCTGCTTGGAGTGGCCGGTAAGGACGTTAAACAGCTCCGAGACATCAGCAGCGAGCGCCGGGTCGCAGCTCAGTAGCCCGAAGTCGGTGTAGACGGTGCTGGTAGCTGGGTTGTAGTTGCCAGTGGCAAGATGGACGTAGCGGCGGATTTCGCCCTGCTCGCGCCGCACAATGAGCAGCGCCTTGCAGTGGGTCTTGATGCCGGCAAAGCCGTAGACCACATGCACCCCGGCCCGCTCGAGCTCGCGGGCCCAGATGATGTTGTTCTCCTCATCGAAGCGCGCCTTTAGCTCGACTAAGGCGGTGACCAGTTTGCCGTGTCCGGCTGCCCGGGCCAGGGCCGCTACTACCGGGGAGCGCTTGCCGACCCGGTAGAGGGTCTGCTTGATGGCCAGCACCTGCGGGTCATCGGCAGCCTGGTCGATCAGCTGCTGCACCGCGTCGAAGGCGTGGAAGGGGTGATGGAGCAGGATCTCTTGCTGGCGGATGGCCGCGAACACGTCGACATGTCCGCGGTATTCGGTAGGGAGGCGAGTGGTAAAGGGGGGGTCGCGCAGTTCGGGAAGGTTGAGGCCGGCCAGCTCCATGAAATCGACGACGCTAAAGAAGTTGGGAATCCGATAGACATCATGGGGATCAAGGTCTAGGCTCTTGCGCAGCATCTCCTGCCGGTGCTCAGGCATCGCGGTGGCGACCTCGAGCCGCACCGCGTCGCCCCAGCGGCGCTTGCGCACCTCGTCCTCAATCACCTGCAAGAGGTCATCGGCCTCATCCTCGGCGATCTCGATATCGGCGTTGCGAGTCAGCCTGAACGCGTAGGCCTGCTCCACCAGTAACCCCGGAAAGAGCGCCCCAACCCGCGCCTTGATGATCTCTTCTAGTATCACAAAGCGGTAGCTTTCGCCCGGGAGCCGAAAGAAGCGCGGCAAGACGCTCGGCACCTGCACGATGGCGATCTTGGGTTCGTTCCCTTTGGGGTCTAAAAGCTCTATCAGGAGCGCAAAGCTCAGGTTCGGCAGCCTGGGGAAGGGGTGGCCGCGGTCTACCGCCAGCGGGGTCAGCACCGGGAACAGCTCGCCTAAAAAGAATCCCTCGACCGCTGCGCGCTCGAGCTCGGACAACTCAGCCATGCCGAGCAGCTTAAGCCCCTGGCGCTCGAGCGCTGGCAGCACCTCCTGGCCCAACACCCGGCGGTGACGCTGCACCATGGGGTGGAGCACGGCGGCGATGGCCTCAAGCTCCTCGGCGGGGGTCATGCCGTCGGCGGTCCGCTCGGTGATCCCCGCGTCCACCTGCTCTTTTAGGCCCGCGTAGCGGATCATCATAAACTCGTCTAAATTGGTGCTGAAAATGGCCAGAAACTTCAGCCGCTCCAACAGCGGATTGCTGGTATCCTCAGCCTCTTCCAGCACGCGGGCGTTGAACTTGAGCCAGGAGAGTTCGCGGTTAAAGTAGAGCTGCGGGTCGCGCAGGTCAGGCTCAGCCATAGCAGTAGCGTAGCAGAACCCGCCCTACTCGGGGAGGTTTATCCCGGTTTGGCTAAGGGGTAAGATCAAATGGTGCTTCCCTTTTGGCTCTGGGGGCTGCTCTTTAGCCTCCCCACGCTGGTGCTGGTGGTCGTCTATCTCCGTTATCGCGAGCTGTTTTGGCGTGTCTATGCGACCCCCGGCCAGCGCCTGGTAGCGCTCGGTTTTGCGTTGTTGTTCGCGGTGTTGGCGGCGCTGGCCTTTGCCGGGGTCTTCCCGGTCGTCGGTCCGCCAGCCATTCCACCGGGGCCTATTGCCTAGCCGCCCTGAAGCGAGATTCTTCGCAGATTGCGCGGTCGGCACATGATACGCTTGCCTTGTCATGGTAGGTCATCTTGAAGTAGGGGCAGCAGCCCTGCTGCACGACATCGGCAAGCTCTATCAGCGCGCTTACTGGCAGTCTCCGCCAGACGGGTTGGCGGCTACCCATCACGCCGGCTATACCGCCTGGTTCATCGAGCGGCACGCGGCCTTGTTCGCCAATGCTGGGCTCGAGCCGGGCTGGTTGGCTAATACCGCCAAGCGCCACCACAACAACCGCAGCACCCAAGACGACTTTCGACCGCAGTCGCTGGAGGAGTGGGCTGTCTACTATGCGGACAACTATGCTAGCTACGAACGGGCTGACAGCCCCGACCGGGGCCATCCGCCGAGCACCGCGCTGCAACCGGTGTTCGGCAGCGTCTCCCTGGCAGGTAAGAGCCAGCCGGTCTGGGGTTATCACCTCGAGCCGTTGGCGGCAGGGGTAGCTTATCCGCTACAGCACGGGGCAAACGTGCGCAGCGAAGCCTATCTCGGCAAATTGGTGGAGCGGCTCGAGCAGCGCCTGACCGACCTGGCACGTCTCAGACCCACGCTCGATGTGCTCATCATGAACCTGGCCGGGCTCCTTTACGAGGTTGCCTGGTGCGTGCCCTCTGATACGCAAGGTGAGCCGGGGGTGTCGCTTTACGATCATCTGCGGCTCGGTAGCGCTATTGCGGCGGCGCTGTGGCGCTACCACCAGGAGCGGGGCACGCTCAGCCATAGTGCGCTCAAAGATGAGGCACAGGAGAAGTTTTTACTGGTCATCGGTGATTTAGGCGGCATTCAAGAGCATATCTATCGCATCCGCCGGGCTCAGGCCGGCACGGGGCCGCTAGCCAAGCGCCTGCGCGCGCGCAGTCTCGAGGTCTCCTTAAGCAGCGAGGCGTTTAGCGCGCTTATCCTCAACGAGCTAGGGCTTTTGCCCCTACAGCGCTTCATGAACGCTGGCGGCAAGTTCTATCTGCTGCTGCCTAATACCCCTAATACGGTTCAAGTGTTGCAGGGTGCGCAAGTGCGCTGGGAGGCCCATGCCCTGGCAGAAGGCGCAACGCTGATGCCGCAGCTGGCTTGGACAGCCTTCGCACCGGCAGGCTTTGGCAGCGGTGACTTTGCGGGGGCCCTGAGCGCAGCGCACCAGGCTTTAGGCGTTGCCAAGCTCCGACCGTTGCGCTCCCAGTTGGCGCACCCGGTCTTGTATCAGGGGGCGCTGCGCCCTTGTGCGGCCTACGGCAGCGTCCCGGCCATGCGCGACCAGGCGGGCGCGGTATCGCACCAGGCCGAACGCGACGAGCAAGTCGGTAGACGCCTGCCCACCGTGGCCGCCCTCAGCCTGACTAACTTGCCTGCCGAGGGTGATTATCGCTTCCCGGGGCTGAGCGTGAGCCTAGGTAGCGCTGCTGGGCACATCTTGCGGGGGCGGTTGGATTTTGCCCCCAGCGTGGCCTCCTGGGAGGTTCGCACGCTGCTTGGTCATATACCGACAGTCGCTCAGGCGCAACAGGCTCTGACCTATCGCGCTTACCGTGGCGACTATTTGGACTGGCTACAACAACAGGAGCTAAGCCGCGAGGAGGATGAACTTAGCGATCACCCCGAGCGGCCGCTCACCCTGAGCGAGCTGGCTGCCCTGTCTGGCGGCGCTGCGCTGTTGGGGGCCGTGATGCTCGATGCAGATCGCATGGGCGAGGTCTTCGAGCATGGTTTTACGCGCCTCGGTGAGGAACGGGTCAGCGTTAGCCGTGTCGCCTCATTATCGCGCCTGATAGAGACCTTTTTCGCTGCTGAAGTAGCGAGTCTCATTCGCGACCCGTCTCGTTATCAAGAGCGGCTTGCATTCGGGCGGCTCGAGCCCTTCAAGCGCACCCACTACCCGCTGATCTATACCGTCTATGCCGGTGGCGACGATCTATTCTTGCTCGGCCCGTGGAACGTGCTGCTGGCCTTTGCTATCGATCTTCACCGCCTTTATCAACAGTTCACCGGCGATCATCCCGACTTTACGCTGTCGGGCGGTTTCGTGATGGTGAAGCCGCACCTGCCGGTGCCGAAGATCGCGGCCTATGTCGCCGAGGCTGAGCAGCACGCTAAGAGCGCGGGGCGAGATCGTTTAACGCTGTTCGGTCAAGCCGTGCCGTGGGCTGAGTTGGCCGGTTTGCAGGGTCGTGCGGACGCGCTCAGGCGCCGCCTTGAGAGCAAGGAGTTGCCGCGCAGCGTGGCCTATCGCCTGCTGGGGCTGCATCGGCTATGGCAGCGCTGGGAGACCGAGCAAGACCCGGAGGGTATGCGCTATAAGCCGGTGCTGGCTTACCTGTTCCGGCGCCCCGAACTGCAAGATCAGCAAGCCTTTCTTGAACCGCTGTTCAATCATCAAAGCTCCGAGATGCGCTACCTACCTGCCTGGGTGCAGTGGGCTATCTATGAAACGCGAGGTGAGTGATGAAAGAGTACTTCCAGGATGCGGCCAAGGGGCTGCTAAAGCCTCATCTCTTTGATGAGGAGGCGCAGCGCGATGCCAAGAAGCTTCTCAGTGCGCAAGTAACCCGCGTGCAGGTGCGGCGTTATTTCGGGGAGGTTCGCGCTCTGCAAGCGCGTTTCCACTCCGAAAAGAGCCGCAGCGGGGCAGAGGCCTTTGCGCGAATTCAGCCCTACCTCGGCCTGCTCAAAGCTAAGGCCCATTACGGTCGCCGCAACAACAGCAAGACTAACGACATGGTGACCTTTTCCGAGTTTATGAATCAGTGCATCGACGGTGTGCATGACGACAAGGGTTTTGAGGCGATGGTCAAGTACCTGGAGGCGGTGGTGGCCTACTTCATGCCGGAAGCTAAGGAGGGGCGCTGATGCAACTGCTCAGAATCAAGGTTATCCGTGGCGAGCTTGAAGCTGCTACCGGCCTGCGTATCGGCGGCAGCAAGGAGGGGATGGAGATCGGCGGAGTCGATAACCCCGTGATCCGTAACCCCCTGACTCGTGAACCTTATGTGCCCGGCTCATCAATCAAGGGGAAGATGCGTAGCCTGATCGAGTGGCACTTGGGCGGCGAGTACCTGGTTGACGACAAGCGCCACCCCCACCAGTGCAGCCGGATCGATTGCCGGGTGTGCCGGGTCTTTGGCGCAGCAGCCTTCGAGAAGCCCGGCCAGGGAGTGCGCGGTCCGACCCGGCTGATCGTCCGCGACGCCTACTTGACCGATGCCTCGCGCGAGGCCCTCAACGAGATGAACCTAGAGCGTGGCACGCTCTATACCGAGATCAAGCAGGAAGTCTTCATCCCGCGCTTAGGCGGCGACGCCAACCCGCGGACCATGGAGCGCGTGCCGGCCGGCGCCCGCTTCGACTTCGAGATCGTCTATAAGGTCTATGACACCGGCGACGGGGGCAAGGCCGACGAACGATACTTTGACGAGGTCGTCCTCAAGGCGTTAAGCCTCCTTCAGCTAGATGCCTTGGGGGGTTCCACCAGCCGTGGCTACGGCCAGGTCAAACTTCACTATCAGGTGGATACCGTCACGCCGTGACCACGGTTGAGATCCGCCTCAAGCCGCGCGGCCCTTTCCGGCTGCCGCCGCGCGCTCCTATGCTCTGGGGCCACTTGGCCTGGGCGCTGCGCGAACAGCGCGGTGAGGGGGCGCTCCGCGACTGGCTCGAGCGCTTCCAGGTTGCGCCGCCGTTCTTAATCTCTTCGGCGTTCCCAAGCGGTTTTCTGCCCAGGCCGCTGCTGCCGACGGTGGCCGTGTCCGACACGCGCCAGCGCAAGGCGCTCAAAAGGGTGCGCTATATTTCGTTCGACCTCTACCGCGAGGTCGCCCAGCGCGGCGAAGTGGCGCTCGTGGCGCACCTGCAAACGGAGGTTGATAGCGCCCCCGACTGGTTGCCCAGCACTCGTACCCGCGTCACCATCGACCGAGGCACCGGCGGTGCACTCGAAGGCGCCCTGTACGACGACGAACTACTCTGGTTTAGTGGCAGCGATACGTTAAGCGTCTACCTAAGAGGTGACAGCCAGCCGGTCACCGAGGCTACCGACCTGCTAAAGCGCGTCGGCGTCCTCGGTTATGGCGGGCGTGCCAGCATCGGCATGGGCCACTTTACGGTGGAGGGGGTAAACCAGGTAGCGCTCCCCGAGCACCCGCAGCCGACCCACGCTGTTACCCTGGCGCCGGTGTTGCCTAACCCCGCCATGCAAGGCTACTGGCGCCTTGAAACCTACTGGGGGCGGCTTGGTGGCTACTTTGCCAGCCAAGCCAAGCCGTTTAAGCGCCCGCACCTGCGGGTAGTGGAGGGCTCGACGCTTGATCTGGCTAGCAGGGGCGGCATGCTCGAGCTCACCCCCGATCCTCCACCGGCCCCAGGTGTGCAGGTATGGGACTATCTCTATGCTTTTCCGTTAGGGATCAGCCTATGACTACCTACCGCTTGCGCCTCACCCCGCTTACCCCTATTCACGTCGGCAGTGGCGAGCTGCTCGAGCCCTATGCCTATGCCCTTAAGGGCGATACGGCCTTTGCCCTGTCATTGCCCAAGCTTGTTGAAACTCTAAAACCCATCGAGCGCGAGCGCTACTTCAAGGCGTTGTCGCGCGGCCCGCTAGACGCCCGCGACGAGGTACAGACCCTGTTGCGAAACCTTCGCCCCGAGAGCGTCAGCAGTTGGACGGCCAAGACCGGCGATAGCTTTCGCCGCTACGCCACTAGCCGTCTCGAAGCGCGCACCGCCAAGCTCGAGGTGCGCCTGTTACCCCGCACCCCGCAGGGTGCCTACCTGCCCGGCTCGAGCCTCAAGGGGGCGATCCGCAGTGCGCTGCTGGCAGGTGAGCTACAACGCAGTCTCGGCCACGAGCGCGATCTCGAGTTTCGCAACGAACGCTGGCAGACCAAAGTCGGCAGGGGGCGCATTCGCATTCCGCGTGATATGCAGCGCCAGCGCGGGCGATGGATGAAAGCCAACCAACTGCTGGAAGCATATACTTTACACTACGAGGTTGAAGGGAAGCACGGTCCCCGCGCTAACATCAGCGCCGACCCGCTGCGCACCTTGGCCTTAAGTGATAGCACCCCGTTGCCCGGCACCCGCTTTGCGCAGCTCGAAGTGTGGGGGAGCCGCAAAAGCCCCGACGCCCCGACCGGTATCAGTCTGCTGGCCGAAGTCTGGGATGAGGGGAGCGTCGAGGCCACGTTGCGCCTCAACGAGGGTTTCCAACAGCGCTCGATTTTAAAGCTAGATTATCGGCCTTCGCTGGCGCAGATTGCGGCCTCCGCGTATGACCGTTATGCCACGATTGCCGGTGACGAGCTGGAGCTGTATGACGAACGCGGCTGGGACACTGCCGCAGACCTCATGGATGAGATCTCGACGGCGATCGAAGGTTGCCTAAGTGATGGCGAGTTTAAGCCGCCCTTCCGTTTTCCGCTCCGCCTCGGCTTCGGCGCGGGTGCCACCAGCCTGCACCTGGCCGAATTTACCGATGAAGCCCCTGCCAGCCGCAAGCTGTGCGAAGGTAAGCCGCTTGGTTGGCTGATGGTCGAGGTGCTGTAGTGTTGCTAGCCACCCTGCCCTGTGAGGGCGAGCCCAACAAAAACTCTGTATTCTCCCGCCTATACTGAAAGCATGGCCCTCACCGTGAAAAACCCCGAATTGGAGCGCCTGGCTGCCGAGGTGGCCCACCTGACCGGCGAGACCAAGACCGAGGCCATCCGCAAGGCCCTGCTCGAGCGGAAGGCTCGCCTGCTATACCTCCAGCGCCCGCGCAAGGAGAGCATCCTCGAGTTCTTAGAGCGCGAGGTATGGCCCAGAATGCCGCCAGAAAGCCTGGGCAAAGCCCCCTCCAAGGCCGAGCAAGAGGAGATTCTGGGCTTCGGCCCGGAGGGGTTCTGATGGTGCTGGATAGCTCGGTGTTGGTACAACTGATTTTCGCCGAGCCCGGCCACGCTGAGACCATTGAGCGCCTCTTGCAGGCCGAGGTGCGCTTGGTGGGCAGCCCCACCCTGGTGGAGGTGGGATTGGTGGTGGGCAACCGTTTGGGCCTCGAGCGGCTTTACCTGCTGGACGAGTTGCTCGAGCGGCTGGATGTCTCAGTTATCCCGTTCGAGGCCATCCATGCCCGCGAGGCCCTTGTGGCGTTCCGGCGCTACGGTAAGGGCCGCCACCCCGCCGCCCTCAACTTTGGCGACTGCCTGAGCTACGCCGTAGCCAAGGTTGCCGGCCTGCCCCTGGCCTACGTGGGAGACGACTTCGCCCAGACCGATCTAGCATGATACTGGCTGCGCTTGTCCTGACTCTCGAAGGCCCCGCCCGCCCCGACGCGGCTGGCTGGCGCGGCCTGATCTACGGCTTTTTGCGTGAGATTGAGCCTGAGCTGCACAAAGCTCAGCCCAATCCCTTCAGCCTGGGGCTGGGTGGGGCCGAGGGCCAGTGGTGGGTGCGCATCGGCCTGCTAGACGAGAATCTGTACGCCCGGCTGTCGCCCCAGCTCTTTGGCTTGGTGGATCAGCATGTGCGGCTAGGCGAGCCTTCCTTCCGGGTGCGGGCGGTGCTGCAAGAAGAACACCCCTGGGCCGGGGTGAGCACCTACCCCCGGCTTTTCCAGGGCCAGGCCGCCCACAGCCTGGGGCTTCAGTTCGCCAGCCCCACCTTTTTCCGCCGCCAGGGGAACAGCTACCCCCTGCCCGAGCCCAGGCTGGTCTTCGACTCGCTGGCCCAGCGCTGGAACGCCTTTGCGCCGGTAAAGGTGCCTTCCGAGCTAAGCGAAAGCTGGGAGCGCCTGACCATCGCCCGCTTCCAGGCCCGCAGCCAGTTCATCCAGCCCAACCCAGACGAGCGGGGGGTGGGCTTTGTGGGCCGGGTGGTCTACCACCTGCCCGCTGCCAGCCCGCAGGAGGCCCAGTGGATGCAGGCTTTAGCCCGGTTTGCTTTTTATGCTGGGGTGGGGGCCAAGACCAGTCTGGGGTTTGGGCGGGTGAAGGCTTTTGACCCTTTGCACGATTCAAGGAGGGTAGATGAATCAGAACAAGGAGCAATTGCGCGAACTGTGGATACAGTACAGGAACCTTTTGAGCCAAACGAGCCCAGGTAGCATCGAACCGTCGCCCCAGGCTACCCAAGCCAGACAACTTTACGAGCAGAAAATCTGGCCCCTCACCAAAGAGGGCTTTACCGACCGAGGGCAAGAGCAATATGCGGCCTCTTTCCATACCGTAGGAACAACCCCCGAGCCGGTAATTCTTTCTGCGCGGGCCATAAATGCCACAAGGGTGTATTTGCTGCACACCAAGGATACCGAGAAACTCTGCGAGCGGATTGAAAAGGAACTGGGCTGGGGGGTGGATCGGATCAAGACCCTTCAGGTAAGCCGTAGCGAACCAGAAGACATTTACAAGCAGGTTCGCCAGCAGATAGACAGGTTAGACCCTGCGGCTCCTATCGCTTGTGACCCGACGGGCGGCACCAAGGCCATGGTTGCTGGGCTTGCGATGTTTGCCTTCTCGCTAGCCGAGGAGGGCCGCACGGCACATGTCTACTATGTGGACAATGAAGAATACGACGACCAGCTTCGTCGTCCGGTAGCTGGAACGGAGTACCTGAAGCGCCTCGAGAACCCCCGTGAGGTTGTCCCCGACTGGCTTTACCATCGCGCTAGAGAAGCCTACCAGCAGGGAGATTTTCTACGGGCAGAAGAGCGTTTTAGACGAGCCATAGAACAGGAAGGTCGCGCCAACAGCCCGGAGGCCATTTTGTCATGTGCTTATAAACTCCTGGACACAGCTCAGTTTAAGCAGGCTGGGGAAAAGCTGGCCGAACTGCTAGGTTTGCTGCAAAACCATCCCTACCGACAAAGCCCTTTGGTGAAACATCAGGACTCCATAGAAGGCCAAAAGCAGGGTCTCGAGGCCATCGTTCAGCTAACCGATGCCCTTACTGGCAGAGAGAAAGAGATAGCACCACTCGCAGACCGCAGTAAGGTTGCCTGGACTCTGGCCGCGCTAAATTTCATGGCTGATAGGCGGCTTAAATCTGGTCGCACCGCCGAGGCAGTGTTGCTGGGCTATCGGAGCCTAGAGTTTTTCTTGCAGCACCGGCTGGCCCTGAAGGGGTTTGATACAGCTAAACCTGACTACCCGCAGCTTTGTGAGATCGCTCAAACCAATTTCGAGGCCCTCCAAGCCGACTACCAAAGGGAGCGAAAAAATGCGGGTCTGAGGTTGGAAGGTAATCTTGCACAAAAGAGCGCCCTAGACTTTATCAGCGCCTTTTTCTTGCTCAGGGCACTTAAAGACGAGGCAGCCATCTCGGTCAATGCAAATAGGGTAGTGGGACTGGCCAACTCGCGTAATGAGTCGGTCTTTGTTCACGGTTTTGCCCCGCCCAAGCAGAAGCTCGCTAACGATCTAGCCGATGTGCTACAAACTTTTGTGCATAGCGGAGAACTACCGGAGGTTGCGTTCGATCCCATCCCCCTGACATGACCCTCCACCTCACCGAGCAGTCCGCCACCCTCCGCCTGCGCCAAGGCCGCCTGTTAGTCGAGCTAGACCAGCAGATACTGACTCAGATGCCGGCCCGCAAGGTGCGCTGTGTGGTGGTCTGGGGTAACGTGCGCCTGACTACCCCGGCCCTGACGTTCCTTTTGCGCAACCAGGTGCCGATACTGTTCACCTCGCTTGACGGCGCTTTTTATGGCGCCGCCGCGCCGCACTCGCTCGCGCCCGCCGCGCGGCTCCGGGCGCAGTTTAACGCCGCCGGCAGCGTCCGCTTGCGGCTAGCTAAAGCCTTTGTGCTGAGCAAGCTCTGCTCGAGCCGGCTCGTCCTTAGCCGCTTCGCCCCGCGCTACCCCAGCGTGCGTGAGCTGCTAGCGCAGCTCGAGCCCCTGGCGGCCAGACTCGAGGGCACTACCGAGCTTGACCGCCTGCGCGGTTATGAGGGGATTATCGCCCGCCTCTATTACCAGGCGCTGCAAGGTCCACTCTCACCCTACGGCTTTACCGGGCGCAACCGCCGCCCGCCCCGCGACCCCGTCAACGCCGCGCTCTCTTATAGCTACGCTTTGCTGCTAGCCCGCGTGCAGCTTGCCGTCCACAGCGTCGGCCTGCACCCCGAGGTCGGGATGCTCCACGCCGAGAGCCGCCGCAACCCGGCTCTGTGCCTCGATCTGATGGAGGAGTTCCGCGTCCCCTTCGACCTGACAGTGATGCGCGCCTTTATGAAGGGCACGCTCAAGCCGCTTGAACACTTCGAGGACAAAGCCCACGGCATCTACCTTAACGAAGCGGGCCGCAAAGTGCTCATCAGGCTGTTTGAAGAGCGCCTAACCCAAGAGGCCACCCATCCGGCAGGCTGGAAGCGCCCCTTTGCCGCCACTATCGAACATCAGGCGCAGCTCTTGGCTGCCGCTCTGTTGCAGCGCGGCGACTATCGTCCGTATCATCTGGTGATGCCTTGAAGCCCCGCCTCTATGCTGTCTCCTACGACATCCCCAGCGACAACCGCCGGGTCAAGATCGCCAACGCCCTCAAAAGCTACGGCGAGCGCGTGCAGTATTCGGTCTTTGAGTGCTGGCTTAGCGGCGCTGAGCTAGCCGATCTCACCAAGCGCCTCGAGCGCCTGTTTGAGCCTGCTGAGGACAGTATCCGGGTCTATCCAACCGGCGGGGAGGTTAGGGTGATGGGCCAAGGCGACATCACGGGCAACCCCGAGCTGCTGATCGTCTAGCCGCTAGCCTGTGATAGAATGTTTGTGCCGTCCCTGACGGTGTGGACTTTGATAACCGCATATCGCGCTAGTGTGGCGTTGGCGCGGGATTGGCAGAATAACCGAGTAACATCAGCTTTTTCGCCGATTTTCCTGGGTTATCCACAACTCTCGGCTGTGGATAACTTGGAGGCAGTGGGAGTAAGTCGTTTTTGTGCTGTTGCAGACAGCGCAAAAAACTGGTAGAGTTTCAAAATGCTTAGCCCCGAAAGGGGATTGCAACCGCGGTGCGCAGCGCGTGTGCCTCTTGAGTGCGCAAAATGTTTCAAAATGCTTAGCCCCGAAAGGGGATTGCAACCAGGGCGAGGGGGGAGCGACACCGGCGAGACCGTACAAGTTTCAAAATGCTTAGCCCCGAAAGGGGATTGCAACCTGGGTGAGAGACCCAACACCGCAAGGTCTTCACCGTTCAGTTTCAAAATGCTTAGCCCCGAAAGGGGATTGCAACAGGAGAGCAGGTTGTTGGTTATTAGTTTTTGGATTTCAAAATGTCTAGCTCCGGAGGCGGATTGCGGCCTTACTTGCCACTAGCCGCCTTGCGGTTTCAAAATGCTTAGCCCTGAAAGGGGATTGCTGCGTTTAACGTAGAGTTCGTGGCGCTCGGTAAGCGCCGGTTAGCCCCGCGTGATACCATCGGCTTATGAGCGGGGAAAAAAGCGCGCGTCGCGTCCTGATTGTCACGGTGGGGCAGACCGCCGCGCCTATCGAAGCCGCCCTTGCCCATCACGCCCCCGACGGAGTGGTGTTCATTGCCAGCCAAGGGAGCCATACTGTGGCTGCCGAGCTGGTGAGCGCGTTCAAGGGGGAGTTTTTGCACTACACACTGCTGCTTAATGACCCCGAAAGCCTTAAGGAGAGCTACCAGCAGGCGCTCGCGGCCTTGCGGCAGGCGCTGGCCTGGGACGCGCAGACCATTACCGCCGACTTAACGGGCGGCACCAAGCCGATGGTGGCGGGCCTGGCGCTGGCGCTTAGCGGGCGCGGCGTGACATTTAGCTATGTGGGCGGCGAGCAGCGTGACGAGTACGGGCGGGTGCGCAGCGGGACCGAGCAGATGCGGCTGTTGGAAGATCCCACCACCAGGTTCCATGTGCGAGAGTGGGAAGCGTTGCAAAGGGCCTGGAATGCTTGGCGCTTTCAGGATGTCCAG
>Ga0207951_100783_pt1 | contig 13766 bp, 11 predicted proteins | sample Subbio12Aug_8Bad_FD_184830 | JGI IMG/M metagenome (GOLD analysis project Ga0207951, IMG submission 184830) | Serpentinite rock and fluid subsurface biosphere microbial communities from McLaughlin Reserve, California, USA - CR12Aug_8Bad (SPAdes) | ecosystem: Environmental > Terrestrial > Deep... | reverse complement strand
GATAGTGGCAAGGAAGCTGCATCTGAGATCGACCAGGCCAGCAAGGCTGCTTTCGCTGACGAGTTTGAGCGTCTCGCGCCAGCCGAGCAGCATGTGCTTTACAATGTTCAGCAGTTGGATCGGTCGGTTCGCTCACACGCAGGCAGTGCGTCTATCGAGCTCAGGGACCCCACACCTGAAGATATTGGCGGCATGTTTCGCGCGATGCTCGCCGCGGGCAAGCCCTATGGATCGACGGAAGCCTATCTCGCGGAACAAGCCAGTTGGCTGGCTGCATTTACGCAACAGCTTCAATACGACTATTTCCCAGGATGGATTGCCTATCGCGCGGGGAGGCGAGTGGGGGGCTGTCTCGCGGTAATCGGGTTGAAGCCATCATTGCGCGTTGACCTTGATGCGACCCACGCGACCATATTTGCGCTCTACGTCGAACCTCAAGCTCGCCGACTAGGTATCGGCAGCCGGCTGATAAACGCGGCGGTGGAGAGGTCGCGGGAACTCGATCTGCTGTCATTGCGCATCTCACTCGCTCCACACCATGATCGTCTCGCAAAGATATTGAAGCATCACAAGTTCAAGCCGGAGCGAGAGCAGGTCCAAGACTTTCGGTACGATACCAAGCATGAATTCCGCGATTACGTATATGGTTTTGCATTGAGACGGCCGGGTAGGCCAAAGAACGCAGCGTAGTTGCCGACCCACTCTCTGCGGTTTTGCCGATCGCAAAATGAGTAGATCAGCTCACGCTATCGAAGGGGCCGAGCATAGATCGAAATCGGACGCGCTCGCGGCTGGTTCTCTGAGCAAGGAAAACACCGTTGTCAGTGGCCAGCACGTCCATCGTTGAAAAAATACTCGCGTATGCCAAGCATGGTTGGCGTCTCGACAGCTCCCGGCAGATAGAATTGTGAGGTCGAAAGATCGTCCGCGGATTGGGCAAGGAGCTTTTAGGGCGTGAACATGTCTATCGGAAGTTTAGCGACCTGAGGCGGCATACGGAAGGAACGTCCACCATGGATCTTCGTTAGCTGACAATGACGCAAACAACCACGGCCATATCATTGACCATATTTGCTTTAGCTGGATGGGGTGTCGTGTTCGGTCTGGCTGCGATTGTGTTCTGATGTCAGTCTCTTGGGAGGGCGCCGCTGTAAAGGTCTTGCAAGGCCCCGTTTGTCGATGAGCCAGGCGGCGATGATTGACCTAATCAAGTTTTCCGATGGTCATTTCCAGTTATCAAGCGGAAAGGGACGCTGAATTCGAGCTCTCTGCCGGAAGGCCGTTTGCAAGCTGACATCTCTACAAAATGCCTTATAGGACAAGAACCATGCTCGGACTCAAGCCTAGGCGTTCCGCGGGAACGAAGCGAAATGTGGACTCGCGGAGAGAGACCCTTCGAGATTTGATCAGCCATCCTTGCATAGGTTCAATTCTAGATTTTTCGATTGGCGTTCTGGTAACGTGCTTCTTCGTTCTCCTAGCAATTTGAATTTGCCGTTAGCCACCGCGTTAAAGAATCGGCCACCGGCCGTCAGTTCAGACAGTTTGGTACGATACAGATTGAGCTGGCGCTTTGGACGAGGGAAGGCCGATAAATTTTGAAATTCCCAATGCGTTCGTAAGGTACTGCAGCACGAAGGGCAGAGCGATCCCAAAAAATGTGCAAGCTGGAATCAATGTCGCTAAGCTGGAGATGCCCAATGCATGCACTAGCAACGTGCGAGCCGCGCCGAGGGCTAGGATGTGCATCACGTAGATCGCCATTGATGCCTGTCCGATTTGAGATAGCCAGCGCGAGATATGGGCATGTTTCCCGAGCGAGGCAGAGGTTGCGGCCAAGGCGACCATCCCAACAATTGCCGAGGGAAACCATAATCGCTCTGGTAAATCAACGATGTAGCCTACTGCGGAAACTGCGACAAACGCCAGCCACAGGAAAAACGGTGAGGTCTTGGTAGCAATGACAGAAGGATCATGTCGCCAGTGCTGAATGCACATGCCCAAGCAAAAATATAGGGTTCCGTAAGCAATATCTTCCATCACTATCGGCATGAAATTGTAGCTGACCACAAAAGCAATGCCTGCACATATCAGCGGTATCACGGGGTTCATCGAACGTGTGAGATAAGCGAAAACGGTCGCGAAAAAGAGCGCGTGCAGAAACCAAAATGGCGAGATGGGATACCATAAAATGGACAATAAACGATAAGGCGTAATAGCTGTATTCGCCGCCCCCGAGCCTGCCAGAACAAGTTGCATGCTTCCTTGGAGTAGTGACCAGAAAATGTAGGGGTAGGCAATCGTCAATAGCCGGTTTCGCCAGAATTTGGCTGGGCCTTTCGCCATCGACGTCCTCACAAAGAGACCCGAGATCACGAAAAACAGCGGCATGTGGAACGTGTAAATGGCATAGTCGAATGCCGAGAGCCACGGCGATGGCGGAGCGATGCCACCTGTTATAAGGCCACGAACGCAATGGCCATAAACCACGAGAACAATCCCGATCGCTTTAGCGATGTCCCAAATGGCAAAGCGCTCGGGCGGGTTTAAAGAGGCGGCGGTCACGGCATTGCCTGTGCCGCGTGTTTGCAGAAAGATAAAGCTCGTCGTCTAAATTCGCGTGTGTCGTTTTCGTTCAAAACGCTCGCCTTTAAGGGCGCGCTCTGTACGGATGCTCCCGACGGAGATAATGGTACAGCTCACGCTGATGCCGAGGTTGCCTTCAGCCCCAGCCGCTCTCCGGCATAGGCGCCCGACAGGATCGGCTGCCACCAGTCGCCATTGTCGAGATACCACTGGATAGTCCGCGCGATTCCGGTCTCGAATGTTTCTTGCGGCGTCCAGCCGAGATCGCGGCGCAGCTTGCTGGCGTCGATCGCATAACGGAAATCATGCCCCGGCCGGTCGGCGACGAAGCTGATCTGATCGCGATAGCTCTTGCCGTCGCTGCGCGGGCGGATCTTGTCGAGCGTATCGCAGATCGTCTCGACCACCGTCAGGTTGGTCCGCTCCGAATTGCCACCGATCATGTAGCTTTCGCCCGGTACACCGCGTTCGAACACGGCGGTCAGCGCGCGGACATGATCATCGACATAAAGCCAGTCCCGCACGTTCTGCCCCTTGCCATAGACCGGCAGCTGCTCGCCATGCAGGCACTTGATGATCACCAGCGGGATCAGCTTTTCGGGGAAGTGATAAGGCCCGTAATTGTTCGAGCAGTTGGTCACCAGCACCGGCAGGTCATAGGTATGGTGCCACGCACGGACAAGGTGATCCGATCCGGCCTTCGAAGCGGAGTAGGGCGAGTGGGGATCGTAAGCCGTTTCCTCGGTAAAGAAGCCATCATCGCCCAATGCGCCGAATACCTCGTCGGTCGAGATATGGTGGAAGCGAAAGTCCATCCGCGCCTGATCGTCCAGCGCTCGCCAGTAATCCAGCACCGCCGAAAGCAGCGTGAATGTGCCGACGAGATTGGTCTGGATGAAATCCGCCGGGCCGTCGATCGAACGATCGACATGTGATTCGGCAGCGAGATGCGTCACGACGTCAGGTTTGAAGTCGTTGATCAGCCGCGCCATTTCCACCGCGTCGCAGATATCGGCCCGCGCGAAAGCGTAGCGGTTGCTGTCCGCAATCGGCGCGATCGAGGCGACATTGCCGGCATAAGTCAGCGCATCGACATTCAGGACATGATGATCCGTCTCGCGGATCAGATGACGCACAAGCGCCGATCCGATGAACCCTGCCCCACCCGTGACGAAGATACGAAGCGGCTTGCTCATAAGGCCTGACCTACGTCTCAATGCATCGGTCGCATTACGTAAGTTATCTCTCGAGCGTGGTACATTGAGGCTAATCGATGTTCATAAAAATGTTGCGAATCCAAACTGCGATTTACGAGCTTGGACATGAGCTTTCCGAGAATACGATCGACTAACCCCTCCCTGTAAAAATCAATGAAGATGCTTTCGATTGAGAAGCGGATGTCGGTATAAAAAACCGGTACCTTTCGCTTGGGCTGAAATTCTGGGGGGACAAAATAAAACATTGAATACATCCCAAAAAAGCGCACGTGGGTGGGATCTGAAAAGCCGAAAACGTTTGAAAAATGAGGCACCGTGATAGAGATGCGACCGTCAGGTTTAACGACCCGATGGAGTTCGCGCATTAAGGGTAAAAAGCCTTGAATGTGCTCAAATACGTGAAACGTGATGATTTCATCCACCGAGTTATCAGGGAGCCAAGACATCCCGGCATTCAGATCTGCCACGATATCAACCCCATCCATTTCAACGAGATCAACCCCGTAATATCCACTCTTGGGATCTCGACCACACCCCAGATTGAGCCGCAGGGGCCTTCCTGCTTTGAGATCATCTAAAAATTGGGTATTCAACGCCTTCACTAGACTCACTCCGGGCTTGCAACGCTGCAGCGCACAAGCTTACCATTCAAGCGACAATTTGAGCAATCGGCGCGATAACGCCTTGCCTTATAAGCTTGCGGCTCGTCGCAATCTGGATTGACAGCCGCGCTTGTATCGCAATTGCACATCATGATCAACAATGGCACGAGCGACGGTGATGATTGATCTCGAACCACGGCTCCACGAGCAGGTTCCCGACTATGTGGAGCAAATGCGAGCTGGCTCGCTCGCTAATATCTTGCGAGATCACCCGCGAGGCGTGCTTGCCTTCACCGCCTTGCACATCGTCGCATTGATTTTAGTCGTAATTTTGACGAATTGTGATCGGAACGCGATTGATCGAAGCAGCCGCCCCACTGTCGTTTCAAGGCCATGAGTACACAAGGAAGTTCTGGCAAGCTGGACTCCATCCAGGTTCTCCGTGCTCTCGCCGCTTGCCTCGTTGTCTTTGGTCATTGCATCGGTTTTGTTGCAGTTTTTTCCGCGCGAAAAGGTGTAAATTTTTCTGAGATTTCCATCCCAGCAGGTGCTGGAGTGGACTTATTTTTTGCAATCTCAGGGTTTATTATGGTTGTTGCCAGCGCTCGCATGTTTGGTCATTCGCACGGCGCTCGTAATTTTCTCCTCCGCCGCCTTGCGCGTATCGTTCCCTTTTATTGGGCTGTAACCACATTAGCCCTGCTGCTGATTGTGGCCAGCGCAAAAAGGTCGCTTCCGGATCCCCTTGCTGTGGCGGCGAGCTACTTATTCTACCCCTTTGATACGACGGGCAGAAACGACGGATTTGCATTTCCGATCGTAGATTTAGGTTGGACTCTTAACTACGAAATGCTGTTTTACGCCATTTTCGCGCTTTTTATTGGATTTGGCAGGACTCGATGCGTCATATTTGTGACGGTTGCGATAGCGCTTTTAGTTGCACTTGGAGCAATAATCCAACCTACTCACATTGCGCTGCGATTTTGGTCGCAAGCCATCACACTTGAATTCGTTTTTGGCATGTGGGTCGGTCTTGCCTATGCGTCCAATAAATTGCGGCTCGGTGACGGTGCAAGGGTCATTTTACTCATGTTGTCCGTTGCAGCGCTTGCAATCAATCCTCTCACTCCTTTGCACGATCCAACCACCCCAAATGATATTTTCCGGGTGCTTGGATGGGGTCTGCCTACGGCGCTACTCATGATAACGGCCGTATCTGGCCCATTGCCTCATAGTGGCTGGATTCAACGCACTCTGGTCATCGTGGGAGACGCTTCGTACAGCTTATACCTCATTCACCCATTTTGGCTTCTGATCGTTAGCCGAACTGCCCCGTATTTTCCCACGCGGCTGCAAGAGCCGCTGCCGCTAATGATTGTTGCGTTCGTCGGTTCAATTTTTGTCGCTGTAGCTGTCTATCTGCTGGCCGAACGTCCCCTTACAAACTTACTGAATGCGAAGATTAAAAGGTTGGATACTGCCGCTTCAACGGTCAAAGGCTTAAGAGAGATTTGACTAAGTATCTATATTCTCGAATAATTCATCTGCGCGGAAGGTTTCAATGCACTGTTGAGAAGCATTAAGCCCAATTCGATCACGAATATCACTGCAAACCACTTTAGGCTGTAAATGCCAATAATTTGCCAAAGGGCGCCTTGGCTTACATATGATCTCACTGCTGAAATGATATACATCGCGAAAACACAGCTGACAACCGATCGCAAGCGGATTGCATAGACGAGGTACGCAGACGAGAGGGCGATTACACCACCCGTAAAAATCATAACGAGGATTAAGCCTGCCCAGCCAAAAGCAGCGAGGCCAAGCGCTTCCAATGCTGCTGCATAGGTAACGCTGCCGGCGTTGCGTAAGATCGAAGCTCTGATCTTATCAGGCGCATAACGATTGGAGAAGTAAGAGGGACCCACACCTTCTCGCACGGCAAACAGATTGATATCTTTAACGAACAGAGCGCGAGCATTTTTTTCAACAAGTTCGCTGTCCCAGTTAACAACGCGCGCGCCGATTTGGTTCTGGAGAAACCACAATTCCCCTTGACCTACCATCCGGCCACTTAATCGCTGCATCGTAGCGTGAGGATTTTCGCGGCCGCCATTGGAATATATGAACCATGTGACAGTCGATACCGCGACCAGCGCTAGCCCGCCACCTATGAGAAGCACGGGTAACAACTGCAGCAGCCGTTTGTGATTGTGGTATAAATAGGGCGTCATAAAAGTCGCTAACGACAATAGCTGCGTAAAAAACTTTTCTCCGAATAAGAAAAACACCAGACTTAGGCATATAAAAATTGAAGTCGATGCTAGCTTCAACAATCGCGATACAGGTAATAAAAACGATACCATGCCCAAAATTATGGAAATAGTTGCTTTGAGATTAAGCAAATATAGCGTGATAATATCAGCTGAGAATCTTCTATACGCATATCGGTCAGCCCCGGTCAGAAGGGGAAATCCACTTTTTAAACCAGCTAACATGAGATATGCTATTGAAAGAGCACCGATAGCAAGAATTCCTAGCGCAATCGGGGTCGCATAACGGTCGAACAGGAGCGAAATTTGCTTAATTGAGCGCAGATCGCTACCGACAATCCAGTTGAATGATAAAAGAAAAAACCAAAAACATATAGTTGTGTATACTACATACGTCGATGTGGAACCATTTGGCAGGCCCATCATTCCAAGCTCGGGAATCTCAGCGCCATATTCAATCATTACCAGCGCTACCATCGAAGAGGCGCTACTGATGATAAAAGGGATGAGCAAAATGGTTCCACGCGGACTGAGTCTAAGGCTCAGAACGATCATCCAAAAGAACATTGCCGCAGCAACGACCGAGAGATGTGGGTTCGCTGCTGACGTCGCTGTGACGGCCAAAACCAAAAGACACCCAGCAAAAATTCCTGCTTCTATCCAAAGGTGAATGGTCTGGTTAGTCCGACTCACAGCTTCTGCGATCGTTTCGCTAACCGCAGGCGTGGAGTGACGTCGGCGTACTGTCACATCGCGTCCAGTGTGTAAAAATGTTTGTCAATCGGCCGGGTCATACCTTGAGGTAGAACCGCCCTTTTGCCAACGCAAGATATGCGAGAAGAATCAGCACCAGAAATTCCAGACCCCTGCATCAAACTGTCCTGCGATTGAAACCGCTAGTCGATACAGCCCATTGAAACCCAAGGGTCATCTAGACAACTCTACCAGCCCACTCCAAGGATCGGTAAGGATGTGAAAAATCGTTAGCAACCGAGGCCCATATGAAAAATCCCGTTGAGCGGCGCCAGATGCTGGCAACCGCTGGCATCGGAGCTCTGCTTTTGACTGGGGCATCTCATGCCGGAGGAGCAATTAAGGCGGGTAAGATACTCGAGGTTGCGCTTGCAGCTGATATTGCAGGATTGGATATTGGTTCAGACGTTGCTGCCATAAGGACTGCAGGATTTCGGGTGATAGGTCTGGGTGGAGCGCTTTATGTGCCCGTCGAGCGTGGAAACGAAAATTTACCTATCCTGACGTCTCGGGATGGACGGCGCTTCAGGCTCGCAGATGATGAGTTGAGTGCCATCCGTCCAGAAGTTTTCGGGGCATTGGGCAACGCTTCCGTCGAGATCGCAAGCGACAATCAGAGCGCAAAAGTCATCGGCGATGACGATAGCAATGCAATTTCAATGGCGATTCGGCTTGCTATTCAGTGCGCGAGCGTCGTGGTCTTGGGCGCGCGGAAATACCGCATAGCAAAGCCATTGGAACCAATCACAAGCGCTATGGCGATCGTGGGTGCAGGCTCGCTCAAGACATGGCTGGTAGTCGATCCAGGTATGCAAGGGGACGCGATTAGTGTCATTGAGACATGGCTGGGAAAAGATCCTACCGAAATTGGACCGGCCAATAAAATGGTCGCGCAGCCAGACGGGCAAAGCACTGGTGTTACTTTATCTGGTTTCACCTTGTCAGGATTCCGCTCCGCCAGTGGACCGCAAAACGGAATTATGCTCTACGAGCGTAACGACAACGTATATATCAGCGACGTGGAAGTCAGGCATATTAAAGGCAGAGGGTTTTGCTCGGGCATTTCTCGCAGGTCTCCCCCTGTTTCTCTGCTGAGAGAGAGTCGAATCGATCGGTTTCAGGTCCGTCGGTGCGGTGACAACGAAAGGGGCCTTCCTGCATTTGAGCTTTCGAGCGATGGGTTTCGGCCTCACGATGATGCCTCGAACAATATTAGCATCACCGACCTTCTGGTTATTTATTCATCCGATCGGGCTGTTGTCATGGACAATCGGAATGCAGCTCATGATATGCGATATATTGTGATCACCGGTGCATATATTGAGGGTGCAGACCGCGATGTTTGGACCGTGCGAGGATCAGTGTCTGATTTGGAAGTCTACGGCTTTGACCTCAACGGATCCCGCAATCCTGATGCGGCAGCGTTATTATTCGAAGCGAGCGACCGAGATGCGTTCACGCGACCGCCGCGACGGTGCTACTTCTCAGGGGCTTTTGGGCCAGTAGTTAACGGCATTAAGGTACGCCACGGAAAAGCACTTTATTTTCGCCTGACGTCCAATGGTGCCAGCGGCACATCTGTAGCAGTCGAGAAGACGTGCAGTGGGCCCGTGAAATTCGATGGCAGCGGCGAAGAGCGTGTTTGGCGATTCAAGGTTGATCCACAAGTCGCGCATTTCGTTACGGTCGAATCTGGACAGCGAACGTGGAGCATCAATGCCATGCCCAACGCGGCCGCTTTATTCAATTCGTTGATCGTAGTTCGCCAATCGGGAGATGGTCAATGTGCGCTTGCACGATCAGACGGCAGGGATTGGCATTCCGTTTCGCTTCAGAAAATGAGTTTACCTGGAAAGCCCAGTTAACCGCTGCCTACCAATGACCGGCAATTTCCCATGGCCCTGGTCAAGTCGTCGGCACGCAATTCTTATAAATGTCGAAACGTTCTGGCTGGGCCTACGACGCAGCGGCGCCTCCACACTATCTCGGAAAGGCTCAAAAATTTCAGATGAAATATGACCCTGCTCTAGACGGCATGCGTGCGATCGCCGTTTTGTCGGTAGTGGTTTTTCACGTCACCCATAGTTGGCTGCCCGGTGGGTGGGCTGGCGTTGATGTGTTTTTTGCTTTGAGTGGCTATCTGATCACGTCAATCTTGCTTGCAGAGCTTGCCGAGACAGGAAAGATTGATCTCAAACGCTTCTATTTTCGACGTGCGTTGAGGTTGGTTCCCGCATTCGTCCTTGTTCTAGCATTCGTGGGTTTGATCGCGCTCCTACAAAACAAGATCGCAATAGGTTTCGAAGCGATTGCCTATTCTGGTTCATACCTAATGAATTGGAATCGAGCATTTGACTGGGGTCCACAATACCTTCTGGGCCACACATGGTCGCTTGCAATCGAAGAGCAGTTTTATCTTGTATGGCCATTGTTCCTGATCTTTGCCCCTACACGCTTGCGTTTGCCCTTGACGATCATGCTTATAATTTGTGTGGTATCATGGCGAATTCACCTCACTTGGCTAGGGGCTGGATACAATCGCACTTATAACGGCTTTGACACCCATGCGGACGCTTTGCTGATAGGTTGCGTGCTCGCATTTGTTTGGAAGCCTAAAAGCACTTTTAGAACACCGCCGTGGCTGTCGGCCTTGACAGTCGGGGGCATGCTGACCTTTCTTATCACGGTTTGGTATCAGAGCGATTTCGCGCAAACGGTTGGATATAGCGCTGTCGCTCTACTCTCGATTGCGCTTACAATCTGCGCCAAGGGGGAAGGCTGGCTAAGGTCCACACTCAGCGTTTCTTGGCTCGTATTCATAGGCCGAATTTCATACGGTATCTACCTGTGGCACTACCCCTTGCTGCACGTAATTCGTCCTGCGGTGCCAGGCCCGTCATGGATCTTGGCGATAATCCTGACCTTTGCTATTGCTGTAGTGTCTTTTCGCGTCGTTGAGGTTCGCTTCCTCAGGTTGAAAGATCGTTGGAAATCTTTACCCCGAGATCGATCTGAAACGTTTGATACCGCGATTACCCGACACTGAAAACTGGCTTAGCCTACAATCAAATCCTCCCGTTTCAAGTCGGTGCCAGATCTCCCCAACGCTCGGAGCGAGCGAGCGATGAACGGCGCGAAGCAAGCCCAAATAGCACAAACGGTGATTCCGTACACACCAACTGCTTCCAACCACTGATACACATCGCTCGGTTTGAGCCCCACTGTCAAATAAGTGCAACCCACTGCAATCCCGGCGGCAAGGATTCCGGGAGACAGACTCTTTAGGATCGTGATGTGAGAAATAGCCGCTGTGACGCATATAAAATGTAGATTGACCAAACTTGCGATGATTGCCACCACCATATAACCTATCATCAAGGTCGTAAGGCCAAACCAGACTGTCGCGAAAAATACCGCTACCATGCTACTGCATATGATCACAGTTAGGATGAGATTGAGGCGTACAGCACCTTTTTCAATCAGTACCGCACCACAGAAAGCTGCAACGGATTGGAAGGCTCCTGCAGGAGCAAGCAATGCGACGGCCAATTCTAAACCTTGCCAGCGATCGGAATAGATCAAGGTTAAGGGGATTTTAGCGGCAAATGTAAGCGCAGCCATCAAAGGCAGCGTGATCGCGCCAGTGCACGTGATAACAGCGCAGATAACATTTCGTTTTGCATTTTCGTCATGCCTAAGTCGGGCAAGTGTTGACAAAAGAACGCCGCTCACTGGCCAGGTGAACAACACAAGGGGCAGCGTCATGAATTGATAGGCCAAGCCATATATCCCCAAGGCCTTGGCGCCTAGGAAGGCCCCAATGAGGATGTTATCCAAATTCCTAGCACAGTAGGTGAGCAAGTTGGTGGCCAGAAGCCAACCTCCTATGCTTGCCAAACTGCCGAGTTTGCGCCACGACACATTCAGCTCGTGCAGTCCCCGAGATAGGGCTAAAAACGCGATTGCACGGACGGCTTGAATAGCGACCTGATAGGCAACGATCGCCATGATACCTTGGGCATTGAGAAGGGCGACTGCACATGCACTCAAACCCGTCACCAAGGCTAAGACTTCAACTGCGGCAACTTCTTTGTAGCGATATTCTCTTTCTAAAAGAGCGCGCGAAGGGGCGGCCCAGATTGTGAGTGTCGTCACCAACCCAAAACCCATTAATACCGGTGCCAAACCCTCTAATTGAAACAATTCCTCGGCATATGGTGCACCAACCGTCAAAATTAGTCCGCCTAGCGCGCCCGCGAACAGAAGCAGTGATACGGCGGCACCAGCCTCGCCTCGGCTAAGGACAGGGTGCCGCACGATCGAGCTTACCAGACCTAGGTCGGTCAGGATCGTGATGAACGCCATAAGCGGCACCGAAAACGACACGAGGCCAAAAGCCTCTGGCGCTACGGTTTTCGCTACGAGGAAAGTTATGAGCAGAGAGCAGATGGCCTTCAACATGTTTAATGCGGCCATCGAAAACATGCTCTTTAAAATCACCATCGTCTCCGAATCTGATCAGAGGACAGACTCGCCCTCACGCGTTGCAGTGGCTCTCCTCCTTCCGATCATCGTGCTGGCGCCTTACCGGAATTCCACCTGTTTAGCGCTTAAAGCGGCGAAATGGTACGCGAACAAGCCCACGAGTTTCGATCCCTGGCCATTGCGTGCTATGGATAGCCGATTGTCTGGCGGTATTCTCGTGTTTGGATGTTTGTGACGTGCGGAAAAATTTATCTCATATCGACATCCAGCCGCGCGTACATGTTGCTTGAATGATTGAGAGTCAGCCCCACCATATCGACGGATCGACCGTTGCGGTAATCGTAACATATGGTCAGCGCGCGGCTCTTTTGCGACAAACTATAGAGAACGTGACGCGCTGCGCTGAGCTTATTCACATTATAATTGTGGATAACGGAAGCCTTCAGGAACTCGACCTTGACAAGGTAGAGTTTGAGGGAGCGATCACGGTGGTGAGAAACCAATATAATCTCGGCTCCGCTGGCGGTTTTGGACGAGGGATTGCGGCGGCTCTGTTGATAAAAGACGCCGAGTTTTTAGTAATTCTCGACGATGATAATCTCGTGGAGCCAAATTTTTTGACCAAGCTGGTTAAGTGCTATCGGGCACTTAGGAGCGGGTCAGATGTCGCGCTGTGCGCCCTTCGCGAAGATCGCCCTCAATATCAGCTTCTCCTAGAAAATGGCTCGGCAGCACTGCCCCGCCCGAACGCGTTTTTAGGCTTTCACATCGGCGACACTCTACGCCGCATTGTCAATCGAAAAGCCAAAAAACCAACGGGCAAAGTTGAAAATGTTAGGTTGCGAGCTATTGAGACAGGGCCTTATGGTGGCCTGTTTATGACCGTTGAAGCGGCGAAGGTGACCGGCATACCTCGCGCTGATTTCATCCTATACGGCGATGATCACGAATATACGCAGCGTCTGGGTGCTAACAATATCGACTTGTATCTCACCGACCTCGTGAAAGTAACTGATGGCGAACGATCTTGGAACATGTCGGGTTCGAAGGAATCTCCCTGGCTCGCCAGCCAAGGTGGGGGATGGAGACAATATTACGCTGCGCGTAATCATGTCTATCTAGAGTGCGCCGCACGCCCGAAAGCCGCGATTTATCAGGTGAATCGGTTTCTCTTTACGCTCCGGCTGACGTTGAGTTGCTTTTTCATAAACCGTAGCTTTTTGAGAACTCGGACATTGTTGACTCCGTTCATGAAAGGCGTTCGAGATGGCATACGCGGTGAGTTGGGCTACCGCGCACAATTCCCTATACCGGGGGCTCCGCCGAGTGACGGGCTATGCATCCAAAACGTAGATGGGCTTCGGTAACCGTGTTCAAAAAACTACGCAAAAATATCTCGCCTGTACGAAATACGTCTCTGTTACGTAGCCTTGATCATCGACGATCAGTAGTGTTTTTGTCTCTTTCAATTGCCATGTTCTCGAATGTAATTTTCATTACGCCGTGCTTGGCCCAAGACATTTCGGGTCCAGAAAAAAAAGAAAAATGTTCAGGTACTGGCATGCTAATGCGCTATGTTGAAGACAAGAAAGAATGGATGCCAACCTACAAGAGCTGCCGCAAGTCCACAGAAAGGGATCTTGGAGCAAACGGTAGTAATGTCAAACGATGCCGTGGAGGGCGGGATTGGGCATATAGTGTGGAATCCCAGCGCTGGCAGCAGGTGTATAATCCTTGTCTAACACGTGAATGAGCAGTGGCTAGAGATAGCCGTGCATCGGTCTTTGCGATACCGTCATCATATTCGAGGGCGGGCGGATCATGGCGGCCTACGGCGGTGTCGGATCTTT
>Ga0207951_100782_pt1 | contig 13786 bp, 12 predicted proteins | sample Subbio12Aug_8Bad_FD_184830 | JGI IMG/M metagenome (GOLD analysis project Ga0207951, IMG submission 184830) | Serpentinite rock and fluid subsurface biosphere microbial communities from McLaughlin Reserve, California, USA - CR12Aug_8Bad (SPAdes) | ecosystem: Environmental > Terrestrial > Deep... | reverse complement strand
AGGGCGGCCAGGAAGTAGAGCTGCCGCCGGGACAGGTTGGCAAGCCGCTGCCGGGCGTACCAGAGCGGCAGGCTAACGAGCAGCGCCAACAGCCCGCAGCCGATCAGCACCCACCACCCGCGGCTAGCGGCTTCAGCGCGGGGGTCAAAGAGGCCTACCGCCTCGAGGATGCGCAGATGTTCGCTGGTGAGCAGGTCTCCTTCGCGCACGATGGTCTGACCGGCTTGCAGCCGCGTCATGACCGGACGCACTTCGTTAGCCGCAGCCTGACGAGCTGCCTCGGTCAGCCGCGCGTTAGGCAACGAGGTCGGTAGCAGCAGGCGCTCGAGCAGTAGCCTCACCTCGTGCTGACGGTCCGGCTCGGTGGCAGCTAGGGCCTCGTCGATTAAGCCAGCGAGCTGCTCCTCTCTTACCCCTTCAGGTTGCTGATAGGCGCTAATCATCAGCACCTGTACGTTTACCGGCAGGGTGGAAGTGGCGATGGCGTCGAGCACCAGGCGCTGCACTTGCAGATCGGTGCTGTAGATGGTCCCGACCTGGGCGCGGGCCGCCTGGCGATCGCGTTCGGTCGCTAGCTGGTCGATAATGTCAAGGTCGAGGGGCGAGCGGAACAGCGCCGGGCTGGGCCTGCCCACCACTAGGTCTTGCTCCACCACGGCACTGTACGGCTGATAGACGCTATAGAGCAGAGCGCCAAGCGCGGCGGTAAAGAGCAACAGGGGGATACTGCTGCGCCATGATGCGCGCCAGAGGCGGATAGGGCTAGCCTTCATGCCTTTCATAGGCCTTCACGATGCGGGCGACTAGCGGGTGGCGAACCACATCGGCATCACTGAAGTAGATAAAGCTGATCCCCTCGATCCCCTGCAAGATCTGCATGGCTACCTTGAGACCGCTCTTGACGTTGCCGGGCAGGTCGGTCTGGGTATCGTCGCCGGTGACTACCACCTTGCCGTTAAAGCCCATGCGCGTCAAGAACATCTTCATTTGTTCGGGGGTGGTGTTTTGCGCCTCGTCGAGGATGATAAAGGCATCATTCAAAGTGCGCCCACGCATAAACGCCAGCGGGGCCACCTCGATGGCGCCGGTCTGCAACAGACTTTCTACCCGCTCGCCCTCTAACATGTCATAGAGCGCGTCGTAAAGCGGGCGCAAGTAAGGATCAATCTTGGCTTGCAGGTCGCCGGGCAAAAAGCCAAGCTTCTCACCCGCCTCAACGGCGGGGCGGGTGAGGATGATCCGCTTAACCTTTTTCTCCTTGAGCGCCTGGACCGCCATGGCGACGGCCAGAAAGGTTTTGCCCGTCCCTGCCGGGCCAACGCCGAAGGTGATCTCACCCTGCGCCATAGCTTGCACATAACGGCGTTGGCCGGCGGTCTTGGGCCGGGCGCGGTGCGGCAGACGCTCGCTCACACCGTCGAAATCTTCACTATCGGTCAATTCGCGCACAGTAGTGCGCTCGAGCTCGGTCAAGCTAATCGCTTCACCCCGCCGAATAGAGACCAGTAGCGCCTTAAAAGCGCGCTCCGCCTCAGCTACCGCCTCAGCGTCGCCGCTGAGCCTAAGCTCGTCGCCTCGGGCTATTACCTGAGCGGTCAGTTTGCTGCGCAACAGCTTGAGGTTTTCATCATTGTGGCCAAACAGCGACATGGCCTCGGCCGGGTTGCGGAGTTTGAGCGTGACCGTCGCGATAGCTACCTCCGGCTGCGGCGCTTGGAGAGCGGTTTATCCAGAATCTCGCGCCAGGTGATGCCCCCGATTAGCGAGCTCCGGTCGAAGCCGAGCGGGCTGCTAGTTGGGTGCTTGTCGGGCCGTTGTAGCGCTAACGGCTTGGCTTCGCGCAGGGCGGGGCGGGTAAGCGGCTCGAGCGACTCAAGGCTAACGGCCTGGCGCCGAGACGACTCCAAACTGATCCTACTAGCGGGCTTCAGCGTCTCTAAGCTCTTTACCTCGCGGCGCACCGGAGGGGCCGGCCTGGGCTTGGGCGGCTCCGGTCGGGGCCTGGGAGCCGGCTCGCCGCCTAGCACCTGCTGCACCCGCCGCTGCGCCTCCTCGATGCGCCGGACTAGCTCCTCTTCGGCGCTCGTGGGCTGCGCCGGCTGGGTAGTGGCCTGAGGCGGCGGCTCTGGGTCAGGCTCGGGTGACCCTGGTGGGCGCTGCCCCGGCTGCTGGCGCCGCATGAGACTGTTAATCAGCGGCAGCACCACGAAAACAATCAACAGCAGCAGGGTTAAGGGATCGATAGGCACACCTTACTCCTTAACGGTATCGGTGGCCTGAGCGATGTTGCTGCGCATTTTGGTGTCGGACTGGATGTTTTGCAGGTTGTAGTAGTCCATGACCCCCAGGTGGCCCTGGCGGAAGGCTTCAGCGATCGCCAGCGGCACTTGCGCCTCGGCCTCGACCACCTTGGCGCGCATCGCTTCGACCATGGCGCGGTTCTCCTGCTCGACGGCTACCGCCATAGCGCGGCGCTCTTCGGCCTTGGCCTGGGCTACGCGTTTGTCGGCCTCGGCTTGATCGGTCTGCAGAATCGCCCCGATGTTCTTGCCGACGTCAACATCGGCAATGTCGATGGATAAGATCTCGAAGGCGGTGCCCGAGTCGAGCCCTTTGTCCAGCACTGTCTTAGAGATTACGTCAGGGCTTTCCAGCACGATCTTGTGCGTCTCAGAAGAACCGATCGAGGAGACGATCCCCTCGCCGACGCGGGCGATGATGGTCTCTTCGCCGGCCCCCCCGACTAAGCGCTCGAGGTTGGCCCGCACCGTGACACGGGCGGTGGCGATGAGCTGGATGCCGTCTTTGGCTACGGCTGCCACGCTGGGTGTCTGAATGACGCGCGGGTTGACCGACACCCTCACGGCGTCGAGCACGTCGCGTCCGGCTAGGTCGATGGCGACGGCGCGGTCGAAGGGGAGGTTGATGCGCGCCTTATCGGCGGCGATCAGCGCATCGACTACCCGGTCGACGTTGCCGCCCGCCAGGAAGTGCGCTTCGAGCTGGTCTTGCTTAACCGGGATCCCAGCCTTATCCGCCTTAATCAGCGGCAAGATAATGCGGTGCGGCGGCACGCGGCGCAGCCGCATGGCCACTAAGCTGACCAGGCTAACCTTGACCCCGGCGGCGATGGCGGAGACCCACAGGCCGACCGGGATGAAGGTAAAGAGAATCATGAAAAAGAGGATGACAATACCAGCGAGAATTAGAATTTCCACAAGCTTACTCCTTTAGTAGAGATGGTGTCACGTCGAATATCTTACCGTAGCGGCCGGCAACTTACTACTCTTCCACTGCCCGGACGGTGACCCGGTTCCCTTCGACGCTTAGCACCTCGATTACCGTGCCACTGATGATAAAGTCCCCTTCGGTCACTACGTCTACGCGCTGGCGCCCAAAACGTGCTACGCCGGCAGGGCGCAGGTCGGAGATGGCGATACCTTGCTGACCCAGCAGGTGGTTAAGGCCTGTCGTCGGCTTGGTACCACTCCCCGTCACCGCAGAGCCAATTTCGGTCTTGAGCCGAGTTGCGAGCATCAGCGCTCGACCCAGGCGGAAGTTGGGCACGAGCCAGAAGGCCAGCGCTAAGAGCAGTCCACCAAATACCACGGTGTAGCCCAGCATATAGACCGCCCCCTCCTGGAAAATGCGGAATAGCGCAAATAACAACGCGCCCAGGCCCAGGATACCGGCGATGCCAAAGCCGGGTAGCAGCAAAAGCTCCACTACGATCAGGATGATACCAGCGATCACCAGCACCAGATCAAAGAGCCCTGCCGGGGTAGCGATAAACGCCCCGCTGAAAAAGAGCAGCAGCGCCAGGATGCCGATAGCGCCAGGGATGCCCACACCGGGGGTGAAGAGTTCGACTAGGATGCCGATCACGCCAACAGCCAGCAGGATTGCGGCTACTAGCGGGCTGGTTAGCACCTGGGCGGCGCGCTCGAGCATGGTGGGCTCGAGCCGCTCCACCGTAACGCCCCCGTAGCCGAGCTGCGTAAGCGCCTCGCGCAGGGTGCGCGCTTCAAGATCGGCGATGCCGTGCTGGACAGCTTGCGCCGAACTGAGCGTGACCAGCTCCTGGGCAGTAGTAAGGCCGGGGATCTCGCGGGGAGTGACCATGGCCTCGGCCACGTCGGCGTTGCGGCCCCGCGCCGTGGCCACCGAGCGGAACTGGGCGCGCATGGCCGATTGGATCTTCTCGTCGGCTGGGCTGAGACCCAGTGGGGCCAGCGGGTCTAGGACTACCGGCAGCGCCGCGCCGATCGAAGAGCCGGGGAGCATAACCAGCTGCTCGGCGCTCATGGCGATCAACGCCCCGGCGCTAAAGGCGTCCCTGACTACGGCAATGGTGGGCACCGTGGCGCGCTGCAAGATGATATCGACAATATCGCCCATGGCATCGACGCGGCCACCGGGAGTGTAGATTTCAAAGACCAGCGCCAAGGGCTGCTCGCGGTTGGCCCGCTCTACCCTCATGCGCACGAACTGCACGGTAGCCGGAGTGATCTCACCGGTAATGGGGACCACCCAGACGCTAGGAGTCTGCCCCCAGGCCGGGAGACTGGCGAGCAACGCTAAGCCAAGCATGAACCAGAATCTCATCGCTATCAGCATAGCACGGCCCCCAGGGTTGACCGTGCAGTCCGCAACCATCCTATCCGCGCTCAATGGTCTGGCTGCTGCGCACACCGGTCCAGAACTCGTGCGGCGCCGGGCCTGCCTCAAGCAGCCAGACGCGGTTGCGCCCTAGCTGCTTGGCCTGGTACAGCGCGCGGTCGGCTCGCCGGATGAGCGCCTCCTTGGAGTCGCTAACAGACAACGTTGCTACGCCGAAGCTGACGGTAATAGGCCCCTCGAGGCGCGGGAAGCGGTAAGCCTCCACGGCGCTGCGCAGCTGCTCGGCCAGTGTACCCGCTGCCAGCAGGTCGGTCCCCGGCGCGATGATCATGAACTCCTCGCCGCCCCAGCGGCCAAGATGGTCGGCTTTGCGCAAGTTGGCCTTCAGCAGCTCTGTTAGTGAGCGCAGAGTGTGGTCGCCGACGTGATGCCCATAGCGGTCGTTGACCTGTTTGAAATGGTCGATATCGAGCAGCATCAGCGCCAGCGGGCGGGCGGTAGCGCTGCCGGTCATGATCTCCAGCTCGAGCAAGCGGTCCAAGAAGCGCCGGTTAGGGATGCCGGTTAACATGTCGGTGTGGGCCTTATGCCGCCACTCCTGGGCAAAGCGCTCGAGATTGAGATAGTCAGACTTGACCTTGCCCAGCACATACAGCAGGGCTACCAAGGTGGCGCTGACCAAGTGAAAGACAAGCAGGTTAACTAGCACCGCAGGCTCCGGCCCCGCGCCGACTAAGCCGGCGGCGTAGGCGGTGCTTAACAGCGCGCTGATGGTAAGCAGGGCGGCGGCGTGCCACAGCGCCCCCATAGGGCCATAGACCAGCGAGGACAGCACCCAGATGATGGGCGCCCAGCTAAAGGTCAGCTCGAGCGTAGGCAGCGGCGAAAGCAGCTCGAAGCCAAACCTGCTCACAAAAAACAGCGACACTAGACCGAGCACCAGGCGCTCGAGCACGGTGGGGCTAATCAGGCGCAGCGCCAGCGCCAGGCCGCTCAAGGTCAGGCCGCCGACCAGCACCCAGGTCATCAAGCGGGTCGCCGGCGCGGTGGCAACACCGTTATGGTCGAGCAGCGCCGCAACTAGTGCCGCACTGCCACCCAGTACTAGCGCCAGCAGATAGCCTTGGCGTTTGATGGTGGAAAACTGCGAATCGGACATGCTACTCCCACCATCATCATAACAGCTTAAACCGGTCTAAGTGTATAGAATCTCCGAAATTACGAGAGCCCCTGCATAGGGGGCTACTTCTATACTTATACTGCGTGCGGCCAATGTTGAGCGCTTTAGCTAGTCAGCTGGTCAGCCAGTCAGCTAAAAGCCCTGCCTGATCAGCGAAGCGCCGAGCCGAAGGCGTACTAGAGGAAGTGCACGGGCTGACGAGCTGGCTATGTTCATATGTTCACTTGCCTCCGCGCGCGGTATAGCTAAGGCGGTAACAGGAGGGTGAGCATAGTGTCTCACCCAGCTTTTAGGCGTAGCCCGGCGTTGTGCTCCTTGGCGGCGTGAGTCGAAAAGCCGAACTGCGGTACCGCGCTTACTGGCACGCTCGACAGCACCGTCTCCCCCAGAGCTCTAAGCGTGCTGCCGCCGACCATCACCGCCATCTTCAGGTCGCGCCGCAAGTCGTCTAAGGTCCGCTCGTCGAGCAGGGTCTCGGTGCCGTACTTCAGGACGTTGGGTGAGACCAAGAGCAGGTCGGCCTCACCAGGCGCGATCTGCGTGAGAAAGTCGCGGCCTGCTAACAGCCCGGCGACGGTGGTAACCTCCCCAAAGGTCCGGTTTTTTAGGGCGCGGACCGTCAGCGAGAGCCCTTCGATCCGGGTTAGCGGCTCGACCGCCTGCGCCAGGAGGGGCGCAAACAGCTGGCCGGTGGCCAATAGCACCCGCTTGGGCGCCTCGAGCCGCGCCGGCAACGGCGGGAGCGGTTCAGACAAAAAGTCGCGCACCATCCCTACGCCGTTCTCCAGCATCTGAAAACCTTCGTAGGACTCGGCAGGCGGCAGCGGCTCACCGGCCAAGAGGTAAAGTTCATCGCTGGCAAAGGCAAAGCGGCTGCCCCGCTGAGGCAGCAGCCGCCGCTGGAGGGTGTGGATGCGCCGCAGCGCGTCACGCGCCTCTTCGGTGGTAAAGGGGCGGAGATTAGGGAGGTTGACGCGGTGAGCGGTCAGGCCGACCGGTACGCAGGCTACTGCCAGCACGTTGTCGTGCGCGGCCAGGTACTCCAGGGAGGCAGTTAGCTCTTCGCTGTCGTTGCGGCCCGGCACCAGTACCAGTTGGGTGTAGAGGTCGATGGGAGCCAGGCGCTTAAGCATGTAGCCGAGACTGGTAGCCCGCTGATCCTTGACCTTAAGCCGCCACCAGCGCATCATCTCACGCCGCAGTGCCTCGTCGGTAGCATGTACCGAGACGTAGAGCGGGCTCAAGTGCTCAGCCAGGATGCGCGCCATGTCGGCCTCGGTGAGGTTGGTCAGCGTCACGAACGAGCCGTAGAGGAAGCTGGTGCGAAAATCGTCGTCCATAATGTAGAGGCTCTTGCGCATCCCCTTAGGCATCTGGTGGACGTAGCAGAACTCGCACTGGTTGGCACACAGCCTCAGGCTGTCGAAGATCACCTCGTCGAACTCCAGGCCGGGGTCTTCCCAGGCCACCGTGAAGCTTAACTGCTCGCTGTCAGGGCCTTTCACCAGCAGTGTGGCGGCTCCATAGGCTAGCTCACGCCGATAGGCGAGGATATCCGGGATGGCCGCCCCGTTGACCATAAGTAGCGTCCAGCCCGCTTCTACCCCGGCTTTGGCGGCAGGCGAACCCGGCGCTACGCGGGCGATGGGGGCGGGGTAGAGGGGGTCGGCCACAGGCAGTCAGTGTAGCAAGGAGCGAGCGGCCGGTCGCTCACTCACGCCACAAGCGCGTTACAGCGCGTCAGCTGCTGTGGCTGTTGCGACCGGCCGGTCGGGCGGCACAGCAAAGCCGTGGATTGGGGCTAGCGACACAAACTCCACCGTATCGCCTACTGCCACAGAGGTGGGGACGCCCGCCAGCACGCTCACTACCAAGGGGACGCCGGCATCAATGACCACCGTGTGAGACTGCCTGACGAGGATGCGGCCCCAGGCCTTAAGGCGGCTCAGGCCGATGACCTGTAGCCCTGGGGCGCTGACCTCGGTCGGGGTCAGGCTCTCAGCCATGGGGTTGAGGATGAGCCTGGCCGGGCCGGGCGGCAGCAGATAGGGGTTAGTCCGCTCGAAAATATGGATGATGTGCCCCGGTAACCGAACTTCTAAGAGCGGATTGCCCTCAGCTCGCGCAAAACACTGCGCTGGCGTGGCATGCGGTTTCCATTGTGCGACATAATGCTCGACCGATTCTTCCATTGTCGGCTATTCTTACACGCTGGGCGACTGAACGACTACTTGTGAGTCAGCCAGGTTTTTATTACGAAGCAGGTAGCATTGGCCAGTACGCATGGGCCTAACCCCCACCCCGGCCCTCCCCCAATTTTGGGGGAGGGTGTGGGAGGGAGTTTTTCTAGAGGCCGGGACCGTTCATGACAAAAACCGGGAGTCAACCAAGCCCGCTAAGTGAAGATGTTAGAGTAATTGGCGCCTTGGCCCCAACCGCCGCGCGGTAAGCTGAGGCTGGAGGACCAATGCTCGAGAAGCTCAGTCATGTCCAACGGTTCGATCTGAACCTGGACGCGCTTGAAGAAGATAAAAAGCGCACTCCAGATGATCTCCTTACCATGCGCCGCCGCCAGGAAGAGCTACAGGCGGCGTTAAACTTTCAACTCCAACAGCATGACGAACTGCGGCGCGAAATCAACGCCAACGAGCTCGAGCTTAAGGACTTAGTGGCGCGCCGCAGAGCGGCTGCCGATTCGGCCGTCCGGGCTAGCAGCGGCAAGGAGGCGGCGCAGTACCAAAATCAGGAATTGCAGTTTGCCACCCGAGTTGAGGAGCTGGAGACCGACACCTTGCCGCTGATTGAGCAACTAGAGGAGCTGGCTACCGAGATCGCCTCTTTGCAACAACAGCTAGCCGAGCTTAAGCCTCAACTTGAGGCCTTGGTTAAGGCTGAGCAGGCGCGGGTGGCGCAAATCGATCGGGAGATAGCCGCCATCGCCGGTGAGCGCTCTGCGGTAGCGCGAGAACTAAACCCAGAGCTATTAAAGCAGTACGAGCAGGTGCGGCGCTCCAAGCGCGGGCTGGGGCTGGCGGCGGTGCGGCAGCAGCGTTGCGCGGGCTGTAACATGCGCCTTCCCATCCATGTGGTGCAGAAGGTTCACAAGGCGCAGGAAGTCACCCGCTGCCCCAGTTGCGGACGGATTTTGTGGCTTGAGGGGTCTTAGCGCAAAAAGCGGAGCGGATCGTAGGGCCGTCCGCCCTCGCGTACTTCAAAGTGCAGGTGGGGCCCGGTGGAGATGCCGGTTGAACCGATGCGCCCCACTACTTCGCCCTGGCGCACCTGCTGCCCGACTGTTACCAGGATGCGGCTGAAGTGGGCATACCAGGTCTCAGCGCCACCGGCGTGGCGGATTTTGACTAGATTGCCAAAACCGCGGTTTGACCAGCCCGCGAAGGTGACCGTGCCGGCTCGAGCGGCAACTACCGGGGTGCCGGTCGGGGCGGCGATGTCGAGGCCGGTATGGAAGTTAGAGGTGCCCATGCCCAGTCGGCGGGGACCAAAAAACGAGGTCAGCCGACCGTGTACCGGCCAGATGTAGGTGTTCTCCCGCTCGCGCACCTCAGCTAAGCGGTCGAGGGCATGGCGCGGCGTCACCCCGGGTAGAAACAGCATCTGACCGGGCCGCAAGTCAGCCGGTGAATCGATCTGGTTAGCGCGGGCCAAAGCTACCGGGCTGACGCCGTAGATCTTCACCAGATCAAGCACGGTCTGCTCGGGCTCGAGCGCCACCACCATGCCTTCGCCGGGCGGGATAAGGAGTTCAAGCCCCACCGGCAGGCGGTCGAGCGAGGAGATACCCGGATTGGCGCCGACGATAGCGGCCAGACTCAGGTTATAGCGGACCATCAGCGAGCTAATCGTCTCGCCGGGCTGCAAGATATGCCAGCGGAAGCCCGGTGGGGGGAGCGGGTCGCTCTCGGCGATGCCGCCCATGGCCGCCACAAAGGGGACCTTGAGCAGGTCGCCGGGGTGGATGCTGGTCGAGCTTAACCGGTTAAACTCCATCAGGTCATCTACGCTGATAGCGTAACGCTGGGCAATGGCGCCCAAGGTGTCGCCGGTCTGGACTACCAGCAGGGCGTAGGCTCCGCTTGCCATCACTGCCGTGCCCGTTAGGGCCAGGATAAGTATGAGCAAGCGAAGACAATGCGCCATAAAAATAGGGCCTCTAATTGGTGGCCGTGCCCGTTTGCCAACCTAACAATTGTTACTGAGACCAGTATGAGCCGAGGTCGCTAATGATGAGAAGCTTGGCGGCAGAGGTTATTACGGAGTAGCGATGGGGCCGCGCCTCATCAGTTCATGAAGCTGCTGGTGATGAGGCTTTTGTGTGAGAAGCCGCAACTAAGGCGGTTTTGGTGAGAGCTGAGGGCTATGGCCCCCTTCGCGCCGCTACCGCCTCGCGCAGGTACTCCACCACCGCCTGAGTGCTGGTGCCGGGGGTAAAGACAGCGCCCACGCCGAGCGCTTTGAGGCTGTCGATATCCTGACTTGGGATAATACCGCCGCCGAAGACCAAGATATCCTCACCGCCGCGAGCCTTGAGCCCCTCCACGACCTCGGGGAAGTAGTGCATGTGCGCACCCGACAGAATCGACAACCCGACCGCATCGACATCCTCTTGGATGGCGGCGCTGACGATCATCTCGCTGGTCTGGCGGAGGCCGGTGTAGATGACTTCCATCCCGGCATCCCTCAGCGCCCTGGCGACCACCTTGGCGCCGCGGTCGTGGCCGTCTAAGCCGGGCTTGGCGATTATGACCCGGATTTTGCGCTCGCTCATGGCTCTACTATAACGCAGCGAGCTACCGGTGTAACCGTATAACCTCTTGGCGATAGCGGCGGGTGAGGGGCTTATGCACCGGACTTGTCGTTATCGGGACTGTGCCAGCGGCGCCCGCGACCGGCGAGCAGCTGATCGGCTTCCTTGGGTCCCCAGGAGCCCGCGGCGTAAAAAGCCGGATCGTCATCGTTGTCCCAGGCCTCAAGCAGTGGGGTGACGATCTTCCACTGCTCCTCGACTTCGTCGCTGCGCATAAAGAGCGTGGGGTCGCCCATCAAGATATCTTGCAGGAGCGTCTCATAGGCGTCCGGGTTGCTGCGCACGAACTGCTGATCATAAGCGAAATCGAGGCTAACCTGACGCAGCTTGATCCCCTGGCCGGGAGCCTTAGCGTCGAGCCGCAGCGAGATCCCTTCGTTAGGCTGGAGGCGCAAGATGAGCTGGTCAGCAACTACCGGACGCTCGAGCGCAAAGGGGATATGCGGCGGTGTTTGGTAGTGCAACACGATCTCGCTCACCTTGGCCTTGAGCCGCTTGCCGGAACGGACGAAAAACGGCACTCCGGCCCAGCGCCAGTTGTCGATGCCGAACTCGGCAGCGCCGTAGGTGGCCTGTCTGGAGTCGGGCGCGACCCCCGGCTCCTCGCGATAACCCTTAAGCTTGCCTGCCGAGACATACTGACCTTTGACGGCGCGCTCCGGCGCTACGCAGCGCGCCGCCCTGAGCACCTTGACCTTCTCGTCGCGCACGCTCTGGGCGTCGAAGCGCGCCGGTGGTTCGGTGGCGATGAGCGCTACGAGCTGCAACAGGTGGTTCTGAAACACGTCGCGCAGCACCCCGGCCTCCTCATAGAAGCTGCCGCGCCCTTCGATGCCGAGGTCTTCGGCCATGGTGATCTGTACATGATCGACATACTGATTGCTCCACAGCGGCTCGAAGATGGTGTTGGCAAAGCGCAGCACGGCGATATTCTGCGCGGTCTCCTTGGCCAGATAGTGATCGATCCGATAGACCTCTGACTCGGCAAAGGACCGCTCGATCTCGCGATTGAGCGCCTGCGCGCTCGCCAGGTCGTGGCCGAAAGGTTTTTCAACTACCAGACGCACAAAGCCTTCGTGGCGGTTGAGTCCGGACACGCGCAGGGAGCGCACGATCTCGGTGTAGGTGCTCGGCGGAGTGGCGGTGTAAAAGATGCGGCCTGCTGCGGTATCGAGCTGGTCAAGGTGGGCGCTCAGCGCCCTGTAGCTGTCCATGTCGTCGTAGCTGCCCTGAACAAAGCTGAGCCGTGCCGCGAAGCTCGGCCAGGTCTCGTCCAGCGCCTCGGCGGCGAAGGTCTCCAGGGCCCGCTGAGCTTCCTGGCGGAGCTGCGTGTCCCCCCAGTCGCGCCGGGCAAAGCCGACGATGCGCGTCTCAGGTGCCAGCAATTCGCGCCGATGCAGGCGGTAAAGCGCCGGGATGAGCTTGCGGGCCGCCAAGTCACCGCTGATGCCAAAGATCACGAACGTGCAGGAGGGTATCGCTTGGGTCATGCCGGGCGCTCCTTCGGGCAGGGTCGCACGTCAGGATCATACCTGCTGGGCGGCGCTGCCGTGGTTATAGGCTTTACGGCCCGGCCTGACTTGGGCCCACAGCGCCTTGGTGACATCGGCCCTCATGCTACAGCGCGGCACGGGTCTGTTACACTGACCCCGGACGGGGGCCCGCGGAGGACGTCGCCATGAATCTACCGGCCAGCTTGGCGCTGATTAAGCGCGGTGCCGAGCACTTGCACACCGAAGCGCTGCTAATTGAAAAACTCACCCGCTCAGGAGAGACCGGCCAGCCGCTGCGCGTTAAACTGGGCGTGGACCCCTCCAGCAGCGACCTGCACCTCGGTCATGCCGTGGTGCTGCGCAAACTGCGGCAGTTCCAGGAGTTGGGGCATAAGGTCGTGCTCATTATCGGCGACTTCACCGCCATGATCGGCGACCCGACCGGCCGCTCCAAGACCCGGCCTGCCCTAACGCTAGAGGAGACTCGCCGCCATGGCGAGACCTATATCGCCCAGGCGACCAAAATTCTCGATCCAGACCCGGAGAAGCTCGAAATTATGCACAACTCCAGCTGGCTCGAGCCGCTTAACTTCACCCAGATCATCCGGCTAGCAGCAAACTATACTGTGGCAAGACTGCTCGAGCGCGAGGACTTTAAGTCCCGCTACACTGCCGGCACCCCGATCAGCGTACACGAGCTGCTCTACCCGCTAGCGCAAGCCTACGACTCGGTGGCGATCCGGGCCGATATCGAGCTAGGCGGCACCGATCAGCTCTTTAACCTGCTGGTGGGCCGCGACATTCAGCGCGAATACGGTCAGGAGCCGCAGGTCGCCCTGACGGTGCCGCTCCTGCCGGGGCTTGACGGTGTCGAAAAGATGTCCAAGTCGCTAGGCAACTACCTCGGCATCGCCGAGGCGCCCGAGGTGATGTTCAAAAAAGCCATGCTGGTGCCGGATCCGCTCTTGTATCGCTACTTTGAGCTGTGCACCGAGGTCGATCTGAGCGAAGCCAGGGCGCTCATTGAGCATGACATCAAAGAGGCACATCGCGTCTTAGCCCGCGAACTGGTGCGCCTCTACCACGGCCCGGAGCCCCTTGCCCAGGCCGAAGAGCGCTACGACTTCGTGGCGCGGGGCGGCATCCCCGATGATCTCCCCGAGCAGCAGATCCCGGTTGCCGAGACCGAGGCGGGGTGGATCTGGATCTGCAAGCTAGCTAGCCTGGTAGGGCTGACCTCCTCTAACGGCGAGGCGCGGCGGCTGATTTTGAACCGTGGCCTTAGGCTTGATGGCGAGGTGGTCACAGATGCTAACCTGCAAGTTGACGTGAGCCGACCGGTGGTGCTGCAGCGCGGGCGCGACCGCTTTGTCCGCGTCAGGCTCGGCTAAGGCCTGGCTTCGGTGCGATTGCCAGCCTGATCGATCACCACTACCTGCACATTAGGCCCCTCGACATCGAGTGAAAAGGAGCGCTCAGGCATCGGGGCAAAGGTGATCTGCACGCCGTTGACGATAATCTGAGCCACCTTATCGTTGTCGCGGGCGGTGCCGGAGACCCGCACCCGGTTGCCGGCCAGGCGCTCGAGCGGCTTGAGCACTACCTCGGGCGGCGTAGTGTCGATCAGCAGCTCGTAGCGCAAGGTACTGACATACCCGTGGGCATCTT
>Ga0207951_100780_pt1 | contig 13814 bp, 12 predicted proteins | sample Subbio12Aug_8Bad_FD_184830 | JGI IMG/M metagenome (GOLD analysis project Ga0207951, IMG submission 184830) | Serpentinite rock and fluid subsurface biosphere microbial communities from McLaughlin Reserve, California, USA - CR12Aug_8Bad (SPAdes) | ecosystem: Environmental > Terrestrial > Deep... | reverse complement strand
CGCCCGGCCGCCGCCGCGCGGGCCGGGACCACAACCGCCGGTGGCGGAGCGCGCCGACCAGCCGAGGCTTCGGTCGCGCCATGGGCGCGGCGGCGGCGGCTTGCCGTAATTCGGCCGCCATGTTTGTGAGGATGGCGCTCGGCCATCCAGGGGGGCGGCCACTCGGAGACAGGGGACAACCCTCATGATTTCGCGTCTCGCCGTTGCGTTCTTCGCGACGGGGTTCGCCGCGCTGCTGTGCCAGATCGTGTGGCAGCGGATGCTCGGCATCTTCGCCGGATCCGACACCGTCTCTGCGGCCCTGGTGGTGGGCGCCTTCCTGGCCGGGCTCGGCCTCGGCTCCATCATCGGCGCCAAGGTGGCCGACCGGCTGAGCCCGGCACGGGCGCTGGTGGCCTTCGTCCTGGTCGAGGTCTGCGTCGGCGTCTTCGCCCTGCTGTCCAAGGCCTTCCTCTACGACTGGCTGGCGACCGACCTTGCCGGGGTGGTGGATTCCAAGCTGGCGATCTTCGCGCTGTGCTTCGCCGGCCTCGTGCTGCCGACCACGCTGATGGGCGTCTCGCTGCCGCTGGTCGCCCGCGCGGTGGCGACCAGCCACGAGAACATCGCCGAGCGGATCGGCACGCTCTACGGGCTGAACACCTTCGGGGCGGGCATGGGCGCCATCGTCGGCGGCTGGCTGCTGGTGGGCCATCTCGGCTTCGTCGGCGCGCTGTGGCTCGCGGCGGGCATCCAGTTCTTCGCCGCGGCGCTGTCGCTGACGCTGCTCCCGACGCTGCGCGCCGCCCCGGCTCCCGCGCCGGCCGCGATGCGCGCCGCCGATGACGGGCAGTACGGCAGCCTGCCGCTGTGGTGCCTGCTGGTGTTCCTCTCGGGCTACGTGATCGTGGCGCTGGAGATCGTCTGGATCCGCTTCATGGGCCAGGCCGGGCAGTATCATGCCTACCTGTTCCCGACCGTGCTGGGCGTGTTCCTGCTCGCCGACGGCGCGGGCATGGCGGTCGCGGCGCGGATGGTGCGCAACATGCGCGACCCGCGCCCGGCCTTCTTCATCACCCAGTCGGCGGGCTTCGTGCTGGCCTCCGTCCTGCTGCTCGGCGTCTGGTATGCGCTGCCGCACTGGCCGCTTTCCACGCTGATGTCGGTGGACTACAGCCGGATGTACGGCGGGTCGCTGGTGACGATGCTGGTGCTGACGGTCATCGTGGTCGCCCCGCCCTCCTTCCTCATTGGCATGACGTTTCCCTTCGTGCAGCGCGCGGTGCAGCGGGATCTCTCGGCGGTCGGGTCGCGCGTCGGCTGGGTCCAGCTCGCGAACATCGCGGGCAATGCGGGCGGCTCGATCGTCACCGGGCTCGTGACCTTCCACCTGTTCGGCCTGGTGGGCACGATGAAGCTGCTCGCGGTGATGTCGCTGCTGCTGGTGCTGTTCTGGCTGCTGCGGGCGGGGTTCCTGCGCCGGCCGATCGAGGCCGGCCTCGCCGCCGCTTGCGCGCTGGTGTTCTTCGTCATGCCCGGCTCCGCCACCTTCTGGTCGCGCCTGCATGCCGAGAGCAGCGGCCAGGCCGCGGCCTGGGCGGAGGACCGCTCCGGCGTCGCCTTTTTCCGCGACGAGCAGGCGGGCGACAACCGGGCCGATGGCCCCTTCTTCATCCAGGGCTTCAGCCAGGGGCGGATTCCCTTCCTGCCCATGCACCAGTTCCTCGGCGCGGTCGGGCCGCTGATCCATCACAACCCGCGGGAGGTGCTGGTCATCGGCGTCGGCTCGGGCGGGACGCCCTGGGCGGCGGGCGTGCGGCCCGAAAGCCAGGTGCGCGGCATCGAGCTGGTCGGGCCCGTGATCACCACGCTCGAGGAAGTCGGCCGCCGCCATCCCGGAAGCCCGATGGAGCAGATGTTCCGCGACCCGCGCTGGCGGCTCGAAGTCGCCGACGGGCGGCGCACGCTGGCCAAGGAGAGCCGGCGCTACGACATCATCGAGTCCGACGCCATCCTGCCCGAGGCCTCGCATTCCGGCCTGCTCTATTCGGCCGAGTTCCTCGCCCAGGTGCGCGGGCGCCTCGCCCCGGGCGGGCTCTACGTGCAATGGGCGCCGACCGAACGTTCGGTCGAGACCTTCGCCGCGGTCTTCCCGCACACCATCCTGCTGCTGCCGGCCGGCGTGCTGATCGGCTCGGACGACCCCATTCCCTTCGACAGGGAGCGCCTCATCAGGGCCTTCCGGGATCCCGCGACGGCCGAACACCTGCGCCGCGGCAACAAGGCCTTCTCCGATTGGGCAAGCCTGTTCGCCGAGCCGCCGATCATCTGGTCGCCGGCATCGCTGCGCGCCGAGCCGCCGCTCACCGATGTCTTTCCGCGCGACGAGTTCTACCTGAACAACCCGGTCGTCACGACGGACATCTTCGTGCGGCGCGTGCGGCCGGTGGTCGCGCACGGGGCGGAGTCGCGCTGATAAACCCCGACTCTGCTGAAATCTGCTTGCCCCGACGCGGTGGGGGCTGATTCTGTTTCTCTGTGGTCATGGCGGGTGCTGTGCTGACCCCTGAGGACCGGGCCTACTTTCTGGTGTCGATGCGCCGGCAATGGAACAGCGCGGTGCACCGTCGGACGAACGCGCTGCTGTTGCTCGACGACTGCTGGACATCCGAGCGGCGGCCGAAGCCCTGTTCATCGATGCCGGGACGGTGCGCGCGCATCGGCGGCTCTACGTCGCCGCAGGCCGGGCAGGGGTGGGGCGCCTGGCCTATGTCGGCTACGCCCCGGTGCTGAGCGAAACCCAGACCGCGGAACTTTCGGCCGAGCTCTCGGCGCGGGTCTACCTGACAGCCAAGGCGGTGTGCGGCTTCGTCGCGGCGCGCTTCAGTCTGGCCTACGCGCCGCACGCGATGGCACGCCTGCCGGGCCGCATCGGCTATGTCTGGAAGCGGCCGAAGGTGGTCCCCCCGCCAAGGCCGACGCGCAGGCCCAGCGCGCCTTCCTCGACAAGGCGCTGCTGCCCGCTTATGGCGCAGGCCGAGGCCGACCCGGCCACACCGCTGCTGTTCGTCGACGCCACCCACCCCGCCTACGACGCCCACCCCGCGCAGGGCTGGATCCGCCGCGGCGAGCGGGCGGTGCTGCCGAGCAACCACGGCCGGGTGAACGTGACGCTGAACGGCGCATTCTCCTGGCCCGCGCGCGAGGTGATCACCCGCGAGGCGACGAATATCACCGGCCCCGAGATGGTCAGCTTCTTCGCCCAGATCGAGGCTCGCTACCCGGCCGCGCGTACCATCACCCTCATCGCCGACAACGCCACCTACAATCGCGCCGCCGCGGTGCGCGAGTGGCTCGCCAGGCCCGGCTGCCGGATGCGCGTCGTCTACCTGCCGCCCTACGCACCGAACCTCAACCTCATCGAGCGGCTGTGGTGGTTCTTCAAGAAGAAGGCACTGTGGAACGCCCACTACCCAAGCCTCGCCGACTTCCGCGCCGCCATCCGAGCCTTCTTCCTTCGCCAACCTCGGTCAGTGGAAGGCCGAACTCGCCTCCCTCCTGACCAACCGCTTCCACTTGATCGACAGCAAACCAGTACAGATTTCCGCAGCGTAGAGGTTTATCACCGCCGTTCCCCAGTCCTTCTTCGCCACGGTACGACGGCCCTCTGAGCGTTGACGCAACGCCTGTAACGCTATGCCAGCGCCGCCCCATCCGACTTCAACACCTCCCCCGCGAGGTAGAGGCTCCCGCACACCAGCACTCGCCCCGGCGGCCCCTCCGCCGCGATGCGCGCCAGCGCGCCGGCCACATCCGGCCCTGGCACCGCCGTCCCGCCGCTCGCCGCCATGATGTCCTCCACGCTCATCGCCAGGTGCTGCCCCGGCTCGGCCACCGCCGTGAGCGTGGTGGCGAAGGGTATGAGCGGGCGGAGGAAATCCGCGCTCGCCTTGCCCTTCTTCATGCCGACCACGAGGTGCAGCGGCCTCTCGCGCCAGGTCGCGCAATGTGCCGCAAGCGCCACCCCCGCCCCGGCATTGTGCCCGCCATCGAGCCACAATTCGAAGCCCGCCGGCAGGCGCGCGGCCAGCGTACCGCGCAGCCGCTGGAGCCGCGCCGGCCATTCGGCGGCGGCAACGCCGCGCGCGATCGCGGCATCCGTCAACCAGGGCGGGTTCCACGCGCGCAGCGCGGCGATGGCGATGCCGGCATTGTCCGCCTGGTGCGGCCCCGGCAGGCCCGGCGGTGGCAGGTCGAGCGTGCCGCGCGCATCGCCGTAGTGCAGCCCGTCGGTGCGCCATTCGCAGTGCCAGTCGCGCCCGCGCGCAAGCAGCGGCGCGGCGCGTTCCGTCGCGACGCGGGCGATCGTCTCCAGCGCCTCCGGTGCCTGCGCGCCCGTCGCGCAGGGCACGCCGGGGCGGATGATGCCGGCCTTCTCGAAGGCGATGGCGCCGAGCGTCTCGCCGAGGAATTCCATGTGGTCCATCGAGATCGAGGCGATCGCGGTCGCCGCCGGCCGATCGACCACGCTGGTCGCGTCGAACCGCCCGCCGAGGCCGACCTCGAGCACCAGCAGGTCCGCGGGCACGCGGCTGAACAGCAGGAAGGCGGCGGCGGTGATGATCTCGAAGACGGTGATGGGCTCGCCCGCATTCACCGTCTCGGCTTCCTCCAGCGCGGCGGTCAGCGCCGCGTCGTCCACCAGCGTGCCGGCGAGGCGGATGCGCTCGTGGAAATGCACGAGATGGGGCGAGGTATAGACATGCACCCGCAGCCCCGCGGCCTCGCCGATCGCGCGCAGGAAGGCGCAGGTGGAGCCCTTGCCGTTGGTTCCCGCGACGTGCACCACCGGCGGCAGCCGGCGTTCGGGATGGCCGAGCGCCGCCAGCGCGCGATGCATGCGCCCGAGGCTGAGGTCGATCAGCTTCGGATGCAGCGCGTGCAGGCGCTCGACGACGGCCTCGGCGCGGGACATGCGCGGCGCCTCAGCTTCGGACCGCCGCGGCCTCATCGGCCGGCGGCGGCGCCTCGGGCTCTGCGGTGGGCGGAACGAGCAGCGGTTCGCGCAGCAGGCTGATCAGGCGCGTCAGCGTCGCCTTCATCTCCCCGCGCCTGACCACCATGTCGAGGATGCCGTGCTCGAGCAGGTATTCGGCCCGCTGGAACCCCTCGGGCAGTTTCTCGCGCACCGTCTGCTCGATCACCCGCGCGCCGGCGAAGCCGATCATGGCACCCGGTTCGGCGATCTGGATGTCGCCGAGCATGGCGAAGGAGGCGGTCACACCCCCGGTGGTCGGGTCGCACAGCACCACGATGAAGGGCAGGCCCGCTTCCTTGACCAAGCGCGTGGCGATGACGGTGCGCGGCATCTGCATCAGGCTGACCGCGCCTTCCTGCATGCGCGCCCCTCCCGAGGCGGTGAACACGATCAGCGGCGCGTCCTGCAGCACGGCGAGCTTGGCTGCGGTGACCATCGCCTCGCCCACGCCCGCGCCCATCGAGCCGCCCATGAAGGCGAATTCCATCGCCGCGACCACGGCGCGGCGGCCCTCGATGGTGCCGTGCGCCACTGCCATCGCGTCATCCATCGCGGATTTGGCCTGCGCCTCCTTCAGCCGGTCGGAATAGCGGCGCTGGTCGCGGAAGCGCAGCGGGTCGGCCGGCGCCTTGGGCAGTTCGATGCGCGAGAAGCCCTCATCGAGCGTGCATTCGAGCCGCCGCACGGCGGAAATCCGCATGTGGTGGCCGCAATGCGAGCAGACATGCAGCGCGGCGTCGAGGTCGCGGCGGAAGATCATCTGCTCGCATGCGGAGCATTTGTGCCAGAGGTTCTCCGGCACATCGCGCTTGAACAGGCCGGAGATCTTCGGCAGGGCCCAGTCGGAAATCCAGTTCATCGCTCGTCTTCGATCCTCGGGCGTCCGGGACGCCGTGATGCGCCGCCTTATATGGCCTCGCCGCCCCGAGGGCCACCGCGCCGGGGCCGGCCGGGCCGCCTGGCCGGCTGCGGCGCCCCGGGCGAGCCGGGCCGGGGCGCCCGGATCCGCAGCAGCACCTCGACGCGCCCGGGCTGGTCGGCCATCGCCTGGCGCAGGATGGCGGCCAGGGTCTCGGCCGAGACATCGAGATCCACCACCGTCGCCGTCGCCTCGTCGAGGATATGCGCGTGCGCCCGCGCCTCGGTGTCGTACACCGCCGGCCCGCCCGCCACCGGCAGGCGCACGAGCAGCCCGGCGCGCGCCAGCGTCTCGAGCATGGCCGCGACCTCCGAGCGCGCCAGCGCGAAGCCCGCCTCGGCCGCGAGGCGCTGCGCCGCCGCGGCGTCGAGGTGGGTCTCCTGCACGGCGCGCAGCAGGTCGAGCAGCGCGGCCTCGGGACCGTCGGGCGACAGGCCGGCCCGGCGCACCTCGCGGCGCATTGCGGCGCCGTCAGGGTCGGGCATGGCTGGCCCCGGCGACGAGCAGGGCGTGCCGGCCGCCGCCCGGCGGACCGGCGAGGGGGATCGGGCGCTGGAGCATGCGGTTCCTTCCTCGGCTCGCGGTGACGGGGCCGAAGCTAGCCCCCGCCGCCCGTCGCCGCACCTGTGGCCGGATGGGCGGCGCGCCGGGTCGTGCTAGATGCGGGGGGCTGCATCGGAAGGGCCTGGCCGGGGCATGAATCTCCGCGATCTCCGCTACCTCCTCGCGGTTGCCGAGCACCGCCATTTCGGCCGCGCGGCCGAGGCCTGCCGCGTCAGCCAGCCCACCCTGTCGGTCCAGCTCCGCAAGCTCGAATCCGCGCTTGGCGTGGTGCTGTTCGAGCGGTCGAGCCGCCAGGTGGTGCCGACGCCGATCTGCGAGCGGCTGCTGCCCCATGCCCGCCTCGCGGTGGCGGAAGCGGACGCGATGGCCGCGCTCGCGCGTGCCGCGGCCGATCCGCTGCGCGGCACGCTGCGAATCGGCATCATCCCAACCCTCGGGCCCTATCTGCTGCCGCTGGTCTTCGGCCCGCTGCGCGAGGCGCTGCGCGGGCTCGATCTCGAACCATGGGAGGACATCACGCCGGCGCTGCTCGACCGGCTGCGCGGCCATGACCTCGATGCCGCCATCCTCGCGACCGAACCTGATGGAACCGACCTTCTCAGCGTGCCGCTGTTCACGGAGCCCTTCCTCGCCGCCCTGCCGCCCGAGCACGCGCTGTCGGGCCGAGCCCGCGTGACGGAGGAGGAACTGGCGCCGGACGTGCTGGTGCTGGCCGACGGGCATTGCCTGCGCGACCAGGCGCTCGCCGCCTGCGGCCTGGCCGGGCCGCGCGGCGGCTCGCTGCGCGCCTCCTCGCTGGCGACGCTGATCAACATGGTCGCGGCGGGCTACGGCACCACGCTGATCCCGGGCCTCGCGGCCGGGGCGGCGCAGGATTCGGGCATCGTGCTGCGGCCGCTCAAGCGCGGTGTCGCCCGCACCGCGCGCATCGTCTGGCGCGCCGCCTTCCCGCGGCGGGCGGCGGTGGAGGCGGTGGCGCGCGTCATTGCCGAACGGCTGCGCCCCTTCTCGACGGCGGCCGAGGCGGCCGCCTGATCGAGGCTGGCGCGCCGCGCGCCGCGCGGGCAGGGTGCCGACCCGAATCGACTCGCGGAACAGGACGAGACATCCATGACCGACACCGCCATCGGCACCGGCGCGGAGGCCGTGCCCGGCCAGACCATCCAGGTCCACTACACGGGCTGGCTGTTCGACGGATCGGCGCCCGACAACAAGGGCCGCAAGTTCGACAGCAGCCGCGACCGCAGCCAGCCCTTCGAGTTCCAGCTCGGCGTCGGCATGGTCATCGCCGGCTGGGACCAGGGCTTCGCCGGCATGCGGGTGGGCGGGCAGCGGACGCTGGTGATCCCGCCCGAGCTCGGCTACGGCGCGCGCGGTACCGGCGGGGTGATCCCGCCGAACGCGACGCTCATCTTCGAGGTGGAGTTGCTCGGCGTCGGTTGATAAAATCACCCGCTTACGCGCCTTCCTCAGCCGCCCGCCATATGGTGCAGAATGCGAGCATTGAGGGCGCGGGGGAGGGCGACACGGCGCGGAACACGGTGCAGTTTTAGAAGGGCCTCAGAGCGTGTAGGGGATTCCGGCGCGGCGAGAAGCGTGATTCATGGGGTGTCGGCCAGCAGGACGACACCCGATGCGACGACGACGCCGAGCTTACCCGACCGGCCTGACGGACGGCCAATGGGCGGCCATTGCGGAGCTTGTGCCGGAGGCGCTGCCAGGCGGCAGGCCGCGCCGTGCGTCGTCGCGCGAGCTGATCAACGCGATCCTCTACACGCTGCGCGGCGGCCAAGCCTGGCGGCTGCTGCCGCACGACTTCCCGCCCTGGCAGACGGTCCACTACTACCTGCGCCGCTGGCAGGCCGAAGGCGTGTGGGAGCGCATCCACCACGCCGTGCTGATGGCCGACCGCGAGCGGGCCGGCTGCGAAGCCAGCCCGACGGCGGCCATCATCGACAGCCAGTCGGTCCGCACCGGCGATCAAAAGGGGGCTCCCGTGGCTACGATGCGGGCAAGAAGATCGCGGGGCGCAAGCGGCACATCCTGACCGACACCGACGGCCGCCTGCTCCAAGTTCAGGTCCATGCCGGCAGCGTCCAGGATCGCGACGGCGCCAAGCCTCTGCTGCGCGCGTCCCGTGGCCTTTGGTGCTTCGTCAAGATCGTGTTCGCCGATGGTGAATATGCCGGCAAGCTCGTCGATTGGGCGAAGCAGAAGGCCGACCTCGTGCTGTCCATCGTCAGGCGGCCCCGCGCCCTGCCTCGCTTCGAGCCGCTGCCACGCCGATGGGTCATCGAGCGCACCTTCGGGTGGCCCATCAAGAACCGCCGCCTCGTTCGCGACTTCGAGCAGCGCACCGATGTCGCCGAAACCCTCATCCGCGTCTCCGCCAAGCGACTCCTTTCGCTCGATGCCTTCAACAGCTCCGAGCTTGGCACACGATGCCGCTCGGGGCCGTCCACCTCATCACCTCTGATGAACAGGCGATTGACGTTGGAATTGTTGCGGAGGGGTTGCAGAGCGAGTTCTGGCGCACCATTTCCACCGTCGTCAACCTCGTCCGGTCCGACCTGCTCTCCTTGCTCACGATCGAGCCTCGAGTCCGGGGCATGCGCCCCCACGAAGCTTGATCCGCTTAGCAATGCCGCGAAGCGGCAACGCGACGTCAAGGGATGCACCGACATGTCTATCGGCACCGTAAAATGGTTCAACGCGACGAAGGGCTATGGATTCATCCAGCCCCATGACGGCTCGAAGGACGTTTTCCTCCACATCTCCGACATCGAGCGTGCGGGGATGGAAAACCCGAAGGAAGGCCAGAAGCTGGAGTATGGACTTCAGCAGGGCCAGCAGGGGAAGGTCTCGGCCGGCAATCTGAAGCTGGCGTGACAGCCACGGCGCGGCAGTGCCGATACTGGAAGACGTAGAAGGCTTCTGACCAGCAAAGCGTCAACCTGGAACGTTCGCGGTTCAGCCACCCAACTGCATCGCAAGGCCCGGTCACGCTGGACGCTGTTGACACGCAGAGATGGCGATCCGCGTTACGCGTGGTGGTTCAGTCCACAGGCCACAAGGCTTTGACGCGGTCGGCGCTGAATTGCAGCTCCGGCTCGCGCATCGCCGACCTCGTGAGAGACCTGTGAGAGGTTCTCGATTCCTCGTTCGGCCGGCTTGGCTAAGAGTTGCAGTGTCCCGTTAGACCCAAAGCGTTGATTTCCAGCCGTGGGATTGGACTTTGCGCCTGTCCAGCCCGGTCCGTCGCGGTGGGATAGGCGGCAGGGAGCCGTGCAAGATGAATTCTCCAGGCCCACCTCTGCACCGCATTGCCTTCCTCGGCAATCATCCACCACGAATCTGCGGCCTGGCCACCTTCACCGGTGACCTGCGCACGGCCGTCGCAGGGGCTGCCCCTGGCGCCGAATGCTTTGCGCTTGCCATGACGGACGTCGCCGCCAGCTACGCTTATCCGCCCGAGGTCTGGCTCGAGATTGCTGACAACGACGTAAACGCTTACAGCCGCGCGGCCGAGTTCCTCCGCGACGTGAACGCCGACGTTCTGTGCGTCCAGCACGAGTATGGCATCTTCGGTGATGCCGATGGCGAGCGCGTGCTTGCATTGCTCGAACGAGCGTCGATGCCGGTGGTCGCAACGCTGCATACTGTGCTCGACCGCCCTACGTCCGGACAGCTCCGCGTGATGCAACAGATCATCCGGCACGCGGGCCGTCTTGTGGTGATGACCAAGCGGTCGCAGCAAATCCTGAGCGGCGTTCATGGCGTACCGGCAAAGCGCATCACCGTGATCCCACACGGCATCCCGGAGATGCCCGCCATGGTTCCCGATGGGCACAAGGCGGAATTCGATGCGGTCGGAAGGACCGTCCTGCTCACCTTCGGGCTGCTGTCACCCGGAAAGGGGATCGAGCACGCTATCCGCGCCATGCCCTTGATCGTCGCAAGCCGACCAGATGTCTTGTATCTGGTCCTCGGCGCAACCCACCCCAATATCCGGCGGCGCGAGGGCGAGGCCCATCGCGCGTCACTGAAGCGATTGGCCGAGGATTTGGGCGTAGGTCGTCACGTGCGCTTTCTCGATCGCTTCGTCGATCTGCCGACGCTGACGCGCGCCATTGCTGCGGCGGATATTTACCTGACTCCCTATCTGAACGAGGCGCAAAGCGTCTCGGGCACCCTTGCCTATAGCTTTGGGATGGGTAAGGCGGTGGTCTCCACCTCGTACTGGCACGCTGCCGAGCTGCTGGCCGAGGATCGCGGTGTCCTGGTTCCCGTAGCCGACCCCATGGCCATTGCGACTGCGGTGGTAGGTCTACTCGCAGACCCTCCTCGGCTCGACGCGATGCGGAAGGCCGCCTACGCGACGGGGCGAGAGATGCTGTGGTCGCGCATCGGTGAGCGCTACATGGATGTGTTTCGCCAGGCACGGCTCGCGCCACCGCTGCGCAACAGCTCACTTGAGCGATCGCCGACAACTAGGACTGTTGGTTCGCGGCCATCAGACGGAAAGGCCCGACTTACCGGCGCCGCGCCAGCAAGCGAAGCGAAGACTGACGGTATTGCGGAACCAAACCTTACGCATCTTGCGAGGTTGCTGGATTCGACGGGCATCGCTCAGCACGCGACGCAGGCGGTCGTGAACAGGAACCATGGCTATTGCCTGGACGACAACACGCGCGGGTTGCTGCTTGCGTTGGCTTTGCCGCCTTTCGATGCCAACAGTACGTCGGCGTTGCCAGTCAAACTGCTCGATCGGACCGCAGCTTTCGTGCAGCATGCCTGGAACAGCGAAGCCCGCAGATTTCACAACTTCATGTCGTATGACCGTCGATGGCTGGAGGATGTCGGATCAGACGACAGCCACGGCCGTGCGGTCTGGGCGCTAGGCGCTGTCGCGGCGAGAGCAGCCGATCCCTCACATCGCACCTGGGCCTACGGGCTGCTTGAGCAATCCGCTCCGCGGGCTCTTGACCTGACGTCGCTGCGAGCCTGGGCCTTCGCCCTCCTCGGTGTGGTCGAGTATCTGGCCGCGCGGCCGGGGGATCTACGTTTCCTCCGGCTTCGGAACCTGCTGGCGGAGCGGCTTTACGACCATTTGCGCGGTAACCGACGACCCGACTGGACCTGGTTCGAGGACGTGGTGGCCTACGACAACGCTCGCTTGCCCCAGGCGCTCATTGCCGCCGGCAATCAGGCAGGAAACGCTGAGTGGTCAGGGCTTGCGGTTCAGGCGCTCAACTGGCTATGCCAGGTCCAGCGCGCCGAAGCTGGGCATTTTCGCCCGGTCGGTTCAAATGGCTTTTGGCGACGCGGAGGCCTATGCGCGACGCACGACCAACAGCCGCTCGAGGCATCCGCGACTGTTGCCGCGTGCCTCATGGCCTGGCGGTCCACCGACGAAAGCGACTGGCTGACCGAGGCGCAGCGGGCCTTCGCGTGGTTCCTCGGCGACAATGACCTTGGACAACCTCTGCACGATGCAGTCACCGGCGGGTGCCACGACGGCCTCCTTTGTGATCGCGTGAACGGCAATCAGGGCGCCGAATCGACGCTCGCTTTCCTGATGGCCACGATGGAACTGCGTGCCGCACTCGCCGAGGCTGCATCTCGCCTCGACGCAGGCTTTGCACAGGCGGCCCAATGAAGATCGAACATCCCGCGCTGGTCAGACTGCCAATCCTGCTCCAGGCGGACCCCTCGCGGGTCATCGTCCGGCCCTTCCTCTCCGCGCTTGATCCACGCGACCTGCACCGGTCGGACCTGCTGCGTGCCACGCGCCTGACCGGCCGGATCTCAGCCATGGACGCAGCAGCCGCCGAGAACGAACTCGCGGAAACGCTGCGTGAGTTCGGCGGGCGCCATGCCGACCTCGAAGCCACCCTCTCTGAGCGCTACGCGCACATCCGGGATTTGCTTGGTCTGGAGGAGGATCCGGTACGGGAGCGGCGAATGCTGATCGGCGCCTACTTCAGCAATGAGTACAGCTACCAGTCCGCCGCACTCTTCAACCCCTCGATCGTCCAGCACCCGGATCAGTCGGGGTTAGCACCGGACGAATTGCGCTTTGTTCTAAGTCTCCGCGCAACGGGCGAGGGTCATATCAGCTCGATCTGCTTCCGCTCCGGCGTGGTGAACGCTGCGGGCGAGGTCCAAGTCGATCCACCGGGTCGCCTTGCCGCAACGCCGCGGCGGACCACCGCCGCGCGGCTCGCTGACGAATATGACGTCGCGTTCCTGCCAAGCACAGAGCTGAACGAGCGTGTGATCTTCCCGATTACCCAGCGGCAGCGCAACGGCATGGAGGATGCGCGCCTGGTGCGAGTGGTCGCGGAAGACGGCAGCGTTACCTATTTCGGCACCTACACCGCCTATTCGGGTCGCGAGATCGTGCCCGAGATGCTGCGCACCGATGATTTCCGGCGCTTCTCCTTTGTGCCACTGCGTGGGGACGCCATCCTAAACAAGGGCATGGCACTGTTCCCGCGTCAGGTAGGCGGACGATATGCAATGCTGACGCGATCAGACGGCGAGACGCTGCAGCTCGTGGTCTCCGATGATATACACGTCTGGAACGACGCGACAGAGATCCTGGCTGCTGCTGAGCCGTGGGAGTTCGTGCAGATCGGCAATTGTGGCAGCCCCATCGAACTTCCGGAGGGCTGGCTGGTACTCACACATGGCGTCGGCCCGATGCGGCGCTACCGCATCGGCGCGGCGCTCCTGGATCTGCGAGACCCGACCCGTATGATCGCCCGGCTGCGCGGGCCGCTACTGACTGCGATCGGGGCCGAGCGGGACGGATACGTACCGAATGTCGTCTATTCCTGTGGCTCGATGGTGCATGCGGGGAAGCTCATCCTGCCATATGCGGTCTCCGACACGTCCACGCGCTTCGCAGTCATGCCGGTCGCCGAATTGCTCGCCGCGATGCGCTGACCGGTCTGAGAGGTGATGAGGTGGACGGCCCCGAGCGGCATCGTGTGCCAAGCTCGGAGCTGTTGAAGGCATCGAGCGAAAGGAGCCGTCTACCATGAAGACTAGCGCCAAGGCCGTCCCTGTCACACACACCAGAGCTGGCTCGGTTTCTCGCTACAGCGTTTCGGTTCTGATAAGTGGCTTCCCTGCCGGTTGATACGCACGTCTTGCCGGTGGTGGGGCCTCACGCAGGGAGGGCGTAGCCCGACCGGAGTGAGGCCCCACCACAGGGCTGTTCAACGCTCTGGGATGCGGAGGAGGTTGATCAATCGGGCGAGGCCGCCGATGGCGGCGCGGTATCGGTCCTGGTTGAGTGAGCCGCGT
>Ga0207951_100779_pt1 | contig 13821 bp, 7 predicted proteins | sample Subbio12Aug_8Bad_FD_184830 | JGI IMG/M metagenome (GOLD analysis project Ga0207951, IMG submission 184830) | Serpentinite rock and fluid subsurface biosphere microbial communities from McLaughlin Reserve, California, USA - CR12Aug_8Bad (SPAdes) | ecosystem: Environmental > Terrestrial > Deep... | reverse complement strand
CGAGGATAACTCGGCGCTGAAACGCTTTTCGCCATTAATCACTTCAGTCAGTTCATCGGCGATCTCATAACGAAGTGCGTCCGAGACAATCACGAAGATGCGTTTGGCTTGGGTTGACTTCAGCCGCTCGCGCACTTGTTCTTCGTAAAAGCGGTATTGATTGCGGATGCCAGGCATTTGCCATTGCTGCAAACGCTGCTCGGTAACTAACAATTTCTCCCAAGCCATGCTCAATTCGTACAAGTACCAATCGGTGTACAGGCTTTCGATGGCATCGTCGAGCCGCCGCAGAATCTCAGCCCCCTTGCTCGCAACAGTCAACGCATGTTCGTTGAATAACCGATAGGCTTGGTCAAATTGATACAGTTCTTGGCAATACGCCTGATACATGGCCTTACAGGAATCGTAATGAAAGCCATCGACATAGTGCTGCCGTAGATGCATCAACAGCTCGGCATTGCGCAAGGCTTCATAGATGGCCGCGTATTCCTTACGAGACAGGCACCAGTGGCCCAGCAAGCGGCGTGAGAACAGGCTTTCGAATTGCGCCCGATCTACGCCTTTGGAATTGCCGATTAAATCGCTGACCAAACCGCGAATAATGGCTTGTTCGACGGCTTCAAAGCCCTTGCATTCGGCCAGTTGCTGCGGCAAATGCTTGGCACACTTCTGCGCGATTTCCAGTTTCTGCGCCAATAACGCGGATAAGCTATCGTGATACTCAGCATAACTGCGACTATCCCGCCAACCGGCCATAAACGCCACCGCCGTAGCTCGGCCAGACGGTGTTTTCAAAACGTTGTTCAACAACCAGTCGCGGTCGCCGCCTTCGATCTGGCTCCATAGCTCGGTGCAAAACAGCTTCAATACAAAATCCGCCAAGCTCGGCTCTTGGGCGTCGTAGCTAAAGGTTTCAGACAGGCCTTGCCACAAGGCTTCAGTCAGTTCGAATTTGGTCAGGCTTTCCATGAGTGACGATTCGCCGCTGTCTGCGTCCAAGCTCAACGCGTAGTCTTTCAGCAAGCTCAGCACGCTATCGGTCAATGCCGCCGAATCCGCTTTGACGACGATAGCCAGCAGTTTGCGATCCAGCGAGGTCTCGTCCTCGTTTTCGGTGACAAAACGTTTCAACGCAGCCACCCGCTGCTTGCTGGCAAAGAACGCTTGCCGCTTACGGATGTGCCCGCGCAAAGCCATTTGGTTGATACCCAACTCATTCAGCAACATAGAGCTGGCATCGGCAAAGAACTGTTCGCTATAAAGCCGTACATCTAGAAACCAGTCGTTATCCGGCGCGGGCTCAGCATAAGGAAAGTACAGCAAAAATCGCGTTTGCGGCTCGTCCAGCTCAATGCGCTTCTTGGTTTCAAAGATCGATAACCCTGTCATGTCCAGCAAAGTGACATCCTGCAAATCCAGTTCAGTAATGGCGTCCTTAAAACTCTGTTCGGGGTCGTACCAAAACAGCAAGCGGCAGCCCTGATCGCTGCCGGTGCCAAATTTAGCGGCTATGCCCTGTTGTAATTGCGCTATATCCATTAATCTTCTTCTCTTTTAAGCCGGTATTTCTGTCTGGAACTGGTGGGTTTATCGGGTATGGTGGCTTCCACCAAGCCTAACTCCATCAAGGGTGACAAGACTTGCTGCCGAAACTTGGTACGGTCTTTTCGGTTTAGTAACGCCATCAGACCGATCAAACTCATCTCGCCTTCAATCTGTTCGAACACCGCTAACTGATCCGCACTCAATTTTAACTTAGTGCCGACTTGATGCCTACTTGGTGCCGATGGTTCATTTTCGGGTGTCACCAAAACCACTTCCTGCATCGCCGCCAACAATGCCTGCAACATGAATTCGACAAAGCCGGTGGCATCACTGACTTGGTCGGCGGCGCTCAAGGCGGCGTAGTAGTCGGATTGTTGATTACGGATCACCGTCTCCACCGGCAAATAAGCCAATGCCGGTTTCCAGTTCGACAGGATCAAGGTTTGCCACAAGCGTCCCATGCGGCCATTACCATCGCTAAACGGATGGATGAATTCGAATTCGTAATGAAACACACAACTGGCGACCAAGGGATGCACCGTGTTTTGTTTCAACCAGGCCAGTAAATCGGTCATCAAGCGTTGTACTTGGCTGGCGGGTGGTGCCATATGCACCAGTCGCTGTTCCTGATAAATACCGACACCGGAATGCCGCCAACGACCAGCGTCGTCGACCAAGCCTTGCATCAGTAAGCCATGCGCGGCCAATAAGTGATTGGGGTTATAGGGTTGCCATTGCGGTAATTGCTCGTAGGCGGCAAAGGCATTGCGGACTTCCTGAATTTCACGCGGCAAGCCCAACACCCGTTTACCTTCCAACACCGCCGTGACTTGTTCCACGGTCAAACTGTTATGCTCAATTGCCAGCGACGCCTGAATTGTTCGTATGCGGTTACCACGACGTAATTGTGGCGACAGGCCTTCGTCACCGTCACCCAGGCTGGAACTCCAACGACCGAGCTGTTCGCTGATGTCGGCGACCAGCGCTAATACGCTGGGAGTAATTTGAAATGGGGGCTGATAACTTGGCATTTAATCTCTATCAGATATGACGACCAATAGCGCTAACTAAATTCATTAAGCGATCAACCCCATCTTTTGCCATAAAGGTCCAAGATCATCGGGAACCGGCAAGGTTCTGAAAATAGCTTTCTGCCGATCAGTTGCGGATTTTTGGCCCAACAATTGATTGAGTAATGGATTTACCACCTGTTCGTAAAAATATTTGCCGTGAATTAGCCGTTTCAGTTGTTCATCAACGGGAAGCTGAACGGCTTGTGCTAAAGCATCCTGATAGCTTTGCCAGATTGGGTCGGGTTCCAAATAATCATGCCACTCCTGCAATTTAGCCTTGATTTCAGCTTCGTTGGTAGCTATGGCCGGATCGAGAAGCGCTTCCTTGAATCCCAGGGATCGTAATCCTTCCCACATCGGATTGATGACCGACCACAGTACGCCGTGGCATCGCCAACGGGCCAGATCATTGGTAATCGATTGGGTTAGCTCTACAAGGCCACCAGCAATCTTGTTTTGCTGGTTTTCAGGTAAAGCCCCCCAAAGTTCTTCAGGGACGAGCAAATAATTTTCAATACAGTAGCGCGGCAGGAACCACAAATTAGTTAGTTCGGTTTCAAGTTCTGCAATTTTTGGTGCCGACCATTCATCGCGATCGACGACGCCAATCCAATTCGGCTCTTTACGGATAATCGCCAGCACTTCGGTTTTTTTGCCCCCTTCAGCGATAACCCATTTCTGTTCCCAACCTGGGTGAGCTTTGCCGAGAAAACTTTGAAAAGCATCTACATCGTCTGCGCCTTCGACAATCAACGCCCGTTTAGCCGAATTCCCAATCTGTTGCTCGCGAATGTCCTTGATGCGATCGTCCGTTTTGCTCATTACGACTCGCCCCGTGTTTTAAGCTCGATGCGTTTGCCCTGATTTTCGTAACGGTGCCAAACATCGACCGCATGAGAAGTGATGATTAACTGACCATTGCGGCCTTGAACCAATTGCTCAATGCTTGCCAACAGCGAACTGATTAACGAAGGATGCAGGTAAAGATCAGGCTCATCGATCAGCACAACCCCGCCTGGCTGCATCCAACGGCTGATCAGATAGATCAAAATCAAGATTTGATGTTCGCCAGCACTCAACTCATCTAGTGAATGGTTGGCACCACGTTGGTTTTTGAGTTTGACTCGTAAACGGCCTTCGCCTGGTTTAATATCGGGATCGATTTCCTTACCGACCAGAAACTGATTCAGGTCGCGAATGACATCATGGTATTTGTGTAGCTGCGTGGTTTTAAGATTAATTAACGACGCTTCCAGTTGCCCCTGCCAATCTTCAGTCACCGCATACTTAGTCAACCAACGTTGAGTTAGAGGATCGGGCAATGGCTCAGAAACTCTGCGCTTAGGAGCTACCCAGCTTCGCTCTTCGGCATCCAAATAGATTAGGTTTGGAGCATCTACTTTGTCATGAGTCAAAATTAAGCGCTTACGCCATTCGGACCATTCTAATAACTGTTCCTGTATCGAATTTGTTAGATAGAGGTCTCTTCTAGGCTTTCCGGGCTTACTTGACCTTGCAACCACTTCTCCGAACCAACTCACTTCCTTGTGGTTTTCATGTAGCGTCTCCTCTACCCAATCGTGAGGACCAAATACCAACCCGATTGGTTGATTATAAAAGGGTTGAATAGCGTCTAAAACGACCGCTACACCATCCCAACGCTGTAACCAAATTCTTGCTTCATGTTTTTGCGGTAAAACACTGCCTTGCGTGAGCCAATGCCCAGCAGCATCCCATAGCATGGCGATCAATCGCAAAACCGTCGATTTACCGCAACCATTAGGCCCAGTCAGCAAAATCTTGGATTCAAGTTCTTCCGTCCAATCGTTTTCAAAGGTGATAACACCATCCGCTAATGGCCCAACACCTTTGGTATAAATTGCTGAAATTTTCATAAATTAATCTCCTGCCCCACCTGTCACCGCCTTCACCTCAGCCAGCAAATCCCCAAACTTGCCGTAGTTGACTTTAACACCATCATCCAAATCGATCTTGATCCGCATGTCGGCATGGTGTTTGAGTTTGTCGTCGAACTGACGGAGTTCGGTTTGTTTTTTCTCCAAGGCTTGGATGTCTTTTTTGATGCGAGTGGCCTCGCTGCTGCTGGCGTCTTGCAGTTGTTGGTTTAACTGATCAGCGTAGGCGCTGTATTTGCCCAATAATGGCGTGACGTATTCGGTACGCATTCTGGCCAGGGTGCTTTCGTTGTAGCGGTGCAGGTAGACTAGGCATTCGAATGCTTTTTGTTTGCCGGAGCTGAACAGCCAGTAGATCGGGCGTTTTTTGTAGGTTTGCAGGTGGTCTTTGTAAAACTGGTTGGACAGGTAGCGGCGCACGGTGTCCAGGCTGGTTTCGCCTTTTTTGGGTTTGAAGCTGCTTAGGGTCAGGCTCTCGGCGACGAACTCCAGGTTTTGTTGCAAGGTGTTTTCGCCCCACACCGCCACTAAGAACTCGCGGAAGCGGTTGGTGGCATCGTCCTTGAACCATTCCTGGTCAGTCAACGGCAAGATGCCGTCTTCGTCGGCGAGAAAAGTTGAGTAACGGGACGGATCGAAATCGACATTACCGGCATGGGCGTAGATCAAGCCTGGTTCGTCTAGGCTGTACCGAGCCATAATGCAACCAATTGCATAAGAAATTAGATTTTTGCTGTCATTTTCGCGATCAGCATATTGGACGGATACCTGGTCGCTTGGAACATCAGGAGAAAGTTCATTTTCTAAACCATAGGCGTCAATAAAAATCCTGTTATTTTTCTCTTGTAAGTTTTTTAAGGATTCAAATCTATTTTTAGATATATTAAATAATCTATTCCAACACTCTTCAATAGACCTGTGTTGTTTTGATATTTCAACAAGTGGCAAACACTTAAACTCCCAAGAAGTTTCGAACGAGTCCCAATCTTCTTTTGAAAGCCTGACCCCTTCGTTTACTATGTCATTTACCGCTCCATTAACAGAGATATATGGAAGAGATGCAATATTGCCTGGCTGAATTGCCATTGTAGGATTGATAATCTGATTAATTTCGTAACATGTATTGCTACACAAAAAACCTAATAATTCATAAATGTGCTTTGAATCCTTCAAGTAGCACAAACCAGATGTATCATCAAACAAACAACCATGGGGAGAAAATCTAAAGTGAGGGAAAGAAGATGTAATTTTTGAAAAGAGAATTAGTGGTTTAAATATAAAGTCAAGGTTATGATTCGTTGACCCAACTTTATAGCCTTCTGATTGCATATTCAAAAGTTCAGCGCCATCATTTTCCCAGTTTACTAGCCAGTCATGGTTTCCATACCAAAGACGATATGGACCACCTTTATGATAAGGGAACCACTTTGCCTTTGATTGCAAAGCTTCATCCCTAGAATGACTATAAAATGAAGTTTTGTTAATTGACACTTCGCTCCAGAGCCTTACAAATCTATCATTATCAGCAGTGACCATACCCTTTCTTGGAGTGGCTATATCACCAATACACAAATTATTTTCAAATTTTGATATTAATGTGTCTGATATCCAATATGCTATAGGTTTTCCAGGAATTTTATCCAGCCGGTCTACTTTAAAACTTCTAAGCCTGTCGTTTATAACAGGAAATTCTGTAGGAATATTATTGGTACCAACATCTTTGTTTTCGCAATAAGTGAACTTTGATGAAAAATCATGTATTTTTTTATTAAAAATAACGGTTGCCGCTGTTCCAAATGCGATCCCCATCACTCCATTGCCCATATGCAACATCAATTCAATAGTGTGTTCTTTTAATATTCTTGCTCTCATGGATGCAAAAGAAGTTAAAAATAACCAGCTTTGCATAGTTACCATTGCATGAAATCCAAATGATTTACATAAATCGAAACCACGTTCTATAAAAATGGCAAACAAATCATTTTTGCTGTCGGAGAAACGTGATTTTGAAAATTGTTTGACTTCGGAGTTCATTCCTTTACTACCCATATATGGGGGATTTGCCACCACAGCATCATATTTATCGGCTAACAACCAAGACTGATGTACATACGGCAATAAAGCATTTGCCGCTGGTTTTTGCATCGTGTCGCCTTGCTCGGCCAACTCTTGCAATCGGCCTAGAAAATTACGCAAATACTCCGCCTGCTCATACGGCACCTGAATCAATGAACCCAGAGTTTTAGCCTGCTCGAACAACTCCAAGATAGCCCGTAGTTGCTTGAACTCGATATCGTCCACCGTATCGGCCAGATTACTTTGCTCGTTGTCGAAGATGGATTCCATGCTGCCGCGTTTGGCGTCCTGGTTTAACGCCAGCTTGCGCCACAGGTCGGGCAGGTCGAGATGTTGGGTGGATTGAATCGCCAGCACGTTGAGCTTGATGTCGCGAGTAAAGATACGCCGGTCGTCTTCGCGGGCTTTCATCATCAAGGCAAAACCGGCCAGTTGCGCGGCGCGGTCGTCGATGTCCAGACCGTACAGATTCTTTTCCAGAATCAGTTTGGGAATGTCGCGGACACGGTAGCCGCGTTCTTCGTAAATGGCTTTGAGGATGTCGTAAGCTTCGACCAGAATATGACCGGAGCCGCAGGCGGGATCGAGGATTTTGAGGGTTTCGGGATCGATGCTGGTCGGGGTGATGGCGGCCAGCGCATCGACCACCGACGGTTCCTGTTCGGCGGGTTCGATGTAGTATTCCATCCGCGCCTTCAGGCCGGAATCGGGATAGGTCATCAGCCATTGCCGACCGACCGAGTTTTGCACCAGGTATTTGACGATCCAGTTCGGGGTAAATAGCTGGGTGGCGGCGGGAATGTCTTCGCTTTTGACCACGCTGCCAATGACTTGGTCTTTCTTTTCCGAGATATAAAACTGGTACAACCAGCCGATGATTTCGACCTGTTGCCAGTCTTCTTCGGGGATGCTGTCCACCAAGCCGCGCAGGATCGAATCGGTGCGAGTCAGGTTGTCGGGGAGTAACAGTTCGGTTTCGTCGTCCAGGGCTTCGAACAAAAACGGCATAGCTTGATGCAGTTGATGGCATTGGCCCAGTAGCAAGGTACGATAAAGTTCTTCGTCTTTGTTTCCGGCCAGTTTTAGTTCGACGATGTGATTGCGATCCAGGCCCAGATCGGCGGCGACATTCTGAGCGTGGTCGAGGATTTCAAAACTATTGGCCTTTTCTGGATGTGACAGTACCCGCAGGTTGTGATCCAAATAGCCGTGCAATTCCATAAAACGAATGGCGGACAAGCGGTTGAACCAGGTGTAAGCCATTTGTTCCACCAAAGCTTCAAAGCCCATTTGTTCGGCACGCTGAGCCAATTTATCGCGGGCACGCGCTAATCCGGCATCGAAGCTTAAGCCTTCGATCTGCATTACCGAGCCGGAAAAGACCGGCGTGCTGACGGTGAGCTTGCCTTTGCCATCAGCGTGAATGCCAAACTGATTGAGCCGCTGGCTGACGGCGGCCATGAAATCGCGGCGGGCTTGCGGGGCGTATTTTTTGAGGTTGTTGGTGTTCATTGATTACGTTGTTGAAAAGAGATTTACCAGATTGGCCGCATCTTTAGATTCTGCATTTAGTCAAGACTTTCGGCGATCTGCCATTACTCTGAGAAAAAATTAATATGTTTCAAATATCCAAGTGTTTTTAATTTTTCTACGCCTTTGCTGTTTACCTTATACCGAATCATTCCAGACGGAAGAACGTATCCACCATTCAATCTTTTCATTACTTCGCTAATTTCAGCTATTGTCATTTTGTACCTTGAAAATCCATATTTCTCAGAGCCTGGGTGCGGGCAGTACGCTCCGTCTAAATCTTTGCCCCATAGTTCAGATAACGGTGAACTAATTAATCCTAGCCTGTGAATATTTAGATCATCAAAACCAAAGCCAATGAAACAAATTTTCCTTGCCCAAGAAATGATCTCCTTTGCCCTTGTAAACTCCTTATCATCGCCTGTTCTAGCTTCAGGAATTACTTTAATGCATTCAGCAGCCTTAGATAAATCATCCATTTTTCCGTAGGGCCGATCATCCAGATTTTGCAAGGTGCCATATACATGGACTATTTCAATTTGCTTTCTTAGTTCGTTTGCTTCATCACGATCTACGCCATAAAAACTCATTATCACAGTCTGGAGATATTGCTCTATGACGCGGTCGTAATTAAAAGAAATAATTTTTATGTTATTACTTTTGAAATCCTGCTTCGAAAGGTCGTTTCGTGTCATACAGCTCCACAAGTACATGAGCCAATGATCGTCTGGGTCAACGGGCTTTTCCAAATTTTCAGAGATTTCCCTTTTGATCAGCTGATGTGCAATTGCTAGTTTCCCAAGTTGTCCAAAGGTGCATTGAGATTGATTGCCGCATCCTGAATCTATCCGTTCATCCGCTCTATGTGAAAGAAATGAATCAATCGAATATCTCTGTGCGGATGAAAACTCTTCACAAAACTTTTCAATCAAACTTTTATCTACAAAATCGGTAAGGCCTTGCAAATTAGCAGGATTGCATAGTTCGTTCCTTAACTGAACGCCAGTAGGATACCCATAAGGCACGCTTGCACCGGCTCCGACTATTAATAAAGTGTTTGTTGTAATCATCAGTAAGTTAAACAGTACAATTGCTAGCGCAGTTATATAAATGGCTGGTTATGGTGCGGATGCTGCTGCCATTTTTCGAACTAATCACGTCGAGCCGCAAGGCCATTTGTTCTTTCAGTTCGGAGACGTGGGAAATAATGCCGATCATACGGCCACTGGCTTGCAGGTCGATCAGGGTTCTGATGGCCAAGTCCAAGGATTCAGGATCGAGACTGCCGAAACCTTCATCGATAAACAAGGTATCGAGCTTGATGCCGCCCGCATAGGACTGGACGACATCAGATAATCCCAAAGCCAAGGACAAGGCCGCCATGAAGGATTCGCCGCCGGATAAAGTAGCCACAGGGCGGTTTTTGCCGGTGTAGCCGTCTTCCACTTCCAGATCGAGGCCGGAAGCCTTGTTACCCTTGGTTCGATCTTCCTTGCGTACCAGTTGGTAGCGGCCATTGCTCATGATATGTAGCCGTTGCGAAGCCTGAATCAATACATCGTCCAGCAGGACGCTAAGGACAAAGCGTTGCAGGCTGATGCGATTACCGGTATTGCCATTGGCGACTTCGCTTAAGGTGCCGTAAATCCGATACTGCGCTTCCAGCTCCGCATTCTTTTCATGAGCTTTGGCGAGCTTGGTTTTAACGCCCTGTAACTGGTTATGGCGTTCTTGCAGTTTGCGCCAAGCTGCGTCACAGGCATTGAAGGCGTTGGTTTTGTCGGCAAGCTCCAAGTCGAGTTTTTCCAAATCGGGAAGCGACTGGTCCGTTAAATCAGCCTGGAGTTGCTCGACCGCGCCTTGCAAATTGGCAAGTTCGGTTTGGTGGGTTTCGATTTGGTTTTTTAGGCTTTGCTGATCTTCATCGCTAAGTAAGGCAAGCTGAAAAGCATCAAGGTTTTCGAAAGCACTTTGGGTTAGCGCTTCGTTCCAATTGGCTTCCGCTTGATGGGATTCCTGTTGTAAGGCATCGCGTTGCTGGCCTAATGTTTCAAGGCTGGATAAAACGCTGGCGAGTGCGTTGGATTTCTCGGTAAAGGCAGCCTGTGCGTTGCTGACGGCATCGGTCAGCGTTTTGATTTTGGCAGCCAGATCGCTGATGGCTTGGCTTAATACCTGGGCGTCGCGATAGGCTTCCGGCACCAGTTTTTCCAACTGCCCAACACTGGCTCGGGCGGTTAGCATGTGTTCGTTATCCGATTTTGCCTGGGCTTCCAACGCCGAAATGGTTTCCGCCAGTTCAGCCAGTTGCTGGTTCAATTCGGCATTGCTCTGTGAGAGCTGTTTTTGTTGAGTTTGTTGCTGAATCAAGCCCTGGACTTCGGAATGTTTGGTTTTGTAGGTTTGTTCGACTGCGCTTAAGGTTTGCTGGGCAATGTCTGCTAGTAGTTCGACCAATTGGCTCACTTCCTTGATTACGCCAGCCGTTTCCAGATGGGCGGTGTCGTACTTGACCTTTGCAGTATCCATGGCTTTGCGCGCCTGATCTTCCTGCGCTCTAGCCGTTTCCACTTGCTGCTTGGTAACTAATTCGACATCGTTGACGGCATGAGCCGGTGCTGGATGCTCCTTGCTACCGCACACAGGGCAAGGCTCATCGATCTTGAGTTCTTGAGCGAGTAAAGCAGCTTGGCCGGTATGCCAAGCCAATTCAGTTTGACGGGCTTTTTGCTGAGCCGTTTCAAATTCGCTTTGTTTGCTTTGGAAAGCCGCCAGCAATTGGCCTTCATGCTGTGCTAATTCGATTTGTTTGCCGCGCTTTTGTTCGAGTGTGTTGCGTTGTTCGAACTGTACCCGATAGGCTTCCAACTCAATCTGCTTAGGAGCCAATGCATCCAAGTCCTCTGCGATTTGATCGATTTTGGCAGTGTTGGTTTTCAGCGTAGTAGATAAGGCGTCTCTGGCTGTTAATTGCGTATCCAGATTGCCCTGGCTGGTTTTGAGTTGTTGTTCGGCAGTAGTCAAGCAGGCCTTGGCTTGAGTGAGCTCGGCGACTCTTTCCTGATATTGGTTAAGTTCAACTTGTTGTTTGTTTAATGGTTCGACTTCGGCAAAAGCGGCCTGGGCTGCGCGTAATTGCTCTTCAGCGATACTCTTATTTGAAGTTGCTTGCGCCACTGAATTTTCACTGGCTGTAATTTGCTCATTCAGTTTTTGTAGTGCCGCTGATTTTTCCTGATACGACCGATAAACGGGCTGAATCTTCTGAGCGCTGAGCGCGCGATCCAGTTGAGTTTGCTTGGCATCGATTAGGGGTTGCTGAGCTTTTTTCTGTTCGAGTTCGGTTTGCTTGTTAACCAGTGCATCAAATCGCTGTTTGAGTGACACAGCTTGATCTTTGGCTTTAGTCGCCTGTAACTGGATTTGCTGGGCTTGCTCTTTATCCTGAGATGCGGTTTTCAGCTCTGGCTCAAGCTGGGCCAGCTCATTGTCAATGTCCGCTTCGGAATGAACATCCACGCTTTGCAAGATGCCTTTGATCTGGTTTTGATGCTGATCGACGGCTTGTTTGATACCGGTAGCCTGTGCTTTCAGTTGATCTTCGATGCGCTTGTATATTTGAGTTTGAAACAGCTGACTGAAGATTTTTTCCCGTTCACTCGAACCCGCCATGAGCAATTCGCGGAATTTGCCCTGCGGCAGTACCATGACCTGACGAAATTGTTCGACATCTAGGCCAATGCGTTTACGGATTTGATTGGTGGCATCGTCGACTTTTTTAGCAACGAGCAGTACGCCTTCTTCTCTGCCATCGAGCAGCCACAATTGCGCTTCGGCTTGTTGGGTGGTGGTGCCTTCTCCGCGACTTTTTGGGCGTTCCTGAGTCGGAATACGTCGTACACGGTAGCCAGTTTCGCCTAATTGAAAGTCGAGTATGACTTCAGTCAATAGATTGGGATCGGCGTGGTCGCAACGCATTTGAGCCGGTTCGCGCTCTGCACCCGTAGTTTGTCCATAAAGGGCAAAGCAGATGGCATCCAGAATTGAGCTTTTACCGGCACCAGTTGGCCCGTTAATCAGAAACAAAGGGTTTGAACCCAGTTGAGTAAAGTCGATGGACTCCCGACCAGAAAATGGGCCGAATGCCTGAAGGCTGAGGTTCAATGGCTTCATGCCCGCTCCCCCTCAAGCTTATGAATTTCTGCAATGGTGGTTTTAATGGCTTGGTCTTGTTCCGGTGTTAATGCTTGACCGTGCACTTGCTCGAAAAAATCACGGAACATCTCCAATTCGCCGCGTTTTAACTTGTCCCGATTGATAGCCTGATCAGACATATCCAGCATGCCTGGTTTTTCGATGTGCAGCACATTGGGATAAACCTGACGCAATTTGCTCATGGGATCGAGCAATGCGTGTTTATCGGTTAAGCGAACCAGCAAATAGTCCTCGTTTTGAGGATCGGTTTTGCCTTGTTCGATTAGGGTATTCAGTTCGCCTTCCAGAATACGCATGTCCCGCAACGGGTGCAGCGGTAGATGCGTGGCCGATTTCATGCCGTCACTCGACATTTCAACCAACGTGATGCCTTTACGCTGGTTTTGCTCGGAGAAGCTGTATTTCAGAATCGAGCCTGAATAGCGGATATGCGCTTCGCCTTTATGTTGCGGACCATGCAGATGACCCAGCGCAACGTAATCGAATCCGGCAAACGCTTCGTAACTAATGCGATCAGCGCCGCCGATAGACAGCGGGCGTTCCGAGTCGGATTCGTCCCAACCGTCGATGAAACAATGGCTGATCAAAATACTGGGGACACCAACAGATTTTGCACTGCTGATTTGCTCGACCAGATAGCGATGCGCCTCGTCGTGAGTGGAAACATCCGCTCCGAACTGATTACGCACCGTTTCAGGATCGTTATACGGAACGCCGTAAAAATGGACTTCAAGCGAACGCCCAGCAATTTTTATCGGTTCATTGATCTGATTTAGCTCACCCACGATATGCAGTCCGGCTTGCCGTAACTGTCTGGAACCAAAACGCAAACGTTCAGCGGAATCGTGGTTGCCAGGGATCAGTAAAACGGGAACACCCAGTTCGTTGCAGATACGATTGAGCACCTCATCCAGCAATTCCACCGCTGCTGCCGGTGGTACTGATCGATCATAGATGTCACCGGCAATGACGAGCGCATCAACAGCCTCGCGTTGAATATGCTCGATCAACTGATTCAGAACGTGGCGCTGATCTTTCAACAGGGAGACGTTATGAAATTGCCGTCCGATGTGCCAATCTGAGGTGTGGATGAATTTCATTGTGTGTCCTTAGCGAATTCTGACTCGATCACCGGCACTCACCGCTTTGGCCAAGCGTTCGCGAAGCGCGTTCAAGTAACGGTCAATATCGGTTTCCGTTTCGATAAAGCCTTTCGGCGATACAGTGTTGAGAATATCGCTTTGACTGATGGTGATCGTCCGCTTGGGGGCCGGCTCCGCCACTTTGTTTTCGCCTGGAGTTGGCGAAACCGGTTTCGGGGTTTCTTTCTGGCGAAGTGATTCAATATGGCGATTGATCAGTTCATAAGCCTCATCTTCGTAATTGGCCGCTTCGGTATGATCGCTGACGATTTGCGGAATGGATTCGCTGTTACCAATCCGCTGCTTGCAAAGTTGCAGTGGGCG
>Ga0207951_100777_pt1 | contig 13857 bp, 22 predicted proteins | sample Subbio12Aug_8Bad_FD_184830 | JGI IMG/M metagenome (GOLD analysis project Ga0207951, IMG submission 184830) | Serpentinite rock and fluid subsurface biosphere microbial communities from McLaughlin Reserve, California, USA - CR12Aug_8Bad (SPAdes) | ecosystem: Environmental > Terrestrial > Deep... | reverse complement strand
GGCGATCAGCGCCATGGCGCCGGCGTGGTTAACGTGGGGGTGGACCTGGGGGTTGACCGCCATAACATGGTAGGGGTTAAAGAGCAGCGGGTCGCCCTCAAACAGGATGGTTAGCTCGAGCCGTTCCCTAACCGCCAGAAAGGTGCCGCGATCGGTCAGGGTATAAGCGCGCTGCTCATCGGCAGCAAACAGCGCCTGCCTCATCCCCTGGCCGATCTCCAGGTAGCGCCCCCAGGCGGGGGTAATACCGGCGGCGGTCCATAGCTCTAACTCCTTGATATGGGTGCCCGAGTTATCGCCGCGCGAGATGAAGGTCGCTCCCGCCTGGGCGATGCGCGCCAGCGCCTCGGCGGCGCTCGCTGCGCCAGCGATGCCGGCAGGATCAGCCGCTGGCCCCACCAACACGAAGTCGTTATACATCAGATAGGTGCGCTCTATGGCGTAGCCGGCCTCGACCAGCTCCATTTCGGCAGCCGGGGCGTGCGCTAGCAGCGCATCGGCGTCGCCGCGACGGCCTAACTCCAGGGCCGCGCCGGTGCCGACCGCAATGACATCGACATCGAAGCCGGAGTGCGCTTCAAAAACCGGCAGCAGCACATCGAGCAGCCCGGATTGGTAAGTGCTGGTGGTGGTGGCAAGAATTAACCGGGTGGTTTGGGCTAAGCCGCTGGATAACAGCAGCAGCGCCATGACCAACAGCCCATAGCGGATCTGATGCATAAAGCCTCCTTAGCGTTATGTTTAGTATTGCATAACGCCGTGCCCAGCATAGCAGTGAGCCCGGCCGGCAGACAGGGACACTCGTCACCCTCGGTTTAACACCTGCGCCACCCGCCTGACCACTTCGTCGATCTCAGCTTTGGTGATGATCAACGGTGGCAGAAAGCGGATCACGGTTGCACCGGCATTGATAACCAGCACCCCGTCATCTTTGAGCGCAGCGATATAAGGCGCGGCTTTCTCCTTTAACTCGACGCCGATCATCAAGCCCAGGCCGCGCACCTCGCGGATTTTAGGCGAGTCTATAGCCGTAAGGCGAGCCTTGAAGTAGGCGCCCACCTCCTGGACATGCGCCAGCAGCCCTCCGGCTTCGATCTCCTCCAAGACCGCTAACCCTGCCGCGGCGGCCAGCGGGTTGCCGCCAAAGGTGGTGCCGTGCCCCCCTTTGGGCATGGCCTGCGCTACCTCGTTGGTCATCAACAGCGCGCCTACCGGCACGCCGCCGCCAAGCCCCTTGGCTAGCGTTACCAGATCGGGGATCACGCCATAGTGCTCGCCGGCTAAGAACTTCCCACTGCGCCCCACGCCGGTCTGAATCTCGTCCATGATGAGCAGTGCGCCGCGCTCATGGGTCAGTTGGCGCGCTGCCGCTAAGAACTCGGGCGTAGCCGGGTTGACGCCGCCTTCGCCCTGAATCGGCTCTAGGAAGACCGCCGCCGTCTGATCGGACACCGCCGCTTGGAGAGCATCCAAGTCGTTATAGGGGATAAAGTCGACCTCGAGAGCATAAGGCGCGAACGGCTCGCGATATTTAGCCTCCCAGGTCAGCGCCAGCACCCCTAGCGTGCGCCCCGAAAAGCCGCGCTTGGCCGCCACGAAGCGCCGCCGCCCGGTCGCTACTAACGCCCACTTTATGGCCGCCTCGTTGGCCTCGGCGCCGGAGTTGGCCAAAAAGGCGCGGTTTAAGGGCCTCGGCACGAAGGTGAAGAGCTTTTCCAAAAAGGCGGTGCGGATGTCGTTGCCGAGGTTCTGCGGACAGACGATAAGTTTGGCGGCTTGTTCGCTAATGGCCTTCGCCAACCGGGGGTGGGCATGGCCGAGGCTGGCTACCGCGATCCCCGCCAAGCAGTCCAGGTACTCCCGGCCGTCGGCGTCAAAGAGCTTGACCCCCTGGCCGCTGACAAAGACGACCTCGGGTGACCACAGCCCGGCGTCATGCTGGGCGGCTCTAGCCAAAATGGCGGCACTGGTGGTGACCGTTTTCTCGGTAATCATGGGCACTAGTCTATAACTTTTATACTCCGTGAGGGCACAATCAGCATCCGCATCAATGACCAGTGGCGCATCTGCTGTGAGTGGCATGACGGTGACGCTGTACACACCTCTACCTCGTTGCGGGTGAACACGACCGGAACCCGCCGAGAACGCCTTGCCCTGTCAATTTGCCGCCTGCAAAGCGCTTCTTGAGCATGGAATTGAGCTGAAGCTAGTCACTGACAAGAATCCCGATGCAGCAAGTGGCAGTGGCACCTAACTTAGGCGTTAGCTGGCATATCGAGCCGAATGAACTACCGACTCGCGATCCCTAACGACGCTGGCCTGCTCGCTCGCCTCAATCAGCAACTGATCCAGGACGAGGGCCACCGCAACGCCATGGCACTTGCCGAGCTCGAGCAGCGCATGCTGACGTGGCTCGAGAGCGACTACCAAGCGATTCTTTTTGAACGTGCTGGTGATCCGCTAGGAGAGGAGCCGCTTTACCGGTAGACTGATGCTGTGCGTTTCGAGTGGGACGAAGAGAAGAATCGGATCAATCTCGCAAAGCACGGGCTCGATTTCGCCGATGCTTGGGAGATCTTTTTGGCGCCGATGCTGACTGCGCTCGATACGCGGCAAGACTACGGTGAAGCGCGCTGGATTGGTATCGGCTCACTTAGAGGACGTGTTGTGGTGGTGGTCTTTACCGAGTCAAGAAGTGATAGAATCAGAATCATCTCGCTCAGAAAGGCGGTGAAGCGTGAGTGTGTCAGATACGAAAAGGCCCTCAAAGACCGATTGGGCTAGGCTCGATGCCATGGCTGACGAAGACATCGACACCTCGGAGATTCCGCCGCTGGATGATGACTTCTTCGAGCGTGCCGGCTTGCGCCTGCCGGATGAGCCGGTAGCGGTCACGGTCCACGTCGATGCCGATGTTTTGGCGTGGTTCAAGGCACAAGGCGAGGGCTACGAGAAGCGGCTAAACGCGGCTTTGCGCAGCTATGTAGAGGCGCACAAAGAGCAACGCTGATGTTCAACCTTACCAGCTAACACCGCGCTGCAAAGGGACGCAGCCTTATTTTTCTCAAGCGTTGAAGTGGACTTAAGCACAAGATGTCGTAATTCGTTCCGGCTGCGCCCTTGAGCTTGGCCGTTAGGTTGCCCAACACACTGTCTGCGGTGCGCCGCACCATTGACTCCTCCGTGTCCAAGTCGCTATTCTGAAAAGGTAAGGAGACAGGCTGATGCTTTACAAAGTTCCCCTGGTTCTCGAGCCGCAGCCCGACGGAGGCTACACCGTTACCTCGCCGCTATTGCCGGAACTTGTGACCGAAGGCGATTCGTTGGATGAAGCGTTGGCCAACGTCAAGGACGCTCTTGCTGCGGTGATTGAGGCATACCATGATCTAGGCAGGGCGCTCCCTCAGAACACGCAAATTCCAGACGCCAGCAGTCAAGTGTGGTTGGAAACCGTGGTAAGCGCCCCATGACATATCGTGAGGTGGCTGGTAAGCTGGCAGCACTTGGTTGTCAAGAGCTTCCCCGGAGAGGTGGTGGGGCTCATCGAAAATGGCTCAATCCCAATACACAACGGATCACCGTAGTGCCGGATTGGGGTAGGCGTGACCTAAAGGTGGGAACCGTTCGGGCCGCAGTTCGACAGTTGGGCATCGAGTGGCAGGATTTTCGAGATGCATAGTGGAAAAGATCGAGGCAACCTAACACCTCGCTGCAGCCGACGCCGCTACGCGGCGCGGTGAGCTTGAGCGTAGCTGTCTCATACAGCCTGCACCATCTTTCGCCAGAGGGAGAAAAACATGGGTTTCTTCAGCGTAATCTCCGAGAAGATCTCGGCCATGCGAGAGCATGCCAAAGACAAGAAGGAATTCTTGGCCAGCCTCATTAGGGCAGCGGAAGATGGGAAGCTGACCGAAGATGAGATCAAAGAAATCCAGACGCGATACAAAGAACTTGAACTCACGCAAGACGATTTGAGGGGGGTTCGGGCTAAGGCGTACAACGCGGCGCTTCGTGCCACGAAGGCGGATCGTGTTGTCACGGCGGAAGAAGAGGCGGAACTGGTAAAGCTCCAGCAGCTCTTGATGATTCCAGAATCCGAGATCGCAAAATCAAAACAGGAACTGGCGCGCCTTCGGCTCCTTACAGAAATACAAAACGGCAATCCACCAACCATCGCCGTGCCCAACGTAATCCTTCAGAAAGGTGAACTGGCATATTGGTCAGAACCAGCCAGTATCCTCGAAGAGCGCGTGGTAAAACGCCGTTATGAGGGTGGTTCCCAAGGTTTCAGTTTCCGCATTGCGAAGGGGCTGTCCTATCGGGTCGGGGGCCACCGTGGGCATATCGTCACCGACACAGCCGTTGTACCCGTCAGTTTCGGTGAACTGATCGTCACGAACAAGCGCGTTATATTCCGGGGAGACGCCAAGTCCTTCAATATTCGCTTAGACAAACTGCTTGAACTCAACCTCTACAGCGATGGTGTCCGCCTGACCGACGACAAAGGAAAACCTCGAATGGTGAAGTTTGATGATGAACGAAACACTGATGTTGTAGGCGCCACGTTGTCCTATGCCATCAACCGCTTTGCGAGCTAAGACCGCTAACACTGCGCTCCAGGGGACGCGCCGCGAGCGGCGCGTCCTTGAGCTTAGCCGTTAGGCCGCAGCAGACACATCTTTCAGATGCTCCCTGACTTGCTGCACGATCGGCTTGATGTGGCCTTCTGCGGTACGGCTGGAGGCACCCGTTCGCCCCCTTTGCGCCAGTACTACGCTGGACGCGGCAACAGATTCTGGCAGGTTCTCCACGAAATCGGCCTTACGCCGCGACGGCTTCGCCCCTCGACTTCGAACAACTCCTTCCATTCCGCATCGGCTTGACGGACATTGTGAAGAGCCAGTCCGGCATGGACCGAGCCATCATCTTCGAGGAGGCTGGCCCCGATGGCTTGCGCGCCAAGTTCGACCGATTTCGCCCGAGGGTCCTTTGCTTCAATGGAAAGCGGGCAGCGAAGGCGTATTACCGACGGGCCGAGGCCTGCTACGGATTCCAGCAAGAGATCATAGGGGCGACGCGTATCTTCGTCGCCCCCTCCACTAGCGGCGTTGCGGCAGCCTCATGGGACCCGAGCATCTGGAAGGATCTCGCCGATTTCAGTCGAGGCAACCAGGCCGCAGCCTAACAACTCGCGAAGCTCCTATCCCAGCGAGAACTGAAGGTGCTCGATGCGATCCGAGAAGCCTACGCCGTCCAGCCGCCGGACCTCTTTGTGTATGTTCCACAGACCAGTCGTTACTGGTTCGCCGAGGTCAAAGGGCCGGGCGACCGCCTTTCCGGAAAGCAGATACGGAGCCACGATGCGATTACGAGAGAGCTTGGAGTACCGGTCGAGATCATCGAGGTCAGGTTACGTACAGTGGCAGATGAGGCAGGCCTGGCTGGAGCTACTCTGGAGCGATGAGGAGGTGGAGGCCCGGTGGTCCCGGGATCCAGTGGCGCCGGCGGCCCGGTCTGAGCCGGGTCAGCGGAAGGTAGGCCGCAAGCACCTTGAGGACGGGAGTGAAGTGCACAGCGTGTACTAAGGGGTCTGGCGCCTCTTTTGGCCTCGCAACCAGGGGGGCCGAGATGACTCGGGCTCGAGGTAGTCTTTCGGGTGCTTGTTCTGATGGAACCTGATAAAATCGGTCACGTAGCAAGCTACGATCTCTCGGTGTTTCGGCCCAGATGACCCACCCTCATGGCCTCTCGCGCCGGGTTTAGGAAGGGGGAAGTTATGGTTGAGTATCACTTTTGGCTTTTGGGATCACCAGACACGTTGAGTAACATCCTAATACGGGGTGTTATACAACAGGGTGACATTTAATCACTGGTTAGGTTGCACTTCAACGGGCGCGGTGTACACTTGGTGTTGTGAAACCAAAGGTTTACCTCGAGACCACGGTCATCAGTTACCTCATGGCGAGACCAAGCCGTGATCTGAGAACTGCCGCACATCAACAAGCTACGCAAGATTGGTGGCATGACCGCAGGGTCGCTTTTGACCTGTACGCTTCACAATTCGTCATTCAAGAAGCAAGCCAAGGCGACAAGGCAGCTGTCGAAGAGCGCTTGAAGGTACTTGAGGAGACCACCCTGCTAGATGTGACAGACGAGGCATTAGCGCTCGCCGAAGCCATTGTCAGCCGCCGACTCGTGCCTCAGAAAGCCACAGTGGATGCCGCACACATCGCCGTAGCGACAACGAATGCCATGGACTATTTGCTGACGTGGAACCTCAAACATATCGCTAATGCAGTCATCCGAGGAAAAGTTGAATCCCTATGTCGTGCAGAAGGTTATGAACCACCGATTATCTGCACCCCCGAAGAGTTGATGGAGGAAGTCGATGACGGATGAAATCGTTGAGGAAGTTCGCCGCGCCAGAGAAGCATACGCCAAGCAGTTCAACTACGACCTTCGAGCGATCTTTGCTGACATCAAAAAGCAACAAGCTGACAGTGGGCGTCAGGTCGTGTCACTCCCAGCAAAGCGCATCCCCCCTTTAACCCGAACGCCATCTAAGCGTTGACCCGCAACCCAACAACCGCTGCAAGGGACGCAGCCGCATTCCTTCTCAGCCACTTCGCCGCTTCAAAGGAAGCTGTGGACGAGGTTCTTCGGCGCGCCGAGGCGGCCGGCGCGACGCTGATACGCTGGCCGGGAGGGCAGTCCGACGAGTACACCGGCGAGTTCGAGAGTCTGGACGGCCAGGTGCGGCAGATCATGTGGAACGGCGGCGATGCGGCCCAGGTGTGAGCTGGTGGCAAGCACGCCGAACGAGAGGCTTCGCGGTGACATCCTTGAACTTCGTGGCCGCATCAAAGGCCAAGACGGTAAGACCGCTTTGGGTGCAAAGAGTCGGGTTCTGGTCACTGATGAACTCTAAGTCCAGGTCCGGAAGAACCATGACGCCGAACCCCGCCTTCGAGCGGACGGCCACAAGCGCGCTTGCGGTGCCCTCCTCGCTACGCTCGTCGGCCGCCGGTCAATGCGAGCGTTGGGCCGCCACTGAGAGAGTCACCCGAACCCCAGTGGGGGAACAAGTGGCCGCCATGAAGGCGCGGTAGGGGCGACCCTGGACAATGTCCGCTGCGGCGAAGAGGTGGCCGAAGAGCACAAGCCATACGGCCAGCTGGGCGAGCGCGACTAAGCGCCCCTGGTGCAAAATGCCGATGCGGTCGCAAAGCTGGTTGGTCTCCTCGAGGTAGTGGGTGGTCAGGAACACGGTAAGGCCGCGCGCTTTTAGCACGGCGACGAATGACCAAAGCTGCTGGCGGTAGGTACGGTCTTAGGCGATTACCTCGCCGTCCACGGTATCGGGCAAAGGTTCCTCCTGGAGATGATTAATCGCCCGCCAGGCGTGGTAGGCCAGGCGGTCTACCCAGCGCATGGCCTCAAGCTCTGCCATGGCTTGCTCGGAGTCGAGCTTGCCGGCGGCGGTCTGATTAAGCACCTCTACCCGCTGCTGCCGTCTCGCCGCCGCAACCTGCTGGGAGACATCTTTCATCAGCGGCAACAGGTCAGCCTCGGCCCCCACGCCGATCAGCGCCCGCGCCTCAGCCAGCTGAGTGGCTAGCTCCTGGCTGCTGCGCTGCAACAAGGCTGCGCCCGACAATTGCGCCTCGCGGCTTAGATACGGCATATGGTCCGGCTCGCGGCAGGCCGTGGCCAAGCGCTCCAAGTGCTCGAGCGCATGCAGTACCGAGACGTGTTGACGATACTCGCTGTCGCCCTCGGGGGCCGAGCGGATCTGCGCCAGATAGCGGCGCGTCTCACGAAGTGCCTCCTCAGCTTTATCGAGTTGCGAGGCAGTGAAGCGCGGCACGGCACGCCGGCGCAAGGCATCGCCCATCACGCCAAAGAGCAGCGCCGCAATATCCAGGCTGGTGCGCCGGGCCGCTTCCAGGGCGGTAGCGGCAATGGGGATCAGGCGCGGGTTTAAGTGCTTGGTAAGCTGCGGGCCAGTTTCCGGTACCAGGCGCATGATGAGCTGAGCAAAGACGCCGGTCAGGGGCAGGAAGATCATTACGCCGATGATGTTAAAGGTGCTGTGAAAGGCCGCCAGCGTGGCGGCGCTATCCCAGCCGTGGGACTCTTCTAGCCACCGCATCCCCTGCACGAAGTAGTTAAGCAGCGCCAGAGCCAGTACGGCAGTGAGCACATTAAAAAAGATATGGGCCGCCGCCGTCCGCCGCGCCGCTACCGAAGCGCCAAGCGCTGCCAATAGTGCCTTGATGGTGGTGCCGATATTCTGGCCGATCACCAGCGCTGCAGCCTGCTCGAGCCCAATGGCCCCGGTGTGTAAGGCGGTCAAGGTGGTGGCTACCGCCGCACTCGAGGACTGCATCACCACCGTCATAGCCATGCCGATCAAGACCAGCAGCAGCGCCCCCCCCAACCCGGCGCCGGAGAAACGCGCCAGGTCAAAGGTCTCGGCTAAGCCGCGCATCCCCTCTTGCAGGGTAGCGATCCCGACAAATAGCAGACCGAACCCGGCCAATACCAAGCCGTAGGCTCCCAGCCGCGCTGAACCTACGAGCCGCAACAGCGCCCCTAGCGCTATCAGCGGTAGCGCGATGGCTGAGACGTTGAGCTGAAAGCCGATTAGCGACACTAGCCAGGCGGTGCTAGTAGTGCCGAGGTTGATGCCGTAGATAACGCCGAGCGCCTGAGGAAAGCTCAGCATCCCGGCGCCAACAAAGCCAATTACCGCCAGCGTAGTGGCGCTCGAGGACTGCACCAGTGCTGTGACCAGCGCACCCGAGAACACCCCCAATACCGGCAGGCGGGTAAAGCGGTAGAGGATACGGTTCAGGGTCGAGCCCGCTGCCGTCTTGAGGCCGTCGGTCATGAGCAGCATGCCGAGCAGGAACAGACCCACACCGCCGACGATGGTTACGAGCATGGCGTCTCCCTAATGCAGAGCAGTATGGCACGAGGCGCCCGCCTTAGGCTAGCGCGAAGCGCGTATGATGCCGCTATGCCGGACCTGTTTAGCGCCGCTGTTTTGGCGGGTGGCCGCTCAAAGCGCTTTGGCTGTGACAAGGCCCGCTTTGTCTATCAGGGAAAGCCGCTTCTAGCTCACGTGCTAGCGAGCCTGAGCGCGGCGGCTGAGCGCTTTATCGTAGCCAACGAGCCTTATCTGGAGTTTGGCGTGCCGGTAGTCGCGGACCTCATCCGGGGCGGTGATAGCCTGAGCGGTTTGCACAGTGCGCTCAGCCATGCCCAGCACGACTGGCTGGCTCTCGCAGCCTGCGACTTGCCGTACCTCACACCCGCGTATTGGGTACTGCTACTGGAGTGCCGCGACTTATGGCCGATAGTCATAGTGAGCGGCCAACAGGGCGTCGAGCCGCTCGCTGCCCTCTATCACAAACGCCTCTTGCCGCTGGTAACAGAGCAGCTCCAGCGCGGAGACTTCGCTATGCGCCGCCTCCCCGAGCTGGCCGGGGCCCGCTTCGTGGACGCCTCTGAGGTGCTAGCCCGCTGTGGCGCGCAGGTGCTCACCAACGCTAACCACCCTGAGGAGCTGCCTTGAAATGCGGTATGTGGGAAGTGGGTTGTGGGATGTAGGGTTTTCCCACTTACCACAAACCACCTCCCACTTCCCGCTTACCACCGAGCGCTTACTCGATCCCTAACTCCTCGCCGAGGCTAAAGGCGGCTAAGACCGCTAACATCGCGCCGCTGAAGAGATGGCTCCAGAGCGCCGCGTATTGGTGGGCAAAGCTGAGCAGGAAGGGGGCGAGAATAGTCCACAGGCCGAACCCTAGGGTAAGGGCGCTGAGCCCAGCCACCTCGCGCCCGCGCCGCAGCAGCAACAGGGCCACTACCGCCACTGCCAGCCCGATCACCAGACTGTTGCTGCCCGCTGTCCCAGCTAAGAAGCCTAAGACGATAGGGGCGGCGACCAGCCACAGGCCGAGCGCCAGAATCAGGTAGTTGGCCAAGGCTATGTAAGAGGCTCGAGCACCGTTTGAGTGCGGTTGGGTCATACCTCCTCCATAAAGCTACGATACCACGCGACGCCGAGGCTGAATCGGCTAGACTGGAGCTATGAATATCCTGGTTACCGGCGGTGCCGGTTATATCGGCAGCGTTACCACCGAGCGGCTCATCGCGCGCGGTCACCGTGTGGTGGTGCTGGACAACTTAAGCACCGGCCATCGCGCTGCCGTTCACCCCGAAGCGGCCTTTGTGCTGGCCGACATTACCGATCGTGAGATTCTCAGCCAGGCGTTGCGTCGGCACGATATCGAGGCGGTGGTGCATTTTGCCGCCTATTCGCTGGTGGGTGAGTCGATGGCTGAGCCGCTTAAGTACTTCACTAACAATAGTGCTGGGACGCTAGCGCTGTTAGAGACACTGCTAGAACACCGGGTCGAGAAGATCGTCTTCTCCTCGACCGCAGCGCTATTTGGCGCCCCTGAACAGCTCCCCATCCCGGAAGATGCTCCGGTGAGACCGGCTAGCGTCTACGGCGAGTCCAAGTGGCTGATCGAGCGGATCATGTACTGGCTCAGCGAAACCTTGGGGCTAGGCTACGCTACGCTGCGCTACTTCAATGCCGCCGGGGCCTCGGAGCGTTTTGGCGAAGACCACCGCCCTGAGAGCCATTTGCTCCCGCTAGTGTTGCAGGTAGCCTTGGGGCGGCGTGACAGCATCAGCGTGTTCGGCGACGACTATCCTACTAAAGACGGCACCTGCATCCGCGACTATATCCACGTGCTGGACCTAGCCGAGGCGCATATCCTGGCGCTAGAGGCCATCCATCCCGGCGAGCGGCGTGCCTATAACCTCGGCAACGGTCAAGGCTTCACCGTCAATGAGGTGATCGAGGTCTGCCGACAGGTGACGGGCCACGCCATCCCTGCCAGGGTGGTAGCGCGCCGCCCCGGCGATCCTGCCGCTTTGGTGGCTGACTCGACCCGCATCCGCAGTGAGCTGGGCTGGCAGCCGCGTTACCCCGAGCTTGCCAAGATCGTGGCTGCGGCCTGGGCGTGGCATCAGCGTCACCCGGATGGCTACGCGCACTGAGCTGGCGCGCTTGGCCCTCGTAACCCCGTAGGGTGTGCTCGCGCACCGCTTTGGCACACGCCACAATTCGCTCCCCAAATCCTCCCAACCCCCCTTGGTGGGGGGCTTAAAGCGATCCGGGGGGTTCGCTGTCGTTGCGAGCGCAGCGAAGCAACCTCGGAAACAACTGTCGCCCAACTCGAGGCCGCTACGGTGCGCTTGATCCCTTAGCTACGCCGTGTCATACTGCGCCGGGGCTATGAGCAGCGCGTGAAAGGCAGGTGAAATGGCTTTTCATGCGGCTGTGCTAGACTTAAGTGCGTTTGGAGGCAAGCTTCTGATGAAGCGACTGATACTAACGATACTCTTGCTCTTTATGGCGATGGCTTTTGCCCAACAGGCGGCTACGGTCGGTGGTGTGGTCCAGGCCGAAGAGCCCCTGCCCGACACGGTTCGGGTAGGCATCCATGTGATCGATCTCGACGGGCGCACGCTGCTTGAAGTGGCCAGCAGCCCGCTGGTGGTTGGCACCTTCAGCGTGACCACCGTGCCCTTGGCGGCCGATCAGCTACAGCCGTTTCGTGGCGGTGTTATCCCCTTGCCAGGGTTAGGGACTGAGTATCGCGTCTCGCCCGAGGGGGTTAACTTTGCTCGAGCCGTCACTAAGGTTTACGAGGACAACGACGGTAGCGAGTCTTGGAGTGGTCCTGAAAGTGATGTCGGCTACCTGGGTGTAGCCAGCTTAGAGGGCGGCGGCTTCTTTGTGCTGCTCTTTGTTGACCGCGACACCACGCTGTCGGGTCGAGGGACCGACCTGGCGTTGCAGGCAGGGTGGAATGTTTTCACCGTGCAGGTCAACGAACAGGGAGGGCTTAGCTTCAGCGCTCTGAGCGGCATCAATAACGCTGTACTCGATATGTTTAGGCCCTAATAGCGGCGACGTTGGGCACAACTGCTGCCGATCGACCATCGGGCGGGTTAGGTATGACCGCACGAAGTGGGTGTTTCATACGTCGATAATAGGGGGACTCACAGCGGTTTTCACAAATACTGAGTCGCCTTAGCGCAGGTATCATCTCTGCAAAGGCGTCCTGCGAGTAAACCGCAGGATAGAGAACGATTCGCAGTCCTGCGAGCACCCGCAGGATCAAACCAGATGATACCTGCTATCAGTGCCCACCCTTGCCAGCGATATGGCTTAAGAACACCGCGCCGCTGATGAGCACCACTCCGATACCGAGAAAGAGCATGTCCTGAGGCGTCTGGTAGCTAACGCGCAGCCCTTCTTGCAAGAACTTGACCATCAGGATTAGCACGATTACCCGCGCCAGCCTCACCTTGAGGTCTTCAAACGAACGCACGTCAAGGATGCGGTTGGCGATCTCCGAACCCTCGATCTCGTCGATGTTACCGACAAACTGCTTGTATAAGCCGATCGACAGTAAAAACAGCGCCGAAGCGATGAGATAACCATCGACCACGCCGATGATGGTGGAGATGAGATAGATGCGCAGCGCATCCCGTTCGGCGGTAGCCAGCGCCAGGTTAAGGTAACCACCCACCCGGCCAAAAAGGAAGATGACATCGACCGTGCTGATAAAGAGCATCACCAGCCAGGCCAGCATCAGCACCAGTATCGCCACGAGGATAAACAGTCGGCTCCCCCACAGGGTGCGCTCGAACAGACGCATGAGGAGCTCCATTAGCGGCGGCTCCTCAGGGACGCCTTGGCGAACCAGCACAGCCACATGCCGGCGAGTGTAGCACCGGGAATACGGTAGATATGTCCCGCCTTGGCCGAGCGTCTTTGCTAGCGACTGTACGAAGGGCACACCGCACCGGTCTTGACAGTGGCATGAGCTTCACTGTACACTGCTGGCACGGGTTATTAACTCGCGTTAATTCGGCTAGCATTATTGGGGATATCCTGGCAAACCCCGCCGGAAAGAGGTCTTGTGGGACAGCCTGCAACGCTGTGGGACGCGCCTAAGCGATCCTTAAAGGGCTTGCAGTGACAACGATGGGGCTAGACCTTGCGATAGCGAGTCGGGAAAATGCGCTGGACAACCAGTGCCTGCAAGATGTTTTGGGAGGTGCTATGTAGAGAGTATTGAGACGGTTCCAAAAGGCTGCGATGTTCAGTAGGATTTCTCGGCGAAAGGACTTTATATGTCTGGAAAGCACCCGTTGTGGAAAGTGATGGCAGTTCTCTTAGTCGGCCTTCTGCTCATCCCCTTGGGCTTTGGCCAAGAGCCAGATCCTGAGCGGTCTTTGCGCGGCAGGCTACAGCTTGTCGATATCGTGCAGTATCGCGCTCTGCCAAGCTACACCGAGGCACCCGAACTAGCGGCACTGGTTGCAGCGGGACTGCTGCCGCCTGTTTCGGAGCGGCTACCCCGCGAGCCGAGGATCATGAAAAGCGGCCAAATGGTAGATGGTCCTGGCGTTTTTGGTGGCGTCTGGCGCGATACCTTCGCGGTTCCGGTGGAAAGCTGGAACTGGGGCGCCGGCCAGACCCAGGGCTGGTTCGGCGTCAATGAGATGGTGCAAGTCGGGCTTGTCGACCTTTTCCCCATGTGGATGATGGAGACTCCGGAACCGGCTCCCATGCTGGCCAAGAGCTGGGAGTGGTCAGAAGACGGCCATCAGCTCACCATGAACCTGATCGAGGGGGCGCGTTGGTCTGACGGTACGCCTTTTACTGCTGATGACGTGCTGTTTACTTTTAACCACTACATCCTGGATCCTAACGTTCCGAGCTGGGCGAGTGCCAGCACCTGGACCTTCGGCGGCAAAGTC
>Ga0207951_100776_pt1 | contig 13865 bp, 13 predicted proteins | sample Subbio12Aug_8Bad_FD_184830 | JGI IMG/M metagenome (GOLD analysis project Ga0207951, IMG submission 184830) | Serpentinite rock and fluid subsurface biosphere microbial communities from McLaughlin Reserve, California, USA - CR12Aug_8Bad (SPAdes) | ecosystem: Environmental > Terrestrial > Deep... | reverse complement strand
CTTGATAGATTTCTAATGCAAGTTTATACCCTTTTTGGTAAGCAATCAACTCTTTATAACTTTGCATTTTTCTCCCCCTTCTATACCATAGGATAAAGTGAGTGGGATGTCGGTCCCCTTTTCCCTTTTTTACTATACCCTACACGCTACCCCCTACACCCTTTATGGGTAATAGCACTTTGAACGTTGTTCCTCGTCCTTCTTCGCTTTCCACTTCGATTCTCCCCTGGTGGGCCTCCACAATGAGCTTACTGTGAAAGAGCCCTATGCCCATCCCCTCTTTTTTCGTGGTCTTGAAGGGACGGAAAAGGGACTCCTCCATAAACTCCTTCGACATCCCACAGCCATTATCTTCAATGCAAAGGAGGATGGCCCCGTCTCTCGGATCAGTCGATATCTGAATCTCCCCTCGATCTCCGATTGCCTCTTTGGCATTCAAGATCAGATTGGTAAGGACCTTCTGGATCTGCTCCGGATCGATCCTCACCTTGGGGAGAGTCCGAAGATCGTGAAAAATGGAAATAGGGGATCCTCCATTGAGGCTGGATAGCGTAGAGAGGACCAGGTCGTTCAAGCTGACTTCGGTGGGCTTAAGCTCAATCTTTCGGCTCAGCATAGAGAGATGTTGGCACATTCCATTTATTTTGAGGATGCTCTGCTGGATGACGTGAAGGGCATCTTTTCGGAATTCTAAATTTTCAAAATGGGCGGGTAAATTCTGCATGGTTAAAGAGAGGGAGGAAGCAAGGTTCTTGAGATCGTGCATCATGAAGGCAGACATCGTCTGATAGGCCTCTGCCTCTTTCAACTTTTTCAGGTTTTCAGAAAGCCTTAAGTTGAGTAAATGCACCGCGGTCTGGTCGGCAAAGGTCTTAAGTAATTCAAAATCCTCTATCGAAAAAGGTTCCCCTTTCATCCGATCATTCAAAGTCATAATGCCTATCAGCTCTTTCCCCACAATGAGTGGAGCACAGTAACGGATTTTGGCCTCCTGGAGAACATCCCCGTGATTTTCTTTGAAGGCCCTGATTCTTTCAGATTCCGGTTGATCGAAGTCAAGAACCTTTTGCTGATCCATAATGGCCGATAAAAATTCCTTCCCATTCCTATTCACTAAACTTAGAGGCTTTATCTGCTCCCCCGAAAATAGGGTGGAGCCGCCGAGGACAAGGCGCTCCCTGAATTCATCCAGAAGCCAGATCGTCAAAGAGGAACAACTCAATGTCTCGGAGACGATTTTGGTGACAGTGGAACAATAGCTTTTGGCATCCATTAAATAAGTGGTTCTTCGGTTGAACTCCCTCCATTTTTCCCGGTAGTCGTATCGAGGCCGTTGAAAATGGCGATTGATGATCTGGCGCATCCCCTGCCGCATCTTCTCTGACATAAGGAAAATCGTCAACGCCATGAAGCTGAGAAAGATGAACAGGGCTTCAACGGGAATGTGATGAACCGTTTTAAAATGGGGAATCACCTTTACCAAAATGGCCACGATGATGAGATAAATCCCGACCATGAATATCGTGAGGGATTGATAGAGGAAAGTATTTGAAAGGTAGATATTCATATTTAAGACCCGGGAGCGAATGAGGGAGATAAGGATGAGAATATCCGCTATGATGAGGGCCCCCGTATTGAAGAGGCTTAAGGTTGAAGTGAAGGTAGAAAAGAGAATGGCCTGACTGGCTGTGTAGATGCGGACCGCAAAAAGGCCCCCGAGTCCAAAAACCAGAAATTTGATCCGCCATCTCATGCTCCCCGTAGAGAATCGGAATATCCTTTCAAGATTCATCAGGATGAGGACAGAGCTAATCAAAAGAAAGAGGTTAAAGAGATACCCGGACCATCCCAGGCGGATGGATAGCCCGAAGGATTCACTCAGAAAGGCTTCCCCCCTGAAAAAGGATTTGCCGAAGGCCAAAACCAGGGTGAGGGGAATGATAAAGGCCAACAGGAGAGCCGCTCTCCATTTCAAAATCGCTTCTTTCATTTCGCTCCGGGCAAAGCCCAGAGAGAAGGCGAGCCACACCCCCGGCAGAAAAGCTGTTCCGATGGCCCCGAGGTTGTACCACTTCAATATTTCATCGGATGAAGAAGCTAAAAAACCCATACCCATAAAGACTGCTTCCATGCCCAAAAAAAGCATTCCGATGACGAACACCCTGTGAACAAAGGAATACCTGTCCCTTAAAAAGGCTAAGACCGCCAGTGAGACGGAGAGAAAAGCGCCAGCAAATGATAGGAAGGATTGAAACATAGAATCGATTCTATACGGCGAACTGTCCTGTATCCACCCACTCCTTCTTCAAAACAGACCAGAAATCCTCTGCAAGCCCCTTCATCACATATTCGATATGGAAAGGCATCGATGCCCAACAATATGTCAGCAAGGAGAGAAAATCTTGGGATTAGTAGATGAAGTAAAAGGACAGAAGATTTGCATCGACACTGCCCCCATTATTTATTTTGGATTTATTCTTTTTTCCTGTTTTCCTGGCTTCCTTATCCCATTCTTCCAACATTCCTTCCTGTTGGCTCTGGCCATCTTTAAATCCTTAATCAGGGCAATTTAGTCCAAAATCGTCACTTTAAGGCCAAAATCAGCCACTTCTTTTCAGAATAAACTCATGAATTCAATGACTTGACTTGGTCCGACCTCAATCGCCCGAATTTTCTAGCTCTACGTTCCGAAGTGCTTTCCACAGTAGGATGACTTCCTCTTGACGGACAAACATGTTTCGTGCTACAGTAATTTTTCAGGAGGCGGGGACAGATGCAGGCAGTCAAAGTTCTACCGAAATGGCAGATCACGATCCCTAAAAACGTGAGAGAAAAACTGAAGATTCGTGTCGGTGACACCATGGTCATGGAGGAGAGAGAAGGTGAAATACTCCTGAAAAAGGGGAAGACCATCTTCGACTATACCCAAAGCCTCCCTGACCTGGGGATAAGTGTCGATGAGATCAGGGAAAAGGCGGCAGCCGGGGTAGCTCGTGAACGGAAATAAGGCATTTATCGACACAAGTGCGATACTGAGATTGTTGGTTAAAGACGATCCTGCTAAAGCCGAAGCTGTAGAAAAACTCCTGAAGGAATCTAAAGACAAGGGCACAACGCTTTACCTCCTCCCGGTCACGATTCTGGAGATAGTCTGGGTCACGGAGAAAGTGTATCGCCTCAGCAGGAAAACAATTAGGGAGCTTGTCGAAGCCATCTTGAACACACCCGACCTGAAGTGCCCCTTGGAGCGCGTGTTCAGGCAAGCCCTCATCACATATGAGACACAAAAGATAAAGTTTGCGGACGCGGTCATGGGCTACTGGGGGCTGGAAGAGGGGGTTTCCACGGTCTACACTTACGATGAGGACGACTTTAAAAAGATATCGGGCTTACAGGTCCGCAAGCCATAACATAGGAACATCCGGCATATTGTCGAAGCCCCCCCTGTCCCCCGGATCAGCAATCGCTTGAATAGACCATTTGATGATTAAAGTCAACAGCGTTGTAATCACTTAAGCGATAGATTCTAATTCGATCTTCACAATTCTTGAAAAAACTTTGAGGATTACCGAACCTGAAGCCTGCAACTCGAAACCCGTAACGTTTTTTTCTTTTAACTCGTAACCTCCTTTCCGTTATTCCATCATTCCTGTTTTCCTGGCTTCCTTATCCCATCCTTCCACCATTCCATCATTCCAGGTTTTATTCTTCCCCAAAATCCCATGATTGCAAGTCTGACCCCACAGGCTCATTGTTCGGGGGGAGGAGAATCTTGACTCAAAAATTGAGTTAGCAGGTGTGAAGGTTAGGAAAGCTTAAGGTCGCTCAATGGCTTAGATGCTTTTCGATGATGTCGCAAATCAGTTCAATATCTTTAATTCTTACATGCTCGTGGAGAGGGAGAGTTAAAATCCTTTCCGAATGGTGTTTGGCATTGGGATACAATTTACCCTCCTCCTTAAAAAGATTCCTCGGAATCCCTTCCTGCTCGTTTAACGGAACGGGATACATTCCGGTCGCGCCTAATCGCCTCTTCTTAAGGTCGAATAAAATTCGATCTCGCTTTTCCCTGCTCCTTAAAATGATCGGAAAACGAAGTAGAGAAATGTTTGCCTTATCCCATTCCGGGATATATACGAATTCCTCACAAAAATTTTTTAATCCATCCCCGTATGCTCTTGCGATCTGCTCGCGTGCTTCTCGAATCTTTTCAAAATCCTTTATCAACGTCCGGCCTATCCGCAGTGCATAGGAATTGAGGCTACCGATTTCAAAATCAAGAGAAAATATCGTTTCACCTAATCTTAGCCAAGGAATATTTTGCGGAATCCAATAGAGGTAAGGGGAATAAAAAATAGAATAAATCAGGAAATTAAAGAAATAAAATACTATCTGAGGGGAATGATTGCTTCTGGAAAGAGAAGAACAAAAACCTTGGATCGTTTCACGGTACTTCTCATTATTGACCAGAATGGCTCCACCACTTAAAAAACTCAATGGTTTTCCTCTGCCAAAGCTAAGGATTCCGATATCGCCGAAGGAACTGAGATATTGATTAGTGTTTAGTGAAGAAGAACTATTTAACATAACTTTATTTCCGAAGGCCTGGGCGGCATCTTCGATGAGAACAACGCCCTCTTTTTTAGTCAATTCGCTTAAATCAAAAACGTTTTCGGGGATTCCGAAAAGATGAACAGCAATAATGGCAAGGGTATCGGATCCGATTTTTGTCTTTAATTTGTCCAAATCCATCTGAAACCCATTGGGGGCCACATCACAAAGAACCGGTTGAAGTCCAGCCTTTATTATAGAAGCAAGAACTGATGGACAGGAATAAGCTGGAAGAATAACCTTTCTTCTGGCTGAACCCCTGGATACTGCTTTCAGCGAAAGTGTTAAGGCGGCCGTCCCCGAACTAACCCAAAAAACCTGTTGATCCGGTAACCAATCCTTGAGAGGAGTCAGCTCATTATCCTTTCGCAGGAGAGATTGCAAAATTGTTCGGGTATGGATAGGATGGCCAGCTGGTGGAAGACTTCGCAGCATAGAGATTATAGGCGATTGGTTAGCCGGTACCAGGCAATTCCTAGATATTCATGGACTGCCAGGTCGGAATAGCTCAGGTGTAACGGCGAGGGAAAGAAGTGAGTTATTTCATATTGTTTGACACTCATGAAATTCGCAGGGGCTGGAATTGGGTTCATACCCATTTTTCTGAATGCACCCATGGCCCTGGGCATATGGCCCGCAGAGGTTACAAGGATAAATTGTTTATCTTTGATTAGCTTCTGAACCTGAACTGCGCTTTCAAAGGTGTTCGAGGATTGATTTTCGAGAATGATCCTTGATTCGGAAACTCCAAGAGAAGTCAATAAACGTCCCATGATTGCCGGAACCTCTCCGTTTCCGGTGATCAATACATTTGCCTCATGAAGAAAATTAATAATCCTCCTCGTCTCGATCAATCGAAAAGCGGAAACAAAATTGACCTCGCTGCTTAGTGGAAGAATCGGATTTGTTTCAGCATAGCCCGCTAAGACAACAACCTCGCCCACTCCGTTTAAACCATCGGATTCTCTGAGATAGGGATAGCGGGTCTCTAAGTTGTTCAGGAGCCAGAAGGAAACGATTCCTGTTGCGAAAAAGACGTACAGAATCAAAGCTCCCCCAAACAGTCTGACAGCAATTTTTCTCCTTTTTATTAATAAACAAGTAGCCCCGCCGACAGAAAGAGCCAAAATCCAACCGGAAGGAATAAGAAAGATTTTGATAACTTCAATCATCACTGGTCATTATTGAGGAATTTGCTATAAATGGTCATTCCTTAAATCTTTTCCCCAACTTTTCATTCACATATTCCGTCATCTTTTCATACCCCTTTTGAGAGATATGGCTTCCATCCGGTGTGGCAAATTCTTTCTTTCTAACTCCTTTTACGTTCGATAAAGCCGGCTGAAAATCAAGCAAGAATATCCCCTCTTCTCCGGCAAACGCTTTGATCCACTGGTTAACCGCCAAAACGTTTTTGTTAACATAAGTCTGGTAACTTTCCTTTCCCAGAATTCCGCCTAACCACCCTGATAGGGTCTCTTTCCAAGTGTCTTTAGGTCGAATGGTTATTTCTGTCGCGATTACCGGTGTAATCCCATGATCCCTGCTCATCTTCGCCATTTTTTTATAATTTTCTTTAATTTTTTCTAAAGTTTCTTGAATATCTTCCCTTCTTGACCTGAAAATATCATTTATGAATCCCCAGATGATAACCGCCCGGGGTTTGGCGGCAATAACATCCTTCTGGAACCGGGTGAGCATTTCAAATGACTGATTTCCATTGACTCCTTTGTTGATGACCTTCAAACCCGCTATTTCACTGATATTCCATCCTCTCGCATAGGAAGCCCCAATTAAAACAATATGGTTCTCTTTTGGAATTGAATTTCCCAGTCTTTTTTCCGGATAAGGAACCAATTTCTGTCCCTCCTTTAGAGTGCTGGTGTCCTTTTTCGGTTGACCCCATGAACTCATGGCCCCAATGAACAAAAACCCAAGAACCAGGACTATTATAATAGAAGATCTTCGTATAGAGGAGATGTGCGCCTGGCAATCACTCAAGGTTTTCTCCCCTGCCCTTCACCAATTAGAATCTCTGCCCGTTCGTTGATATACTCCTCAATTGCAGTATAACCTGATGGCATTTTCTTATTGTGGTCATTCGGATCTCTTTTATTAAGGCCGTGAGCATCTTCCCAGGCATCCGGGATTCCATCCCCATCTGTATCCAAAGCCGGTTTTTCTCGCAGCAGGCCATCGAGAAACCATGCATCGGTCGGTTTTGCCGGTGCATTCCTCCCCCATTGACCTTTACCGTCTATAACCTCCTGAACGGCCCGCACCGTCACCCGATCCCGTGGAAAACATCCCGCCCCGGCCAGAACCCTCCTGTATGCCTCCAGCGCCGTATGGGTGGTCACGAAAGCTGCATCAGCGGGCCTGTAAAGCCTCTTTCCATGCCGATTGACCTGTACCCATGGGGGAAGTCTCACCCTGCGATCCCATGGGTTCCCGAATTCGCCGAATCCCTCGATAAAATTCCCTTCAAGGTAGTATTGCCCCTTCTTGTGAAATACAAAGGGGAAGATCCGGTCCGAACTGGGCCCGCGCTTGTAGTAATTCCCGATGAAGTTTATGGGAGCCAGCGGAGTGTGACCGTCATGGGTGAGACCTTCGTGAAAATTGTAAACGATATTATTCCGAAAATCCCCGGGCTTCCCGGGAACATAAGGGCTCAATGAAGGGGAACGCCGTGAATGATGGGCAAATAAATTATGGTGTATCGAAATGTTGCCGCTGTTCGGATAAGCGCTGATGATCCCAAAATTATGCGCCCCGCCCTTCCCGTGTCCTTCAGTGTCGGATTCCTCTATCGTGCACCACTGGACCGTAAACTCCGATGAATGACAGATATCGATCATCTCGTCATTTGCCCAGGAAAGAGATAAATGATCGAGTATGACACGCTCCGTATCCGGCAGTTGAATGGCGTCGCCGGCATGGCCTGTTGTAGGAGGAGGGCGAATTCGAATAAACCGTACGATTATATCATGCAGCCTTCTCCAGGGATCAGGACGGGAGAGTAGTCTCCCTTCTATGGTAATCCCTGGACTGGGAGCCGTCTGTCCTGCGATGGTGATATAGGAATGCCTGATCGCCACATCGCCTCGTATTACCCCTCCGACCTCGAATACAACGATTCGAGCCCCCTCAACCTCGCACGCCGCCTGTAAACTCCCCGGACCGCTTGAATTGAGGTTCGTGACCTTGATAACCTTCCCGCCCCTGCCCCCAACGGCAACCGCCCCGTATCCCTCCGCTCCTGGAAAAGCAGGTAATTCAGCGCTATCTGCTGATGCAACTAAAATAAAAAGAAGAATGATGATAATTATTGGGAACTTTGTGTTAAACCAAACCAACCTATTGCTACTCAACATATCGGTTTCTCTTCCAGGATCAAAAAATGCAAACCTTCAAACCCCCGCCGCACTCTGCAAAGTAAAGAATAAAGATTTGACCCCAATTTCTGCCAATTTCCTTACATTCAGATCAGCCCTCGGATTCTGTACCATAAAAAACCCAAGTATTCATGGATCGCCAATTCAGAGAAATAAAGATGTTCAACGCTGGGAAACCACTTTGCCCTGAGTGGTTCCTTCCCGACCTGATAATCGGTCGGCGCCGGAATCGGATTCATTCCAAGTTTCCGGAAAACAGCCATACTTCTGGGCATGTGGCCAGCCGACGTCACCAGCACAAAGGGATCGCCCTGGACCATAGCGCCCACATTCCGGGCGCTTGTAAACGAGTCGGCCGATTGGTTCTCGATCATGATACGGTCGTCAGGCACTCTCATGGCGAGCAACACGTCCTTCATGATCTCCGGCACATCTTTATACCCGGTGATGATGATTTTCACGGAGGGGTCCATACGCCACAGGTGAAAGGCCTCCACGAGTCTAAAGAGCGAGGCTGAATTGACCTTGCTACTGACCGGGTAGTAGACCTCATCTGCAGCATATCCTGCCATCACCACAATAAAACGCGTGTCGGCCAGCTCACCCTTAGCCTCATAGGCGTCATACTTGAATTCAAGCGGCTTGAACAGTGTATAAGACACCGGACCGGTACTCAACAAAAGATAGACGATCGCTCCGGCAGGCATCAAAACATAGCTCAATCGGCGAGTGTGGCGGTGAAACCACGCAAGAAATCCGATCATAAAACAGATGCCTATAAATCCCGACGGAGAAATAAAATACTTCAGCAACCCCATTTTCTTCACCCGCTACTTTTAATTCCGGTTTATCCGACTTCCTAAATGGTTAGGCACAACAGCAGCTACGATATCCAGAGCGCCCCTCACGCCGCTGACAGACCAGGGAACGCAGATCAGGGTGCCGTGTCGATAGCAGTCGACCGGCCAGGCATGCTGCCAGCTCTCCTCGGAGCCCAGGAACTCATAGCGCGCGAGACCCTTGTCCGCTGCATGGCGAACAGTTTCCAAGGCAAGGAACAGCCCCGGGGAAAGGTGTTGCATGCGCTCGTCATAACCGATCTTGAATATCCACAGAGCCCTCGCGTGCTCCACAGCCACGTGCATGGCGACGGGCTTCTCCTTCAGTCGAAGGAAAAACACGTAAAGCGCATGCAGATTCGCCATGCGACGGCAGTAGCGGGTGAAGAAGTTCAACAAAATGGGGTCGTTCTTGAGACAGGTTCCTCGGGTTCGTTTCCAGCCTGCCGCCTCGATGTCCATCGCTTTTTCAAGCACTGTTTCGACCTGATCGGGGGATGGGGTGAAGGTGTCCATGTGGTATCCCCCCTTCTCATCAGCGCGCCGCTTGAGCCGCCGGAAGTCGGTGCGCCGACTTTTGCTCATCCCGCGCCAGATCGCTTCCCAGCCCGATTGCAAAGATAGAGCGCAACTATTGGCCCCGGGTCTGCGCAGCCACAAACCCTGGCGGTTTATCTCCCAGGACGGCCCCTCTTTCAGCAGAGGTGAATCGGTGGACAAGCGTCCCAGGGCCAGTGGATACCCCAGGCTGGTGAGACAGCGTGTCAGTTCTCCCAGCGCCGCATGAGTCTCGTAAAGCAACCCGGTGGGTTCATACAGCCGGGTGCTGCCCATGACCTCCAACCACTGACCATATCGCCGCTGTACCCTGGCAAGCGGAGCGATTGCGGTGACCCGGCCGTTGTCCAGCAGGGTAACCACGCAGATCTGCCCCGGGCGGTACAGGGCCTCGGCGCAGCTCACGAACCATTCGAACTGCAGGAGCGGGGTCGGGAATCGGACGCCCAGAGCAGCCCACGCCTCCTCCAGCCCGGGCAACCGCTCCAAATCATCGATCACCTCGATCTCCGTCATGGTGTCCGCTCGCCGGGCGCTCGCAGGGCTTTTGGGTCGCAGTACGCCACAGTATGCTCCGGTGGTATCCGGCGGAGCTTGTCGCTGATGCCGGTCAGAGTCCGGTAGAGGCGTCCCATCACCGTTTTGTTGTACACCACCACCGAGCGATGCCAGCGAAGCTCCTCCGTCCACTGCGCCTCCCATTCATAAGGCTCGCCGGGGAAATCGAACTCCCTTATGCCCTCGTCAATGAGCATGCGAATCAGACGTGCCCGGGAGATGGTGGCCACTCCCAGGCGCCTGTAGGCCTCATGGAAGCTGGTCTTGAGATAGTGATAGCGTCCGTGGGTAAGCAGCCCCAGATTATAGGCGACGGGCAGGTGATCCAGTTTCAGGAAGGTCAGGTGAAGCCGACCCGCATTAAGCGCGCCCTTTGCCATGTCGTAATAGAAGCCCATCTGGTGGGAGACGGTGCTGATAGCTGTGCCATGCCCATGCTTCCAGCTCGCTTTCTCCACATTCAGCAGGTCCTCATATGCCTGAGAAAATACCTCCGGTGCCGAAATTTTGATGAACCTCACCTGCCCCCCGGTCTGAAGACCCTTTTCCATGCGCCGCAGGTAATTTCTGAACTTGCCGCTGCGGGTGCGCAGATACCTATCGAAGGTGTCCGGCAAGGGGAGGAAGAACGAGGGAGGTTCGAGCCTGAAACGTGCGCTAACACCTGACCGTTGCAAAGCACCGGTTAGGGCACAGTCCAGGGCCGACCCCTCCAACACTCGAGTGAAACGCATAACGTCCCAAGGCCGCGCCTCCGTTCGGAAGCCTTCAAGCAGGGCCTCCATCATGCTTTCATCCAATTTCTCGCAGAGCAGATCGCTGTGGGTGTTGGACCGCTCGGAGATCACACGCAGGCTGGTCAGAGGCAGGCCGCTGAGGCTCAGCCTTTCCCGAACCAATGGCACGAGCGCGCAGACGCGTTGATCCTGCCGACCCACCAGCAGCACGAATTCGTCGTTTCCGTTCAGGTGATGTTCTCGCAGCGCCTCTGTCCATTCAAACGAAGTGGAGGGCTCGTGGGGGCCGGCCTTGAACAGCCGCTCCCAGTCGGTCTGGAACCTGGACAGGCATACGGGGGGCTGCAACAGCTCAATGTGGATCATGACTCCTCGGTCGACTACTCCCCGCGCCTCTTTTCTGCCAGACTGATGAGCTTGAACCCAATCCGCCTCAGCAGATGAGGAGTAAAAGACAAAAGCCACAACAGCCGCTCAGGCTTTCCCGCCCGAGCGCATACCCTCAGATAGCGCCTGGCGCATCGCGTGTAATAGCGGTCCCGATGTGTGCCACCTTGGTCATAGGCCAGCATGGGTATGGCCACAGCGCGGCATAGTCGGGTGGTCCGCATGGCTATCTGGTCGCGAGAGATGTCACTGGGTCGCCTTTGGGGCCGCGTGTGAGCGCGGAAAACGCGCAGCAGGCACTTCTGCTTGCTGATCCATATCTTTGCGCCGGTGGGGCCCAAGGAGCCCGAGATCTGTCCTGGATGATAGCGTAACAGGTAAGTGGGTACGTCGATAAAAGCTACGGAGGCCGCTTTGCACAGGCGCAGGGCGAACTCGAGGTCATGAAACAGGCCGAAACGCGGTTCCTGAAGGCCCACATTATCCAGCAGAGATCGACGAAAAACCATGTTGTTGGTGAAGACCAGAGTGTTGAACAGGTATTGCTCGTAAATCTCGCCGAACCACGATTTTCTTGACAGCCACTCCGGATGCGATTCCGCAAGGGCTGCGCGTCCGTAGGTCGTGTCGGCAAGGGGCACACTGGACGAAAAAATGCTGTCATAACTGACGCCGCCCCGGGCATAGGCGGAGCTGTGGTATTTGCGCAGGTGCCACTCGTCGTAATAACCCTGGTCATCGAAGGCTGAGGACTCGGTATAAACCATCCCGACCTCTGGGTGCCGGTCCAGCAATCCGCATTGCAGTGCCAGCTTAAAAGGGCGGTAGAGGTCGTCGGAATCCAGGTAGGCGATGTAATTCCCCCGCGCTGCCCGCATGCCTGTGTTACGCGCGCCAGCCGGGCCCTCGTTCTCCCTTCGCAGGTAGACGATGCGGTGCATGAAGGGCGCGAGCACCTGTGCTGTGTCGTCGGTGGAGCCGTCGTCTACCACGATAATCTCCACCTCGTCCATCGTCTGGGCCAGGACACTCTCGACGGCGCCAGCGACCATATCGGCGCGGTTATAGGTGGGAATGATGACTGAGATCCTCATGCTGAAAATGCTGCCGGATCATCCGGGCGATAAAATGATATCTTGGGAATGACAACCAAAATCCGCAGGTCTTAGTTTTGTATGGAGCGCTCCTGTCGAAAAGATTTTGGGAAAATACGCCAAATGTAAAGAAGTGTCGGATTCACTACACTAAAAATCCTCTGAGTTAGAAACCGGGTTTCGTGTTGCATCCGCTCCTGGAAAAGCATGCGGTTCAGCGCCATCTGCGGCTGCAACAGCTCTCCGATTGGAAGCAACCCTCCTTGCCGGTGATCCGGAGTTTAAGAAACTCGTCTCTCCCGTCCCCATAGAATGGCTTTAATACGCGTATGGCGTAAGACATCAGGAGTAAGGCGTTACCTCCAACCTTATTTCTGTCGTAAGTCGTCAGGCGCAAGTCGCAAGGCGTTAACCCGTAACATCTTTTTCCACCATTCCAATATTCTTTTTTCCCATTATTCCATTCTGCCGCTATTCCATCATTCCACTTGTTTATACTGTGTTCATTGAGAACCGTCCCCAAGAATTTTCCTTTAACTTGACAAAACAGCGGCGCCTCATTTAGAATTGGGTCAAGATGATCATAAAAGGAGGTCATGATGAGCAGTATGGAGTATAGCGTGGCGGAAGCAAAAAAACATTTTTCAGAATTACTAAGCCGCGTCGCTTATGGAAGGGAGCGCATTACAATAGCGAAGAGAGGAAAGCCCTTGGCAATGCTTGTGCCTCCTGCTTCGGAACCAGGCTCGGATCACCCTGGTAAAGTGGAAGGATGGCTGGAAAACAGCGATCCCTTCTTTAAGATCGTGAACCAAATTGTTAAGAATCGCCAGAAACATTTTCCCAGGATACTTAAGTCACAGAAAGGATGATCGATGTATCTGATCGACACAAACGTTTTAAGTGAACTTATCAAGAAGAACCCTGATCCCAAATTCATGGCCAAGCTTCGGACCACACCTACCGATGCTCTCTTCTCGGCCAGTATCTGTATTATGGAACTAAGATATGGGGCATTAAAGCGGGGAAATCCCGCAGACCTCTGGACAAAGATCGAGCAGCAAATCCTCCCGAGAATTCGGATATTGCCCTTCTCATACAAGGAAGCCATGGAGGCAGGGAACCTGATCCATCATTTATATTCGATTGGACAACCCATCGGGATTGAAGATATCATGATCGCTTCAATTGCCTTATCCAATGGCTTGACAGTGGTCAGCGCCAATACCAAACATTTTTCCCGTGTCCCCGGCTTGAAAATAGAAAATTGGTTCCAATAATTGACAACAGCTTGTCCTGATTCTCTCCACCCTTCACGCTACACCCTTTGTTTCACAGACCCGCAACTCGTAACCTTATTTCTAAACAACAATATTTGAAATTTCGCAGATCTGTCATCCTGAACTCGTTGATTCACATTCGTTCATCACTTCGTGCCAGGATCTCACATATGAGGAAAAAAACGAAATGCTGAACTAAATTCAGCATGACATTAACTATAACACTTAATACTCAACACTTATGACTCCCCCCACTACTCACACCTTGCGCCTTAGGGTTATTCCCTGCTTGGTCCGACCCTAGCCCGAGTTTCCTACTTATGAAAAAGGTCATATGTAAATAGCTGTAATATATAAGGATTCGCAGAGTGGATCCTTACCCTAAAACTCTGTTCACTTCTTC